>Ga0265798_10002719_pt1 | contig 25727 bp, 25 predicted proteins | sample P3T30metagenome_FD_192430 | JGI IMG/M metagenome (GOLD analysis project Ga0265798, IMG submission 192430) | Plant litter microbial communities from East Loma Ridge, Irvine, California - P3 T30 | ecosystem: Environmental > Terrestrial > Plant litter > Unclassified | place: USA: California...
TGCTCCTGAATAGGTGTTGGATTTTCGAAACCTAAATCCGTTACAGCATTAACAACGTCATCACTTATCCCCAATAATTTGAATGGGTTATTCATTTTAACTTTTTTAATTAAGCCGCAAAGGTAAGGTTAATAATCCGTATTTCATTGATAACGAAGTAAATAAAAACAGCCAATCGATGATTGGCTGTGCTATTCTAGTAGATTAAAAATCAGATAATTAGACGGCTTGCTTAGCGAAGCCTGTCGGCAGATTTGATCAGTCGCTCGTCATTATTGATGCCTCGAACGCCTAAACCGATGAAGATGATGGAAATTAATGGTAAAAATGCGCCGAGTTTATATTGAACACCTTCTAATCCGCCGGGCATCTTAGCCATGTAGATGTAGGATAAAACTGACAATACTAAGATAAAGACCAAACTGATTAGCGCGAAGTTCTTTTGCTTCTTGCGGTCTTTATAGCTAAAGATGGTAAACAACAGCAGTACGGCGCTAAGGATCGTTAAGATTGCAACTGGAATAAATAGATCAAGCATGGTCTTGGCATTGGTCTTTTGATATAAACCAATGGCGTTGATCCAATATTCGGAATCATTCACCACTTTGCTCACCATTGGAATCATAAGTAATAAAGCTATGGCTACAGCAGCCAGGAAAAACCATATGGTTTGTATTCTTTGTATCATCAGGTTCTGTTTTTTTGATCAAAAATACATTTTTATCTGAAATGCGAATAGCTGGAGCTGGTGTTTGTGTAATTGCTATATGAATAGAACATACTGAAATGGTCGGAGCCCAGGGCCTGGGAAGAGATCTTTTAAGCGGTATTGGCTGGCGTTGAAAATCGGCGTTTTAGCGAATAATTTACAAAGCTTAAAGAATACCATTAGAAAAAACACCGCACTTGAAGGTGTAAAAAAGTACTTTTGCAACAGTGACTTCAAATCGTTTTTTCATAGAACTGGCTTATAACGGTACGGCGTACCATGGCTGGCAGATACAGCCAAATGCATTGAGCGTGCAGGAATGCTTGGACAAGGCGCTAACGACCTATTTCCGGCAACCGGTAAGCTCGCTGGGTTGTGGGCGTACCGATACCGGTGTGCACGCTACCGAGTTTTTTGCACATGTGGACCTGCAGGATGTTGCTGCCGACAAAGTGCGCAATGCAGTTGGTAGCATTAATTCCTTGTTGCCATACGATATTGCTGTAAAGCAGATTTTCCCTGTAGAAGCAGATGCGCATGCACGTTTCCATGCCACTTCCCGGGCTTATAAGTACTACCTTCATTTTCACAAAGATCCTTTTAAGCTTCACCGTTCCTGGTTGTTCAAAGGCGACCTTGATGTTGAAGCGATGAACCAGGCTTCGGAAATTCTTCAACAATATACCGACTTCTCGTGTTTTAGTAAGTCGAACACGCAAACCTTCACCAACAACTGTAAGATTATGCAGGCGGGTTTTGCCTGGGAGGGAGATAGCCTGGTTTTCAGCATTCAGGCAGATCGTTTTCTGCGGAATATGGTGCGGGCGATCGTTGGAACGCTAATCCGTGTTGGTAAAAAAGAAATCGCTGTTGCGGACATTCATGAAATTATTAACAGTAAAAACCGGAGTAATGCAGGACAATCGGTGCCAGCCTGTGGCTTGTACCTGGTTCGTGTAACATATCCTTTTATAAAGTAGCATGTCGAAAATCACGGGTGACGTCATTAATATAAACTTGTTAAAGCGGGTCTTTCACTACGTAAAGCCTTACAAGAACATATTCATTTATTCCGTTGTCCTGACCATCCTCCTGGCTGTCGTTGCACCGGTTCGCCCGTTTTTAATCAAGTACACCTTAGATGAACACATCCTTAAAGGCGATTACCAGGGCTTGCTGAACATGACGATCATCATGATTGTGCTGCTGGTTTTGCAGAGCATCATTCAGTACAGCCATACATTATTAACGAATACCCTGGGGCAGTCGGCCATCAAAGACCTCCGAATCGCGGTGTTTAACCACATCACCAAGCTGCGCTTGAAGTTCTTCGACCGCACGCCCATTGGACAGCTCATCACCCGTACCGTATCCGATCTGGAGACCATTGCTGACATCTTCTCCGAAGGCTTGATCGTGATCATCGGAGATGTGCTTATGGTGATCGTGATCATTGCCGTGATGCTGTATCGAGATGTGGCTTTGACGATTATCGTACTGCTGCCTTTACCGCTGCTGATTGTAGCCACAACCATATTCCAGAAAGCCATTAAGTCTGCCTTCCAGGAAATCCGGACGGAGGTTTCAAACTTAAACACCTACCTGCAGGAGCACATTACCGGTATTTCCATTATTCAATACTTCGCGCGTGAAGAGCAGGAATACCGAAAGTTCAAAAAGATCAACTCGCGGTATCGCGATGCGAACATCCGTTCCAACTGGTATTACTCCATTTTCTTCCCCGTGGTCGAGATCATCTCAGCCATGTCAATGGGACTATTGGTATGGTACGGCGCGAAGAGCATTCTGGAGAAACCCATGGATGTAACGCCCGGCACCATCACCGAATTTCTGTTATACATCAGCATGCTGTTCCGCCCGATTCGCGAGCTTGCGGATAAGTTCAATACGCTGCAGATGGGGATGGTGGGTGCAGAGCGCGTGTTTAAAGTACTGGATACGGACGAACTAACGCCAAACACGGGCACTTACAAGCCTGTAACCATGAACGGCGAAATCTCCTTTAAGAACGTTTGGTTCGCGTATAACGATGAACAATATGTGCTCAAAGACCTGAGCTTTGAAGTGAAAGCCGGACAGACGGTCGCGTTGGTTGGTGCAACCGGAGCAGGTAAATCTTCGACCATCAACATCCTGAACCGCTTTTATGAAATCCAAAAAGGGGAGGTGCTGGTTGATGGCGTAAACATCCATAAGTACGACCTGAACTTCCTGCGGCAAAACATTGCTACCGTATTGCAGGATGTGTTCCTGTTTTCGGATACAATCTTCAATAACATCACGCTGAATAATCCCACGATTACGATGGAAGAAGTGGTGGATGCGGCAAAGAAGGTGGGTGCACATGAATTTATCGAGCGCCTGCCGGGCGGGTACCAGTACAATGTGATGGAGCGCGGCTCGACCTTGTCTGCAGGACAAGCACAGCTGATCTCTTTCATCCGTGCACTGGTTTACAATCCTTCCATTCTGGTGCTTGACGAGGCGACTTCTTCTGTAGATACCGAAACAGAGTTGCTGATTCAACACGCAATTGACAACCTGATGTACGGCAGAACGGCCATTGTTATTGCCCACCGGTTGTCCACCATCCAGAAAGCAGACCTGATCATTGTGCTGGACAAAGGGGAGATTAAAGAGAAAGGCACGCACCAGGAATTGCTGAAAATCGATGGCTATTACAAGCGATTGTACGATCTGCAGTTTTATTCTGGCGGTATCGCCACCTAGAAATGCCCCAAAATTCGTAATATCGAAAGATGAAGAAAATCGGTGCGAATTTAACCTTTCAGGTCCTCCTGGCAATTACCCTTGGAATCCTTGTCGGCACCTTCGTTCCCGGCTTCGCGCCGCAAGCCAAACTCATCAGTCAGGGTTTCATCAACCTGATCACCATGCTGATTGCACCCATCGTATTCCTGACCATCGTGCTGGGCATCGCCCACATGGGTGATATGAAGAAGGTGGGCCGTGTAGGTGGAAAAGCACTGTTATACTTCGAGATTGTCTCTACCCTCGCCATCGCCATCGGACTGGTGGTTGCCAATGTGCTTAAACCGGGTGTAGGTGTGCCTGCGGCAGATGGCGATGTTGCCAAGATCCAGTCGTACACCCAGCAGGGCGAAAGCATCGACTGGACGGAGTTTTTCTTTCACATCATTCCCAAGAACATCTTTGAATCTTTCACCAAAGGTGATATCCTGCAGATTCTCTTTTTTGCCATATTGTTCGGCTATGGGCTGAATAAAATGGGTGCTGAGGGTGCTTCAGTATTGCGGGGTATGGATAAGGTGTCTAAAGTATTCTTCAACATCATGAAGATCGTAATGCGGTTGGCGCCGGTGGGTGCCTTCGGCGGAATGGCGTATAGTGTGGGTACCTACGGCCTGCATACTTTGCTGCCCATGGCCAAGCTGATGGGCTCGGTGTACCTGACCTGCTTCCTGTTTATTTTTGTGGTATTAAACGGAATCTGCCGATATTATAAATTCTCCCTCTGGAGCTATCTGAAGTTCATCCGCCAGGAGATCCTGATTGTCCTGGGCACCTCTTCTTCAGAATCTGTGCTGCCAAGTATGATGCAGAAAATGGAAGCCATAGGCTGTAAGAAGTCGGTGGTGGGTCTGGTCATCCCAACAGGGTACTCCTTCAACCTCGATGGCACGGCCATCTACCTGTCCATGGCGGTAATCTTTCTTGCACAGGTCTTCCATGTGCCGCTCGATCTTGGTCAGCAGCTCACCATCCTTGCCGTGCTTATGGTGACCTCCAAAGGTGCTGCAGGCGTTACCGGCAGTGGTTTTATAGTACTCGCTTCCACCTTAACGGCACTGAAGATCATGCCAGTGGAGCATATCGCCATCCTGCTTGGTGTAGACCGTTTTATGTCTGAAGCCCGCGCCATCACCAACATGATCGGCAACGGTATCGCCACCATTGTGGTTGCAAAAAGCGAAGATGAATTTGACGAAAGTAAATACCAGCTTGCCATACAACCTGCCAGAATTGAACAAGCTGAGGAAGATATCATTTAAAGCCTAGTTATGATCAGAACCACCCTTTCCAAAACCCTCTGCGTATCCGGAATGATATGCCTCTCGAGCTTAATGGGATTTAGCCAGTCGGCACCCAAACCTTATGGCGCCTTGCCAACCGCTGCCCAGCTGGAATGGCACGAGATGGAGATGTATGCTTTGATTCACTTCGGTGTGGACACCTACACGGATAAAGAATGGGGCTTTGGGGATGAAGATCCGAAGATACTAAACCCCGTAAAGTTTGACGCCCGGCAGATCGTTGCTGCGGCTAAAGCAGCAGGGTTTAAGGGAGTGGTTGTGGTGGCGAAACACCACGACGGCCTGTGCATATGGCCGACGAAAACAACGGAACACAACATCAGCAATACGCCCTGGAAAGACGGAAAAGGCGACATGCTCCAGGAGTACCGCGAAGCCTGTGACGCTTTGGGCATGAAGCTCGGCGTGTATGTTTCGCCGTGGGACCGCAACAGTCCGCATTACGGCACGCCTAAATACCTGGAAATCTACCGGGAACAGCTGCGCGAAGTGTACAGCAATTACGGCAAACTGTTCATCTCCTGGCATGATGGTGCGAATGGTGGCGATGGTTATTATGGCGGTGCAAATGAAACGCGTAAAATTGACCGAACCACGTATTACGACTGGCAAAACACCTGGGCGATCACCCGGAAGATGCAGCCTGGTGCTGTGATCTTTGGTGATGTAGGCCCGGATGTACGCTGGGTAGGCAATGAGGAAGGACATGCGGGTGAAACAAGCTGGGCAACATACACGCCACTGGCACCAGACGCTGGCCAGACCCCTGCGAATGGCTATGTACTGCATCTTAGGGGCATTGAAGGTACCCGGAATGGCAAGTACTGGATGCCCGCAGAGGCGGATGTATCGTTAAGGCCGGGATGGTTTTACCATACCAGTCAGAACCACCAGGTGAAATCGCCATCTACTTTAATGGATTTGTATTATAAGAGTGTTGGCCGCGGCGCGAACCTTGATCTTGGCCTATCACCAAACCGCGACGGACTGCTTGATAGTACCGATGTGAATGCACTGAAAGGCTTTGGTGCGCTGCTGCAGGAAACGTTCAGCACCAACCTTGCGAAAGGCGCTACGCTCAAGGCCTCAAATGTACGGGGTGGCAGTGCGGCGAAGTTCGGGCCCGGAAAGCTGCTGGATGCCGACCGTTACTCTTACTGGAGCACCGATGATGCCGTGCATACCCCAACGCTCACAGTTACCCTGCCACAAGAACGAACATTTAATGTGGTTCGGTTGCGGGAGAATATCAAGCTCGGTCAGCGTATTGAAGCGGTAGAAATAGAAGTGCTGCGCAATGGGCAGTGGGAGAAGCTCGCTGTAGCAACAAGCATCGGTGCAAATCGCCTCATCCGTTTACCAGAGCCGGTGACCGCAAAACAGCTGCGGTTAACGATCAGAAAATCTCCGGTGAGCATTGCGCTGAGCGACTTCGGGCTGTACCTTGAGCCTAGGCGTCAGCAGGTAGCGCCTATTGCTGCGCAAAAGGATGCATCGCTAAGCAAAGGCGGCTGGAAGATCATCAATAGCAGTGCTGCGGATGCACAACATGCCATCGACGGCAATCCGGCGACCATCTGGAGCAGTGCAACGTCAGACGTGTTTAAGCCTGTAAATATCGACGTGGACCTCGGCTTTCCCCTGGAGTTCTCCGCTTTCAGCTATTTGCCACGACAAGACAAACAGGTAACAGGGATTGCAGACCAATACAGCTTCCAGATCAGTACCGATGGTAAAACCTTCCTTGAAGTTGCTACAGGAGAGTTTTCCAACATCAGGGCAAACCCGATTGAGCAAGTGATAAAGCTGAAAGAAAAGGTGCAAGCCAGGTACATCCGCTTCGTTGGAAAGCGAAGCCTGGACGGAAAGGGCATTAGCATCGCAGAACTAGGCTTGCGCAAATAAGGCAATGCTTGATGCATGCACCTCAATTACATACCATTTAACTTTAGTTCCACATGCGAATAAGCACCTACGCAATCGTAATCTTAGCACTCTCCACTTGTACAACCACCCAGGCGCAAACCAATAAAATATCGGCTAAACAGCAGAAGTCTATCAACAAAGGCCCTGAATCACCACGCTATAAAAACGCAAGGGCGCCAATTGATGCACGGGTGAACGACCTGCTTGCACGAATGACCGTGCAGGAAAAGCTGGGCCAACTCAGAACCCAGCTGGGCTGGGAGATGTACGACAAGCAAGGTGCTAAAATCAGTGTGTCTGAGAAGTTCAGGAAGGCGGTATCAGAAGACCATGTCGGCAATCTCTGGGCCACTTTGCGTGCAGATCCATGGACGCAGAAGACCCTTGCTACAGGAGTGGACCCATACACCGCGGCGAAAGCCACAAACATGCTGCAGCAGTACAACCTCGAACATTCCAGGCTTGGCATCCCTATTTTCCTGGCGGAAGAATGCCCGCACGGACACATGGCCATTGGCACAACGGTGTTCCCGACCGCTATTGGGCAGGGCAGTACCTGGAACCCGGCACTCATCGGCCGTATGGCCGAAACGATATCCCGTGAAGCACGGTTACAAGGCGGACACATCGGCTATGGCCCCGTGCTCGACCTTGCCAGGGAACCAAGATGGTCGCGCGTGGAAGAAACTTACGGCGAAGATCCCTTTCTGAATAGCATGATGGGGCGTGCCATGGTGAAAGGCTTTCAGGGGGAAAACATCGGCAGCGGCGTGAATGTCATATCTACCCTGAAGCACTTTACCGCGTACGGTGTACCTGAAGGGGGGCACAACGGCGGCCCGGTGCAGGTCGGCCTGCGCGAACTTTACCAGAGCTACCTGCCGCCATTCAAGGCCGCAGTAGAAGCAGGGGCACTATCAGTGATGACGGCCTACAATGCCATAGATGGTGTGCCCTGCACAGCAAACCCTTTCCTGCTGAAAGACATCCTACGGGATCAATGGGGCTTCCAGGGCTTTGTGGTCTCTGATCTGGGCAGTGTAAACGGACTCGCAGGTAACCACGGCATCGCCGGTTCCCTAGCCGAAGCCGCCGAACTCGCGCTTAATGCCGGTGTAGATAATGATCTTGGCGGAACCGCCTTTGCAAAACTGGAGCAATCCATCGCAACAAACGCCGTGACGAAGTCCAGACTGGACGAAGCTGTAAAAAGAATTCTCAGGCTGAAGTTTGAAATGGGACTCTTTGAAAACCCCTATGTAGACCCTGCAAAAGCAAAGAACACTGTTCGCAACACGTCTGCCGTAGCAGTAGCCCGGCAGGTTGCACAGGAATCCATGATCCTGCTGAAAAATGAAAAACAAACCCTTCCCCTGAACAAGCAGATCAAGTCCATCGCCGTTATTGGCCCAAATGCGAACAATATCTACAACCAGCTGGGCGACTATACCGCGCCGCAGGCGGAAGACAATATCATCACGCCGCTTGAAGGCATAAGAGCCAAGCTCTCGGCGAATATTAAAGTAAACTATGTTAAAGGATGCGACATCCGTGATACCAGCAATGTGGATATTGCCGGCGCAGTAAATGCTGCTGCCGCTTCAGATGTAGCTGTTGTAGTGCTGGGTGGCTCCAGCGCGCGCGACTTCAAGACGGAATACATCAGTACCGGGGCGGCAAGCGTTGGCGCTGCCAAATCAGAACAGTTGAGCGATATGGAAAGCGGAGAAGGTTTCGACAGGCAATCGCTGGACCTGATGGGCAAGCAGCTCGAACTACTCAAAGCAGTAGTCGCAACTGGAAAGCCTGTGGTGCTGGTGTTTATTGCCGGTCGCCCGCTGAACCTGAACTGGCCTGCGGAAAATGTGAACGCGATCCTCTGCGCCTGGTACCCCGGACAAGAAGGCGGTAATGCCATAGCAGATGTATTGTTCGGCGACTATAACCCGGCAGGCCGACTGCCGATCTCCATCCCACGCAATGTGGGCCAATTGCCAGTCTACTACAATGACCGCAACCAGCAGAAGCACGACTACGTTGAAGGTCCTGCAAGCCCATTATATACCTTTGGACATGGCTTAAGTTATAGTAGCTTTACTTATCAGGATTTACAGATCCAGGTAGCAGAAGAATCCGCCGCCAAACAAGCTGATAACGAGCAATCCGGCAATATGCAAAGAGGCAACAACTCCGCTATGACGCCAAAATCAGATAAGGTCGCTCAAGTATCTTTCTCGGTGAAAAACACCGGCACCCGCGATGGCGATGAAGTTGTGCAGTTATACCTCCATGATGAAAAAGCCTCCACGGTGGTACCCCTGAAACAACTGAAAGCATTCAAGCGACTGCATTTGAAAGCAGGGGAAACCAAGACCGTAAGCTTCTATCTGAACAAAGAAGACCTGATGATCTATGATGCTTCCATGCAGCCAGTGGTAGAGAAAGGCAGCTTTAAAGTAATGGTTGGAGCAGGCTCAAAAGACATCCGTTTGAACGGTAAATTTGAGCTAAAAGAAGACTTGCGCTAAGCGTTAAAATACTACCATCAAAGAAATTCTTGACATATACTGCTCCCTTATGGAGAAGAAATTATGCCTGAACTGCAACCTGCCCGTGTCCGGGCGTACGGATAAGAAATTCTGTGACGACGCCTGCAGGAGCAGTCACCATGCAAAGCTCGGTACTGCCGATCCAGATTACGTCAGACAAATCAATCTGCGCCTGAAGCGCAACCGTAAGATTCTGCTGAGCCTAAACCCGGACGGCAAGGCGAAGGTAAACCGGAAAGAACTGCTTGCAAGGGGCTTTGATTTCCAATGTTTCACGGGCATCTACAAAACAGAAAAGAATGCCTGCTACTACTTCTGCTACGAGATGGGCTATTTACTCCTGGAACATGACTATGTGCTACTTGTGAAAAAAAAGCACTGATACCGTAACAACTTATTTGCCTTTGGGGAAGGTTTGGAGTTTTTAATTAACTTGTGATGAGTTGATTTAGCCAAATATAAACCAATGCGCAAAAACAAGTATCTGTTACCACTGGTAATGATTACCTCCCTGTTCTTTCTGTGGGGCTTTGCATACGGACTACTGGACGTCCTGAATAAACATTTCCAGGAAACCTTAAACATCACGAAGAGCCGGTCCACCTTACTACAGGCTGCGTATTTCGGTGCATACTTCATCGTTGCACTACCTGCCGGGCTCTTCATGAACCGCTACGGCTACAAGCGCGGCATCATCATGGGGCTCCTGCTATACGCTGCCGGCGCCTTTGTATTTTACCCCGCTGCTGAGGCTTCCAGTTTCAACCTGTTCCTGCTGGCGCTATTTATCCTGGCTTCCGGGCTGGCCTGTCTGGAAACCGCAGCTAACCCCTATGTTACCGTACTGGGCGATCCGGAGACCGCAACGACCAGGCTCAACCTTTCCCAGTGTTTTAATGGTGTAGGCTCTTTCCTGGGGCCAGTAATTGCCTCTTATCTTTTCTTTAGTGAGGATGCCAGTACAGGCAGCGGAAACCTTGATTCCGTGCAACTGATCTACGTGCTTATCGGAATACTGGTCCTCATTGTTGCGGGCATATTTGTGCGCACCCCCTTGCCGGAAATCAAAGAAAGTGACACTGTAAGTGCCGCAGTATTAAACACGAGACCATTATTCAACCATAGCAACTTTACTTTCGGCCTGGTCGCGCAGTTTTTCTATGTGGCCGCCCAGGTGGGTATTGCGGCACTGTTCATCAACTATTGTACAGAAAGCGGCGTGAACATCGACAATGCTTCCGCAGCTAAGTATCTCTCCGTTGCGCTTATACTCTTCACCATCGGCAGGTTTGTCGGCACCAGTCTGATGCGGGTAATTCCTGCAAGCACCCTGCTAGCCGGTTATGCAGGCATCAACGTTGTCCTGAGTGCCATCGTGATCAGTCAACAGCAATGGCTTTCCATCTACGCCCTGCTTGGCCTTTTCTTTTTCATGTCCATCATGTTCCCGACCATCTTTGCTTTAAGCATCAAAGACCTGGGACAACATACCAAGCGTGCCTCCTCCTTCCTGATCATGTCCATCGTAGGGGGCGCAATTGTGCCAGTAGTTATGGGCTTACTTGCCGACCAGTATTCCACAGCCTTTGCTTACGTTATCCCACTATGCTGTTTTCTAATCGTGTTCATCTATGGATGGAAGGGCTATAAAGTCCACACCACCATCGCATATGAACAAGTATAAACACAATTCAAAAAGTCATACCCAATATGAATAGATATTGTTTTGCACTGGATCTGAAAGATGATCCGGCACTAATAAAAGCATACGAAGCCTACCATCAACAGGTCTGGCCTGAAATCATCGCCAGCATTAAGGATGCAGGAATTACCAAGCTTGAGATCTTTCGATACGCCAACAGGCTGATGATGCTGATGGAAGTGGATGAAAGTTATAATCCTGAAAAAAAGGCCGCCATGGATGCAGAAAACGAAAAAGTGCAGGCGTGGGAAACACTCATGTGGAAATACCAGCAAGCACTTCCAGGCACAAAGCCAGGAGAGAAATGGGTATTAATGGAAAGAATCTTTGAATTGTAGCTATGAATTACATCAAAATAGATCCACGCGATAATGTAATCGTCGCTTTAACGGATCTACCAGAAGGTACGGTCCTTGAACTTGAAGAGGCCTCGCAAACACATGATAGGCTGCTGGTGGTACAGGAAGATGTCCCCGCAAAACACAAGATTTTCATGCAGGATATGCTGCCTGGCGATGAAGTGCTCATGTATGGCGTACTCGTGGGGAAAGCCATTTGCTTCATTCCTAAAGGTGGATTGATGAGCATTGAGAATACCAGACATGCTTCACAGGATTATGCCTATCGGGCGGTCGACTACCAGTGGCAGGTTCCGGATGTTTCCGCTTATCAGCACAGAACCTTTAACGGCTACCATCGCAAGGACGGCCGGGTAGGCACGGCAAATTACTGGCTATTTATTCCCACGGTCTTCTGTGAAAACCGCAACCTGGACGTGATTAAGGAAGCCCTGCACCATACTTTAGGTTATACCGTAACGGACAAATACCGCGCATTTACGGCACAGCTGCTGGAGGCCTATGAGCGGGGAGAAGCGATGGACGGCCATATGCTGGATCTCCCTACAACACCAGATATCCATAAAAACCGAGTCTTCAAAAATGTGGATGGCATTAAATTCCTGAACCATCAGGGTGGCTGCGGGGGCACAAGGCAAGATGCAGCGCTGCTCAGCAAGCTGTTGGCGGCTTATGCCGATCACCCGAATGTAGCCGGCGTAACGGTGTTGAGCCTAGGCTGTCAACACCTGCAAACCGCCAACCTCATTGAAGACCTGAAAGCGCGTAACCCAACCTTCGATAAACCGGTGCTCGTCTTCGAACAGCAGCAAAGCAAAAGTGAAGAACAGCTCATCAAGGAAGCCATCCTGAATACCTTTCGTGGGTTGCAGGAGATCAATCAGCAAGTGCGGCAGCCTGCTCCGCTTAGTGCCTTGTGTGTCGGGGTGAAATGCGGCGGCAGTGATGGTTTTAGCGGTATTTCAGCGAACCCGGCCGTCGGTTATGCCTCAGATCTCCTGGTGGCCTTAGGCGCTAAAGTACTCCTGGCGGAATTCCCGGAGCTCTGCGGTGCAGAACAGAACCTGATCGACCGCTGCGTAGATGAAGCAACAGCAAACAAGTTCATCCGCCTGATGCGTGAATACGATGCGCAGGCCCATGCTGTAGGCTCGGGATTTTACATGAATCCATCACCAGGAAATATCAAAGACGGACTGATTACCGATGCCATCAAGAGCACTGGTGCAGCGAAAAAGGGTGGAACATCACCCGTGGTGGATGTGCTGGATTATACGGAGCCAGCGACACTTGCCGGACTGAGCCTGGTCTGCACACCCGGAAATGATGTGGAAGCGACAACCGGCAAAGCGGCCAGTGGTGCCACGCTAATCCTGTTTACCACCGGGCTGGGTACGCCTACCGGAAATCCAGTATGCCCGGTTATTAAAGTCGCCACAAACACCGCACTCGCAGAAAGGATGAGCGACATCATCGACATTGATACCGGTTCCGTGATCCGCGCGGAAAAGACCATTGAACAGATGGGACAGGAAATATTGGAGTACTGCATCCGTGCAGCCAGCGGCGATGTAATCCCGAAGGCGGTGCTCCTGAACCAGGACGACTTTATCCCATGGAAAAGGGGCGTCTCGCTTTAGAATTCATAAGATCAAACCATTAAGATATTCAAGATCCGACCATTAATATATTAGAAAGCACATGTATAGTTTAGAAGGAAAATCAGCAGTAGTTACCGGCGGCGGGAGCGGAATAGGCAAGGCGATTGCAACGTTGTTCGCAACACAAGGCGCCACTGTTCACATCCTGGAGATGAATGCGGAAGCTGCCGCAGCGGCCATAACAGACATCAACGGGAGCAGCGCCGTGCTGCGCGCACATGCACACAGCTGCGATGTAAGCAACCAGGAACAGGTGAAAAGTGTATTTCAGGAAATCGGGCAGGTGGACATCCTTGTGAACAATGCAGGCATTGCACATGTGGGTACCGTAGAAACGACCACCGAAGAAGATTTTACGAGGGTGTTCGATGTGAATGTTCGCGGCGCATACAATTGTCTCCATGCCGCAATCCCGTTAATGAAATCCCAGGGCAAGGGTGCCATCCTGAACATTGCCTCCATTGCTGCACTGGTGGGGATCACCGACCGCTTTGCCTACAGCATGAGTAAAGGCGCAATATATGCCATGACACTCTCCGTAGCACGCGACTACCTCGCAGACAACATTCGCTGCAACAGCATTTCACCGGCAAGGGTACATACACCTTTTGTCGATGGGTTTATTGCTAAGAACTATCCTGGTAAAGAAAGTGAAATCTTTGATAAACTATCCAAGAGTCAACCGATTGGCCGTATGGGCGAACCCGCAGAAGTGGCGAACCTGGCGCTGTTCCTTTGTGCCGATGAAGCAAGCTTCATTACTGGTAATGACTACCCGCTGGACGGTGGCTTTGTGAAGCTGAACAATTAATACGAACTAGAGAAATCAACATAACCATGAATACAACTGCAGATCTGTAAAACAATCCTGTAGTATTTAAAACTGAAAGAATGAAACTAATAAGATGGCGCGCTGAAGGCAGCGAAAAAACAGGCGTGATAATCGCTGATCATTGGTATGACACCTCCGCTATGGGCATAGACTACAATGAGGCATTCTTTGCAAATGATGGACTAGATAAGCTGGAACAGTTCCTAAAAGACAATGAAGGCAAGCTGCCGGAAATCGATAAGTCCGAACGCCTAGCTGCGCCAATAGGCAGGCCCTCCAAGATCGTCTGCATCGGACTGAACTATGTGGACCATGCAAGGGAAACCAATGCGACCATTCCGGCGGAGCCAATCATCTTCATGAAGTCGACCACAGCGATGGTTGGTCCGAACGATGACATCATCATTCCAAAGCATTCCGAAAAAACAGACTGGGAAGTAGAACTCGCCGTCATCATTGGAAAAAAAGCATCTTATGTAGAAGCATCAGAAGCCCTGGACTACGTAGCAGGGTATGCGCTGCACAATGACGTATCGGAGCGGGAGTTCCAAATCGAAAGAGGTGGAACCTGGGACAAGGGAAAAGGTTGCGATACTTTCGCGCCAATCGGACCTTTTCTAGCAACGAAAGACGAGTTAGCAGATGTAAATAACCTCCGCTTGTGGTTGAAAGTAAACGGCAAAACCATGCAGGATGGAAACACCAAAGACTTCATCTTCGACGTGCCAAGTGTCGTGTCCTATGTGAGCCAGTTCATGACCCTGCTTCCCGGCGATGTCATCTCTACAGGTACACCCGCAGGCGTGGGCCTCGGTTTCAAACCGCCAATTTACCTTAAGCCTAGCGACGTTGTGGAACTTGGAATTGACGGACTGGGCGTATCCAGGCAACAGGTAAAAGCATATCAAAAAGCTTAATAACGCATGTTAAAGATTGATGCCCATCAGCATTTCTGGCTGTATAGCCCTGTAAGGGACCAGTGGATCAATAATGATATGGCCATTCTGCAGGGAGATTTCATGCCGGAGCACCTGCAGCCCATTCTGGAGCATTACGATTTCCAGGGTACGGTTGTGGTGCAGTCGGACCAGAGTCCTGCAGAAAACCTTTTCCAGCTGGAGAATGCAGAAAAGCATCCCTTCATTAAGGCTGTGGTGGGCTGGGTAAACATGCAGTCGCCAGATCTGGAAGCGCAGCTTCAAACGTATCAGCAGTACCCAAAGTTAAAAGGCTTCAGGTCCATGCTGCAGAGCGATCCTGACCGGTCGCTAATGCTGCGGCCCGACTTCCAGGCTGGCATTGCTAAACTGCAGACCTATGGATACACGTTTGACATTCTGGTGCTGCCCGACCAGTTGAAATATGCGGAAGCACTGGTGGCTGCCTTCCCGGAACAGCGTTTCGTGCTGAACCACCTGGGTAAGCCGAACATTAAGTTGCGCCAGTTTGAAGACTGGGTGGCGGACATTAAAGCGCTTGCCGCACATAAAAACGTGTACTGCAAGGTGTCGGGCATGGTTACAGAAGCCGATCTCACACGCTGGAAATTCGAGGACTTCAAGCCGTACATCGATACCATCTTTGAATATTTCGGTATGGAGCGGGTGATGTATGGATCAGACTGGCCTGTTTGCCGCCTTGCCGCGACCTTCGGAGAAGTCATGGAGATACTGGAAAACTATGCCGGAAACTTTGCCAATGCCGAACGCGAGCTTTTCTGGGCGAAAAATGCAATTCGCTTCTATAACATCAACATAGACTAAGCGCAGCAGGGTGTGTGCTAAAGCGTAAAAGGTGATAACCCTTGTAAATGAACAGTAGCAGCAAACAAACATGTAACAAGCCTAAAACCTCAACTATAGCGAACTAAGAAGAAGACCCTTATAAATGAACATTAGCAGCAAACAAACATGTAACTAGGCCTAAAACCTTAACTATAGCGAACTAAGGAGACCCTTATAAATGAACAATAACAGCAAAGAAATATGGAACTGAACCTGAAAGATAAAGTGGTAATTGTAACTGGCGGTGCAAAGGGCATCGGCGCGGGGATCGTTAAAGCACTTGCTGCCGAAGCAGCCATCCCAGTGATCGTGGGGCGAAATGAGCAGGACAATATGCTGCTGCTGGATGAATTACAAAATGCCGGACACATCGCCATGCAGGTCGTAGCGGAGCTCAGTGATCCCACACAATGTGTAAATGCCGTCGCACAGGTTATGGCGCGCTTTGGCAAGATAGATGGTTTGGTAAACAATGCTGGCGCAAATGATGGGGTGGGACTGGAGCATGGCAGCTACCAGGGTTTTATGGACAGTTTGCACAAGAATGTGATCCATTACTATCTGATGGCACAGGAGGCATTACCGGCTTTGAAAGCTTCAAAAGGTGCTATTTTGAACATCAGTTCGAAGGTTGCTGATACCGGTCAGGGTGGGACTTCGGCCTATGCCGCAGCAAATGGCGCCCGCAATGCCCTCACCCGGGAATGGGCCGTAGAACTTTTGCCTTATGGTATCCGGGTCAATGCGGTAATCGTGGCGGAATGTTTCACGCCGCTTTACCAAACTTGGATCAATACACTTCCAAATCCCGAAGCGCAGCTGAAGTCCATCACCCAAAAGATCCCCTTAGGGCAGCGCATGACAACTGCAGAAGAAATTGCAAATACCGCGATATTCCTGCTATCGGAGAAGTCGAGCCATACCACAGGGCAGCTGCTGTACGTAGATGGCGGCTACGTGCATCTCGACCGCGCGGTAAGCGGTATTTAGCAGGAGCGGCTAAGTACTGACTTTTTTGAATCTTACAATGAAATCCTGCCCATCCTCTTTGACGGCGATCTCCATTTCCTCCTTGCTAAATTTGTGGACATTGATGGTCTCTAAAGGCTTGCCCGTTATCAGTTCCAGTGTTTGAATGCTGTAGCCTTGATCATCTTTTCCGATTTTGTACCGTTGGACCCGCTTTGCTTTTGCAAAATCTATATTGATGGTTCCATCAGCATAGAATGTAAGGCTTTTTAGTCTTACTTTCGGCTTGCCCTGCTGCACTTCCCAGGTTCCGATAAACAATTTGTCGGTGTCCGTAACGCTGGTGCTTTGTGCATTTACAGCAAATCCTGTGAAGAGGAGGAATGCAATAATTAACGTATTTTTCATGATTTATAAGTATGAGCTGGCTGATATTTAAATCATTAGAAAGTTAATAAAACGAATCGACATATAATCGGGAAACTGTTTGCTTATTTTAGAGGAATATCAAAGAAAATATGCAAGTACGCAATATTAGACTGAGGCCCCTTCCTCCCATGTTTATCATGTACCTTCTTTTAGTTACATCATGTAAAGGCCGCACCGAAAAAGGTGTTGAAGTTAGAATTGAAAATAATTCTTCTTCTATTGTGCATGACCTGGAAATCAGCACATCTGAAAGATACGTTAAGCTCAAAAAAAGAAGTTTGCATCCAGCAGAAGTAGTAGAAGCTTTTCTGCCCATGGAAAAAAATAAGACGGACGGTGACTATCTTGTTGGTTTAACAAGGCATGGCGCTAAAAAGGAAATCCATATGGCTGGGTACTATACCAATGGTAGTCCCTTCGAGCGTACCATGAAAGTAGACATTCAAAATGATACAGTACTTATTACCTTTGATGGCCGACGCTATTAAAATCCTTATGAAACTGCTATCAACGATAATACTCCTGTTCTTAACAACCTACGGCTACTGCCAAACCATCGGTGCGAGCGCTGGTAGCAGCAAGTTCATCCTTGGTAAGGTGGAAACGCTACATTCCGATATCCTGTCGGAAGATAGAACCCTGAATATATATCTTCCCGAAGATTACGACAGCACGGCCCGGTATCCCATCATCTATCTTTTGGACGGCTCCGCAGATGAAGATTTCATTCATGTTGCAGGAATAGTGCAATTCAATACCTTTCCTTGGGTAGACAGAATTCCGAAGTCCATCGTGGTCGGCATTGCCAACACCAATCGTAAGCTGAACTTTACTTCTGCAAGCAATAGAGATCGCGACAATAAACTTGTTCCCAGCAATGGAGGCTCCGGTAAGTTCATCGCGTTTCTGGAAAAAGAACTTCAACCCTATATCGAACAGCGGTACGGGAAGAAAATGGGCAATACGATCATCGGACAATCCTTAGGTGGCCTGCTTGCAACCGAGATCCTGTTTACTAAACCCGAGCTCTTTAGCAAGTACATCATCATCAGTCCGAGTCTATGGTGGCGGGACGGCTACCTGCTCAAAGCAGAATCAGGCATCCTGGATCCCAGGTATACCGCCCAAACGGACATCTATATCGGCGTAGGTAAAGAAGGATCAATCGATGGTTCTAAAAACCACATCATGGAACATGATGCTAAGTTGTTGGCGGAAAAACTTAAACGTGCAGGATCTAAAAATATCAACGTTCATTTCGACTACCTGCCAGCGGAAGATCATGCAACCGTTACGCACCAGGCCGTGTTCAATGCTTTCAGAATGTTATATCCCAAAAAGGCCACCGCAAATAAATAGGCTTCCAACCAACTGCGCCAAATTATGGTTTACTGCTCCATAATCCTTAGGATCGCCTCGCTAAGGCTACCCAGATTATTTTGCTTATTGTTGGTTTGTAAAATGATGGTGAGTCCTTTTTCCTGTTCACTGATCAACAAAGCCTGATAATTAGCTGCTGTACCGTCGTGAATATGGCTCAGCACCTTATTTCCTTTCATACTGCCCTTGCCAAGTCCGGTCTGATTGCCATCTGAAAACGGCACAAGTAATTCTGCCGTTGAAGCCGGACTGATGAGTTTGAAGGTGTTCAGCGCTTCAGACCAGCGGTAAAAGTCGTCTAAATTCAGGTTGGTCCATCCGGAGATCGGGGGTGTCATATCATCCACGATACCTTCGTTGTTGTAAGCCTGCGCAATCATCGGATCAGATGGCGTTGGGTCCATAATCGCATGCTTGATGCCCAATGGCTTTAACATCTTCTTCATCACAAAGTCGTTGAATGACATGCCGGTGATCCTAGCAACAATCAGCCGCTGCATGAAAACATCATTGTTATTGTAGGTGTATTTTGTGCCTGGCTCGTAATTCAGTTCCATTACTTTTCTCAGGTTATTCAGATTGTCCTCATCGCCCTTGGTTTCTTTCCACTTGCTGTTTGGGATGCCGCTGGTATATTGTAAAAGGTGGCGGATTTTTATTTTGTCTGCCCAGGCGGGAAGGTCAGTAACATGCTTGGAGAGCGCGTCATCGAGGCTAAGTTTATGCTGTTCCTTCAGCATCATGATGGCTACGGCATTAAATTCCTTCGCGATGGAGCCAATGTTGAAACGATATTCACGGGTAAGCTGGACTTTGCTATTTGCTTCTACTGGTCCAAACGATCCCTGATAAATCTCCTTGCCGCCCTGCATAACGAGTACATTTCCGTTGAATGTACCACGTTGGTGTGCTGCACGCATCAAACGGTTGATTTGGTCCTTTTTATCCTGACTAAAACTTTGCAAGTGGAATGCGCAAAGCAGCACCATCAGCATAAGTCTTGTAAGCAAGTTTGTTTGATAAAGTTTCATGTTCAGTAGATCAACGGAGCCCGGGAATGTTACAGCTAAGGGTTCTAATTTGTGCTGCTAATTGCATGTTGTTTTGCAGAGTTACTAAGGCCGCTGCAAGGTATACCAGCCATGTGGATCCCCGTCATATTCGAAACTGTTGACAAAAGAAAATCCACATTTCTCCAGAACGTTCCGTGAAGCTTTATGCTCAAGATCCGCTATGGCATAAATGACCGGGAGGTCCATTCTTTCAAAAGCATATTTGATGACGGCCCGGCTTGATTCCTGCGCGTAGCCCTTTCCCCAGCATCGTTTGATGAAGCGGTAGCCCAGATCATGGAAGTTCTGAAATCCGTTCATGCTTTCTGTGATAAACTTCAATCCGCCCCAACCGACAAAGTTGCCTGTAGCCCGCTCAACAATTGCCAGTCTTGCAACCCCATAATCTAGATATTGCTGTCTGATGTTTTCGATGTCGGAGACGGATTCTGATAAAGTTTTTACCGGCGTTCGCCCGAGAAAGCGATGCACATCTGGATCGCTATCCATTTCAAACATCGCCGCTGCATCTTCAGGTAAGATTTTGCGAAGATATAAGCGGTCGGTTTCTATAATTGCTTTCATGTTTTTTACAGCGTTATTTACTTCGGTAGGTTTATCCTTTGTGCAAGTTCAAGGCCTTCCGCGCTCTGTTGAAGACGAGTTGATAACAAACCGAAGTACTTCTTACAATCATAAGAATTGAAGGCAGAGTCGGAGCCGCCAATTTGAGCAAGCGATTTCAGGAACAGCATGGAAACCGGTGAATCGGGATGCGCACTGAAATATTGATCGAAGTTACCGGACTTAATCGTCTCAAACATATCTCCAAGATCCTTATTTAGCGAGCTGCCATTAACAACTGCATCAGCAAAAACTTTCCCTGACGTGATTTCTACATCTTCAATCAGGATCGTTTTAGAATCATCTGTACGATCTCTTTTCTCTTGCATGAAGTTGTCGAAAGTTAGTAGAGAATCTTTAGTTAACATCAGTGCTCGCATGTCAAGTCCCTTGATCCTTTTCATGTTGAATTCAAAACGTCCATTCGTGATAGGTACCCTGGTGACGGCTTTGTGCGCAAAGGATATGAGCTGCGCATACTTTACCTCAGGTTTGTTGTCGACTGTACCAGCAATTTTATAGATTTTAACCTGCGCAGCTACGGTCAGTGTGCAGCAGGTTAGCATTAAGAAAAACAAATTTCTAAACATGGAGAAGACGTTTATTGCAATTTACTTCTTCAAGATAGGCAATATGTTAAATTACAGGAAAAACAAGAGACAAATTACCGGGCAGGTAGGTATCAGCTTCGCTATCAAAGCGGCATCAACCCGGCCTCTATACGGGGTCTGTCCGGCGTTGATACGGCTAAACACCGTATAGACCCCGTTTCAACCCCGAGTAGACTCCCAAAAGACCACCTTTTTTAGCGCCAATTTTATAAGTTAACCCATTGTTATAACATCTTTTAACATATTTTCCGGTCAACACAATAAACTAAAAGTTTATATTCGCATAAAAAAAATAGCGCATGACCAGCCATAAAGTCGCAATACTTGTTCACAGCTGCGACAGATACGAACTGCTGTTTAAGGGATTTGACTACTTTTTCCGGTCGAACTGGGATTTCAACATTCCGCTGCACTATTATTTTGCAACAGAAGAGTTGCAGACAGACTTCCCTGGTTTTACAAACATCCGCTCTGGAAAAGGGGAGTGGAGCGACCGCCTTCGGATTTTACTGGAACAGATTGAAGAGGAGTACGTGCTCTATTTTCAGGAGGACATGTGGCTGAATAAACCCGTAGATTCAGAATTCATCAATGCGCTGATCTGTAAGGCCACCTCCAACAAGTGGATGCAGGTGAAACTCAATTCCTCCGAAGTCTTCCGGACGCTTCCAAGTGGTTTGTCCATCAACGGTTTTGAGGTAAGCAAGATTGATAACCAGACCAGTGGATATTTGATGTCGCATCAGGTGACGCTCTGGAACAAGCAGTTTTTAATGGAGCAGCTTAAACCCGGTGAACATCCCTGGCGCAATGAACGTAAAGGAACGAAGCGGCTGCGGAAACTTGACAAGGCAATTTACCACCTGGATTATTTCTCTGAGAATGGCCAGGCGGAAATCAACAACAATGCTGCGGGGGTAGTGCGGAGCGAGTACCAAAGCATTTCCATGAATGCCTGCCTGAACCACAATGCAGTCCCTTTCATAGAAAAGCTGGAGCAGGATCCTGCGTATGCAGATTATGGCGCGAAACTACGCTTCAACTACGAACATGGCATCACCCATGATGGGAAACCTAAGCCTTTGAAAAAAGACATCTTTAAACGTGTAAAAGAGTGGATTAAAGCGGTTGGATAACGCCATTAATTGCTGGTCACCGCATTGGTGTTACGAAAGAACAGCAGACCATCAAAGCTGTTTTTCAGGTTGACTTTAATATCTACACGTGGAAATAGCATGGGTCCGATGGTACGTATGTACAAGTCCTCCTTGAAAAGACCCTTTAGATCATTTGATTCAGTCGCCTTTCTGATGTCGAGAAAGAAATTTTCATAGCTGGCTTTTGAGCACAAATACTCCACAGAAATCAGATTGGATAGAGGGGGCAGGGCGACTTTGGTTAAGTTAGTAGTTGTTCGCTCGCCATCATAAAGCCGTGCATAACCTTCACCGACAAGCAAGGCCAAGGCATAATATTTATCTTTAAATTTCCTTTTCAGCCAGTTGCCCATGGCCATGCGTTTTGCAGTTAGACCCTCCGAAATATGACCATTATGGGCCCAGACTGCTATTTTATGATGCGCTGGCGTCTGATCTGCAATCCATTCGGTATTATCAGCCATAAACCGGTCCCGGTAGTAGTTTTGTAAATACTCGCTTTTATTTCGCAGTATGATGCTCTGACCCAGTAGCGTGTTGTATTGCTTGTAAAAGGACGCGCTATCTCGATTGCTAAAGTTTTTGATTTTGGTGGCCAGCGTATTATTAACCATGGTTACGCGCTTAAGCAGTTCTTTTGGAACCCTTGCGAAAAGGTCCATCTCAAACACCTGGGTATATTCCTTTAAAGCCCTCTGCTCTGGTTCATTTAACAAAGACAACAGATCGGGGGTGTTTAGGATCCTATTGGCAGCATTGGCAGGATATTGCATATCCATACCCTCAAAATGTACCTTTTCGGTCGTTGGTTTATCTTTGTTGTAGTCTTTTATCCAGCTGATCAGTTGCATCAATTCCTGAGATATGAACACATCGTACATCAGGGAGCCTTTCAAAACGGATTTAAGGTCGCTTTGATCTGCTGGGTTCAGCACAAATTGGTTTACACGATCTGTTCCAATCATTTCAGATTCGAAAGCAATCCGCTTCAGGTTATGGTTTAAGATGAGATACTTTATGATTCTCGCTTTAAAAATAACATGTTCCTGCGTGCCATGTGTTGCTTCACCTAAACCAATGACTTTCCGGCTTTGTAACAGTCGCCCGATGGCTTCCAGGTCCTTGAAGTCGTCTGTGTCTTTGGCGTTATTGATTGTTTCAATGCTTGCATTTAATGCAGGAAGGTAATTTGTAAGTCCTTGTGCCGAGGCATTGATCATGGAAAAAATTGCGAAGAGCAGGAGCGTTAATTGTTTCATTTATGTATTCGGGATTTACGATTGCGTGTAATGAAGGTTGAAATATAAAAAAATTAGCGTAGGAATGTGTGCAAATGCTTGAAATCCTGGGCGAAGGCGGTGGAAGAGAAGTAAAATTAGTTTTTTGCAATTCCGAATTATTACGTAGTTTGGATGTACATAAACCAAACTTTATTTGAGCGAAAATCATCTTGATCTTCAAATGCTGCAATCAGATTTAAAGGTCGTGATGTTTTCATCAGAAAGCTAAATCAAAAAACATGAAAAAAATTACAACGCTTATTGTTGGGGTATTTGCCCTGATGGTCATTACAGTGAGTGCAAAAGCACAGGCTAAAACAGACTTCTTTGTTGGGAAATGGGACATCCTGGTTAAGGGAACACCACAAGGGGATGTGAACATGAAAGTAAACTTCGAGATGAAGGATGGCAAGCTGGTGGGTACGATGGTGAACCCGGAAACACAGAAAGAGGAGCCTTTTACCAAACTGGAGACAACTGAAAAAGGTGTGGTTGTTTACTTTTCTGCGCAAGGATATGATGTAGACATGAGCCTTGAGAAGCAGGATGACGACCATGTTATTGGTATGGTGATGAGCATGCTTGAAGTAACCGGTGTACGGGTTAAAAAAGAAGTGACAACGTTTAGCGCTGTTAATCAATAGCTTACCTGCATAACCTAAAGTATTTGAAATTTATTCTCGAAAACATTTGCAGGTAGAGAACTTTTTTCTACTTTTGTATCGAGAGCGTTAATTTAACGGGGGCAGATTTTAGGATTTGTCCCCGTTTCTTTTTTAAAAGCCATTCTTCAGGCCTTCGCGGCCGATAATCTCATCTCAAAACAATATTCGCGGCATTTCAATTATTGTAAGGATTGCATTTGACATTCCATCTCAATTAACTTAGATTTGCCAATAAAAAAAATAGATACATGAGTGTTTTAGTAAATAAGGATTCAAAAGTTATAGTTCAGGGTTTTACCGGAAATGAAGGTACTTATCATGCTTCTCAGATGATAGAATACGGAACTGACGTTGTTGGCGGGGTAACACCTGGTAAAGGCGGACAAACTCACTTAGACAGGCCAGTTTTTAACACGGTTAAAGATGCTGTTGATCAGGCTGGTGCTAATGTATCAATCATTTTTGTACCTCCTGCATTTGCGGCTGATGCAATTATGGAAGCTGCAGAAGCTGGTATTAAAGTTATCGTTTGTATTACTGAAGGTATCCCTACAAAGGATATGATTCAGGTGAAAGAATATATTTCTGGCAAGGATTGCCGTTTAATCGGTCCGAACTGTCCGGGTATCATTACCGCTGATGAGGCTAAAATTGGTATTATGCCAGGTTTTATCTTCAAAAGAGGTACAGTAGGTGTGGTTTCAAAATCAGGAACTTTAACTTACGAAGCGGTTGATCAGGTTGTTAAAGCTGGATTAGGTATTACTACTGCTATCGGTATTGGTGGTGACCCGATCATCGGAACAACGACTAAAGAAGCTGTTGAATTGTTAATGAACGACCCTGAAACTGAAGGTATCATCATGATTGGTGAGATCGGTGGTGGAATGGAAGCTGAAGCAGCGCGTTGGATCAAAGAAAACGGTACGAAGCCGGTTGTTGGTTTCATCGCTGGTCAGACTGCTCCTGCAGGTCGTAGAATGGGTCACGCAGGTGCTATTGTTGGTGGTGCAGAAGATACTGCTGCTGCTAAAATGGCGATCATGGCAGAATGTGGTATCCGCGTAGTGGAAAGCCCTGCTGAGATCGGTGCTGCAATGGCTGAATTATTGAAAAAATAGAAAGATCTTCTTGCATAGTATGAACGAGATTTGCTTATGCAGGTCTCGTTTCTTGGTTTAAGGGATTTTATATTGACATTCTGATTACGAGGCGCTAAATCCATGGCACGTTTTTGCTTCGTATATTTATGTATGAAATCTACCTTGAAAAAATTATTGTTTACACTAGCAGGTTTTCTAATGCTGAGCAGCATTAACGCCTGCGCGCAGAAGCAGCCGAAGGCGGCGACTGTACCAACAACCACAACTAAAAAAGATATGAGTAACTGGAATAAATTAACCAAAGAAGAAGAGGCCGTAATTGTTAATAAAGGCACGGAGTATCCGGGTACGGGAGATTTGTTGAACAACAAGGACAAGGGTACGTATACTTGTAAAAGGTGTAATGCGCCTCTGTATCGTTCTGAAACAAAGTTTGAGTCTTACTGTGGCTGGCCAAGTTTTGATGACGAGATTGCTGGTGCGGTGAAGCGCATTCCGGATGCAGATGGATCAAGAACGGAGATTGTTTGTGCTGCCTGCGGTGGTCACCTGGGTCACGTGTTTCTTGGAGAAGGTTTTACCGCTAAGGATACCAGACACTGCGTGAATTCGGTTTCGATGAACTTCGTTCCGGACGCTAAAGGATAATCTAGGCTAGCATTTAAGGCTGTTTAAAGCATAAATGGATGGGAGAAATAAGATTCTCCAGTCTGTTTATGCTTTTTTTATTTTTAGAAGTAGCTGGTATTCTTGAAGATGTGTTGCGAGGGAATTTTTTTTGCAAGGATTGGCAGGAGAGGGTTTGCAGTTTCGGCGCCTATTTGTATTTTTGCGGCGG
>Ga0265798_10002720_pt1 | contig 25726 bp, 28 predicted proteins | sample P3T30metagenome_FD_192430 | JGI IMG/M metagenome (GOLD analysis project Ga0265798, IMG submission 192430) | Plant litter microbial communities from East Loma Ridge, Irvine, California - P3 T30 | ecosystem: Environmental > Terrestrial > Plant litter > Unclassified | place: USA: California...
AGGTGACGGCACGGAGATATCTACTTCGAATGTTACTGGAGATCAGGAACTCGCTACGGGTATCAAGTTGGGAATGAGGTTTCCGAGCTACAAGGTATTGAATCAAGCGGACGCCAGGCCATGGGACTTCCAGTCCAAGCTCGTCAGCTCGGGACATTTCCACCTCATCGTGTTCGCAGGCCACATTCTCTCCGCCCAACAACACACCCGTCTCACTTCCTTCTGCACCTCCCTCGAGAAATCAGCCTTCCTGGCCCCACATCTCCACAAAAACATCAACATCCTAACCCTACACGCCTCCCGCCGCATTGACGTCGAGCTACTGCGCGACATCCCGGAGATACTGCACCCGTACGACGAGAACATGGGCTGGAATTACGACAGCGTGTATGTGGATGACGAGAGCTATCATGAGGGGTGGGAGGATGCGTATCGGGGATATGGGGTTAGTAGGGAGAGGGGATGTGTGGTGGTTGTTAGGCCGGATGGGTATGTTGCGTGGATTGGGGAGTGTGATGAGATGGGTGGGATGGGGGTGGAGGGGTATTTTGGGGGGGTGTTTGTTGAGGTTGCATAGATGAGTCAGGGCCGCTCTCTTATACCTCTTACCTTGGCCACTCGTTCATTCATGCTGCTACCAAACTTCAAACAATAAAAACGAAAATTTCAGCTTAGCATAAAATGACTCAACATGTTGAGCATAGTGAGTAATTTCAAGGCACGGCTACGATGGGATAGATAACGCAAACCAAGTAAAAGTACCCACCCAGCAGAATTAAGACAAGCAATCTTCCAGATATGATCCTGGGCTAGTAAACAATATAGTTGCTTATCATCACGTCAATCAACAGTGTGGTGATGCCGTTGTGATTTCTGCGTTCTTTGGTTTCCAAGTCTGGACTGTGAAAATGGCAACATGAACACCACGACGGCGGAGAAGATGCACGGCAGATCTGAAAGCGCGCGTGAAAAGGGTGCGATGTACAGACGGTGAATACTTACGCGAGGAGAGCTTGTTGGGCATCGGTGCTGTAGTCGAGCAATGGTGCGGTGGTCTTTGTTTGCTACAGAGGTTATGTTCTCTTCACATCAGCGACAATATAGAAATAGTAAGATGCAAGATGGAACAGTTGAACACTGTGATTATTTTCATTGCGCTCTAAAACGAGGAACGCGGTAGCGGTACGTACGTGCTATATACACTGTACACTCCTATCCAACATCTCCAAACACCCATAACGCCACCTAGTACCCGAATCCAAAATCATCATCATCTCATCATTACACCCCCACCCAATCTATCGCCCAACACTACTCCCACCCCAACTACTCGGCGCAATACTACTCAACTTGCTCTTCACACTACTCCCACTAAACCAGCTCGTGCCCACCCTTCCACCCCCACCCATGCCGAGTTTCCACCACTCGCCACCGAGTTTCCGTCCCCCACCCAGTCCCGTGCGATTCTTCCGGTCGTCTATTTTGTCTTCCCACTTGAGTTTCGTCTCCATGATTGCGTGGATGCTGTTGATGACGAGGAACGTTGTGCTGCCGATGGCGCGGAAGAATGCAAGACCGGCGACGGACCAGAGGATGAAGGTGAGGTAGAAATTGTTGGTGACTTTGCGGTCCGAGTATGCTTCGCTGACGGCCATGGCGAGCACGGCGTTGCTGACCAGCCAGATGACGACCATGTATGTGCGGACTGCGCGGTAGTAATCTTCTTGCTGCTGGGACTCGCTAACGGGTGGTTCGGGGACTTCGACGCGGTCGCGGAGATTGCGCAGGGCTTCGTCGTAGCCGGAGTCGATATCGAGTTGCTCAGAAGGCATTTCGAGCTCGACGACGTTCTTCGTCTTGCCTTTCGCGTCGCCAAGATCTGTTTTCGCGACGTTGTCGCCCTTCGTACCCCACGTGATGTCGTGCGTGTTACAAAAGGCGTAAACCTGGAGCGTTGCGATGTATGAGGGAAGAAGGGCGAAATATTGTGCGGAGGAGGTGAACATATGCCATGGGTCCAGGTACATGAAGCTCATGAGGAAGTACAGTCCGATGGTAGTCGACGTGGAAATGATGAGGTTGGTAAAGACGTTGTTGCCTATGGCTTTCTCAGCCTTGGGATCGCGGAGTTGTACGATGACTATGTAGAAGGATGCAAATGTTGTGTAGGCCATTATGACTCCGTACATGATCATGCTCCAGAAGAACATCTTCTTCGCTCCCTGAGGTCGATTGCCCATAGACAGGATAAATTGCATGCATATAAGTAGCGTGCAGGTATACCGCAGGACGTAGAAGATGTATTTCCCAATGTTGTGGCCGAAAGGATCGAGTTCGGGGTCGGATAGCGAGCCAGCGACGAAGTAGAATGTGAGGTAAAAATTGGCGAGCGAGAAGAATGTGAAGAGCAGTTGCACGAATTGGTAGATGAATTCAATGTGCAGGAGGATTTTGCGCATGATGGTGTGGTCGGTGGCCCAGACTTGCTTGAAGTGGAGCAGCGAGTATACGGCGGCGAAGAAGGCGCCGTTGAGCCAGCGGCGGCGTTGGGAGATGAACTCAGGGACGGTGTCTGGGCATCGTTAGCATAGGATTGGTGGCAGTTGGGTGTCTTGACTTACCGGGCACATCGGTCTCTCCTGTCGCGGCCTTGACGTACTTCAAGACCCATTGTTCGCTGCGCTTTGCTACAAGCTCCCAACATAGGATACGATCTTCAGCCAAGTACATGTTGGCGGTGAAAACGTCTGCGTCCTGACCGTGAAGAGTCTCTCCCTTGAAGTACTGGCTGAGCGGACCATGACCAGTGTGATCGTTCTGCAGCGCATGGTATCGATACGCTGACAGCGCGCCAGGCAAGACGGTGATGTAGCCAAAGACAGATTCAAGGGGCTTGTCGAGGATATTTGACATCTTGTACTCAAAGTTCTGAGACGCGACAAGCGGGTTAAGGAGACCGAGCCACGCCTTGCCCTTGCCGGCCTTGATCTCGCCTGCTGCACCAGCGACGGAGGAGTCGGTGTCGAAGGCCTTCCACAGGTGATACAGCGCTTTAGGTCCTGGCTTGGTCCCGACGTCGAGCAGAATGCAGACGTTGGGGTTCAGTGCGCGTCCGAATGCATTGAAAAACCAGCGATGCGAGTTCAGCTTCTTCGCATTCTTCTCCTTCAGGCAGAAGATCATTTGGCACGGCACGATGCCCTTCTCAGCACCTTTGAACTTGAGATCCGCGTCAAGCGAGACTTGGGTGGTGTACTCGTACACGTGAGCCGTGACTTCTTTCTGGTTGACGTGGTTCTTTGCAATACCCTCTTGGAAGCATCCCATGGCCGCGATGGCATCAAGCGTCCGAGGATGGACTTTCCCACGGCCGTCGGAAATGATGCAAACAACAATCTTCTGCCATCCATCTTTGCCCCATGTTCTTGACTTCATGCGCGAGCAAAAGTGACTGATGTTCTGCATGACGCCGTGCATGGTCCGGGTGAAGTCGATCTCGTTCTCGTTGTACATGGTGATGCAGATGAAAAGCTCCGTCTCGCGCGCGGTGCCGATGTTCTGTCGCAGCATGTAGCCGCGGTCCACGTAGTCGTCGGGATCGCACGTTACGGCAGTGTAGCGCATGTGGGTGAACTCGATGTCGTCTCGCCGGGGCAGGAAACTGTAGAGGATGGTGGGAATCTTGCACTCTAGGATGAGCTCTCCATTGATGAGGCGGACTTCCTTCTTGGTCATGACGGCGTCGCGCGCGCCACGTCTTGTTTGGGCGCCATCTGGGGCTGGCCCGTAGTGCTCGACCTTCTCGTCTACCGTGGTGTACACGTCGGTGTATGTGTCGTCGGACATGTACGAGGCACGTGACTGTAGGTCTGGACGCTCGCTGCCGTGCTCGGTGAACGGGTCGTCGTCGATGGGTATCGAGGTCATGTCGGTCATGTCCATGGTCGCCTCTGAGTCACGTGAGACTGGCCGCGCACCGCCAGCGAACAGTGGCGCTGGAGGTAGTGGCCGCTTAGGGCTGCCTGGCCGTCCGCCGCCATATCGTGATGAGGGTGTGCCTGGCCGCGGGCTGCCGTCGAGGTCGACCGGTTCATAGGACATTGTTGACGCGGGCGGCCGCGAGTAGTCTGTGGTTGTGCGAGTGGGTGAGTATGGGCGTCCCGGGGCAGGTCGGTCGGGCGATAACGGTCTTCGGTAGGGGACGTATGGGAGCTCGCCGTCTGATGGCGGCGGCATGTTGGGGGCCGTGTCCAGCACCGAGGGCGTGCGTGACAGTGCCGACACGGAGGAGGCTGTGGGGTGGTATGATCGCGACACGGGCGACGGTGGTCTGTTGGAGTGGTACATTGGTAAGCCTTCGTCTCGAGCTGCTTTTGCTGGTGGCTGTGACTTCGTAGGAGACATGCGCTCGACGAACCGAGTCTTCTTGACCGCTTTCCTGGCCGGCATGTGCGTGTGCGTGTGCGTGTGCATGTGCGTGTGCGTCATGGGCGCCGCAGTCGAGGTCGAGTCCAGCGCATTGCCCGCCTCGCGCAGGAAGTCGACAATGTCCGCCTCGGCCCTCGTCTGCTTGCCCACCTCTGCCGCCGACATGCGCTCGCCCAGCGCCGCCGTCGTGCTGTTGGCCGACGCGCCCGACATGAGGGAATCCGACTCGTCGACCGACGGTCTTCTACAGGAGGAGAGATGAGTATAGGGCGGAATGAGACGCGGTACAGAACACCAAGAATCAGGAATGAATGAATGAATGAATGAATAAAGGGAACAGGCGAGACACGCAGAGCGCTGGACTAGGTACTCACGGCATGTAGCTCTGGCTCTCGTCCACGTTTGTCAACAAGCGCATTGTTGACCCTCCTTGCGTCTGCCCTGAGGGCCCATCCTCGTCGTCGTATGCGGGCGGCCGTCCGTAGTGCCCGTCCATTTCGGATTGTGCGACCTGACGTTGATTGCGCCGATTGCGCCTTTGTTTTGTTTGCGTCGCGTCGGTATTCCAGTGAGTGAATGCTTTTTGTGAGTCAATGTCTTGCGATCCAAAAGCGACTGCGATCCAAGAATGCGATATGAATATGTCTCAGCGACGGGTGGTGGTGCAATGCAATGCCAGCGCTCAAGTCTATGCATCGAGGTCCCGGACGTTATGCGCTTGTTGTCGTTCGGCGTCCCATCTCCACGGCAACCAGGCACAGCCACGCTAGACCGATGCTCCACATCCCCGCTTTAGGATGAAACCGTACCACTTCAACTCCAGATACGGATCTCCGCTCTTCGCCTGCACCAATTCGGCGCGCACATGCTCTTGGGAATCGTCCAATCCCAATCCCCTGTTTCTTTCCGCGCTGAACCACCAAACCGCGATGCACTTCGGCAGTTGTCCTCGTTGTGCATTTGCGTCGTCCCCGCAACATCGTCACATGAAAGCATGCCGTCTCACTGAACCTGAATGTAGCAGATCATCTCATAGACTATGTACATCGATGCTGGAATAGTACGTGTTCGGGAAGAATCAATGATTGACTACTTGACCCCGATATTTCCGCACCTTGCCACCGACGAGAATACACAGTAGTCTATTAATATCCTAGGAGTGCAACGTAGACGTGGCTCAGTACATTGATGGAAAGATCGCAATGTTTTTGGCGAGGCTCACTCGCTGCACTTCTACACTCGCCGTAATTTCACTTATATCATGTAGGTAGATGTGATATCACTGCGCTCAAAACAACATATTATACGAGTTGTATACGTAGATAACAATTACTCGACAAGCTTCCGCACGCTTGTCCAGTGGGCCATGTTCGCTAAGTGTCGCCGCAGACCACTCAAGAAGTATATGCAGAACGTCGACGGCCAAGCTCCTCCTCAGTGCCAGTATACTCACAATTCGACAACCCCCATCCTTCCTCTCAACCCTTCCTTGCAAAAAAGGGGTGCTGCCCTCCAGCTCCACCCTTCCTCCGCTCCACTTTCTTCTCTTTCTTGATTTCTACTACGCTCTCAGCCTCCTCTCCCTCATACTCCTTCCTCCACTCATCATCACACGCCTTCGTAAAAGTCTCCAACAACGCATTGAAGTCGCAAACATTCATGCTCTCAAACACACCCGACGAATACACCCCCATCGCCGTGCCGCGCGGGCACTTGATGCCAAACGCCATTTTGGCCAGAAACCTCGGATCGTCGCGTACCGCGATCTTGGCCAGTACCTCTCGCACCTTCTCCGGATCCGGGGATTGAGGCGGCTCGTTGGGCAGCACGACTTGCGTGTGCGTTTCGCACCACGTACAGTGCCCGCATTCTTGGGGTGCGCTGGTACCTGTCTCGCCAAAATACGCAGCGAGTGCGCGCGAGAAACACGATTCGTCGGTGATGAGGTCAATGAGCGCCTTGGTGCGCCCGATATTCGCTGTTTCTGTCGCGCCCATGCTTTCATCAAGTTGCTTCACAATGTCCTCCAGCTCCTGCTTATTGCTTGGCATCGCACGCTCAAGACGGAACAGATTCTGCACGCCCTCGCACTTCAGTTCGATTGCGCCGTTCTCGTTCCAGCGGTTCAGCGTGCGCACGTACTCTGTACGGTCGATGCCAGATCGCTTCGCGAGGTCGTCGACGGCGATGTGTCTGAATTTCGTCGTGGATTTGACAGGCGCGTTCTTGATGGAGCGCGCGGCTGGGGTGTTGTCGTTGGCGATATGGGCCGCGTCTTTGGTTGTGTACTTGTATGTGGTGTAGAGAGTGCCTGCAGCGCGGAAGAGGTGGTAGTGCAGTTCGAGTTGCGCGAAGATGATGCTGAGGATCGTGGGGCTGATGTCGCATTCTTTGGACAGTGTGTAGAGTGCGACTTGGAAAGTGTCGCCGACTTTGAGCCTGCGGTGGGTCGGCGAGCATATCTCGGCCAAGAGCAGTTTGAGCGAGCGCAGAGATGGACGCGTGCCGTATGTGAAGATGTTCCGAAGGTGGAAGTCCTTGGTGGCAAGGTAGAACATGCACACGCTAGGCTTACCGTCGCGACCGGCTCTGCCGATTTGCTGCGAGTATGACTCGATGCTGTCTGGTATGTCGAAATGTACAATGTTGCGGATGTCTGGCTTGTCGATGCCCATGCCAAAGGCAATAGTGGCTACCACTATCATGTTTTTGCTCGGCAGGAAGTCGTCTTGGGTCTTGGTACGCAGATCGGTGTTCATTCCAGCGTGATAGGGCCGCGCCTTGAAGCCTTTGCGTACAAGCTCATTTGCGAGCGATTCCGTGTGCTTCTGAAGCGTGACGTACACGATGGTAGGGCCTGGATACTTCTTGAGATGAGCGACCAGCTTTGTCTTGTAGTCGGTGCCTTGGGGATTCGCTTCAGCCAGCAGACGCAGGTTGGGACGATACATTGTCGTTCTGAACAAGCCCTCTTCGGGTATCGAGAAGGCATTGCGGACGTCCTCGGCGACCTTCTCCGTCGCCGTAGCTGTGAGGCAGATGACTCGCTCGACATTAGCCTCTTTCGCGAAACGAGCGATTTTGAGGTAGTCGGGACGAAAAGAATGGCCCCATTCTGAAATACAATGAGCTTCATCGACAGCTAACATACGAATACCACCAGGAATTTCCTTGAGTGAAGCGATGAATCCTTCGTTGTTGAGTCGCTCAGGTGCGCAATAGAGGAGATCTAGCTTGCCATTTCGGAGATCTTCCTGCGTAGCGAGATATAGATCTCTGCTAACGGACGAGTTCAGAACGGCCGCCTTGATGCCACGGCGCAGTAGAGCATCTACTTGGTCCTTCATCAGAGCAATTAGTGGTGATATAACAAGAGTGACACCACTTTGTTGCGAATGACAGCGTCCAGTCTCCTCATCCTGGTAGCGAAAGCACACGGCAGGAGCCTATAAAGATTAATAAAGTCATGCCTATTTCGACACAACTGAATCACCTGATAGCAAAGACTCTTGCCTCCGCCTGTAGGGAACACAACGACTGCACTGCCGCCATCCAACACGCGCGTGATAGCAGCTTCCTGCTCCAACCGAAAGCCCTTCAGGCCAAAGCGTTCCTTAAGGATCCTGTTCGCGAGAAGCGTATTTGGCGACGTTGAGCTCGTGCTCGTCAGCCCATGACCTGTTTTCACTCGCTTGTTTGGTAAGCCATCGGCTCCGATATCGTTGGTGCGCTTGCCGTTCGCGTGTGCGGCTGCCGCCATCATGTCGGCTTCATGGTCGGAGCCGAGGTCGAAGTCGAATTCGTCGCTCATGGCTGTTTTCTTGACTCTTAAAGATTGAGGGCCGGTGTTGAGAGCGCAAGCAAGAGGACGTTGTGTTGTGGAGACGTGATTGGAACGACCTCCGGGACCCTGGCCAGCGTTACGCGACCAAGACACCAGAACACGTGGTGATGCATCCCCGCTTGAACCGGCAGCTACAGTCGACGCTCTTCTGGAGGTGATGGTTAGCGGGTTGATCTGCCATTGACTCTTGTCGTCGTTGAAATATTGCTGGTGTTGCAACTTCGAGCATGACGTCACACGCACTTTCAGCTGCGCGAGATCTTACAACACTTCGCGTTCCGGAGTCAGCATTTGGAGATCGAGAGGATCGACGGCTAAGCAAATTACAAAAAAGACCTTTTGGCTCGTTCGAATCGTCGATGAAGACCGACTAGATCATACACGAAATCTTGCATCGGCGGGTGGCAAATTACAAGACACGTGTGCGTGTGGCCAGCACCAGCACAATTGTTCTCTTACATCCTCAGAGAAATGAAGAAAGTAGGTGTGTACTGATAGGAATCATAGGATACGGAAGTTTTGAACACTGCCACCGCGGCCTAGAACGGCCTGGCCAATGTGCTAAAGTGTCAGATTTGGTGGGGTCCAATGGCGTCGGGTGGCGTTCGGTCTGTATTCTTCATCCTGTTCCATCAAAATCGTCTGATGTCTTCGGCAACACACGCCGAGCACTCAGCCCCCAGTTGACACGATCTGGCGAAGGTGGAAGCACGAAAGCGATAACGTGTGAAAACCCCACATCCACTACGCGACTACGACACGTGCGCTTCAGTTTTCACAAGTCGTAAGCTTATGGGCTATACTACCGACTCAGACGATCAATGCCACGGCCAGTTAGAGCTCAGCAAGACTTGTGATGCAACAGACTGAAGATATCGAACGCCCAGGTCTGCTCGATCTAGAGGACCTGGAGCTTGACCCCGCGCCAGCGTTCATAATCAAAGTCGGCACCGATGCTCTTGAGTTCGACCTACTATACGCCAACGAGGCCTTCCGCAGTTCGGGACTTCGTGAGCATGTCTTGTCCGATACCCCAACAGCGGTAGCCTTTCGCACATGGGCCCAAGCCTACGTGCAGAGCAGGGATTCCCGGCGTGGTTTCGCCGAATTAACCTGGTTTGGGGAGGTTACCAAGAAAGAGGGTGCGTTGAAGGTCATAAAAGCAACAGAAACCAGCGTCAGTGTCCAAAGTTCACGACAGAGTTCAAAGCAACATGACAGCCAAAGCCTACTGGAAAAGGCAAAGGTCACCGTCTACGAGCAGCCTGGAAACGAGACCAAACGCATTCGCTCGGACTCATCGTCCGCAAACCTGAGTTCGCGACTGGAGAGCTTCCATACGATGATGGAGATGAGCGATGTTGGTGTTTTCGAATACGACACGGACGGCGTGCTCTTATACGCAAATGAGGCCTACTACAGGCTGAGGTCAGTAGCAGCAAACACACATCCATACATTGTGCTCACCCAAGCCCAGTTCATACCCCAGAGGCACTGAGGGGACAAGCGAATTTGCCTTTGCGGATGCTGTTTTCCCTGATGACTTAGAAGTAGTGATGAGCATGTGGAACAAGCTGGCGCACGGATCCCCAGTCACCTTCGAGATGCGATGGAAAGGTCGTCCTGACTCTACTGACGCTGCTCAATGGACTTTCTGTTCTTGTCTGCCTATCTTCGACGAGAACAAATCTGTGATTGGTGTCGGTGGTAACATCATCGACATCAATGCACAGAAGAAATCGCACGACGCTACACAAGCGCGCTTAGACGCGGTCGAGCAAGCCAGGTTATCGGAGCTCAAGTTTGCGAGATTTGCTCAACTCGCACCGATCGCGATTTACATTTACGTTCCAAACACGGGTCAGTGCAAGACGCGATGTAGAGTGCTAGCCGTCCCCACGATACTGACTGCGAGTCAGGCATGCAGTTCGTCAATGACCAGTTCTATGAGCTGACGGGACATGTGCGAGCTCCGGCTGAGCAGACCAACTGGTTCGAACTCATTGTGGATGAAGACAGGAAGAGCGTCGAAAATAACTGGGCTGACATGCTCAAAGGCCAACGGGCAGATGAGACTCAGTTCCGTCTGAAGAAGACGTGGATAGATCAGGACGGAGTAAGCTCCCATACATGGGTCCAAAGCTCTGGGTATCCGGAGACAGATAAGCAAGGCAACGTTATCAGTATAGCATAGCCTGTCTATATTCATAGGACTGCCAGCTAACGCGAGAGCAGGCGTAATGGGCACACTCTTTGACATCAGCCATTTCAAGTGGGCTGAGAACGTACAACGTCGACGGGTCGATGAAGCTCTCGAAGCGAAGCGGCAACAAGAGAAGTATGTCCTAAACTTCTACACCAACTAGACGGCTCGTTGATATACGCCAGCTTTATCGATATGACGAGCCACGAACTTCGCAACCCTCTATCTGCGGTCATACAATGCGCCGAATCTGTTATCAACACTCTTGCAGACTTTAATGACCGATTTTCTAACGCAGCGGCTGGCGCAATTACTCTCACTGACATTCAGGACGATGTAGACTCAAGCATCGATGCAGTTCAGACCATTGTTTCATGCTCGTTGCATCAGAAACGAATCATCGACGACGTCCTCACTTTGTCGAAACTCGATTCGAATCTGATCCTGATCACCCCTGTTCGCGTGCAGCCTCTAGTTGTGCTAGCTGGAGCTTTGAAGATGTTTGAAGTGGAATGCCAGCAGATGGGTATCAAACTGGACCTCATCGAAGACGACACCTTCGAAGGATTTGAATGGGTGATGCTTGACCCATCGAGGCTGCTACAAGTACTTATCAATCTCCTGTACGTCGTTCATAAGACTTGTGACGATCTTCTGACATGTTCAGGACGAACGCTATCAAATTCACAAAGGATCGGCCGGAGCGGTGGATCACGGTCAAGATTGGAGGTTCGTGGACACGGCCGCCCAAGGTGTGGCAGTCAGTTACCTTCTCCACTGCTGACGGACTTATGTCCGGTGACATATTTGACCGGCCTGAATGGGGTCGTGGTAAAAAAGGATACCTGTGGGTCAAAGTAACGGATACAGGTTGCGGTATGACCGAAGACGAGCAAGACAAGCTCTTCTCTCGCTTCTCGCAAGCGACACCACGCACGCACGTGAAGTACGGTGGCTCCGGATTAGGCTTGTTCATCTCAAAGTCGCTCGCAACGCTTCAGGGCGGCGCAATTGGCGCCTTCTCCAAATCAGACATAGGCTCCACGTTTGGCTTCTACGTAGCCGCACGGATGGCTGAAGGGCCGCTTACAACTCTGCGCGGATCAAATCGACCTTTGCCGTATCGAGTCCTGTCTTCGGAAAGGTTGATGAAAGCTGTGAAATTGCACGTTTTGATCGTGGAAGACAACTTGGTCAATCAGAAGGTGCTGATGAAGCAGCTTCAGCGACTCGGCTGGACGGTCAGCGTGGCTGGAAATGGCGTAGAAGCGCTGGAGTGGTTAAAGGGAAGCGTGTACTGGCGAGGCGACGAGGCCGAACTAGGAGCAGGCAGACGAGAACACGGTGGCGAGCATGGCAGACATGCAAATGTCAAACAGAACATCGATATAATACTTATGGATGTGGAAATGCCTCAAATGTCAGTCAACGCTTTGTGTCTCTCCAGCGCTCATTATCACCCACTTACGCATACCCAGGGACGGCATCACCTGTGCACGTACCATTCGCCAGTACGAAGAGCAGGGTCTTCTCGAACGTCCCTCGGTAACTCGACGCGAAGAAGAAGGCGTGTCCCCCGTCTTGCAAGAAGGCGACCCCGATTACGAAGAAGATGACCCATTAGAAGGTCGCGGTGCCAGGTTACCAATTCTGGCAGTAAGCGCGAATGCACGTCTGGAGCAGATGCAGGAGGCACTAGCCGCTGGCATGGACGGTGCGATTACGAAGCCGTTCAGAATACCGGAACTTTGGCCGAAGATTCAGGAGCTGATACCCAAGCTGGCTGGTGTGAATGAAGGCCGGCGGCGGGGTTGAATCTGCGTCATGGGTGTTGCGCGGAGGTAGACATGTCAGAGAGGTAAGAGAAGTCTCGCAACGTGATGAGATGCAATACATGTACTATTGGCACTGAGTGTCGTCGCCAACAAATAGCGTAACAATAGCATTAGAGGACAAACACTCTCCTTCATAGATGTACCGCGAATTCCACTTTCATACCCCGTCTCGGCTGAATCCGGCCTTGTCCCTAAAATCTCCAAGCCAATCCGGATCATCCGCCACAGTCTGATTCCAAGCATCGTCCGCATCGCGGTACAAAACCCGCCTGCTCTCTCTTTGAAACATCTCATCAGTTGGCACGACTCCCATCATCATCTGCTGGCGCGCAAATCTGGCCAGGTGAGCAGAAAGCACATCAGCCCATAGCCTACCCTGATCCGCTTCAGCATCCGAGGCTTCGGGCTTGTTGTTTGGGGCACCGTCGGTGATCGGAGGTAGCAACAAGGCCTGCTCGTTTTGTAGGAACTCGAGCGTCTGCTTCGTGTGATCAAGAGAATCTTTGTTTGTAGCCGAGAACGGCACCAGTGTGACGGATTGCGCCGCGATGAGGTAGGGTGGATAAGCGTTTGTCAATCGCTCGTAGATAGCTGGTTCAAATCCATGGTCACCGCGCCAATCCCACATGGTCTTACCCGCGCGGAAGTGAGCTGCGATGTGATCTGTCCGTTCCTCCCAGCTAGTGATACTAGCGTTGCAAAATCCGCACCGACACGTGACTGCCATAGAAGCGACTTTCCAGTCGTCGGTCAGCGGGAGGGTGTCGAGGTCGTGTGCAAGACGCAAGTGTTGCACGAGGTGGTCTTTACGGCGGAAAGTTCGTGGGCTGACCTCCTGACAGGCGCTGTATTTGTGATCTTCTAAGTGGTTGGGCGTCGGATCAAGGGCGCTGCAGAACGCGCAGTGGACCCGATTTGTCGTGGGAAGGACCACTGAGCCACCCTGTTGCGAGTCAGTCTAGGCACATTACTACTTGACTAGGGTGGCTGAAGTGACTCGCAGTATCTAGTCTCGCACCAGAGAAGACCAGATTTGTGAGTAAGGGTATACAGAACGCATTGACTTACTATGCAAGGTTAGTGGTAATAGTAAAGCTGGGCACGTATCGGACGACTTACCATAAGGTGCACAGACCCACTCCTCCATGTTTAAGTGGAGCGACTTCTCATGCCGTGACCAATCATACTTGTGCTTGAACGTATCGCAACAAAAGGTACACTTGAAGATGCGGTCCGCACCGTCCTTTGGTGCTTTGCTTTTCGCAGATGCACGAGGCTTAGCCACCTTACCCCTGCCGCGCCGCTGAGACTTTGATGATTGGTTGGACTTGACAGAATGAAGCGAAGACTCGCTGACAGCGCTGTCTAGACTGGTAGTTGAAGATGCTCCGCGATGATTACGGTATACGTTGAAGTTCGGCGTGTGGCTTCCACTGCGCGGCTGCTGCTGCTCTTCCACGGCAGTGTAGATGGCAAAAAGTGACGCTGCTTCCTGTTCGGGTGGTGAATTACGCCACCGCTCGATAGCTACCGGCTGAAAAGGGGACGGCGGGCTCTGTATGCTGATAGGAGTCGAGTTACTCCCACTCCCAGGTCGCCTCATCATGTACTTGCTGCGGCGCCGGGGTAATCTGTGCTGGTGTGGCGGTGCATTCTGCTCCACCAAACTCTGCAGGGTGGAAAGATCGAATACGTCATTTTGGGCAAGCAAGTTCGGCGAGGGCGACTCTAATGGTGATAAGCTGTCGATAGCGAAATTGTCGATGTCGAAGTTATCTTGGTTGTACGTGAAATTGTCCCCTAGTGCGCCAGGAGCAGATGTCGAGAAGTCGATCCCGCCATAGTCATTCCAGAGATCTTCGAAGTCTTGAGTTTGGCCATCCAGGCTGGGAAGCGTGTCGTCCAAGGGCGTTTTGCTGTCGAAGCTCCATTCTACTGCATTTTGCTGGTCCATTACTGGTGTCGTGCAAATGAAGTAGACAAAGATGACTTTCGGCCGCGAGAGGATGACGCGGGGCAAAAGGCTGGCTTTGTCAGCGCGAAACCTTGCAACTTTCGCGTCAACCGACGACGCACTTCCGATCCGTCAAGCACAAGCAAAAACATTAAGAAAGATAGATACACCTCAGGAACAAGGTGCCGTATTCCAGGACTAGCAGTGCTCTAGTGTGGCCGATCATGATGCTCAACGCCTCACGCTTTTGAGATAATTGAGGTGCAGTATACCTATGAGACGCCTGGTGCAGTATAACTACCTATGAGACGCCTAGTGCAGTATAACTACCTATGAGACGCCTGGTGCATCAATGGCAAACCATCTGCACGCACCCAAGCCATGCGGCGCACCAACTTTTCATGCGGATCGAAGTTATATCGGCAGTGCACCGGGGACGACACAGAGTTCCGAGATCGCGATGGAACGTTGCACCACATCTTGCAGTATGCAGGACGGCACATACGAGTTGCAGGGATATTCAAACGATGAGAAGTCGAATAGTGAGCAGTCAACCCGCCCGATCGAGTTCTACCCTGTCATGTCTGCAGCATCTTGCATCATAGTCTATTGCAGTCCCAAGACATGTCTGTTCAAAAGAGATGTTCTTAAGGCGAAGCCCATAATCGGGTGCTTGAATTCCTACTGGAAACGAGGCTAACCAAAGATCTCGAGGCCAAGTCGAACAAACATTCACGATCAAATGTGGGGGCGAGGAGAAAAGTTTGTCGAAACGGCGCCTGGTTTCTGTGGCGCTCTCACACGATGTGCGACTGGTCGGAAATGTCCCCACAAGCGTGCAAGCGACATGGCTTCGGAATGACAACAGCGCTCGGTTGATGAGCAACATGTATTGCGTTGTACAGGACCTGAGCTGTGCAAGGCTATGTCGCTGCATGAAACACTCGGCTCGATGCACGCCCATGAAGGAAGACGGCAGGCGGCGGGCAATACGCGTCGGCTTGCTACAAAGTCGCTCAATGCGACACCCGCTCGCAGTCTGCACTTCATCCACTTGTCAGCAACTCAAATACTCTGTTCTGGTCTCTGTCTTGCCTTCCGAATTCTTGAGCCTCGTTTCTCATCTGACAGCAGCCTTACATCATCGACATGCCAGCTTGGACGCTCAATTCGCTTGCGACTTCGGTCGGCAGTCGCTTCGAGAACGGGTCGTTCATCAAAGCCCTGAAAGAAAGCCTCGCTCGTTGGGAATCTGTCGAAGTCAAGCGCAAAGCCATTGCAACAGAGGTAAAAGCCGAGCAGGTGCAGATCGCCGAGGCTCGTGAGAAGATTGCCAAGGCAAAGGACGATTCTGATCAGAAGAGACATGCTTGCGAACTAATCAAGCGGTCCTGGGAAGACGCCGAGCGGTCTTGAAATGAGAGTCAAAAATCCGTTGATGAGTTTAAGCGAGCTGAATTGGAAATTGGACAGCGTCTACGTGAGAAACGCATGAAGCTGGACGCTAAGACATCGGAAATCAATGAGATCTCCGAGGCGCAGAACTGGGTGAGTTGAACGCAGTTTTGTTGAGATTCGAAAGAGCTGACGTGAATCAGTCAGCTTCAGTCGTTCCTCCTGAACGCCCCCAGGCTCCGGCCACGCTTGACAGTACAGCGCATGCTTCCGATTCTGATCAAGATCTCGTTCGGACCGTGGAGCGCTCCAGTAGTAACAGCCTATCGTCAGTAGACGAAGACATTCGAAATTCAGAGCCTGCTCATCCCATCGTGGTACGTGAAAGGCTCTACGGTCTTAAAAACAGCTGGAGAGTATTGGTGCATGACGGCAAATTACTGAGCTGTCCCTGGTGCGAAGCCAACGCAAGTTTCAGTAACCATAACTTCTTCAACGGGCTAAAATCCTTTCTTTCGCACGCCAGAAATAGACATCGCGACGTGGGAGGTGTGACGGAGCAAAAGATTCTCGACAATGCAGTTCCATTGACAAAAGAACAAGAAGACGCTTTCAACAATGCCAACGATTTCAGTGTTCAGAGTGAGTCTCACCAAGGTCGAGATCCAGCTTTGCTGACATAAAAAGTCGAGGCCTATGCATCAGTTGCCCGATTGAACGACCGCGGCGCTTCGTTAAATCCAGATTCACCGAGGTCAGTTCCAATGTCAATCAAGAGGCCGGGGCTTCCTTCATCAGTAGCTGTCAACGCTGCCGCAACACCTGAGATACCTATTGCGCAGTAAGCACATGTCCGGATCGATCGTTCACAACAGCCAAGCTGAAGTCGATAGAATGTACGATCAAGATCGGCTGCAACGCATAGCTTTCGACGCGACCAACAGAATGACTCCCGAGTCTCTTCTACCTCTATCTCCACAGTATCGAGACAACAATGCATCGGTGCCGCATCAGGATTCCGAAGAACTCGAGACGAACGGTGCATACAGCCACACGCAAGCACAAGGGGGTGGTGTGGTCTCTGGCCCCATCGCCCGCCCACAACCTTTGCACGACATCGCAAGCGAAGCATCTCGACCAACGAACTCGTGGGCATCGTTGGTACACCAGCATAAGGTTTACTGAACACTGCTCAAATGCTTTGACTGTGGGTCGAATGTATATGCAACGGAAGACGATGGAGGAAGCATCAAGTTCTTCGAAGGTCTGAAAGGCGTGACATCACATATGAGGACTCACTCCCAGTGGTCTGAAATACCAATTGACCAGCTCAAACAAATGATCATTGGCAGGTCTGTTATGACAGCGTGCCAGGTCGAAGCTTACCAAAACGTCAAGGAAGGCAAGCCATGTAAGGAAGTTTTTGATACGAGGTCGATTCGCACGTTCTAAAAGTCTCGTAGTAGATGGTGACTTCGAGGTGCACCCTCAGGTTGCGACGGCGAATATTCGTGAGCGGAGTGTGCACAACGACGGTCACAGCAATGAACCTACACTGGTCGTTTAATTAAGAGTGAGATCAAGGTGAGCCAATCCTGAGGTGGTCGCGCAGACGTTCTGGACCTCATGCCGAAAGGATTCCGAGCCCGGACAATGTACTGCGTGGCTCGAGTTCAGAAAGCTCCGCAAGCACTTCGAAACGGTCGGCTCGGCCGGTATGTCCTACTGCGAAAGCTCAGACACTACACAGCGATCCGAAGGTCAAGCCGGGCATGAGCGTGACCGCCGCTCTCAAGCAGAAATTCGATACTGGCACTGAGGACTCGCCTACGTGGGTCGTACCTCACGTTCAAAGCGAGTCCACCAGCAGCAAAGACACCGAAGTCACTCCCCCTTACCCAAACATAGTTGATGCGAGACTCTCATTCGAAAACGAGGCCAAGTGGATGATGTTGAAATGCCCCCTTTGTAACGCAAACGCGAGGAGCAGGAAGGCCGGCCCACAGTTCTTTCAAGGCGTTGATGGTTTTAGAAACCACTTGGAGCGCATACACCCTGAGCACAGGATCCCAAGGTCTCAAATCCGGGATGAATGTGTCGACCGCCGTGTGTTCAAAGATGAATTCGAAGCGATCAGGGCAGACTACAGTTCGGGAGAGCATCGTAAGTGACCACAGTCTTGCTCCGTATTGCGGCCTTCATCAACACTTATAAGGCAAGATTGTACCGGTCGTGGAATGAGAAGAAAAAAACGCGCTAGGCCTTTATGATGCCTGAGACCTGTACTCGTGCACGTCACGTTTGAGCTGCTAGTCATGTCCACGGAGTAGCTTTGCAAAGGCAGAAAAAAATAACAAAGTCGGGCATACGGAATACGTCGTTCACTCGCTCCCTTACAAGTTTTTGGAAAGTGGCTCCTTGTATGTCAAAACCGGTCTCATAGTTGTCCTGAGTGGAGGAAAAGTCGTAGTCTTTGTGAGATGCGTCACGGTCACATGGTCCATTGAATAGTCTGCACCGATGTGAATGGCTCGAATGTACCTCAACGATGCCGGAAGAACAAACTCGAGATTGTAGAATTTCCAACAGTTTCCCTGTTTGATGTGCAGGATTCACGATCGTTGTTTGCAAGAGATGAACTAAGTGCAGCAGGAGTCTTGTAGCCATATTAGTAGCTCGTTCATATCAATTCTTGTCCGAATTGAGTTCATCGCCCAGACATATTCTCACCATCAATGGTAACCTTTTCATTTCCATACGAGCGTAGTGTGATCGGTTGAGTCGGTGTAACGTTACCACTCTTGGTGATCTGGACGTTAGTGATCGGCTTGTAAGTTCCAGATCGGAGATGGATCACATCTCCTGCACCAGCGGCATCCACGGCGGACTGTATCGAGCCAAACGGTGCATTGGAGCTTTCCGACCCGGTTCCAGTGGGAGTAACATAGACTTCCTTACCTGTGCCGGAAGCAAAGAATACGGTGATTGCAACGGCAACCGTAACTGAGTGCATGTTGGAAATAATGCAGTCAGTCGTCAGGATGAAGAGAAGGATCTCGGGCGTCGGTATGTCATATCACTGAGAACGCGGTGTATATACCCATCACGCTTACACAAGCGGTTCTTCCAGAAGTAAAGGTCATTCGGCCGCCAAGAATGGTGTATGAAAGACATGCTAGTTGAAACATTCCACCAATGGAAACAGTGCCCTGGAATCTCCGAACTTTGCACCGGCCAAACCACCTTGACAGCTTCATACACCTCAATGTCCTCCCCGGATGCAGATATAGGAAGCTTTGATAAAAGAATGATTGGTGGGTCTGTAGAACGATTAGCATATTTCGTCGCCCTGAATAATAGATGTAGAGGTGCCAATCGCCGATGAGATATCGTTCACTGTCGTTTGCACTTAATAATCTGATCGCGAAGTATGCTAGAGTACCATCAACTCTAGTCGTGCACGAGGTTCTTTTGTGCCCAATTCGCCGCGCTCACTCATTTCCATCCGGCTACCACCTCTGCCTCATTTCACGCCCAGCTATGGACAATTCGAACCGCCTATTGTCGAAAGGCGGCGATCGTCGCCCAGACGTGCCATTCCTGGGCTCGCCGGCCAGCTTTCGCAGTGTCGCGGAATTTCTCGAAAGTTTGGGGAAGGAAATGAGTGTGAACGCGGGACCTTCACCACGCTTCCAAATGCGATCCAGCTCCTACTGTTACTGTTCCTTCAGTAGAGGTAGCGTTACGCGACCGGCCAGTATCCGCGCGGCAAGCACGACTTGTCCTTTCGAAGACTGTGAATGTCAAGCCTTTGCCGACCGCGCCAACCAAGAGAAGAAGGGGAACTTGTTAGTAAACGACGTGCTGATACAAATCTGGGACGCGGTTGTTGCGCACTTCGACATGTGGCAGGAATGGCAGCGTCCACGAGTATCCAGTGCCGAAGATGCTCGTCCACACTGCGTACGGACGTATTGTCAACGAAGTTTGGGCCGCTGACTGTGATAGTGTGCAAGATGGCAGGCTTGATTACGATCCCCATGAGCTGGAAAGCGATGTCTCCGAAGTAGCCATTCGCTTTACGTCTGACAACAGCGTACACGGGACCTTTGGCGACACCGACAAGATCGTACGCGAAATTTGGCATCACACTTTCCATTGTCTGAAAACCCGTGAAGCACTAGCGTCGAGGTCCGCATTACGTCCACCTTCGCCGGATTCCCGACCTAGTCTTCGCTCACCAGCTACACACCAACGATCTCGTCGCTCTGGGCTTCGATCGCATCCAAGCCAATGCACTCGCTTCAGTGGGTAGCTTCTTCATGCTTGGCATCATGTTCTTCTTCGCGGCGTGCCGGTCGTCATCGCACATACCTGCTATCTCCTCGTCTTGATTATTCAGCCCATTCACATATGAGAAATTGGCCGCGATGGGGCATGTAAACTGCGGCAATTGCCTTCGCTATTGGCTACCACTCTGTTCATGACTCTTGGGTCTAGCTGGATTGAGAGGAAGCGAAAGAGCGGAGCATAGCCATTGCGATATGGGTGATGAGCGCGATATCAGGTTTGATTGTGGGTACACCGTTACTACCGCGGAGATGACGTGCATTTTTACAGCAATGCATTGAGGATCGAGACTACCATTGCGTCGATTGAGGTATTGTTTGCGGTCGTGCAGGAAGGCGTGGGAGCTCGGGTTACGAACACATGGTTCATCTTTCAACCACTTCACTGGGCTCTAATGCTCCAGTAGACTCGTTCACAAGTTTGGAGGCGTCCTTCGAATTACGACTCCACTTGCCTTTATACTTTCCACCTTGTTGCTTGATCCGCTCTTGCTTAGTATCGGCCAGCCACCCACCTCGGAATCTTTGTTTTGGGCGCAGCTCTTTCTCCGCCTCTACTCCAAGCCTGGCTTGTCCAGCTCGCCCGTTGACATGTCCAGTAATCGCTGGATTGGCAGCCACCCACGTTTCGAGCTGTGGTCGTAGCTTAGCACCCCATACTTCTTCTCCAGCATCGAGATCCGCGTAAGTCAATGCAACAACACAGTTGGGTATACTTGTCTCGTCCTCGATGGTATAGTCTGCTTGTCTAGTCCGTCGCAGCGCCGCCATGTGCGACCGCGTTGAGCAGGCGATGCCGAGATCGTGGGCAAAGCTTCGGACGTAGAAGCCAGAACAGACGGTCAACCTGATGTTTGCAGCGGGCGCTTGCGCAAATGTGACATCGTTGAAAGCGTTGTACGGGTGCTGGCCACCAGCATACCAATCTATCAGTGTGCATTCCTCGACCTGCATCTCTCTGCTTTCAAGCTCTCGAGGAAGCTCCTTGCCCCCTCGCGCATATTCACACGCTTTCATACCATCAATCTTGAGTGCAGAGTATATCGGAGGTACTTGAACGATCTTCCCGACAAACAGCGACAGCTTATGCTCGATCAACCCCTTCGTGACATGCTCAGAACTTGCTCTTTCGGTCACAACGCCGGTGCAGTCGTACGTGTCAGTACTTGCACCGAATGCAACCACTGTCTCATAAGTCTTGCTACAGGCCAGATACCTGTTGAGATGCTTCGTGCCTCGTCCGATACCAACAATGAGGACACCTGCGGCTAGTGGATCCAAGGTGCCACCATGACCCATCTTGAAGACCTGATCATCGCTTTTGCTGGGTCTTGTGGGCTGACTTCGCAGGAGCGGCGCGAATATTTCGGAGGTTGCGAAAGTCGCTTGTAGCTTTTGTAGCACATCTGCCGAAGAAACGAAAGCTGGCTTTGCAATAGCTAAACCTAGGGCTCAGCACCTACTCACCAGCAGACGGGCGCGTAGTCTCTTACCGAAAAGCCCTTCCAGTACTGGTCTGTCTTCCGGTCCATTTTCTGTCACCATAATGGGACGGTCGTGTTGCGCTGGAGGAGAGCTGAGTGCCCAGGTCATGTGGTGCGTTCGTGAAGGCGCTGCTCGCTAGCGTCGCGCCTTCCTACTTCTGGTCTAGATCAACTTCATGGCAAGATCTTTCCACTCCGTCTCCCAACATCGACGCAGTTCGCGAGCATGAAAACCCCAGAGATATTTCTAGCAAGGAAGGAGAGTCAAGTCGTCAACGGAGACAACGTCGCGACGTTTTAGGCGCCGAGGCAAGAGAAGAGGAGACAATTGCAGGGTAAATATCCAGGACACGCTGCGCGTCTCTCAAGAGTCAAGACGCATTGCGAGAAACGAGTGATCGCAAAATATGCGCTCTTGCATCCTCTGCCTTGAGGTCGTCGGTACAACTATCTCTCCGCAACTCTCTGTAATTTGATAGAACGTCCGGACGAAATTTCTAGTCAGTCACTCACTTATGCTCGGACGTCGTACGAGAAGCGTCTGGCTATCGGTTAACAAATTTAGATGAGAGGAGAGCCCTGCAAATGACCGACTGTCTGATAAGTAATCCTATCGGAGCGTCCTCCGACACCACACTAGTTTGCAGCCTCGGGACAACATCTAACACAACGACAACTAGAGTTTTCAGGAACCTTGGCTATAAGTAAAGGCAACCGAGTGCGCCGCAAACTGACCATTGGATTTCTTCTCAACCTATCCATTGTCAGAAGCACGAACTCTTTTGCATACCCATCATGTCATTCACACCAGACAAAGACATTCCTGACCTGTCGGGCAAGGTCATACTCGTGACTGGTGGAAACACGGGCCTAGGGAAGGAAACGATTCTCCAACTCGCAAAGCACAACCCACGGCAACTGATCATGGGCGCCCGCAGCAAGACCAAGGCTACCGAAGCGATCGATGACATCAAGAAGACCGTCCCAGGCGCCAACATTACCTTTCTGGAAGCTGATGTTTCGTCTTTCGCTTCAATGAAGAAAGCAGCAGACATACTCCAGGGAGAAACCGATCGTCTCGACGTCCTCATCAACAACGCCGGCACTGCGGGTCTGGAAACAAGTCTCACGGAAGACGGCTATGAGATGACGTTCGGAACCAATCACATGGGCCCCGCACTACTCACCAGACTACTGTTGCCTCTCCTAGAGCGCACAGCCGCGCTGCCCAGAAGCGACGTGCGCATTGTCCAAATTAGCTCCGATGCATACCGATTCAGCTCAAAGGAAGGCATTATGTTCTCACACCTCAAAGACGCGTCAAACGATGTCAATGCCACAGTGCGTTACTCTCAGTCCAAGCTCGCGAATCTGTACTTTATCAAGTCGCTTGCGAAGCGTCATCCAAATCTCAAATGCGTGTCTGTACATCCTGGAGTCGTGCATACGGGCATATTCAACAATATACACGCGAAAGGCGGGCTGGGGTCGTGGCTGATGTCGCTTATGACCGCTGTGGTGGGGGTCAATGTGCAGACTGGGGCGTTGGGACAGCTTTGGGCGGCGGCGGGGAAACGCGAGGAGTTAGTCGATGGTGCGTTTTATGTGCCGCTTAAAAAGGAGGTCAAGAATAAGAAGTTCGTGAGTGATGATGCGTTGGCGGAGAAGCTATGGGAGTGGACGGAGAAGGAATTCGAAGAGAAGGGATACTAGATTGCGCGAGAGTAACGTTAATAATATATCTGCACCTTACTCTAGAGCCTATTAGTCTTCTCTTAGTACTTAAATATATCTTTAATTAACTTAAACTATTACTAACTTAAGCTAGTTACATTACTAAGCTAGTTAAAAATACTTAGTAGCACTAAAGTTCGTCTCTATGTAACTAATAGAAAACCTACTAAGTTAGAGTAAAACGCAAATAGTGCTTTCTATTATAAAAATAACATATTCTACTATTGCGTGGGTTAACCTATTAAGTAGGTTAAAAAGGCTTAGCAGCACTAACTTACGTTACGCCTCTTTAATTTCATTGCTATTAAACAAGGAGCCTACGTACGTTATGCTTATATTAGATTTAGAAGATATCTCTGTATCTTTTCTACACGTACGCGCGTTATAACTAGTCCTATTACAGTTCCTACAGCACTATTAAGCTAGTTAGGCTAGTTCTTAACTACTAGTACTATAAGCCCTCCTAGATTGCTAAGGCGCTGTAGACGCCTTAGTAGCTACCTGCGCTGCTGCAATCCTATACTCTATAGTGCTACCCTACTAAATCTGCTTGCGCTTACGCGATTTTCGCTTAGTTATCTCTGTTAATTACTCTTTAAGCTCCCTATTGCGGGTAGTAAGAAGAGCGTTCTAGTGCTATTAGATAACAGGTGTTTCAATAAGGTAATAATTATTTAGGGTGCAGCTTATGTATTGTTGTGTGTCTTGTGTAGTCTTCTAAGGGATAAGACAGAAGGTCTCCCTATCCTAGTCCCCTTTAGGACTAGGGGGTCTATAGAACGTGCTATCTTTAACTCCGTTCCCTTCTACTAAATACTACCTTATATCTAACACACCCCTCTAGCTTAAGCCTTGCTCTAAGCTAGAAACCCCGCTTATACAACTCTAGACCTGTCTGTGCTGCTGCGTAGGTTATTCTTATAATTGTAGCTTCTTAGTACAGTGCCTGCAATCTCTATGCTCTCTATCTAGCTAAGCAGACGTTTCATCTGTCCTTCGTTAAGAACAATCTTATCCCTAATATCTACTAGACTAACGTATTTAAGGAACTAGCGCATCTAGTTAGCTAGTAGTAAATTCGTAAAGCTATTAGCAATTATCTTGTTAGTAGGCGTATAGATTACCCTAATCTTCTTTTATTGTACTTCTTAGCGAAGCTAGTAGTTGTAGATATTAACGTGTTAGGGTTTAGTTATTAGCTAGGAGGTATTGTTATTAACTAGCTAGATTGTTTATTTGTTATTGTACTAGATTGTAATCGTAGAGTCCTAAAGCTTAGTACCTAGCTTAGTCTGCAGCTGTACAAGGAACTGTGCCTCCTTTGCTACTTGTGCTAGAGGGAGTAGCTCTGCTTTAGTTATTAACGTTGTTACAGTGTCTTGCTTGTTTGCGCGCTATGCAATTGCTCCTCTAAAGAGCTTCAGGATGAAACCTTAAGAACTCTTTTGGTCCACTGTATTGTCCGCAAATAACGCGTCGCTAGCTACTACTAGGTCGTCGTTTCCGCCAAATTGTAGCCTAAGGGCGCGTGTTTAATGTAGGTAGAGGAGGACGCGGTTAGCGGCTTAATAGTGCTTAGCGCTTAGGTTCGCAAGGAATTGCGCGAGTTGTAAGGTGGCAAAGGCAACGTCTAGGCGCGTGTTCACTGCTACGAACAGAAGCAAGCTAATGTTTTGTTAAGACAGATTTGTCTCCGCAGCTAAGGTAACGTCTTTTCTTAGCAATAGTTTAACGCGTAACATTAGAGTACTGTGTTGTACTATACAATTAGTAACAATTCTAGTAATCTTGTTAATGTAGGCGGCTTAAGATAGCTAAAACTTTTAGGCTTTATAGTCTCTAATAACCTCTAGTCCTAAGATCTACTTAAGAGGTTCTCCTCTAGTAAGGGTGTACTTCTTCTGTAGCTCTTCTACAGCCTTATCTGCTAATTCCCTCTTATCTAGGTAATTGCTAAGAATAATATTATTAACGTAGAAGAAAATAAAGACTCTGTTGCGGATTATGTAGCATAGCTCGTAGGGCACTAGAAGGAATCCTATACTTGTAAGGGTCTTAATAATGTCTCTTTACTGTAGCAGAGGTAAGATCTAGTCTAGAGCTGTACAACGCTTTGTCTAGCTAGAGTATTGTGCCTTGCTAGGCATATCCTCTAGGCATGCGCATATAGACTAGTTAGTTAATTAATGCGTGTACGAAGGCGTTCGCAACGTCGAATTGCCTAAGATCTAGGCCCAACTAAGCGGCAATAGCTATAAGCATGCGAAATAATATTCTAGTAAGTGTAGCGGCGTAGGTCTCTTAGGCGGTAAATTATTCTGTTAATCGCCTCTAACTACTAGCCTTGCCTTGCACTTCTTAAGTTAAGACTGTTTGTCTAGCTTATAGGTGTATACCTACATCAAGTCTAATATTTAGATCCTTTCTCTTCGTGCTTAGAAGCTTAGTACCTCTGTCTATAACTTAGTCTTCTTATAGCTCTTAAGGTGTTCTTCCTTAG
>Ga0265798_10002721_pt1 | contig 25726 bp, 20 predicted proteins | sample P3T30metagenome_FD_192430 | JGI IMG/M metagenome (GOLD analysis project Ga0265798, IMG submission 192430) | Plant litter microbial communities from East Loma Ridge, Irvine, California - P3 T30 | ecosystem: Environmental > Terrestrial > Plant litter > Unclassified | place: USA: California...
ACTTGCGCTTATCGCATTCCGGAAGATTTCCACGGTGCTTTGATAATCCGGCATTTTTCCTAAATTTAGTCCGATAATATCGATATGGTCGAACAGCATTTCTTTCAAAACAGCCTGAAAACGATCGGCCTGTTCCACGTGAACGAACGGAGCGCGGATCAGATTAACGCCGACGCCTACAAATCGTACATTAAGGTGCTTTATCTGCCGGAAGGTTATGAGGTTAAAGTCGATTTCACTCAATATAAAACGACTGGCCCTGCTTTGTTTTTCCTGGCTCCGAACCAGTTTCTGCAAATTGAGAATTGCGGCCCGGAGACAGGCTGTTTCGTGTTTTACAACCAGGATTTTTACTGCATCCATCTCCACGATCTCGAAGTGGCGTGCGACGGGCTGCTGTTCAACAACGTAAAGAATATGCCGATGGTCGTCCTCGGAAATGACGACGATGTATTTGTCAGGTACCTGTTGGCTCAGATGGAGACAGAATTCGGACTCGATGATACGTCCCGGGAAGAAATGATCCGGACCTGCCTGAAGCAGATTTTCATAAAATCGGCCCGCTTGTGGAAGCGGCAGCATCTCGATACCGAACGCGATACGCAAGACACCGATCTTGATTTTTTCAGGAAATTTACGTTGCTGGTAGACGAGCATTACAAGCAAAAACACTCTGTCGCCGATTATGCCGACGTGCTTTTCATCGCACCAAAGACGATCACCCACAAATTGCGCCGGCTGAATTTGCCGCAACCGAATGAGATCATCAAAAACCGGATCGTCCTCGAGGCAAAGCGTCTTTTGGCCCACAGTTCGATGACGGCCAAAGAAATCGCGTTCGAGCTCGGTTATGAAGATCCCGCGTATTTCAGCAGGATCTTCGTCTCCAAAACGGGTGAATCGCCATCGGCCTTCCGCACCAAATTCCTGTCTCCTGTCGCTTGATATTGTGATAAAAGATTTATGAAAACAAAAAAGACCGCCGCAGCGATCTTTCAGGAGTTGTTTGTAGCATTTAGTTTATTCTTTCACGATTTTCAGGTTCGATACCGATCCGGTTTCAGATGTAATCCGTGCCACGTACAAACCGTTGGCAAGGCCTGACAGATTCACACTTAGCCCCGGATTTTCTATTCTTGCGACCTGACGTCCTTCAATGTCAAAGATCACGACTTGCTGCAAAGGCGCATCCGACGTAAAGTTCAGCACGCTCTTAACCGGATTCGGATAGGCGCCGATCGCATTTTTTACAGGATTGCCCGTCCCGAGGTCTTCGCTGCAAAATCCGCTGACGCTGAAAATCTGGTTGTAACCGTCGATCGGCGTCCAGATAGTGCCTCCGTCGTTTGAAATGTAGGAAGATCCTCCTATCCCGGGCTCTGAAGTCGCTTCCCAAGTAAGAAATTCGGAAGAGTTCGGAGTAGCGGTCACGTCTATAAAGTAAGTTCCGGCCGGCAATTCGATAGGCTCGTATTCGAACGAAAAATCCATGATGACCGATACGACATCAAGCGGTTGGCCCGGAAACGCCCAGTATCCGTTGTATTGTTCGTAGTTCGGGCCTTTGTTCACAAATGTGTGCAGAATCTGGCCGGGAGCTCCGTTTTCTGATGTTCTGATGGTAATCGTCGCATTGTGGATTCCGCCTCCCAGCAGCAGTCCGGACATCGTGAAATGTGTCATGTGGAATGTGGTGTTCTCCGGTACGATAAAATCGTCGGCGACCGTTTGTACCGCGCCTTCACTGATAAGGCCGACTCCGGTTTCGTGAACAGGGGACGTGTTTCCCTGCTGGCAAGCGTCGCCGTAGTCAGGCTGCTCCTCGCCGGACGGAGCGCATGTGCCGATCACGCTAAATACTTTGTTGTAATATCCGGCTCCGCCCCAGGGTTCTTCCTCGAACTGGAAAAAATCGAATGCCCCATAAGTTTGTACCTGGTCTGTGATTTCCCACCATGCTCCGTTCGTGTCTCCGGGACTCGCACTGACGCGCAAAAAGTACTTGCCTTTTTCGAATTCCACTGTCTCCGGCAGATCGATGGTTACGACGTAAGAGGCGAAGTTCTGCTCGATCTCATAAGCCAGAACCTGTGACGATGGCGTCATATTGTTGAATTCCTGAATAACTTCAGTCGGCAGGCCTTCGACTTCCGTAAGGAATGCGACATTGACAAATCCAAGGCTTGCGGGACCTTTGAGGATGTTTAGCGTTATCCGATTGGCTGTGAAAGTTGTGCCGTAGGGTACAGTAAAGTCTGCAGCTCCTGCATATTCCGCAACCCCGCCGGTAGCGATGTTTTCCGCCTGACCGGTCGCATCGGAAACCGTTCCGTAGTTACAGGCATCCTGTGCAAATCCGACGGATAAGCCGCCCATCAAGGCCAAAAGTCCAAATAGTTTTCTTTTCATTTTGTGCTGTTTTTTTGTTAAAGGGCTAAAGTAGCATAAACACAAAGGCGCAACGAGAAGAACACTTTCGGAATATTGAATTTCAAAAGCAAAAATGCTAAAAAAAATCTTTAAGCTGCTGATGCTGAATTGGTTTGCGAGGCGTGCGCTTTTCGTGCCTGGCGGATAAATGAAGAAGGGGAAATCCCTGAAACTTTCTTGAAAATGGTCGAAAAGGCGCTGTGGGATACAAATCCGGAATCTTCGGCCAGATAGCTGATTTTGTAATTCAGGTATTCCGGATTGCGGTAGAGCTTGTCGCAAATATACCGGATGCGCAACTCATTGATATAGCCGTTAAAATTCATGCCTTTATTCGCCTTGATCACCGCCGAAACATAGGCCGGATTCGTCTTCAGACGCGTGGCGAGAGTAGGCAACGTAACGTCGGGATTCCGAAATTCTTCTGCATTTTCAAAGTCGTCAAGACCGGACAGGATCGATTGCTCCACGGCAGCCGAAATCTGCTGACGCGGCTCTTCTTCCTCCGGGATGGATTCGGTATTTTCGTCCGATATGGATTCCACCTGATTTTTAAGTTTTTCGATTAGCGTCCGATAGATTTCCGTTTCATTTTTTCGCTTCCGATACAGGTAAACCAACACGAAGCCGCTGATCACGATTATGGCCGCAAGCGCAGTCGCAAGCCATCTGAACTTCTCGTCGGAATCGCGAATACGGGACCTCAGATCGTGCTGTTCGACGTCGAATGCCGTATTGATCGCCTTCAGGTCCTGTGAATCGACGGCGTTCTTCATCGCAAGATGCTTTTCGTTATATAGCGAATAGTTGGCGTCGTCGCCGGTTTTCTTGTAATTCAGGGCCAGGTTCAGATATATTTCCGTCTTGAGCGAATTAATGTCGAAAGCGCTGTCGCGGATAATGGCCTGAAGCGTGTCGATCGCGCGTTGGTATTCTTTCTTCCGCGCATAAACTTCCGCCAGTGTCGCCTTTATATAAAAGTTCAGGCTTTGATTTTCGGGATCTTTTACGATCAAGGCTTTGTTCAGATAAATCTCGGCAGAATCAATGCGATTCAGATAATAATACGAATTGCCGATATTGTATAGCGAACGCCGGTAATGATAGACGCTCACATCTTTTTTAATTGAAATGCGGTTGAATTCATACAACGACTTGCGGTAGTTTTCGTTCGCTTTGATGTAGCTGCTGTCGTTGAAGTCCAGGTTCCCCAGTTCCAGGAAACTCAGTGCTTTCAACTTATGCTTATACGAATTTTCAGGCAAGCGATCGATTTGCTCCTTGGCAAGACCAAGATAGTTGCGCGCTTTTTGCGTCAGGTTCAGATACGCGTACTGATTGGCGATCGATCCATAGGCTTGTGCCATCAAACCCGCATCCTGGCTATCTTCGGCGACCTTTTTTCCTTTGAATAAATAGGTCACCGATTTATCGATGTCGTTTTGGGTAAAATACGATTCGGAAATTCGTGAATACGCCTCGAATTTTTGCTTTGGCGATGGAGCGTTAACTGCGATATATTCCCCGATTTCCAGGATTTTTGGCAGGTTTTGCCGGTCGGTCGAGAACAGGACGGTTCTCAGGCTGTCCAGTTTTTCAGGAGTTGGCGTCTGAGCGCAAACGGGCCATTGCAGCATCAGGACAGCGGCTAAGGCAAGAAAATTCTTTCTGATTTGGTTCGTCCTCAAAACTTGCGGAAATAGAGCCTAAAGGTGGTCATTTTTTTAGGATTTTCAAGACCGGAATGTTGTTAAGGCGCTTGGCGGATGCTCCTGAAATTAAAGATGCCTGATTTTTTCCTCCTCGAGATCGAGCCTCACCAGATGTTTGCGGACGATATCCTCGTCGAGCAATTGTTCTTCGTCGTTTTTGTCGAGAAGCCATTGGCGCTGCTGTCGGATGACATCACTGAAAACTACGACACATTCACTCGTGAGGCTCCGGACGTTTTCGGAATTTTTTGACCTGAACTGGCTCGCCAATTCCTGTAAAACCGGATTGCGTCTGGTTTCCTCTTCGTAATTTTCCATCAGATAGGAAAGCGAAAACGAGGATAACTGGCGTTGGATGCGTAAATCTTCCTCTTCCGGCGTCAGGGTGTGATCAAGGTCTGGCATGTCGAATTTTTTTATCAGATAGGGAAGCGTCAGACCCTGCCCGACCAATGTCACCAGAATCACAACAAAAGTGATGAAAAGGATGAGGTCGCGATAGGGAAATGGCGTTCCGTCAGCCAACGTTACCGGAATCGAAAGCGCGGCGGCAAGCGAAACGACGCCTCTCATTCCGCACCATCCGAGCAGCATCGGGACTTTGTAACCCGGGTGGCGCGTATCGGCAACCTCTATAAAATTGCGGGCAATCAGCGTGACGATCACAGCTCCGTACGCGGCTATCAATCGGCCGGCAATAAGCACGAAGGTGATGAGTAATCCGTATCCGATCGCTGTCCCGATTCCGATTCCTTGGGCCGAAAGCCCTGAAGTGATCGCCGGAAGTTCGAGTCCGATAATCGTAAAAACAAGTCCGTTCAGGATAAAGCTCAGGATTTCCCAAACGTTCAGTCCGCGCAGACGCGACGTGCTGCTCAAAAATGAATGGCGATGTTTAGACAGATACAGTCCGCCGCTGACGGTAGCCAGGACGCCGGAGCCATGGAATTCCTCAGCACCGATATACATCGCATAGGGCGCGATCAGCGTCAGCACGACATCAATGTTGGCATCCGTCGGAAGGTATTTATGGAGTTTTTTGAAGATGAAGGCGATTAGCAATCCGATCCCTATCCCGCCGATTAGCATCCATCCGAAACTGAAAACCGCTTCCGACCAGATGAACTGTCCCGTTCCCACGGCAATCAGTGCAAACCGCAAAATAATCAGGGAAGATGCGTCATTGAGCAAACTCTCACCCGCAATTATGGAGGAAAACCGCTTGGGAACCGTCACGAAGCGCATGATGCTCGCCGCGCTTACGGCATCAGGTGGGGAAACGATGCCGCCGAGAAGAAATCCAAGCGCCAGGGTAAATCCGGGAATGAAATGGTTTGCGACCAAGGCCACCATCAGCGCGCTGAAAAATACGACCACGAAGGCAAAGCTTCCGATAATGCGCCTCCAGCGCCACAACTCTTTCCACGAAATGGCCCAGGCGGCCTCGTACAAAAGCGGCGGCAGGAATACGACGAAAATGACTTCGGGATCGATCGTCACCATTGGGATGCCAGGGACGAAACTTAAGGCCAATCCCGCCAGGACCAAAAGTACCGGATAAGCCACGCGCAATTTGTTTGCCGCCATGATGAGTAAAACGATAGCGAGAAGCAATGCCAGGCAGAGCGGGAAGTGGTCGAGCATGTAGATAGGTTTAATGCGATTAAAAATACGGTATTACACCAATTTGAAATTCAAGCGCACGTCAAATTTTTTTTAAAGAATTTTGGTTAGAGTAAAAAAACTTCTGATTCTGAAATTCAGGAGGTTACAGATAGGTCAATGAATTTGCACGATTTTTCTCAATAAATATGGTCGATTTTCAAAAACCGGGAACGCTATTTGAGCGTACATGCGCTCGATCGGAATCGTTAAGACAACGGTCAGGTACAAGGCTTCCTGCGGCCGGGGGCGGTTGCAAAACCCAAAGGGTGAGACTTGTCCGAAAAAGAAAGCCGGAGTCAAATCCGGCTTTTGTATTAGTTCGTATCGATTTTGTCTGCCGTTTTATCAATGGCTTTGGCTGTCGATTTGGCACCTTTTTTTACGCCTCTCTTACTGGCATCGTAGCCTTTTTCAGCGCCTTTTGCGGTTGCGTCTGCACCTTTTTTGACACCCTTTTTCGTTGCGTCATAGCCTTTTTCGACACCTTTTTTAGTTGCCGCGGCTCCTTTTTTGACGCCTTTCTCAGTTGCATTTGCAGCCTTCTTGACGCCTTTTTCGGTTTTGTCTGCGGCCTCTCTTACATCTTGTTTGGCTTGTTCGGTTCTGGTTTCCTGGGCGGAAAGGCCGATGGCGAACATCAGCGCAATTCCGGTTATTAACTTTTTCATGAAATACTATTTAGTGTTGCTTAAAGTTAGCCAAAACTTTTCAGCATGGGTTCAATTATTTTATCTTTCAGGAAATTCCCGTTAATGAAAAAGTTTCTTTTGCTGATGCTAGCCTTTTCCGCCGTTGCTCAAAAACCGAATTTTAAGGTGTTGGCCTTCTATACGGCCCAAAACGATCTCGCTCACGTGAGTTTCGTAGAAGAAGCGAATAAATGGTTTCCAGTGATTGCCCGGGATAACGGCTTTACATACGAATCGACATCCGATTGGTCAAAGCTCAATCCTGAAAATCTCAAAGGCTATAAAGTCATACTCTTTTTGGATACACGTCCGGAAGCGCCGGAACAGCGTCTGGCATTCGAAAATTATATGAAATCCGGAGGCGGCTTCATCGGATTCCATTTCTCGGCGTTCGCTCTGGAAGGCTCGACATATCCCAATAATTGGCCCTGGTACAACGACGAATTTTTAGGATGCGGGCAATACGGGAGCAACACCTGGCGCCCGACTTCGGCGGTATTGAAGGTCGAGAAAAAAGAACATCCGGCGGTAAAAGGTGTCCTGTCGGTTTTCAGTTCAGCCCCGAACGAATGGTACCGATGGGAAAAGGACCTGCGCCTGAATCCCGATATTGAAATAGTATTGTCGATCGACCCCAGGAGTTTTCCATTAGGAACAGGGCCGAAACCGCACGAAATCTGGCACGAAGGCTATTATCCGGTTTTCTGGACGAATAAAAAATACAAAATGGCGTATTCCAACATGGGCCACAACGACATGGATTACGAAGGCGGGACCAATGCCACGCTTTCGAAAACGTTTGGGAACGTCAACCAAAACGCCCTAATCTTGAATACGCTGCTTTGGCTGGGCCGCAATTAACGGCCGGATTCTCATCCGCAGCAGGCGTTTGCTCAATTATAGGATCGGCAACGTGCCGCACGTTCTACATTTGATAGGAAGTCAGGAATATTGGGATGTCGGTATCCCGATGTTTGGGCTTCGAATGATTATATGGGTATTTTAGCGTATCGGTCCGCCGATGCCAGATTAGTGTCTTAATTACTGGAATCCGGCAGTTAGTTAGCGTCGTCAGGCGTTTGGATATCGCGAATGCAAACGTACTTTCCGTTGCGCTTTTCGAAAACCGAAAAATAATTGCCGGTTCCGTAATTAATTCCTTTCGGATCAGAAATCCGGTAGTGCCCGATTTCGAGTATCTGATTTCCGTCTCCCGATGAAAAAACTTCCGTAACCGTATATTTTATCCCGGCCCTTTTCGGAAAACCCTTTGCGAGATCTTCCATGCTCTCCCTAATCTCCTCTTTCCCGTGCAAAGGCTTGGAATTGCTGTCGTAACTGACGGCATCATCCGCATAATATGTCAGGATCGAATCGACGTTCTTCGAATTTACGTTCCTGGCATAATTGTCCTCGAGCGCCTGGATTTCGGTTTTCAAAGCTGAAAGTTCGTCCGCGTTAAGCGAAACGCGCTCCGCAGGTTTTTCGCAATTCGCAAAAATGACGGCAAGTAAAAGAATGCGTAGAGTATAAAGCTTCATGACGGATCGTTTCGGCAAATTTACTCCAACAAAAAACGCCTGATGTTCAAGCGTTCATGAGTTTGTAACAATTATATTAACAGCTACGGTTTTTTTTGCGTTTTGGGCGTGTCCGGTGTTTGCATGTCGCGAATGCACAAATATTTTCCGCCGCGTTTTTCGAAAAGCGAGAAGTAGTTTCCGCTGCCGAATGCGATTCCGGCCTCATCCTTTATTTCGTACCGTCCGATTTCTACGACCTGGAACTTATCGGCAGACGGCAAAACTTCCTGGACCGTAAACGAAATTTTGGCCGTTGCCGGAAAATCCGAAGACAATTTCCTGATATCCGACCTGATCGCATCTTTTCCTTTCAACGGAGGGCCATCCGAATTATAACTCACGGCATCTTCCGCATAATAATTCATAATTTCCGCTGTATTATTATCGTTTACGGCCTTTGCGTATGCGTTCTCGATGGTTTGGATTTCGCTGCGGATCTCGTCCGATTCCGCGGATGATATTTCAGAGCGCTCGCCCTGTTTCGAGCACGAAGCGACACATAATCCGAGAAAAAGTAGTGACAGGAATTTGCTTTTCATGATAATGGTTTTGGTTTCCGTTAAAATTAAGCCGGATACGAATTGCGTGCCTTATACCATTTTGACGCGATTTTGTAAAGTTGCCGCTTTTGGCGATTGGTTAACATCGGATGCAAAACGTATGAAGTAACTTGTAGAAAAAAATCCGAATCATGAACAAAATTTATTACTCGATCATTCTTATTATGAGTATTTTAAATGGTTATGCCCAGAAGCAGTATGTCAAAGTGCCGGAAGGCTATCTGATGGTGCTCGAACAGGGCGACGACATTTTAAAGAAGCTGGAAGATTTCACGATGGCTGAGAAAATCCCGTCTGCGAATTTTACCGGTATGGGTTTCGTCAACATGAAGTTCGGATTTTTCAATTACGACACCAAGGAATACGAGCCGAAGCAATTTAACGACGTCGAGCTTGCCGCGATGCAGGGCACGATCGGATGGCAGAAAGGCAAAGTTTCGATTCATGCCCACGGCGTCGTCACCGATCGTACGTTCCAAGCCTATGGCGGTCACATCCTGGACGGAAAAGTCGGGAAAGGAACGTTGGAAATCATGATTTTCGTGCACGACAAAAAGTTCGAGCGCATCAAGGACGAAAAACGCGGATACAACATTTTGTGCCTGGAGAATTGCGAAAAATAATCAGCGCAAGCGTTCCCCGAGTTCGCGTCTGTAAGTTATCCCGACCGGAATTTTTTCCCCTTTGATCGTCACGGTTTCCCGGTCGCGGCCCTCGATCTTTTGTAGGGAAACGATGTAGGATTTGTGTACGCGGATGAATTTATCCGACGGAAGATTGCTTTCAAGTTCATTTGTCGTAATCGTCGCAAGCCACGTTTTTTGAGGCGTAAAAATCTTCACATAATTGCCGTAACTCTGGGCGTACAGGAAATCGTCAAAGGAAATATCCTCAAAATGGCTGTCGACCTTTACGGAAATATGGCTTCGGTTATCCGATGCTTTCCCGCTTTTCGGATACATTTCAAAAAAGCGGTTGATGGCTTTCTCGAACCTCGGATAGAAAATGGGCTTCAGCAGATAATCGATAACGCCAAAGTCATAGCTTTCCAGCGCAAATTCCGAATAGGCCGTCGTCAGGATCGTCTTCGGGGGATTGTCGAGCTGTTTCAGCAATTCCAGGCCTGTCATTTCCGGCATGTCAATATCGAGAAACATCAGATCGACAGGATTTTCCCGCAAATATGTGGCGGCTTCAAAACCATTGAAGCACTTGTGGACGAGCCTTAATCCGGGATTTTGCCCGATGTATTTCTCCAGCACATAATGCGCCGCAGGTTCGTCATCGACGATCAGGCACAGTCGTTCGGCGAACATGAGGCGATTTTTTTAAGGTGAAGTTTGAGCGATACGATGAACTTCCGGTCCGTTTCTTCTATCGAGAGATCGTGCTTGTCATGATAAAGCAATTTGAGGCGTTCGGTCGTGTTCCTGATCCCGATTTTTGTCGAAACCACCTGCGTTTTTTTCTCCGGAATCGAATTTTCCAGCCTGAACTCCATTAATCCGTCCGAAACGTTTACCGATAAATGAACGAAGCAGCTTCCGATCGTTCCCGTGCCATGCTTGAACGCATTTTCAATAAAGTTGATGAGCAACATCGGGGAAATCTTGTAGCCGTTTTCGCTATCGGTTTTGTACTCAAATCTGATGTCGCAGCGGTAACCCAGGCGTTCGCGTTCCAGTTCGATATAACTTGTGACAAACTCGATTTCTTCTTCCAAAGTTACATACTGGCGTTGGTCGCTTTCGATCTGATAGCGCAACAGCTGGGACATTTTCATGATGAGGTCGCTCGTACGCTCGGGAAACTGTAAGCTGATCCCGTATAAGGTATTGAACGTATTGAACAAAAAGTGCGGGTTCAGTTGGGAACGCAGCGCCTTCAGCTGCATTTCGTTAAACAGCATTTCGGCGTCCTGCTGTCTTTTTTGTTCGCGATACAATTTCAGCATAATTGTCGGGCCGAGGTACAGGATGAACGTGCCCGTCAGCGATGCCATCTGATACACAAAACCGCGCTGATAGCAAGGATAATTGTCCAGATGTGGCAGAAAATTTTCAGCGATTTCATAGATCACAATAGTAAAAACGCCAATCAAGGCAAGGCTGAAGCCGATGTAAGCCAACGGTTTTTGCTGTTTGAGCAGTATCGGAAGCAGGAAAAACCGGTTGATCTGCGCGTGGACGTACAACATCCCAAAATACGACAACGCCGCCAAAACCGATTCGCCGGATGCATATTCCACCCAATCGTTCTTGAGCAGATGAATCGTGAGCATGAAACCGAAAATTGCGATCTCCTGCCACCATTTCGAGTTGAGAAATAATTTGATTCGGGCGTTCATGTGTTACCGGATACGGGTTTGAGGATCGTTGGGATGAAGCGGTGATGTAACTAAACCGGTTACATCAGTTACATCATTTTTATAAACGATCTGATTACAAATGTCGCATATTTTGTCAATTGGCAATTTTCCAAATGACGAATGCAACTCATCATTTAAACGGCTGTTTGAAAGCTTCGTAAGCATAATCCGATATAATTTTGTGCGACCTCTTCAAACAATTACTATGTTCAAACTTCACAAGATCCTGTTTTTGCTGATTTTCGTGTCGGTACCGGTTCTTTCACAAACGCTTTCGATGCCGGACGCCATCCGGACTGCGGTCCAAAACTACGGAACGGTAAAGGCCAAGGAGAATTACGCCAAAGCTTCGAATGAAACCGTGGCGCAGACCCGTCGCGACTATCTTCCGAACCTTGTACTTTCCGGACAGCAATCTTATGGAACCGTCAACGGCCAAAACGGTCCGGCTTACGGATTCGGCGGATACGGCGTTGCCTCGTCAGGGCTTCCGCTCGACCATCAGAACTGGAATGCCGCATTCGGCGCGCTCTATCTGGCCAACATCAACTGGGAATTTTTCACCTTCGGGCGTTACCGCGAGCGGATCAACCTGGCTAAAGCCGACCTGGCGCGCAATCAGGCAGATTACCAGCAGGAACTTTTCCAACACGAGGTCAGGGTTGCCGGGGCCTATCTCAACCTGCTCGCGAGTCAGCGGCTCGTCCGTTCCCAGCAAAAGAACCTGGACCGTGCACAAATTTTTCTCAACACATCCGGAGCTCGCGTCAAAAACGGGTTGAATCCCGGTGTGGATTCGACATTGGCTGCCGCCGAAGTTTCGCGGGCCCGGATCGAGCTCAACCGTTCAATGGACCTCGTTAAGGAGCAAAACAACCGACTCGCTTTCCTTATGGGAAGTGAAGCCCGCGATTTCCAGCTCGATACCACATTGGTGGCCAAAATTCCTAAGAACGTCCTGACACTTGAAACGCCAGCGGACACCGTGAATCCGATAAGGAAATTTTACAAAAGCCGCGTCGACTTCAGTGATCAGCAAATCAGGCTGCTGCGCAAGAATTATTACCCGTCGTTCAGTCTGTTCGGGGTTTTCCAGACGCGCGCTTCCGGATTCGATTCGTCTTATGCCCAGGATCAGACCGCGTTCTCGCATGATTACGCTGACGGGATTTCCCCGGACCGCCAGAATTATCTCGTCGGGATCGGCGTGACGTGGAACCTGACGAACATTTTGCGCGCAAGCAAACAGGTGTCGTCCCAAAAGTTCATTTCCGAAGGCCTGAAAAATGAATACGACGTTATCGATGTCCAGCTCAGCACACAATCGGATGCCGCAGACGCCAAGATCCGCTATGCGATGGACAACTACAACGAAGCGCCAAAGCAGGTTGCGGCTGCCAGGCAAGCGTATCTGCAACGTACCACATTGTACAAAAACGGCCTCACAAATCTTACCGATGTGACCCAAGCGCTCTATATTCTCAACCGTGCCGAAACCGACCGGGACGTTATTTTCACCAACGTGTGGCAATCACTTTTGCTCAAAGCCGCGGCCACAGGCGATTTCAACCTTTTCCTAACCGAATTCCAATAATATGAATCTGATACGTTTTGCTTTACGCAAACCCATTTCCATCCTCGTTCTCGTCGCCGGACTTTTCTTTTTCGGGATCGGGGCCGTGCGTGACATCAAGGTCGACATTTTGCCAAAAATGAACCTGCCGGTGATCTACATCGCTCACCCGTTCGGAGGGTACACGCCCGATCAGATGGAGGCTTATTACGCCAAGAATTATATCAACATCTTGTTGTTCGCAAACGGGATCAAGTCGATTGAAACCAAGAATATCCAAGGGTTGATGCTGATGAAGCTCACGTATTATCCGGGAACGAACATGGCCCAGGCCGCCTCGGAACTTTCGGCCTTGTCGAACCGGATCCAGGCGATTTTCCCGCCGGGTTCACAGCCACCATTTATCATCAGGTTCGACGCCTCGTCGCTTCCCGTCGGACAACTGGTACTCAGTTCACCGACGCGTTCCAACAACGAATTGCAGGATCTTGCGAACATTTACGTCCGGGCCAGCTTTACGTCGATACCCGGATTGCTTGCGCCGGCTCCTTTCGGAGGCAGCCCGAGGACGGTTTTGGTCGAGGTCGATCCGTATCTGCTCAGGACACATAACCTGACGCCGGACCAGGTCGTCGAAGCCATCCGCATCAATAACCAGACGGCCCCTCCGGGAAATGTCCGCATCGGCGATAAAAATTATCTGACACCAACAAACTTTACGATCCGCGAAATTGCCGATTTCGAGAAAATTCCGCTGTTCAAAAGCAACGTCCAGAACCTTTATCTTGGCGATGTGGCCAACGTCCGCGATGGAGCCGATGTCGTGGCCGGCTATGCGCTCGTCAACGGCAAACGATCGGTTTACATGAGCATCGCAAAATCTGCGGACGCCTCGACCTGGGACGTCGTGAAGAACCTGAAGGCCGCACTCCCAAAAATTAAAAGTACGCTGCCGGAAGATGTTCAGCTTTCGTACGAATTCGACCAATCGGTTTATGTGATCAACTCCGTCAAAAGCTTAATTACGGAAGGTATTATCGGAGCCATCCTTACCGGACTCATGGTGCTCCTGTTTTTAGGTGACCGTCGCGCGGCCCTTATCGTGATCCTGACAATCCCGATTTCAATCATTTCCGGCGTTTTGTTCCTGAACCTGTTCGGATTCACAATTAACCTGATGACGCTTTCCGGACTTGCGCTGGCCATCGGAATCCTTGTTGATGAAAGTACGGTGACGATAGAAAATATCCACCAGCACTTCGACATGGGCAAACCGAAAGCGCTTGCTATCTGGGATGCCTGTAAGGAAATCGCGCTCCCTAAATTGCTGATTTTGCTCTGTATCCTCGCCGTTTTTGCCCCTGCTTTCACAATGGGTGGCATCCCGGGCGCCTTGTTTTTGCCGTTGGCGCTGGCTATCGGATTCTCGATGGTCATCTCGTTTTTGCTTTCGCAGACGTTCGTTCCCGTTATGGCCAATTGGCTCATGAAGCCGCATCACAAAACAAAGGAACATTCCGGGCATTCAAATGGGACCTTTGATTCCCACGGTGTTCTGGTCGAACGTGACGATTTTAACGACGATGGAAAAATATCCGGTTTTGAAAAATTCCGTAACCGGTTCATGAAGCTTATCGACAGATTGTTTAAAGTCCGGAAACTAGTGGCCATCGTATATCTGACGACGGCGATCGTATTGGCCGGGATCGGATTGCAGCTTATCGGACGCGATGTTTTCCCGAAAGTAAATTCAAGCCAGTTTCAGCTGAGGATGCGCGCGCCTGCCGGAACGAGGGTCGAACGGACGGAGGAAAAAGCCAATGCGGTCTTATCTGAAATCAAGAAACTGGTCGGAGAAGGGCATGTAAGCGTGACCTCGGTTTACGTCGGGCAACACCCGTCGTTGTTCTCGATTAACCCTATTTATCTGTTTACGGCAGGGCCTCACGAAGCGGTCTTCCAGATCGGATTCAAGGACAACGAGCTCGACATGGACGAATTTAAAGATAAGCTTCGGGCGAGTATCCACAAGCAATTGCCGGATGTCCAGCTTTCGTTCGAGCCGATCGAACTCACGGACAAAGTCCTGAGCCAGGGTTCGACGACTCCGATAGAAGTACGCGTGTCCGGAAAGGCGAAAAAGCTCAATGAAGAATACGCCCAGAAACTTGTGGCGAAACTCAAAGAGACACCGTATTTGCGGGATGTTCAGATTGCACAACCAATAAAATATCCGTCGCTGAACATCGACATCGACCGTGTCCGCGCGGCGCAATTGGGTGTCGATATGAGCGATGTTTCGAGATCGCTTGTGGCCTCGACGTCATCATCGCGCTACACCGAAAAGAACAACTGGATAGATGAAAAGACGGGATTGTCCTACTCCGTCCAGGTACAGGTTCCGCTTGACAAAATGCAGTCGGAAAACGACATTAAGGAAATTCCGTTGCTGCGGAACCAATCGCGTCCGGTGTTGGGCGATATCGCCACAATTTCACCGGCGTTTACTCATGGGGAAAACGATAATTTAGGTGCGATTCCGTATGTTTCGGTCACGGCCAACATCAGCGACAGGGATTTGGGAACTGCCGTAAAAGACGTGCGCAAACATATAGAATCTTTAGGCGATCTGCCGCGTGGTTTGTTTGTCGAATCGGTCGGGATGGGAACTGTCCTGGAAGAAACCATGAGCAGCCTTCAATCCGGGCTTTTGGTCGCCATCGTCGTAATTTTCCTGATGCTGGCTGCCAATTTCCAATCCTTCAAAGTGTCCTTCGTAGTTCTCACGACTGTGCCGGCCGTTATCCTTGGCTCGCTCCTCATGTTGTTCATAACAGGTTCGACGCTAAACCTGCAATCGTATATGGGAATCATTATGTCGGTAGGAGTTTCGATCGCAAACGCCGTACTTTTGGTCACCAACGCAGAGCAGTTGAGGCGTGTCAACGGAAATGCGCTCCAATCTGCGAGAGAAGCCGCCGGTTTGCGCCTTCGTCCGATTATCATGACCAGTATTGCGATGATCGCAGGAATGCTGCCGATGGCGATCGGGCACGGTGAAGGCGGCGATCAGGTTTCACCGCTGGGACGCGCCGTTATCGGAGGCTTGCTGTTTTCGACATTTGCCGTGTTGATTATCCTTCCGATGATCTTCGCATGGGTGCAGGGCAATGCCACGACCCAATCCGTATCCCTCGACCCTGAAGACCAAGAAAGTAAATTTTATGTTGCACAGAAAACATCCGACAATGAAATATAATAGCATTTTTGCCGCATTCCTATTCGCCTTTACGATAGGCTGTGGCCCTAAAGAAGAAGATATAAAACAAAATCCCGATGCCGTTCCCGTTTTGGAAACCGTCGCACTAACCAAAGAAAAGCTGTCTACCGAAATGCGGATTCCGGCCGAACTGACAGGCTTGAAACAAGTGGATATGTTTGCCAAGGTCACGAGCTTTGTCAAAGAATTGAAAGTGGATATCGGCTCTGAGGTCAAAAAGGGCCAACTGCTTGTCGTATTGGAAGCGCCGGAAATTTCGTCACAATTATCTGCGGCCCAATCGCGGCTCAAATCTCAGGAAGCCGTTTACCTCTCCAGCAAAGCCACTTATAACAGGCTTCTTGAAACAAGCAAGGTGGAAGGAACGATCGCTAAAAACGACCTTGATGTAGCGGAGGCCCGAAAAAATTCTGACCTCGCCAATTTCCAGGCTGCAAAGGCATCTTATGCCGAAGTAGGTAACATTCGCGGTTATTTGCAGATTCGTGCACCGTTCGACGGAGTGGTTTCAGCGCGTAACGTCAACCTTGGCGCTTATGTGGGGCCGTCGAGCGGGGCGTTGCCACTTTTGTCGATTCAGCAACAGGACAAGTTGCGCCTTTCCGTTTTTGTCCCGGAGCAATATTCGGGATACCTGAAAGAAGGCGATGCGCTCACTTTTAACGTGAAATCGCTTCCTGGCCAAAAATTCGACGCCAGGATTGCGCGAATGTCCGGTGCTCTTGACGCCCGTCTGCGTTCTGAAAGAGTGGAAATGGACGTGAACAATTCGTCTCAAAAACTCAAGCCTGGAATGGTCGCAGAAGTCCTGCTGCCATTGAACGCGCCGGATAGCACGGTGGTCGTTCCAAAATCAGCGGTCGTAACGTCGAGCGAAGGAATCTACGTCTTGCTTGCCGACAACGGAAAGACCAGGCGAATTCCGGTGACCAAAGGCCGCGAACTGGAAGATAAGGTGGAGGTTTTCGGGGATTTGCCTCAAACCGGGCAGGTAGTCAAAACCGCATCTGAAGAAATTAAGGATGGAACTCCTTTAAAATAATGCCTAACCGGAAAATAAAAAGGCACCGTTCATTGTGAGCGGTGCCTTTTTCGATTTTATATTTTTCTGTTATTTCGCTTCGGCCGGTTTGTTGTTCGGATCCTGGAGCAAAGCCGGAGCGTTCGTGGTCGTAACCTTAACGCCGGTTCCGGGTGTGACTTTCCCGTCGGACGAAATAACGCCCGGAGTGATCGTTACCGGAGAGCCCGTCGGTGATGATGCCGTTTGCACGGATGTGGTTTTTACGGGTGAATTTAACGGCGCACCAACCGCAATATCGCATCTGTGCCCTGCCTGCCCGTGCGGCGGATTCATGCCCGGAGCGGTTTTGGCCGGAGCCGCAGCAGTTGGAGTAATCTTGGTAATTGTCGACGGAGCCTGTGGCGAGGAAGCCGTCATTTTCGCCGGTTGGTTTAATGGCGCGCCCACCGCAATATCGCATCTGTGGCCCGGTTGCCCGTGCGGAGGGTTCATTCCGGGAGCCGTAGCCTGGGCCTGTGGCTGAACCTGCATTTGTTGCGGCTGAACCTGTGCTTGCGGATTAGCTGCTGCTACCGTCTGGGGCGTTTGGGGAAGACCGCTTGCCGGAGTTGCCGCATTCGCAGCCGTTGCCGGAGCCGAACTTTCCTGAGGCTCGAGTTCTTTTTTACAGGAAGTCAGTGCCATCGCCAAAACAAAGGCTGAAAATATAGAGGATTTTACCGTCATGTTTGTTTGTATTTAAGGATTTCAAATATAGCGGATTGGGCGCTATTGAACGCATCCGACGCTGTTAAAAAAATGCGCGCAGCTGAACGCTTCCGGTGTGGATCGATTTGCTGGTTTCGCTCTTGCGGCCCTGATAGTTGAGGTTGACGTCGAGATATTGCGTCAGGTTTTTTTGCAACAGCAATCGCCACGTCAGATTCTGTCCCGGCTGAAGGCCTTCGAGCATCGTGTAGGCGACCGGCGAAAGCGCATCACCCCTGAAATCGTTTTTGTAAAGCGAAAATTCCCCGTTTGCCGTGAATTTCTTATCGCTGGCATACGTAAACGATGTTCCGAATCGATTCTGCGACAGCGTTTCGCGTGCATTGATCTGATTTTCCTTCGACTGAAGCTCGTAAAAAATATCCCAACTTGCATTTTTGTTGAATAAGTAAGAGATCTTCGGCTGAAGCTTGTATCCGCCGATCTCGAAATTCTTGGTTTCGTAATTTTCCGATTCCGATTCGGATAAAATACTTTGGGCGCCCATACTGAAAAGCCACGTTTTCCGGACCAGATGCGCGTACTGCAGTTGATGCGACATATTGCTGTTTTCCTGGGATCCGACGTTTAGCAGGCTTTTCGCATGTCCGTAAAGGATCGTATACGTGACGGAATGGTCCTGTTTGCCGCGGTTGTAGTAAAAACTGTTGCGGAAACTGGTGTTGAGGCCAAGCAGGTTTTCATCTGACGAACTAAACGGATTAAAGTCGAAATTCTCGCCTTGTCGCTCGATCTTGCGCTCCGTCAGGTATGAGGTCTGATTATAAAAATAAGACAAAAATTTCCTGAAGCCTTTCTGGTTTTGCCATTGCGCCGGATTCCAGGTGATCGACGTCGAAAATTTGTTCTGATGTGTCTTAAGAAAAACCTGGTTCGGAAGAAAAACACGCACATATTTCGCCTGGTCTGGGAATGGCGCGATCTCGAATTCCTGTAATTCCTGAATTCCATTGCCGTTGTAATCGTTCCAGGTGTAAACGCCTTGGCCGGCATCGACTTCCAGATACGTAAATTCCTGTTGGGCGATCGCTCCGGACGTGGTTTCATAAGCCGTCGTGACTGCAATCAACTGATCGAAATACCGGTCGCTGTACAGCAAACGCGAATTGAGCGAAGGCTCGGTTGCCAGTCCGGCATCTTCAAATTTCAGGAGCCTGTAATTTACAAAAAGGGAAAGATTGGTGCGGTCGCTGCGGATAAGCTGAGACTTCAGATAGTACGAATCCGAACGGTTCACGCGATCCAAAATGCCGTTCTGCAAGCTGTCGTTGACGCGGCCCAGATAGCCGAGCTCGAGATAAACTTTGCTGCTGTCGCCACGTCCGATAAAGGCGCCGTATTCGGAAAAGCGTTGGCTCAGGAACGAAAGCTGGCCTGTACTTTTAATGACTTCGTGATTGTCCTCAAAGCGCTGGCTTGCGCCGACCCAGTTCTTTCCAAAGTGATATTTCGCCTGGAGATTGTTCCGGGAAAATTGCGATTCTGAATAATCTCCGTCGCTTTTCAGGAAGCTACCCGAATTTCGCACAGTCAGTTTTTTGAATTTCAGTTGGGCTTCCAGCACATGTCGGCTGCCGGAAAAAGCATCTGAAAAATCCAGTTTTTCGAAGCGGTAACGCGCAAATCCTCGTTCCGGATCATTAAATTCCAGACCGGACTGCAAATAACTCTGATCGTTGATGCCATTCGTATTCGTCGTTCCCGAGAGGTTCCAGTCTCTGTCGAATTCTATCGAAAACAACCGCTCTATCGTCCTGAATTCCTTTTGGACGAACTGGTAATTCGCGAAAGCGTCAACCGTTGACTTATTTCGCGTGAAAATCCTTTGCTTTCCGTTGATGCGTCCGGCGAGGCCCTGATTGTTGCCGTCGTCCATTCCCGAAAACAGGTTCAGGTCGTTGTTGCTCATGCCGAGTTCGAAATCGACGTTGGTTTTTTCACTCGGATTTACCTTTCCCATCAGCGTTACGATCTGGATTTTGGTGGGTGCGACCAGCCGGACAATGGGCTCGTAATTGCCCTGAGGCACGCCGTTCACAGGGGCCACATATTCGTAAATGCGGCCTACGGCATTGTTGTTGGCCAGGACATAATTTCCCTGGTTATTTCCCACGAGCGTAAAACGGACGTTGAACAGTTCATCGTCCGGATTATTCGAAAATTCGAAAACTTCGATGCCGTTCAGGAAGATTTTCCGGTACAGGATCTTGTTTTCCGAAAAAACATCGGCGTAAGCGGACGGCGAGGTCATCAAATTCGTATTGTCGCCTGCATTGCTGAGGATCTGAGCCTGTTCTTCGGAAATATTCTGTTGCAACGGCTGGTTCTTCACATCGTTTTCAGAATACACATATCCGCCGATGCTCCATGTTTTGTGCTCGTGCATCGCCCCGCCGTAAGCCACGAATCGCGTGTAATTCCGGTCGGAATACTGGTATTCGATGTTGATCCGCATTTCGGACGTGATCGGAAACAGCGACGTAAATGTGATTTCCCCGGCGTTGTAATCGATGACGTAATCGGCATTCTCACCTCGTTTGAGCAAAATCCCGTTGACGTAAACGCGTTCCGATCCGGAAATTACCAGGATATACAATTCACCGTTCGGGCCGCGCAGTTTGTAAGGGCCCTGATTTCCTTCCTGTCCGGTGAACGTGCTTTTCGCGTACTGTCCGCGGACGAGAGCGGCTGACGCGAAGATCGTCGTCTGACTTTCCGGCTTGCCAAACGTGACCTGTCCGGAGATGCCCTGTACTTTTTTCGAAAAATTCAGAAACCTCGATTTTCGGTTCTCTAAAAAAAGGTCGCCTGCGCGGATGTTCCATTTGTCTGAAAAAAGCTCGATGAAAATCTGGTCGAACTCATCGAGTTTTTGAGAATATCCGCCCTCCTGAAGCGGCACATTCGAATCCTGAATTGAAGCGCGCAAGCTGACCTTATCGGAAATTTTACCCGTAATCTGTAAATCCAGCGCGGAATTCGTAACCGCATTTTGATTGTTTCCGACGGTTATTCCACGCGTTATCGAACCCGAAGTATTCAAGCCATCAAACGGAACGAAAGCCTTTCGCGTCGATTTTTCGACTTTGTACAGGTTTCCCGCTTCATTCGAGACGATGCGGTCTTTGTCGTAAATGCTGTATTCTTTTGTCAGGTATTTGGGCAGCTTCAGGAACCTGACGTTGACCGTATCGCTCAAAAATGGGGCTTTTGCATTGAAAATCAGTGTTGACTGCGCAAAATCGACCTTATAATAAGAAGTGTCCACCGGCTGATCGAGCCTGTCGGTGATTTTGAAAAACTCGGGATTAATGCTGACGCTGTCCAGTTTTATGGTATCGTTCGTGACCAAAAACCTGCGATTGCGATATGGCGTATCTTCTTCCTGCGACCAAAGCGCGCACGAAAAACACATCAATACAACCCAAAGCAATTTTTTCAGCATAGCAATTATAACGCCTTAAGGTCAAAAGTAGTGTATTCGCCCGAAGTTCAGGTTTTGAAACCGATGCGATTGCGCCCGGGACGTGTTTTGTAAAGGCAAGCGGAAGCTTTCTTGTTCCGCCCCAACTTGAAGTCGCAATTTGCGGTATCAAGATTTCGAGTTTGTCCTTCGTAAGCTGGAACATAAAATCTTCAGGGAATCATTACAGATTTTATGTACTTATTGTTAAATTAAGATTCTACAGTCACGATCTGAAGCGTCTCGCGGCTGATCTGCTTAACCAGAACCGTTTTGTTTTGCTCCACCATTTCGGAAGATTTTTCGTCGAAATGACGAATCGTGTAAAGCGAAACGTTGTTATTAAAAGAAACTTTGAACTTCTTCGAAAGAATCGCTTTCAGATCTTGAAAACTGCCGAATTTATCATCCACACAAATCGAAAAACTGATCGCCGTGTTCTGTATCAGCGACACTTTCATCTTGAATTTGTGCAGCAATCCGAAGATTTCGCTGATGTTTTCCTCCATAATGAAAGAGAAATCGATAGACGAAAGCGAGATCAGCAACTGGTTTTTCTTTACGATATAACAAGGCAGCTGAGGATCCAGGTCTTCGCCTTTGGACACGCTGGTGCCAGGCAGTTCAGGATTCAGAAACGACTTCACATAAAGCGGAATTTCCTTTCCCTGAAGCGGCTGCAGCGTTTTCGGATGGATGACCGTCGCGCCGTAAAACGCCAATTCGATGGCTTCCCGGTACGAAATCTGGTTCAAAAGCGTGGCATTTTCAAAATAGCGAGGGTCGGCGTTCATGACACCGGGCACATCTTTCCAGATCGTTACGCTTTCCGCATTCAGGCAGTAGGCAAAAATGGCAGCCGTATAATCGGAGCCTTCGCGCCCCAGCGTCGTCGTAAAACCGTTCTCGTCGGAACCCAGAAATCCTTGTGTTATATTAAGCTGCCTGCGACCAACGTTCCTCGAAATGCTGATTTGGGTCTGATCCCAATCCACGTTGGCGTCGCGGTATGTGCTGTCGGTCTTGATGAAATTCCGCACATCGATCCAGTTTGTTGCAATATTCCGGAAATCCATATAATGCGATAAAATCACCGTTGAAATCAGCTCGCCATAACTCACGATCTGGTCGTAAACGAAATTGTAATTCGGGGATTTGTTGTGGCCCAGAAAGTATTCCATGTCGGCAAAATGCGACGCGACGTCCGAAAAGACCTTATAATTGGAACTTCCGAATAAATCGAGAAGGATTTCGTCATGGTACTTTTTCACATCCTCGACCGATTCAGAAAGGTTTTCGGATTTCTCCATGTAATTTCTGACGACGACTTCCAGTGCGTTCGTGGTTTTCCCCATGGCGGACACAACGAGCAGCACGTCTTCATGGCCTGCCATCTGCAAAACTTCATAAACATTGCGGATTCCCGCTGCGTCTTTGACGGAAGCACCACCGAATTTAAAAATCCTCATTTTAGTCGAATGTCGAAAGTCGAAAGTCGAACGACCGGTAGAACTTCCGTATTAATATATAATCGTATTTTATTAAAAGCCTCAGAAACCTGAATTATCCAAAAACTTATTCATGCCAGACTCATCCAAATGGACGACGCGCCAATCGGACAAAATTTTGGCTCCCGATTTCTCATAAAACCGCACTGCCGGCTCATTCCAGTCCAGCACGTTCCATTCGATGCGCCTGACGTTGTCGATTTTGCCCTGTTCGATGATTTTGGAATACAAAGCCAGTCCTGCGCCGGTCCCACGAGAATTTTCGGTCACGATCAGGTCCTCGAGATGGATGGTTTTGCCTTTCCAGGTTGAAAATCTGTAATAGTAAAGCGCCATTCCTATTATTCCACTTTCGTCTTCAGCGACAAAAGTGTAAAAAAGCGGTTCGTTTCCGAAACCATCGCGTACAAGGTCGTCAACCGTAACCACGACCGCTTCGGGTTCCCGCTCGAAACGGGCAAGTTCGGTAATCAGACGAAGAACGTCGGGCATGTCCTGTTTTGTGCCTTTGCGAATGGTCATTTTATGTGCTTGGTGAGCAAATATACGAAGCGGCAGGGTGGTTATGAAACAGTCCGGAATGCGATTTAACAAAATGTACAGAAAACCTGTAATCCGGATTTTAACGTTCACGCTACTTTTGGAAATCGCCAAACCGGCACCGGCTTTATATTTCAGTTAATTAGGATAATATCTGGTCGATTCGCCTAAAAATGAAGTAATTTAACGGAAACAACTTCAACTTAAAAACAGCTCATGAAACAATTTTTTACTCTATGCGGATTAGTGGCGATGTCGGTCGCTACAGCACAATCCGTCGAACTCGTCAAGGACATCTATCCAGGGTCGGAAGGATCCGGCATCAGGCAGCCTGTGGTTTATAACGGCAAAATGTATTTTAATGCGGACGACAGCGTTCACGACAACGAATTGTGGACCTCAGATGGAACAGCCGCCGGTACGGTTCTCGTAAAAGACATAAATCCGAACGGAGAATCTTCGATCACGGAACTGACCGTCGTTAACGATAGGATCGTCTTTTCTGCCGCGGATGCGAACGGTTACGAACTTTGGGTTTCCGATGGGACATCGTCTGGAACATTCCGGGTGCTCGACATTAACCCCGGCGCGAACAGTTCCGTTCCGGGCGAATTTACGGTGATCGGAAATCAGGCGTACTTCCAGGCAGACGACGGCACGAACGGTTACGAACTTTGGGTTACCGACGGAACGACCCCGGGAACGCATCTGGTTAAGGATATCAATGCCGGCGACAGCTCGTTTCCGTCCCAATTGACGGCATACAACGGTAAGTTGGTTTTCCGTGCCTATGACAACGCGGCCGGAGATGAACTCTGGATAAGCGACGGGACAGAATCAGGAACACAGCTTTTAAAGGATATTTTTCCCGGTGGTGATGGGTATCCAAGGCTTTTCCACGAATTTAACGGCAAGTTGTATTTTCGTGCCGACGATGAAAATGGAGATGAGCTTTGGGTGACGGACGGGACTTCCGACGGAACATACATGCTCAAAAATATCAATCCTTCTACAGGAGACGGCTCGAGTATCGGAGAGTTTACGGAGGCTAACGGCCTGTTATTTTTCCGTGCGCGCACGTCGGACGAGGGTTTCGAACTCTGGAAAACGGATGGATCGGCAGACGGAACCACTCTGGTGAAGGATATCTGGCCTGCAGGCGACTCATTTCCGGGCGCCTTGACTTCTTACAACAATAAGGTTTATTTCCAGGCTACGGATGGCATTACCAATACGGAACTTTGGGTTTCCGACGGAACCGAGGCGGGAACCGTATTGCTGAAAGATATCCATTCCACCAATTATTCCGCTCCGAACGAATTTATAGTTTTCAACGACCTGTTGTATTTTGTCGCGGACGACGGTACGAACGGCAGCGAATTCTGGGTTACGGACGGGACGGAATCCGGAACGCAAAAATTGCTTTCGGATGTTGAAGGTATAAGTCCTTTTTACTTTATACCTTTTTATACGATCTACAACGGCAATTTGTATTTTAAAGCAGAATACGGCAGTACCGGCGCCGAATTGCACAAGTTTACGCCTGCGAATCTGTCCGTGCCGGGATTTTACAAAGGTCGTTTTAATGTCTATCCGAACCCGTCACAGTCCGTGATTAATATTTACTCCGATGAAGATTTGCAGATGAAGGAAATTTCGGTTTTTTCTATAAACGGCCAGAAGCTGTTGCGTTCCGATTCACAAGCCGTGGATGTATCGGGATTGGCTACCGGAATATACATCGCCAAAATTACCGCTGTCGACGGATCGCAGTCGACCATCAGGATCAGCAAAATCTAAGAGATTTCGTTGTAGAAAGGGCTGTCTTTAACGGGCAGTCTTTTTATTTGCAAAATTGCAATAAAGCCGAGATTTTACGATTACAAATTCCGATATTTGCGGCACTATAACGATTTCGTAATGGAAGAACGCAACAAAACGCTCGGTGAGTTCATCATCGAAAAACAAGAAGAATTCAGATACTCGACCGGCGAGCTCTCCAGGATCATAAATTCGATCCGGCTTGCCGCGAAAGTCGTCAATTACAAGGTCAATAAGGCCGGATTGGTGGACATCGTCGGCGCGGCGGGAGAGGTGAACGTTCAGGGTGAAGACCAGCAAAAACTCGATGTTTACGCAAATGATATTTTTATTCAGACGTTGATCAACCGGGAAATCGTGTGCGGGATTGCATCTGAAGAAAACGACGATTTCATAACCGTGTGCGGTTCCGACAATTCACACAGCAATAAGTATGTTGTTTTGATGGATCCGCTTGACGGTTCATCCAATATCGACGTCAATGTGTCGGTGGGAACGATTTTTTCCGTTTTCAGACGCATAACGCCCGTCGGAACGCCTGTAACCATTGACGATTTCTTACAACCTGGGACACAGCAGGTCGCCGCCGGTTATGTAATTTACGGAACTTCGACGATGCTCGTTTACACGACGGGACATGGCGTGAACGGATTTACGTTAAACCCTGCGATCGGGACTTTCTATTTGTCGCATCCGAACCTGAAGTTCAGGGAAGACGGCACGATCTATTCGATAAACGAAT
>Ga0265798_10002722_pt1 | contig 25725 bp, 19 predicted proteins | sample P3T30metagenome_FD_192430 | JGI IMG/M metagenome (GOLD analysis project Ga0265798, IMG submission 192430) | Plant litter microbial communities from East Loma Ridge, Irvine, California - P3 T30 | ecosystem: Environmental > Terrestrial > Plant litter > Unclassified | place: USA: California...
CTCTTGCACCTGGCCCTCGTTTAGCACGGGGGTGAGGATGAAGACCGTCTCGTAATTTCTTACGTCCATTGACGGGGTTGATTTTGGGAGTGAAAAAATGAATTGGGGTGCAAAGGTACTGATTTTCCGGAAGATTACCAAGTGCCTATGATAAGTATCCTTCCGTGCAGCGCCAACCTACTCATTCACTACCTGAACTAATCATGAGTAGCAAGACTTACCCAACCAACCGCCCTACCTAGGGTCAATATTAAAAGTAAGCTCCTGCTTAGGCAATTAACTGCGTAGGTGATACCTTAGTATAAACCGTCACTGCACTACAGCAGGAATAAGCTGTCTTAATTGGTTATTTAGGCGGATTCTAAATAAGCTACCAGGGCTCTAAAATGCCTTTCCCACCTTTGCCACCCACAATTCCTAGCCTACATTTGTACCCCGGAAAGGGTACGCCCGCATTCCGTTTTTACCGGTTCGTTTGGATGATGAATAGCTTTCTATCACGCACCAGCTATTGGGTGCTAGCACTATTTCTGGCCTTGGCGGGCTCCGCCACTGCGCAGGACGCCACATCGGCAGCTACCGTAAGCCAGCAAGGCGTAACCCCTGGGGGGCCTGCAGGAGCTAACCCCGCTACCGGCGGTGGTGATGCCGCTGCTATTCAAGCAGGTGACGCTCTTTTCAAAGCTAACTGTACGCAGTGCCACGCAGTAAATGAAAAGGTAGTAGGTCCGGCACTAGCTGGAATTACTAAGCGCCGCCAAATTCCTTGGTTAATTAAGTGGGTCAAGAATCCTGCCAAAGTTATTGCTAGCGGCGACGAGTACGCCGTAAAGCTGTTCAATGACTATGGCAAGCAGCAAATGCCTTCGTTCGCGCTGTCGGACCAAGAGATAACCAGCATTATGGCTTGGGTTACTTCGCAGGAAGGGCAGGGTGGTAACCAAGCTAAGCCAGGTGTAACTGCTGAAAACAAAAACGCTACAGACGGTCAGGATGACGCTAGCGGTGCAGGCGCTGGTGCTGGCAAGTATGCTGATGTATTACTCATTGTACTTGTAGTAGTACTGATTGTACTTGTAGTTACGCTCGTCATCATCGCTAACCTGATGAAAGACGTGCTGCGTGGTCGCAAAGACCTAGACGGCCGTGACGTAGAAATTCTGGAGCAGCGCTTCGACTGGGGTAGCCTATATAAGTCAACTGCCCTCCGTGGCATTGTGGGGGTAGTAGTAGCATTAGCTCTACTCTACGCTGGTGTACAAAGTGTGATGGCGGTTGGCCTGACGCAGGGTTACCAACCCACTCAGCCGATTGCCTTCTCGCACAAGCTGCATGCTGGCGAAAACAATATCAACTGCGCATACTGCCACACCTCCGTTTATAAGGGCAAATCGGCTAACATTCCTTCGGCTAACATCTGTATGAACTGCCACTCGCAGATTAAAACAGAATCGCCAGAAATCAAGAAAATCTACCGGGCTATCGAGCGCAAGCAACCCATCCAGTGGGTGCGCGTGCACAATCTGCCTGACCTTGCCTACTTCAACCACTCGCAGCACACCCAGGTTGGCGGCATTCAGTGCCAGACCTGCCACGGCCCCATCCAAAACATGGAGGTGGTGTACCAGTACTCAGCTCTTACTATGGGCTGGTGCATTAACTGCCACCGCGAGACTCCTCTCAACACGAAAGGCAATTCTTACTACGACAACCTCGTGAAACTGCACGATAAGTCTAACAATGCTGTGCCCTTCACCGTGTCGTCAAACGGCGGTACTGAGTGCTCGAAGTGCCACTACTAAGTTTTTTCAGCTAAGCTTTATTATTTAGGACGCGAAGTACTAACTAAGACCAAACGAGCGCAGGCTATCACCTTGCTGCCGCATCTTAGGTTCTCTTCGTCCGTCTCCTTACTACCTACAATGAAATACTGGAAGGGAATTGAAGAGCTGGATAATTCGCCGGAGTTTGCTAAGAACGCCTTCGCCGAGTTTCCTGACTTTCTGCCGGTGAAGGAAAGCCGCACCGGCGATGCCGAAGATACTTCGGTGGCTCCCCGCCGCGACTTCCTAAAGCTCATGGGTTTCGGCGTTGCCGCAGCCACGCTAGCTGCCTGCGAAACACCGGTCCGCAAAGCAATTCCGTATCTCAACAAGCCGGAAGAGGTCGACCCGACTATCTCTAACTTTTACGCTTCGACCTATTTTACTGGCTCCGACTATAATGCGGTACTAGTGAAAAACCGCGATGGTCGTCCGATTAAGTTAGAAGGCAATCCTGAGTCGCCCGTAACGCGTGGTGGTCTCTCGGCTCGTGCGCAGGCAGCCATTCTAAGCCTCTATGATGGTGGCCGCCTGCAGCACTTTATGGCTAAGGGCAAAAAGGCTGATTTCGACGAAATCGACCAAGCCGTTCGGGCTGGGCTAAATAGCGCTACGGGTAAAATCACCATCGTATCGCCGACCATCATCAGCCCTGGCACTAAACGGGCTATCGCAGCTTTCGCGGCGAGCCACCGCAACGTTGAGCACGTCATGTATGACGTTAACTCCGCTTCGGGACTATTGCAGGCTAATGGTGGTGTGCTGCCAGCCTATGACTTCAGCCGCGCCAACGTTATCGTTAGCTTGGGCGCCGACTTCCTAGGCACTTGGATTTCGCCTGTCGAGTATTCGCGTCAGTACATTACCAACCGTAAGGTTAGAAGCGATGGGCCGACCAAGCCCACTATGTCGCGCCATTATCAATTTGAGACTGCTCTGTCTTTGAGCGGTTCTAATGCTGATATCCGCGTGCCAGTGAAGCCTTCGCAGATGTCAGCAGTAGTACTAGCGTTGTACAGTGCTATTGTAGGCGGTGGTACAGCTCCTGCCTTATCTCCAGCAATCAGCGCAAAGATTAAAACTGCTGTTACTGAACTGCAAAACAACCGCGGTGCTTCGCTCGTGGTAGCGGGTTCCAACGACCCTGCTGTTCAAGCTTTGGTGGCTGCTATCAATCAGAGCCTCGGTAACGTAGGTGCCACGGTTGATTTGACTAACCCATCTTATGTGCGTCAGGGCGATGATGCGCGTATGGCACAGTTCGTCCGTGACCTCAATAGTGGGGCTGTCAGCGCTGTATTCTTCTACAACGCTAACCCAGTATATAACCACCCCCTAGGTGCGCAAATTAAAGCTGGTATCGCAAAAGCTGCCCTAAGCGTATCGCTCAATGACCGTCTTGATGAGACTGGTTCGCTTTGTCAATACCAAGCTCCAGATAGCCACTGGTTGGAGTCGTGGAATGACTATGAGCCTAAGCGTGGCTTCTTGAGCCTTGCTCAGCCCGCTATTACGCCCATCTTCAAAACCCGTCAGGGGCAGGAAAGCTTCCTGCGTTGGGCTGGCTCCAACGAGAACTACTATAACTTCTTAAAAGCTGGTTGGCGCAACGTACTTGGTGGCAATGGCTTCCAAGCTGCTTGGGACAAGGTAGTACACGATGGTGTTGCTACCGGTACCGCTCTGGCTGCAGCCCCTGTATTCTCTTCGCCGGTAATCGGCGCAGCTGAAGCAGTAAGCCGCCTACGTAATGTGCCCGCTGCTCCAGCTGGTACGGTAGAGTTGGCGCTATACGAGAAAGTAGGTATTGGTGAAGGTGGTGTAGAGGCTAACAACCCCTTCTTGCAAGAATTACCTGACCCTATCTCTAAAGCCACGTGGGGCAACTATGTAGCTGTGCCCCGCGCTATGGCAGTAGCTAACAAGTGGGAGCAGGGCGACGTGCTAAGCGTCAGTGCTGCTGGAGTAGCAAAACCACTTAACCTGCCGGTATTAATTCAGCCAGGCCAAGCTGATGGCACTGTAAGTATTGCAGTTGGTTATGGCCGTATGATGGCTGGGCGAGTTGGCGACAACGTAGGCGAAAATGCTTTCCCATTTGCTCAAGTGAGCAAGGATGGTATTATCTACGCCAATGCTGTAACGCTGAAAGCTACGGGTGCTAATAGCCCTATCGCGCAGACGCAGACTCACCATACTATTATGGACCGCCGCGAGGTGGTACAGGAGAATACGCTAGCGAATTACCGTGAGAACCCAAAAGAGGTAACGGAGTATGAGCGTATTGCTACGCCAGAAGGCTTAGAAAAGCCCAATAAGGTTTCGCTCTGGCAGGACTACCAATATAATGACCACCACTGGGGGATGGCAATTGACCTCAACTCGTGCATTGGCTGCGGCTCGTGCGTGATTGGGTGCCAAACCGAAAACAACATTGCTGTAGTTGGTAAGCAGCAGGTTATTAACCGTCGCGAGATGCACTGGATGCGCATCGACCGGTACTATAGCTCAAACGCTCACAAGAGTGACTTCGATAAAGAAGGTAAGCTAGATACTTATGCGGCTATGGAAGACCCTTCGGATAACCCGCAGGTAGTATTTCAGCCCATGTTGTGTCAGCACTGCAACCACGCACCTTGCGAAACGGTGTGCCCAGTACTAGCCACTACTCACAGCTCGGAAGGTCTCAACCAGATGACCTACAACCGTTGTGTAGGTACTCGCTACTGCGCCAACAACTGTCCGTATAAAGTGCGCCGCTTCAACTGGTTCTCTTACTACTCCAACGAGAAGTTTGAGGATGTAAATGGTCACATGTTTACTGACCTAGGTCGTATGGTTCTGAATCCGGATGTAACGGTTCGGGCCCGCGGCGTAATGGAAAAGTGCTCGTTCTGCGTACAGCGTATCCAGCTGGGTAAGCTAGAAGCTAAAAAGCAGAAGCGCCGTCCGCTAGATGGAGAAGTCGTAGCAGCTTGCGCACAGTCGTGCCCCACCGAAGCTATTCTCTTCGGCGATATGCGTGACCCTAGCAGCCGCATTAGCAAGCTGCTGAAACGCGAAGATGGCGAGCGCGCGTTCCACGTGTTGGATTCTATCAACGTGCAACCAAACGTTACGTACCTGACCAAAATTCGCAATGTAGAGCAGTCGGCCTTCTTCCCGGAAGAAAAGCCAGCCTAGGTTCTAGATAGCCTGATTACCACGAGTTAAGTCTTTAATTATTCATCATTATGCAGCACGTATCACCTGTACGCGAGCCGCTCGTAACGAGTGGCAAGACGTACCACGACGTAACTCAGGATATCTGCTACCAAGTAGAAGCTGCCCCGAACGTTCGGTGGATGGGCGCCTTGGCTGTAGCCCTGGTTCTGCTAGGCGTTTTCTTCTACTCAGTTTACCGTACCCTCTGGTATGGCATTGGTGAGTGGGGTCTCAATAAAACTATCGGTTGGGCCTGGGACATCACCAACTTCGTATGGTGGGTAGGTATCGGCCACGCAGGTACGCTGATTTCGGCGGTATTGCTACTGTTCCGCCAAAAATGGCGGTCGTCCATCAACCGGGCTGCAGAAGCAATGACGATTTTCGCCGTAATCTGCGCTGCTATGTTCCCTGTGTTGCACATGGGGCGTCCCTGGCTGGCATTTTACGTTTTCCCTCTGCAAAACACCCTAGGGTCGTTGTGGGCTAACTTCAATTCGCCCCTGCTGTGGGACGTATTCGCTATCTCTACTTATTTCACAGTATCACTGGTATTCTGGTACACTGGTCTAGTACCAGATTTTGCTACCATCCGTGACCGTGCTAAAGGTAAAATCGCTAAAGTGAGCTATTCGCTGTTAAGCTTTGGCTGGACGGGCTCGGCTAAGCACTGGTCGCGTTATGAGACGGTGTCGTTGATTCTGGCTGGTGTTTCGACGCCGCTAGTACTCTCGGTGCACACTATCGTATCGATGGACTTTGCAACCTCGGTAGTACCGGGTTGGCACACTACTATTTTCCCGCCCTACTTCGTAGCAGGTGCTATCTTCTCGGGCTTCGCTATGGTACTTACGCTGATGCTTATCACTCGCGTAGTATTTAAGCTGGAAGACTACATTACGTTGGAACACATTGCACTCATGAATAAAATCATGATGACGACGGGTTCTATCGTAGGGGTAGCTTATATCACCGAGTTTTTTATTGCTTGGTATTCACAGGTTGAGTATGAGCAGTATTGCTTCATCAACCGTGCCACTGGTCCATACTGGTGGGCATATGCTAGCATGATGACTTGCAACGTAATCACCCCGCAGTTGGTATGGTTCCGTCGGGTTCGCTACAGCATCCTGCTTACGTTCATTTTGTCTATCATCGTGAACATCGGGATGTGGTTCGAGCGCTTTGTAATTATTGTCTCCTCGCTGCACCGCGACTATCTGCCCTCTTCGTGGGCAATGTTCTCGCCAACTAGCATCGACGTAGGTGTCTATGTAGGTACCATTGGTTTGTTCTTCACGCTGTTCTTGCTCTTCGCCAAGTTCTTCCCTGTCATCAACATGGCAGAAGTTAAGACCATCCTGAAGTATACCGTTAACGATGGTCCTACTTACGGTGGTAACAATGACGGCTCACAGTCGGCAAGTCGTCGTAATTCGCCGACACCTTATTCTACGCCCGGTGTTCCTGCTTCGGCACCTGTAAACTACGACAAACATGACTAAGCGCTTTGCTCTCGGCATCTTCGAGGATGAAGATGTGCTCCTCCACGCAATTGATAACGTTCGCGGCGCGGGAGTTAAGATTTACGATGTTTTCTCTCCTTACCCAGTACACGGTATCGATGATGCCCTTGGTATTGAGCGGTCGCGTTTGCCTATTGCAGCCTTCTTCTACGGCTTGTGCGGTCTGTCTTTCGCACTGTGGATGCAGATATACATGCTGGGTTTCGACTGGCCAATGATTATTGGTGGTAAGCCTAATATTGCTTTGCCAGCTTTCATTCCGGTTAGCTTCGAATTGACGGTGTTCTTTACTTGCCACGGTATGGTAATCACCTTCTACACTATATCGAAATTGTATCCACGCATCAAAACTCCAGTATTAGATGCGCGTTCGACCGATGACAAATTTGTAGTAGCTATCGAGCTGGATGAAACCAGCTCGCAATTGCCGAAATTGACCCAGTTGCTTCGCGAAAATGGAGCTAGCGAAGTCAATCAAAAGGAAATGACCAAATTCTAATGATGTCGCCTTCCCTCAAACACGGGCTGTACGCGGCCTCCCTGCTGCTGAGTACCGGCCTTGGAGCTTGCTCGACGCGTGCCGACGACCCCGGTGTAGAATATGCGCCGGAGATGTACGAGTCAATCCCTTACGAGCCGCTACGCCAAACGAGCTACAATAAGATTAACGCTTTCGGCATCAACGAGCGTACCCCAGCTACTGGCACTGTCCCCCGTGGTAAGCTTAACTACTACGACCACATTCCAAAGGATAGCGTGCGGATAGCTGAGCGCCAGTTGAGCAACCCATATCCTTACACCAAAGCAAACCTGGAGGAAGGACAAGTCCTGTACACCCGTAATTGCCAGCACTGCCATGGTGAGAGTGGTAAGGGTGATGGACCTGTAGGTCAAAAGTTCAAGGGTGTACCCAATTACTCTTCGGGTGCCTACAAGACGATGAACGATGGCCACATCTATCACGTCATTCAGTGGGGGCGTAACCGCATGATGCCACACGGTTCGCAGGTGAATCCTGAAGAACGCTGGAAAATAGCAATGTACGTTCACGTACTACAACTTAATAACGACCCTGCCGACCTTCCTAAGCTCGTAAAAGCTGGGGCAACGAAGCCGGTTACTGATGCTGAAGCAGGCAACGGCTCACAGCAAACTGACGGAGCTAACCAAAAGCCTGAAGGGCAAGCACAAGCAGGCATTGGGTCCGAAACGCCTGGTCAGGGTAACACCAAGGCTCGTAACGGTTCGATGTAATTTTTGATAGATATGGCAACTCTGACGCATCATCACGAACCCGTTGTAGCCGAGCACTTGCAGGAGCATCCTGGCTTGCAGCGTACGTTCGTTACCATTATAATAGCTGGTGTTATCGTTCTAGCTCTCGGCTTACTAGCAGCTTTCATGGGCTGGGGCGAACATCATGAAGCAGCTGGTCACATGGCATCTGCTTCCGGCCATGCTGAGCATAGTGGCAGCCCCATTTGGCTGAAACGCTTGCTGGTTAGCCTATGGCACAGCAACGTATTCTTAATTGGTGTTTCTGTAGTAGGCACCGTTTTTATGGCTATCCAGTATGTAGCTTATGCTGGCTGGTCAGTAGTGGTTAAGCGTATCAACGAGGCATTGAGTGCTTGGCTTCTGCCCGGCGCAGTTATCATGGTGTTGGTTTTTGCTGCTAGCCTCATTAACCACGACCTTTTCCACTGGACCGTACCGGGTATCATGGATAAGAACAACCCGAACTACGACGCTATCATCGCGGGTAAAGGCGGTTTCCTCAGTATTCCTTTCTACTTGATACGGATGGTGTCCTACCTGTTTATCTGGTGGACCTTTTCGCAGCGTCTGCGTCAGCTATCTATACAAGAAGACCTGAACGGTGGTACTAGCTACTTCCATACAAGTATCACGACGGCTGCTCTCTTCCTAGTGCTGTTTGCTGTGACATCTTCTATGTCGGCTTGGGACTGGATTATGTCTGTAGACGTCCATTGGTTTAGCACCATGTTCGGCTGGTATGTATTCGCTTCTTGGTGGGTATCTGGCATTGCTGCAACTACTCTAATTGCTATTTATCTAAAGCAGGCTGGGTACCTACGAATGTTGAATTCTAACCACTTTCATGACCTCGGTAAGTTCATGTTTGGTTTCAGCATTTTCTGGACCTATGTATGGTTTTCGCAGTTCATGCTCATCTGGTACGCTAACCTGCCTGAAGAATCAGTATACTTTAACCAGCGCTTAGGCGGGTTTGATGGACGTTATACGTGGATGTTCTACGGGAATTTGCTCATCAACTTTGCCTTCCCTTTCCTCGCGTTGATGACGCGGGATGCAAAGCGTCAGATGATTATGCTTAAGATAGTGTGTATCGCTATATTGATAGGGCACTGGTCTGACTTTTATTTGATGCTCATGCCGGGCACTATGAAGGGTGAAAATGGGTTCCTGATTGAGATTGGTGTAGCACTGATTTTACTGGGAGCTTTCCTGATACTCGTGACGCGTCGCTTGGCGGCAGCATCGCTGGTGCCTGTTAATCACCCATTCATCGAAGAAAGCGTTCACCACACGACTTAAACTCATAGAATACAGTAGCTAGAAGTTAATAGTCAGTTTATAAACTGCGCTGTTTTTCTAGTTTCCGGCTCCTGACTTCTAGCTTATATTCAATGACTGCTTTAACAATCCTCTTGGTGCTGGTTCTCCTGCTAGTCGTTTTCGGCTTGCTGTTCCGGCTCCAAATTCTGACCTCTATCTTTTCCGGCACTTACGTTCGGGAGATTGGCATGAGCAATCGCATAAATGCGGTGTTGATGCTAGTGTTCATGGTAGTAGGTGGGGCGGCGTTCTTCTGGTCTTTTTCAGAGAACTTCAATAAAATGAATCCGCCTGTGGCTTCTATCCATGGCCACGCTATGGAGCGGATGTTCTGGACAACAATGACCGTTATCGGTATTGCTTTCGTTCTGACTCAAGTTATATTGTTCGTTTACTCCTATAAGTATCAGCACAGAGAGGGACGTCGAGCTTACTTCTTCGCACATAACAACACTATTGAAGTAGTCTGGACAATTATCCCGGCTATTGTAATGGCTTCGTTGATTTTTGCTGGTTGGAAAGCTTGGACCCGCATTACTGGCCCTGCTCCTAAAGATGCGGTAGTGGTAGAAGTGATGGGTAAGCAGTTTAACTGGCTTGTTCGTTATCCTGGTCGCGATATGAAGCTTGGGGTTGTGAATTACCGCCTTATTGATGCATCGAATGACTTCGGTTTTGACTTGAGTGACAAGGCTGCACTTGATGACTTTACAACCAACGGCGAGATTCATGTGCCTAAAGGGCACCCAGTATTGATTAAAATACGTTCTCGTGACGTATTACATGCGGTATATATGCCACATTTCCGTGTACAGATGTATGCTGTACCTGGCATGCCTACTCGGTTCTGGTTTACGCCAACAATGACGACCGACGAGATGCGCGCACACCTTGGCAATCCTAAGTTTGACTATGAGCTAGCTTGTAATCAAATCTGTGGTGCTAGCCACTTCGCAATGAAAGCAAAGGTCATTGTAGATGAGCCAGATGATTACCAAGCATGGTATGCTAAGCAGAAGCCAAACTCGGATAATGCTGATATGATGGCTTCCTATAAGGAAACTAGCAAGAGTGCAGGTTTGGGCAAAGGTGGTAGCCTAGGTGCTAAAGCTGCTGCTATCGAAGAAACTGGTGAAACGCCTGCTGCTCCTTTGTCGGTGCAGACTGCGATGTAAGTTGATTTTTACGAATAACTGTTTTTATATGGCTACTAATCTTCCCGCATCTGCCCACGCGCAAGGAGGTATCGGTACTGCTCCAGTACCGCATACTGAGCATGATGAGCACCTGCATGAGCACGATGAGCACCACGACCAGCATTGGTTGTGGAAGTATGTGTTCAGCCAAGACCATAAAATGATTGCTCGGCAGTTCCTTATCACAGGAATATTCTGGGCAATCGTAGGTGGTACATTGTCAAGCCTATTCCGTTTGCAGCTAGGCTGGCCCGAGGCTACCCTTGATTGGTTGCAACCGCTTTTAGGTAAATGGATTGAAGGTGGTAAATTGAGCAAGGAGTTCTACTTAGCTCTGGTTACGATGCACGGCACTATTATGGTGTTTTTTGTGCTGACAGCTGGTCTATCTGGTACTTTCTCTAACTTCCTGATTCCATTGCAAGTTGGGGCACGTGATATGGCCTCAGGCTTCATGAATATGCTCTCGTACTGGTTTTTCTTCCTGTCGAGCGTTATCATGTTTATATCACTGTTTCTCGAAACAGGACCTGCCGCTTCAGGGTGGACTATTTATCCTCCATTAAGTGCCTTGCCACAAGCTATCCCAGGTTCAGGTATGGGTATGACATTGTGGTTGGTATCGATGGTATTCTTCATCGTGTCCCAGCTCTTAGGTGGTGTTAACTACGTGACAACGGTAATTAACCTGCGTACGCGTGGCCTAAGCATGAGCAAGCTCCCCTTGACTATCTGGGCGTTCTTCCTGACAGCCATCCTAGGTATTCTATCATTCCCTGTACTGCTATCTGCTGCACTGCTGCTAGTATTCGACCGCTCTTTCGGTACGTCGTTCTTCTTGTCTGATATATATATCGCGGGACAAGCACTGCACAACCAAGGTGGTTCACCGGTGTTATTCCAGCACTTGTTCTGGTTCTTGGGTCACCCTGAGGTATACATCGTTATTATGCCTGCTATGGGCATGGTATCGGAAATTCTCGCCACCAACGCCCGCAAGCCTATTTTCGGATACCGCGCAATGATTGGCTCGCTGATTGGTATTTCGTTGCTTTCGTTCGTAGTGTGGGCTCACCACATGTTCGTGACTGGCATGAACCCTTTCCTCGGTTCGGTCTTCATGTTTCTGACGCTCATTATCGCAGTTCCTTCAGGGGTAAAAGTATTTAACTGGCTAGCTACTTTATGGCGGGGTAACATCCGCTTCACAGCAGCTATGTTGTTCTCTATTGGCTTCGTATCCCTGTTTATTTCGGGTGGTCTAACTGGTATCATCCTAGGTAATGCTACGCTTGACATTCAGATGCACAATACCTATTTCGTGGTGGCTCACTTCCACTTGGTAATGGGTTCGTCGGCATTCTTCGGTCTGTTTGCTGGTGTGTATCACTGGTTCCCCAAGATGTTTGGTCGCATGATGGATGAGAAGTTAGGCTATATTCACTTTTGGCTGACATTCATCGGTGTCTACCTTGTGTTCATGCCAATGCACTACGTTGGTATCGCCGGTTTCCCCCGTCGCTACTACTCTTGGACGGGCTTTGATGCTTTCAGCCAGTTTGCTGACTTAAACAAATTCATCTCGGCAGCAGCTATCCTTGCCTTCTTTGCTCAGTTTGTGTTTATCTTCAACTTCTTCTACAGCATTTTCCGTGGCCGCCGGGCTACGCAGAATCCCTGGAACTCGACGACGCTGGAGTGGACGACACCGATTGTACCTGGCCACGGCAACTGGCCTGGCGAGATTCCTGCAGTGTACCGCTGGCCTTACGACTACAGCAAGCCTGGTTCTGAAGTTGATTTCATTCCTCAGAACGTGCCGTATTCGCAAACAGCATCCTCTAACCTCCCTTACGAGCGTGAGATAGAAGACTAAGAAGGTTAACATTTTGCCTGAACGGGCCGCCGCGCAACGGCGGCCCGTTTTATTTTGTTTAACTGTTACCCTAAGGATTTGTAGCTGGGGTAATGTTGTTCAGTTACTATGCAAATAGATAGTTCTGTACGCCGCTTTCGGTTTTGGAGCATTTTAACAGTGATTAGCATCTACCTACTCATTTTAGTTGGAGGAGTAGTAAGAGCAACTGGTTCGGGCATGGGTTGCCCCGACTGGCCTCGTTGTTTTGGCCAATGGGTACCGCCTACCGATATCAGCGAACTGCCAGCAAACTACAAGCAGGTATATACTGCGCAGCGGGTGGCCAAGAACCAGAAGTTAGCTCGTACTCTGGCTGGGTTAGGTTTTAAGCAAGTGGCGGGCGAAATTTTTGCTCATCCTACGCAATACATCGAGACAGATTTTAATGCAACGAAAACCTGGATTGAATATGTAAACCGACTCTTAGGTGCGCTAATAGGTATTTTTGTTTTTATAACAGCGGTTGTGGCTTTGCCTTATTGGCGGCGCGACCGAACAGTATTCTGGCTAACGGTCGGAGGATGGTTGCTGACAGGCATACAGGGCTGGTTAGGCTCGTTGGTGGTATCGACTAACCTGCTACCAGTTATGGTCACTATTCATATGGGCTTGGCTCTGCTGATAGTGGCAATGCTGCTTTATGCCGCCAACAGAGCACAACATCGGGTAGGACAGCAATTACGTACTGACGCAGCCTCTAGGCTCTCGACCACTACTGCAGAGGATACAAGCGGCGTATACGTCTTGCTGTGGCTGGTATTAGTAGTTACGTTTGTTCAGATAGTGTTGGGTACGCAGGTGCGTGAGCAAGTTGACCAAGTAGCATCAGCTGCAAACTATATGAATCGGGGCAGCTGGGTAGAACAGCTTGGCAGCATTTTTAAAGTGCACCGCTCGATGTCGGTGCTAGTAGTTTTGCTTAATGGCTACGTGGCATATAGACTATGGCCGACGGCAGAAGTAGGGCTGCGCCGTTTACTGTATGCTTCTCTAGGGCTATTAGGCCTGGAAATCGTAGTCGGAATAGTGCTCGCTTACTTAGCCTTGCCAGCTTTAATGCAGCCAGTGCACCTTACGCTAGCAACTATGTTATTTGGAGCCCAATTTTTAACGTTGGTAACGTGGCAGCGGGTAAAGACTATTGCACAACAAGCCCAGCCACAGCCGGCGCATGCGTAACTTTGTAGTCCGGTTTCTAGCTGCGCCAAAGCGGGCACCGGCAATAGCTGAATGACAAAGGCCCGTGCCTATTTTCAACTCCTAAAGTTTCGGCTTTCGTTTACGGTGGCGTTTTCTAGCGCCATTGGCTACCTGTTAGGAGCTAGAGAACTGAGTTGGAGCCGAGTGCTGGTAGTAATGCTGGGTGGCCTGCTGGTAACGGGGTCGGCCAATATTATTAACCAGGTTTTTGAAAAAGACCTAGATAAGCGCATGCGCCGTACCGAAGGGCGGCCGCTTCCTACAGGCCGCGTTTCACCTAACGAAGCTTGGGTACTGTGTATAATCCTTGGAGTTGTGGGTTTGGCGTTGTTAGCCTACTTCTTCAATCCCTTGACGGCGGCCTTATCGCTGCTTTCGCTCATCCTATATGGGTTTATATATACCCCTTTAAAGACCATATCGCCCGTATGCGTGGCTGTAGGCGCTATCCCGGGAGCATTACCACCAATGATAGGCTGGGTGGCCGCTACGGGCTTCGTAGGTATTCCGGCATGGGTGCTATTTGGCATTCAATTCATGTGGCAGTTTCCACATTTTTGGGCTATTGCTTGGGTGGCCGATGAAGACTACAAACGTGCTGGTTTCAAAATGCTGCCCTCACCAGGCGAGCGGGATTTACGCACGGCTTTTCAGATAATGACGTATACGGTACTGCTGATTCCAGTATCGCTTCTGCCTCTGGTCCTAGGTATCTCGGGGCGCGTGTCGGCAGGTGTAGCCTTAGTGTGCGGCGTAATCTTCCTGCTAATGACGGTGCAGCTTATGCGCACGCAGGACCGCAAAGCGGCCTTGAGCATCATGTTCGCTTCCTTTCTGTATTTGCCTATTGTACAAATTGCGCTGGTTCTGGATAAAGTTTGATTTTTAATCGTTTGCTTTTTGTTACCAGCTCAGTAACGAGGCCACCTAGGTGGTAAAACTGACAACTAATTCTAACTACCTCATGAATACTTCAGAGCTGCTGGTTGAGAAGGAAGAAGGACTAGGGCTACACCCGAAAAGGTTAGTACTTATTCTGCTTATTTTCAGCATTATTATGATGTTTGCCGCTTTCACTAGCGGCTATATTGTGCGTCGTGACGAGGGTAACTGGCGCGAATTTGACCTGCCCCTGAGTCTCCTGTTCAATACTGTCGCCATTGTGCTAAGTAGCGCGGCTATGCAGTGGGCTTATTACTCGGCTAAGCATAACGAGGTAAAGCGTGCTCAACTCGGGTTACTACTGACCTTAGGCTTAGGGATAGTTTTCCTGTTTGGGCAGGTGCATGCCTGGAGTGACCTAGTAGCCGGCCGTACCTTTTTTGGCGGCGCCGACGCCAATCCTTCGGGTTCTTTCGTATACGTGCTCATGGGCGTGCACGCCTTCCACTTGATTACGGGGCTTATTTTCGTAGCTGTAGTGCTCAAGCGAAGCCTTAACTATCAGGTGCATTCGCGGGCTATGCTCTCGATTGGCAACGCCAGCATCTACTGGCACTTCTTGGGCGGCCTTTGGTTGTACCTGTATTTGTTCCTACTTTTGAACCACTAATCCGCGAGTTGTCGTAGGATAACTTCCCGTTTATTTTGCCGCCTGCTATGGCCCATTCGACCACCTTAGAGCCCACTGCTGCTACTACTACCTACACCGATGCACCGCGCACTGGTACCTGGGATGGTGGCAATGAACCCTTTAAAGCGAGCTACGGCAAGCTAATGATGTGGTTCTTCTTGCTGTCGGACGCCTTCACTTTCGGAGCGTTCTTGACGGCATACGGCATGATTCGCCACAAGCACGGCGTTTTTACCGGCACCGCTGATAAGTTCTTTTTCAGCACGGCCCACTGGCCCATCCCTGAAAAAGTATTTAACGGGTTTCCCGGCTTGCACGGCCTGGACTTGCCACTGGCCTTCGTGGCGTTGATGACGATGATTCTCATCTTCAGTTCCGTAACGATGGTGCTAGCTGTAGAAGCCGGCCACCGCATGGACAAGGCCGACGTGCAAAAGTGGCTGTTGTGGACTATTCTCTTTGGTGCTATGTTCCTCAGCTCGCAGGCTTGGGAGTGGAGTCACTTCATTGGTGGCGATGAAAAAGGTACTTTGATGGCTGATGGTAGCCGTATGTTTGGTGCCAACCTAGCCGCTAATCAGTACGGCCCGCCGTTGTTTGCTGACCTGTTCTTCTTCATCACTGGTTTCCACGGCACGCACGTATTCTCTGGTGTATGCTTGCTGGTGTGGTGCTTCATTGCTACCACCAACGGTACTTTCGAGAAGCGAGGTCACTACGAGATGGTAGAGAAAATAGGCCTCTACTGGCACTTCGTAGACCTAGTGTGGGTATTCGTATTCACGTTCTTCTACCTAGTGTAATAAAATTTTTGGATGTTGTTCAGAATGCTGGATGTCCTAGTTAGGATGTTCAGCATTCAGCATTCAAGACTATAAAAATTCAAAAGATGTCTGCTCACGCTACTACCGAACACGCCTACGTTCCAGGCGAAATCGCTAAACCCAATACTGGGTGGATTTGGAAAACCTTCTGGGTATTAGTAATCATCACGGCTGTGGAGTTTGCTATTGCCTTTGCTATGACCAGCCCTGACCTGCGCACTTTCCGCAACAGTATCTTTATCGTGCTCACGATTCTGAAGGCTTTCTTTATCGTAGGAGAGTTTATGCACTTGAAGCATGAGACCAAGAGCCTCATCTGGACTATCCTTATTCCAACTGCACTGCTGATATGGCTGGTAGTTGCTCTAGTCACGGAAGGTTCGTCTATCGGCGAAACTCTCGCGCACATGTTCAGCTAGTCAATGCGGCCCCGCCAAACCATTTTGTTGGGGCTACTCCTGCTGGTGCCCGTATTGGCCTTCCTGTTCCTTTACGGCTTCGGCTCTAATCATTACGCGCTGTCAACCTACTTGCCCGAGCGAGCGGACTCTGTCCGTGTCGCGGGCGGAGGATGGCAGCGCGATACTGTTTTTCACCAGATACAGCCTTTTCGCCTCCGCGCGGCTGGTGGGCGCTACGTAGCAAGCCAAGAGCTTGGGCAAAGCATTTACATCTTACAGCTTCTAACACCCGGAGAAGCCAGTAGGCAAGCAACGCGTGAAATGGCGCGGCTGCAAGAAAAATTTCGCCGAGAGCCTCGGGTGCGATTGGCTACTATAGTTGCAGTACCGCCTACGCGCTCGGCTGCCGAAGCAAGTGCTCAGTTAGAAAAGCTAAGTGAGCAGTATGGCACCATTAGTGGCAAATGGTTTGTCCTAGGTACTACTCCCGACTCGGTGCAGCATTTGGCTCAGTACGAACTAGGCTTAACAGCTCTGCGCCCAGAGCATTTGCCCTTCCGGCCTGCTACCGAGCCGGCAACTTTGCCAGCAGGCCGGTTGTTGTTGATTGACCACGACCAGCATGTGCGTGGCATCTATGATGGTGCCGATATACATGAGGTAGAGCGGCTTATCACGGAAGTTAACGTTTTGCTTTATATCTATGACCACCGCCACTGAGCAGTTGCGCCCGCCCGTATTGGAACCGGGGGATTACACAAAATATAAGATTATCCTAGGTATACTGGGTGCCGTGGTACCCTTGCTGGTAGCAGTGCTTTACTTCTTTCCGCAGACCTTCCGTATCCCGGGGGCCCAGGTGCGTATGTTGCCTGCTATCAATGCGGGTCTGAACTCGCTGACGGCCATTTGCCTGTTGGCAGGGTACTACTTCATTCGGCAGAAGAATGTGGTACGGCACCGGGCCATGATGGGCATCGCATTTGGCCTAGGTAGCTTGTTTCTACTTTCCTATGTGGCGTATCACTCGCAAGCCGATAGCACGCATTTTGGTGGGGTAGGGGCCATCCGCATGATTTATTTTATCCTACTGCTGACCCACATCAGCTTGGCCGTAGTAACGGTAGCGCTGGTATTATTTACGCTCTACTTTGCGCTGACGGGGCAGTATACTAAGCACAAAGCCATTGCACGGTGGACTTTTCCGGTTTGGCTTTATGTCTCTGTGACGGGCGTTATCGTATACTTTATGATTGCCCCCTACTACCCAGCCGCATAGGTAAGGAGTAAACTTTCCATACATACTAGTGTTCTGAATCTATGAAAAAGCTGATTTTTGCTCTGGCACTTAGCTACTTGCTGATGGGCCAATTTGGGTTGAGCCCGCAGGCGTTCGCCCAGTGCGTGATGTGTAAGTCGCAGGTAGAAGCCGCCCGTGCCGAGCGTGACGACTATGATGTGGCTGGCCTCAATAAAGGCATTGTGTACATGATGACAATACCCTACATCTTGATGGGGACCATCGGGTATTTCTGGTATCGGCGCACGCACCCTAAGCGTACGCCCGTAGCATGAAGCCCATCCAGGCGTGGTGGCTGGCCCTGTTAGCGCTTCGCTGCCCGCATTGCCATACGGGGCCGCTGTTCAATTATGGTACATATAACCTGGGTCATTTTACAGACATGCCCGAAAGCTGCCCGGTGTGTGGACAGCACTACGAGCCCGAGCCTGGCTTTTACTGGGGAGCTATGTACATCAGCTTTGCTTTTTCAGTGCCGATAGTGCTAGGAAGCGGAGCCGTGCTCTACTGGTTTTTTGGTGACCCGCCGACTTGGATATATGTGACAACAGTAGCCGTAGTGATGCTATTGCTCACGCCACCCTCATTCCGTTATGCGCGCGCAGTGATGCTGTATGCCTTTGGTGGTGTGCGGTTTGATAAACGCTACCTGGAGAAAAGTCGCGCTGCTTGATACCTAGGTCTATCCTAGCCCGATTTTTGTAAGAACAAAGGCAGTGTTACCTAGTAAGAAAGCCCTGGTTGGCTGCGCAGCACTAAAGTGTTGGCAGTTGGCCAGGGTATTTAATTGAGCTACTTATGGAGCTTTCTGACTCGTTGGTTCGTCGTGGCTGGGGTGTAACATGGGCTTGGTTGCTAATAGTCAGCGCGTTGTTAACCTTCGGGGCTAGCTACTTGGCTAGCGAGTACGGACCCGGGGCTGGCGAGGAGTCGCAGCCGGGAACTGCCCAAGTGCAGCAACTGGTGCAGCAAGCAACGGCCACTGCCAACCAAGAAGCGGCGCGCATTCTGCAAACTAGCCGCTATCTAAAGACTATCCGATTCAGCCAGCTGCTAAGCCAAAGCACCTACCCGGCCTTTGTGTTGGAGGATGGGCAACTGCGCGAGTGGTCGGCCGCGGGCCCATCGCCCAAAGCAGAGGATATAGCCGATACACGGGCCGAGTGGCTCTCTCAAACTACCCTAGGTGACTTTGTGGTGGTACGGCGTGCCCAGGAGACAACGGTAGTACTGGTTTATATTCCGCTGCTGCAGCGCTACGGCATCAGCAACCGCTACCTGCGCGAAGGCTATGGCCGCGCCCTGCTGCAAGGACTGGATGTGCAGGTGCATGCACCTGCAGGTGACAAACCAAGTACACTGGTGCGAGAGGCTGATGGCAAGCCGCTATTTGCGGTGCAGTGGCTGCAAAACAGCTCATTGGCGGGGCGCTATTTACCGCTGGCCTTACTGGTGCTCGGCGTGCTACTCTACGTGGGGGGCTGGCTGGCGCTGGCGTGGCGCTGGTGGCTAGCCCAACAAGGAGTGGCGGCCGTGGCAGCTTTGGTATTGCCCCTGCTAGCGTTGCGGGTAGTGCTGTTGCAGTTAGGCCTGCCCTATGCCATGCTGGAGCTGCCGCTATTCGACCCTAGGGTATACGCAGTGTCCAGCTGGGCTCCGTCGCTGGGCGACTTGCTGTTGAATGCAGTACTAGCGCTGGTTGTGGCCGCGGCAGTGTGGCTGCTGAGCATCCACTACCGCTGGCAAACCCGCGCTCAGGCTGGCAGCCGCATGGGCTGGCGGATAGGACTAGCCGTACTATTTAGCTCGTTATTGCTCTGGATGCACAGCTACTATCGCACGGCTTTTAGTAGTGGCCAGCTCAACCTCGATATCACGCAGAGCATTCAAATTTCAGGCTTCCGGTTGGTGCTGGCACTGGCTGTGATGCTGCATACGGCTGCCTTTTTGCTCCTACTGCTGCTGCTCACTAGGCTGCTGGGACCCGGCCGGCGGCTCACGCATGGCGGCCTACTGCTTGGCCTTACGGCGGGCGGCGCCCTGGTGCTGCTGGGCCTGAGTGCATTGCTTGGCTGGACCTGGCTTTGCCTGGCAGCCTTGGCCATTAGCTATTTTGTGCTGGTGCGCGTGGCCGGGCCGGGACCTAGAGGCTTGGCTTACTTAGTACTGCTGCTGCTAGGGCTGGGCGCAGCCACTGGTGCGCTGGCGCAGTACGAGCAGTTTGGCCACCAACTCCTGCTAGATAAGCAGCGATTGGCTAATAACCTGCTGGTTGATAATGACCTACAGGGTGAGTTTTTACTAGGTGAGCGCATTCGCCTGCTCGCCGCCGACCCGATTATTGCCCAAATGCTGGCCACCCAGCCCGTGCGGGCCGATGCGGTGCGCCGCCGCGTGAGCCGGCAGTACCTACGCGACTACTTCGATAAATACGAAGCCGGCATTGGCTTATTCGACGCGGCAGGCAAGCCCGTAGACACGGAAGGAAGCGATACACTCACCTTTGGCCAAACGCGCGAGCTGCTGTCGCGCACCGCCACGGCTACTGACCAGGCGGGCGTGTTTCTGCTAAAATCAGAAAATTCGTTTAGCTCGCGGCGCTATGCAGCCGTAGTGCCGCTGGTGGCGCCGCCGGCAATAGGTATCGGGCCGCCGGCCCCGGCCGGTACTATCGTGCTCACGCTTAGCCTGCGTAAGCTGTCGAGCTACAGCGTGCTGCCCGAACTGCTGGTAGACCAGAAGTTTTTTCAGCCGGGCCTAGCCACCGACCTCAGCTATGCTGGCTTTGCGGCCGGGCGCCTAGTCTATAGCGAAGGTGATTTTGATTATGCTAACCTATTGCCGGCTAGCCGCCTGCGCGACCCTAGGCTCTACCAGGAAGGGGTCGTGTTGAGCGGGTTTCATCACTTGGCCGTGCGCGGGGCCGAAGGCCGCACGGTGGTAGTGACGACTTCGACCTACTCGCTGGCCGACTGGCTATCCAACTTCTCCTTTCAGCTCTTGCTCTATAGTGGGCTATGGCTGCTGGCGGCCGGCTTGTACTTGTTGCTGCGCCGTGAGGGCAGCGCTTGGCAGCTCAATTTTAGTACCCGTATTCAGGTGCTGCTCAACGTGGGCATTCTGCTGTCGCTGGTGGTCGTGAGCGTGGCTACCGCTAGCCAGGTTATTTCGGGCTATCGCCGCGACTTGCACCGTACTTATGAGCGCCGCGGCCACATTGCCCTCGAGAGCCTGCTGCGCCGCCGCGACCTGCTGACCGATAGCACAAACCGCCCCGCCGGGTACGACCCTGCCCTTACTGGGTTGGTGCACAACGTGGCCGCCCTCACCGAAACCGACCTCAATCTTTACAACGCGCAGGGCAAGCTGCTGGTGAGCTCTCAGCCGCTCATTTTCGAGGCGGGTCTCCTAGGGTCGTTGCTCAACCCGCAGGCCATCGTAGCGCTGCGTGAGGGAGGAATGAGCCGCATCTTGCTGACTGAGCGAGCTGGGTCGTTGTCGTTTAGTGCTTTGTACTTGCCGGTGCGTATGCCTAGCAGCAGCGGCGCAGTAGCAGGGCCAGTGCTGGGCTACGTGGGCATTCCCTTTTTCGACTCGCAAAAGGAGCTGGATAACAAGCTGACGGAGCTGTTTACGACTATCCTCAACATATTCACGCTCATGGGGTTGTTATTCTTGGTACTGGCGTTTGTGGCTACGCGCCAGCTCACGGCCCCGCTCAAGCTGCTGACCGAGCGCCTAAAGCGCACAACCCTCACGGGCCAGAATGAAGTGCTCGACTACCGCAGCAGCGACGACGAAATTGGGCTGCTGGTGCGGGAGTACAACACCATGCTCGGCAAGCTCGAAGCCAGTAAGCGCGAGCTAGCCACGCAGGAAAAGGAAGCGGCCTGGCGCGAAATGGCCCGCCAGGTAGCTCACGAAATCAAGAATCCGCTCACGCCCATGAAGCTGAACCTGCAGTATTTGCAAAAAGCTATTGATGAGGGGCGGCCCAATACCGAAGCCCTGATAGCGCGCATTTCGCAGACGCTCATCACCCAGATTGATGTGCTCTCCGACATTGCTACCTCGTTCAGCACCTTCACCAACCTGCCCACCATGCGCCCCGAGCGCCTCGACGTGGCGGCCGTGCTACGGCACTGCGCCGACCTCTTCCGGGAGCAGGATGGCGACGATGGTGGCGAACTGCACCTAGACCTGCCCAATGCGGAGTCGTGCATCGTATTTGCCGACGAGAGCCTGCTGGTACGTACCTTTAATAACTTGCTGCTCAATGCCAAGCAGGCAGTTCCACCTGGCCGCCAGCCGCGCCAAGAGGTAAGCCTGCAGTGCAGCTCCAACAAGGTGCTGATTACCATCGCCGACAACGGCAGCGGCATTGCCGAAGACGTACGTGACAAGGTCTTCCGCCCCAACTTCACTACCAAGGCCACCGGCTCGGGTATCGGGCTGGCAGTGGCCAAGCGCGGTATCGAGAGCGCGGGCGGCCGCATTTGGTTTGAGACAGTAGAGGACGAGGGCACCACGTTCTTTATTGAATTGCCGGTGGCGGGGTGAATTTTGAAAATAGCTATGTGCACAATGGCGTAAGTTGGCATCAATCAGCTAACTACTTACCTTGTGCACTATGGCAAACGCGCTGCTCACCACTTGGTTTTCGTTGCTACTGCTGCTGGCTATCCCAGCTGGCGCAACCCCACCTAGGGCCGTGCTGCTGGCGCAAGCCGGTAGCGACCCAATTATATACAGCTGTAATAATCTGTATGGAACGGCAAAGGATAGAGACCTAGTTGCCGCCCACCGTAGTGGCTGGATAGAATTTGGGAACGGTGCTTTCACCCCAACGCTGATTCATTTTACGAACGGTATTATCCACCAAAAACTGCCCGCGCGCACTCGCCTGCTGGAGCCACCAGTGCTAGCATTGATGCCCGGCGACACCGTAACAATACTGCATAATGTCGACCGCAACACCTTCCAGTTCAGGGGCCGCCACCAAGCTGAACTAGATTTTTGCGTGCGCTTGTGGCGCGGCGCGCTCAGTCTGGATGGAATGTCGGGTGGCCTAGGTGAGCCAGTAGATGGTGACTCGACCATCACTTACTACGACACGGCCATTCGGAACTTAGCTAATCGCAAGCATCTTACGCAGTATTTGCAGCTGTGGCAGCGGCTGCGGCTAGAAGGCGACGCTCGCCTGGCCCAGTTGCGCCGCACACCCGGTATCCGGCCCGAGGTGGCAGCTTGCCTGGGCCGGCAGATACGCTTACGGCTCTTTTCGATGCTGCTCAGCCCTCTGCTGCCCAGTAGCCGCCGTGATACTCTACGCACTCCGCCGGCCGCCTATCGCGACACAATAGCCGCCCAGTTGCGTGCTGTGCTAGCTATGCAAGCGCTGCCTGCTGCGGCAAGCCAGGGGCTAGGCGGGGCGCTCAGCCAGTATGCCGAATACCAGTGCGTGCTGGCAAGGCAGTATCCTACGGGGGGAGCGCGCTATAAGCAAGCCAAGCAATTATTCAGCGGCTTTCACCAGGCCTGGGCGTGCTATTTAATTCTAGATGAGGAGCAGCAGCGCCAGAATATGAGCTACTATATACAGGATTACGCCCGTTGGGTGAAGCCGCACGATGAGTTTCTGAAAATGCTACGCGGCGGGCCGCCCGTACCGTTGCGCTCCTACCCGCACGCCGCCTTTTCCGATTCGCTGGTGAGCCCGGTAGGTTCGCCGCGGCACCTTACCGACCTGCTGGCCGCTTACCGCGGCAAAGTGATACTGCTCGACCTATGGGCCAGTTGGTGCGTGCCCTGCCGCGAAGAAATACCGCAATCGATAGCCGCCGCCAAGCGTTATGGCAAGCGAGGACTGGTAGTGCTTTATCTCTCCATCGACGAAGACCCCACGGCCTGGCGTGGTGCGCTTAAGCAGTTGCCGGCTGGGGCGCAGCTGCAGTATCGTTTTATGCGCCCTGGGTCCTCAGCCTTCCGCCAGGAGTTTGATGTGCGCACGGTGCCGCGCTACATGCTCTTTGACCGCCGTGGAACCGTGCATAACCCCGATGCCCTGCGACCTAGCGACGTGCGCTTCGGAACCCTAGTGGAACAGCTGCTGTGAGCCTTTAAGAGGTAGCTAAGATAGGACACTACTAATCGCTACAGTTACGCGCGGAGCAATTGGCACCGATGCAAGGCACTAGTAGGGGGGCATCTAGCGTTGTGGGCCCGCTAATGCCGAACTTTACTCTATGACCCAACGCTACCGTCTGTGCTTTCCCCTCGTGGGCCTGCTCTTGGCGGTGCTGTGGTTGAGTATACCCCGCGCCTGGGCTCAGCAAGCGGCGCCAATGCCAGCGGCTACTATGCCGGCTAGCCCGCCGGTGGCACCTAGGGTGCCCAACCCGGCCCAGCCGCCACCCACTACGCAGCGCTGCCGCTACCTGCGCTTGGCCTTGGGGCGCGATACCACGACGTTTGCGCTGGCCGATTCGCTCACCATAGTGCCGGCCACCGTCACGGCCAACGGGCGGCCGGTAGTCTACGATGCAGCGACCAACCAATACCGCATTGTGCGGCCTGCGCCGGCCGCCGATAGTGCGGGTAGCTTCCGGCCCGACTCGGTGTACTTGTGCTACCGGGTGCTGCCGGTGCAGCTGCTGGCCCAGCGCTACCGCCGCCCGCCCCGGCTCATGGACAGCATCGACTTTCGGGAGCGCAAGATGCTACGGCTCGAAGACTTCTCGCAGAAGGAGCAGATTCTTAGCACGCCAGGTATTAGCAAGACAGGTAATCTAGCCCGGGGCATCTCGTTTGGCAATACGCAGAACGTGTTTGTGAACTCGGCGTTGAACTTGCAGCTCGAAGGCAAGCTCACGGAGAACATTCGCCTGACGGCCGCGATATCGGACCAAAACGTGCCGTTTCAGCCCGAAGGCAACACCCAGACGCTCCAGCAGTTCGATAAAATCTACATCACGCTTACCGGCCCGCAGTGGAACCTGACGGCCGGCGATGTGGTGCTGCGCAATAAGCCCGACTACTTCTTGCGCTACTATAAGAACATCCAGGGGGCGGCCATCGAGGCTAACCTAGGGGCGCCCGGTCCGCAGCCCTTGCAGGCCGGCATCAGCAATAACAGCGTGAGCAACGCGCCGCCTTCGTCGTTTACGACCTATACCAACGGCGTGACCAACAACAGCGCCGCGCCTACCGGTAACAGCTCGCAAACCCTGACGCCGCCCGGCACCGTGGTGCCGCCCAACCAAACCCTGCAAACCCCCACTGGCACGGCAGGCTCCTTGGCTACCGGTGGCATTGGTACGGGAGCAACTGGCCCAACTGGTAGCGGCGAAGTAACCGTGCGCGACCAAAAAGGTCAAATTCGCTCCTCGACCCTGATAGCGGGCGGCGTGGCCAAGGGCAAATTTGCCTCGCTCGACATTGCGCCCATCGAGAACGTGCAGGGGCCATACCGCCTCACCGGGCCCAATGGCGAGCAATACATCATCGTGCTGGCGGGCTCCGAGCGGGTGTACCTCGATGGGCGCCTCCAGACGCGGGGCTTCGACTACGACTATACCATCGACTATAACCTAGCCGAGCTCACGTTTTCGCCCCGCCACCTCATTACCAAAAATTCGCGTCTGAAGGTCGATTTTGAGTATTCGGACCTCAACTACTCGCGCTCGCTCTACACCCTGAGCCACTACCAGCAAGTAGGCAAGCTACAGGTGCGCGGCAACTTCTACCAAGAAGCTGACGACCCCAATAGCACCGCCAACCTCTCCCTCTCGGTCACCGACCAGCAGGCGTTGCGCCAGGCCGGCAATGTGGCTGCCGTGCAAACCCGGGGCGACACGCTGGCCGCCTACAACCGCAGCGTGGTGCAGTACAACCGCACCCTGGTTACGAACCCCGCCACGGGCCAGCAGGTGGCCGCCTACACCTTCCCACCCGATTCGACTAAGCCCGTTTACAATGTGAACTTTACCAACGTGGGCGCGGGCCGCGGCGACTACAGCCTCAACACCACCTCTGGCACCAATGGCCGGGTGTACGTGTACCGGGGGCCGGGCCAGGGGAGCTACGCGCCGGTGCGCGTGCTGCCCACGCCCCTGCTCAAGCAGATGCTCACGGCTGGGGCCACCTTCCAGCTCTACCCC
>Ga0265798_10002724_pt1 | contig 25717 bp, 28 predicted proteins | sample P3T30metagenome_FD_192430 | JGI IMG/M metagenome (GOLD analysis project Ga0265798, IMG submission 192430) | Plant litter microbial communities from East Loma Ridge, Irvine, California - P3 T30 | ecosystem: Environmental > Terrestrial > Plant litter > Unclassified | place: USA: California...
CGAAGGTGTCCTGACGAAAGATATGGACCGCAAAGAGAAGCGCATTCAGGAATTCGTAGGGAAAATCCTTTCGAAATATCCGCCGGAAGCCAAGAAGTAATTAACATTTCAGACAGGAAATCTGTAAAGGGATTTTTGGTTTTTGGGTTACTTTTATAAACCTCAAAGGTTCTCGAAACCTTTGAGGTTTGTCATTTTTAAGACTTATATGTCCGACTCCAATAGGACGCTTTTATAACCAATTTTCGATCGGATTTTCATCCAGGCCAACTTTTTTAAGATTAAATTTTCCTCCCGCTCTGGCACATTTCGTATTTTTACGACAACCCAAATATGTTTTTATGAGTACCGATTTTGAAAGCAATCCACTGATCGACCGTCTGCCGCAACATCTGAAGCAGTTCATCAAGCCACAGGATTATGCGGATTACACTCCGATAAACCAGGCGGTTTGGCGATATGTCATGCGCAAGAACGTCGATTATCTTTCAAAAGTGGCGCATGAATCCTATCTCGAGGGCTTGCGGAAGACGGGATTGGAAGTGGATTCCATTCCGAATATGTACGGCATGAACCGCATCCTCAAGGAAATCGGTTGGGCCGCCGTCGCCGTTGACGGATTTATCCCTCCGAACGCCTTCATGGAATTCCAGGCGTATAACGTACTTGTCATCGCATCGGACATCCGCCAGCTCGAACATATTGAATATACGCCTGCTCCGGATATCATCCACGAAGGTGCCGGCCACGCTCCTATCATCGCAAATCCTGAATATGCTGAATACCTGAGGCGATTCGGCGAGATCGGATGCAAGGCGATTTCATCCGGAAAAGATTACGAATTATATGAAGCAATTCGCCTGCTTTCGATATTGAAAGAAGCCGAAGACACGCCTCAGCAACAAATCGACGCAGCCGAAAAAGCCGTTGCGGAATTACAGGAAAACATGGGTGAAGCCTCCGAAATGGCGCGCATCCGGAACCTGCACTGGTGGACGGTCGAGTACGGACTAATCGGCACAGTCGAAAACCCGAAGATATACGGCGCCGGTTTGCTGTCATCCATAGGCGAAAGCGCCTGGTGCATGACCGACGAAGTGAAAAAGATTCCGTATGACATTTCCGCCGCTGACCAAAGTTTCGACATTACCAAACCTCAGCCGCAACTTTTCGTGACACCTGATTTTGCGCATCTGAACCTCGTACTTGAAGAATTCGCCAACCAGATGGCGTTGCGCACCGGCGGATTGAGCGGCATCCGGAAACTCATCGAGTCTAGGGCGATGGGAACGATCGAGTTGAGTACCGGCATCCAGATTTCGGGCGTTTTTACCAACGTTATCGAAAATTCCGGAAAGCCGGTTTACATACAAACGACGGGCAAAACAGCTTTGTCTTATCGCGAAAAAGAACTCGTCGGACATGGCGTCGGAACCCACAGGGACGGCTTCGGGTCGCCGGTCGGAAAGCTTAAAGGGATCAATCTCGCCATTGAGGATATGAGTCCGAGGGACCTGCGCGCGTACGATATTTATGAAGCCGAAACGGTCACGCTCGAATTCGAAGGCGATATTACCGTTACGGGAGAAATCATCACGGGATCGCGTAATCTGCAAGGGGAAATCATATTGATCAGCTTCCGGAATTGCACGGTCACCCACAATGAGGATATTTTGTTCAGGCCGGAATGGGGCATTTATGACATGGCGGTCGGCAAAAAAGTCGTTTCGGCGTTTTCCGGGCCGGCTGACGTGAAAAGCTTCGACATGATCACGCACGTGCCTTCGTCCAAAACGATAAAAGCAAAACAATCCGACGAGAAATCAGAGTTGGAAGGCTTATACCAGACCGTACGTGAAATCCGGGAAGGCAGGAAATCCTACCATAATCTCGCTGACGTGTTCGAGATTTTGCACACCAAACATCCAAAAGACTGGTTATTGTCGGTTGAGATCGTGGAATTGCTGCATCATTCCGATCAGGACGGCCTCAGGCAACAGGTGCTTTTCCATCTCGAAAAACTAAAGGAACAGCGCCCGGCAATTTCACATTTGATCTCAAACGGACTTGAGCTGATTTTTGAAAACGCGAACGTCTGATTTTCCTGCTCTGATTAAATTCAGCCTTTGATTTCCTGGCTTAACTGTTGCTCGCTTGTAATATTTTCGCCGTCATAACGCAACGTCCACCCCATCGAGCTCGTCAGGATAAGGATCTTGGAGAGTTCGCTGATAAGGCGGTTTTTAGCATTCGCCTTCAGGTTCGATTTATCGATCTTCTTTTGCAGATTTGACTTGACAGCCTTGTTGATCTTGTTGTAATCGTCACCCGTAAATGGGTTCATGCTGCTTTGGTCGATGTCGTAAAATTTAATATCCGGCGAAATCCTGATTTCTTCTTTCGGGATGCTGAGTATCGTGATCGTTTTGTTTTCCTGGTCGATATCGTATTTCATCTGCCGCAGATCGTAGGCTACGGTCACATCGGCATTCACGATCAGGAGCGCCTTCTTGCGGAACGAAAGCATGTTCATGAGGTAATTCTGTTGGTCTTTGTAAGTAAGCACTTCGGAAAAATGGCCTTCGGTCACGACCAATTTTCCTACATTGACGACTTGTTGCTGGATCAAATTCGTATCCGATTCAAGAGACGATGTGTCGTTTTTGAATTCGCAATAACGATAAGCAAGTAAGAATCCGATGATGCAACAACTGATAAAAATGATTCGGCGGACGGTCATGGCTTTTTTCTTAAAGATACGAATTCGCCGTGGCCGGATGTTTCAGGATTTGGAGTTGAGATTTTGAAATTTGCACGTCCGCCGCGCAGTATCAGATTACAGTGAGATGAACCCGTTCCAAATCCCGGCTTCAGATAAGATTATTGCTTTTGGCCTTTTGCACCGCCTCCAACTTGTTGTGCACCTGAAGCTTGGTGTAAATATTTTCGATGTGCTTCCGGACCGTACTTGGCGACAAAAACAAATTCCCTGCGATATTATTGTAGTTCAGTCCTTTGCTCAATTGCTCCAACACTTCGATTTCCCGTGATGACAATTTGATAATTTCGGAATCGGCCTTGCTTCCGAAATCGATCGGATTCCGCAAAAGTTTCAGTGTTTTCAATGCGATCGAAGGATTCATGGCCGCGCCTCCGTTCATCGTTTCGAGAATGCCCTGATGAAGATCTTTCGGATCGACCTCCTTCAGCAGATAGCCATCGGCACCGGCCTTTATCGAATTGAAAATGTTTTCGTCGTTGTCAAAAACCGTCAGCATAATGATCTTGATATGCGGATATTTCGACTTGACCGCAAATGTAGCTTCGACGCCGTTCATCCCTGGCATTTCGATATCCATCAGGATCAGGTCGATATTGTGGTTGGTATCGAGTTTTTCCAGCAGGTCTTTTCCGTGGACGGCCGTAAATTTCACCTGAAGCTCGTCGAAAAACGATAATTTTTCCTGGACTGTTCGGATCAGGAAATGGTTGTCGTCGACGATTGCGATTTTTACGTTCATGATTGGATCAATATAACAGCAAATAAGCCAGGTTCAATGCGATTACCGAAAGTACGATAATAGCCAGACTCCAGAATTTATAGCCGATCATTAGATTTGGAATTTTCATAATCTGGGGATTTCAGGCAAAAATGAACAAAAGGAAACGCATTGTCAATACGCCATTTGACGTATTTTGCTGTCAGATGGGTACCGGACAGATATCGGGAATCAGGATGTGGATATGGGTGCCCTGACCCGGAACCGCGTTCAAAACAAATTTTCCTCCCAACCCTTGAATGCGCTTTTGCATATTGTGCAGGCCATTTCCTTTATCGGCAGATTGCAGATCGAACCCTTTACCGTCATCCTCGATCCTCAGACGAAGATCGCCGTCTTCGCATTCCATAAAGATCCCGATTTTGGCCGCATCGGCATATTTCACCGCGTTGTTCACAGCTTCCTGGATGGTACGGTACAGGTTCATCCCGCTCAGCGATGAAAATTTCAGCTCGTTCAGTTCTTCGTCGACATGAAAGCGAAAATCTATATTTTCCTTTACCGTTTTTGCTTTTTCGATGAAATTAAAGATCCGGATACGCAGGTCTTCCAAAGCGATCTCGGCATTGTTCATCGCCCAGATCGTGTCCCGAAGCTCGATAATCGTAGCCTTTGTAAAATTATTGATGCTGTCCAGCTTGCGCTCCAGCCGCGTATCCTTTAAATCGAACGCGTACCTGAGATTGTCCACGGACGATATGATAAAGGTAAGTTGTGCCCCGATGTTGTCGTGAAGGTCGCGAGAGATGTCCAGTCGCTGTTCCTGAAGTTTGTTCTGCGTCTCGATCTGAGAAATGGCCGTCTTGAGTTCGTGCTCCTGCTCCATCTGCCGGTGGCGAAGCCGTTGCTGGCGATAGATCAGAAACCCGATAAGGGCCGTGGATATTGCCACGATTGAAATGAAGATGATAAAATTATTGCGCTTCTGGACTTCCTTCTCCTGCCTGAGCAATTCAAGATGGTTTTGCGCGATGATCTTTCCCTTCTTCTCGGTCTCATGGACGATCTTGAATTCTGCCATTGACTGCTCGCGCTTCTCGTTCATGAGTGCTTGGTACAACCCGACATACTTTTTATGGGCTTGTACGGCCATTTTGTCCTTTCCCCAGGCTTCGTACAATTCCGCAAGCACACCGTACGATTTGATCAGATTGTTCTGGTTGTTGATCTTTTCGAGCATGGAAATACTTTCGATCACATATTTTTCAGACGAGCGAAAATTGCCCTTCATCAGTTCCAGCCGCGCAAGGTTGCTGTACGAATCCGCGATTTGCTTTTTATCGCCGATTGTCAGATCGATTTTAAGCGTTTCATTAAAGTAATGCTGCGCACTGTCCAGCCTGCCGGAATACAGATAGCACATGGCTTTATTATCGAGAAACGGCACTTTGAGCTTTGGGGAATTCATGCTGTCGCAGATGCGGATCGCGGCGTTGTCGATGGCCAGGGCGTTGCCGAACTCATTGTTCATCCCATAAACATTGGCCAGGGTATGTGCGGCATGCAGATATGGCGCCTGCCACTTCTGGCTTGCATAAACTTTCATAGAACTCCGCAAGTGTTCCTTTGCCAGCTCCAGATCGTTTTTTTGCAAATAAACCTCACCGAGAAAACTGTTAATACTCGAAATGCTGCGCCTGTAATTTTTAGACTCTACTATTTTAAGCGCTTTAAGCAGATAGTCGAGCGCTTTCGGATTGTCTCCCGTATTTTTGTAGTAATTCCCGATTCCGGTCAGCGTAAGCGCCTGAAGCGAATCTGATTTCGTATTTTTTAGCAGCCGTAACGCGGTTTCGAACGATTTCAGACTGAGCTCGTACTGGCTTTTGTTCATGAAAAAGTTACCTCTGACAATTGACGCCATCGCCCTGTATTCCTTTTTTTGCCCGGCCGCCAGCTTTTCAAGACCGCGCGAATAAGTATCCATGGAATCGACCGGAAGCTTGTCGACGCGTTTCATTTTCCGGAATTCGGTAATGATTTGCCGCTCTCTCTCAGACAATCCCTCGTCAGGCTTTACTTCCTGCTTACGGCAACCCAAAATCGCCAACGCGAAAACAAGAGCGAAAAGTCGTTTCATGTACTAAATTTTGTTGCAATATAGAAAATCCTGAACAGGCTTTATTTCAACAGGTTATTATCTGAAAGTGTCCGGACCAGTTCGTGTACCATAACCGATATTTCCCTGCTTAATCCCGCACGGTCACGATTCAGCTTCCCAAACCATTCGTCAGACAGTTGCAGTTGCCTGCCATTCTCTTGAGAAGCCGTTTGCAGCCTAAGGATAGCTCGCTTCATATCATCCATTTCCTTTTCGTGGATGCTGGTCAGGCGGCGCGATTTTGCCGTCTGGAAATAAATAATCGCAGCGGGAACGCAAATCGTTAAAATGAAGACATAAATCATGGTGCCAGTCAGGTTGTAAATCGGAAGCGGAACCGATGGAACGAATCGGCTCTTTTTAAAATAAAAAACCGGGACAATGCCCGGCCTCTTCAAAAAATATCCACAAAATTAATTCTGCATCAGCGTAGCGCGGAATTTGCCGGCCGTAACCGTTTTCGTAGCGGAACAGTTTTCATCGTCCTTTCCGGTGAACGAAAACGTTCCCTCGATCCTGTCGTCGGTAAGCTTGGTGATCGTTACGGTTCCTGTTGCTCCGGCGCAATTGCTCGTGTCGTAGCTCACGTTGTTCTCGAAGAATGACAATAGGTTGTCGGTGTCCGGTCCTACTTCAAAAGTCCCTTCATCGGTAACGTTAAAAAGTCCGATCGTCACGTTTTTGAGTTCAGCGGTCGATCCGCCGATCGAATAAAAAGTCCCGTTGCGCACGGCCACCACGGTCGATTGTCCCATAACTTCGGCTTTATAGTTAGAGCCGTCTACTTTAGCAGTTAGGAAAGATCCCGATCCGCCGCCAGATCCGCCGGCATCGTCACCGCTACATGCCGCGGCGAATGTAAGTGCGAGAGCCAAAAAAGCCGTTTTCCTGATAAGTTTGAATGTTTTCATGATAATGGTTTGGGTTTGATTCAGATTCGTTAAAAATTTTTACAAATCTGCGCTGAACCCAAGCCGTGTGCAATACGACATTTGCCGTATTTTAAGTAAAAGAAGCCAATGGCAGCTTCTCCCGGATTTGCCCGATGCGCTTCTCCAGCGATTCGAGGAATTTCCGATGTTGTTCCGAATCCGGATTGAACGGCCGGTGTGCCAGCGCTTTCCGTATCCCGTCGACTTCCTGCATCGTCTCGTATTCCGACGCGGAGATCCAGGCAGCCACAAACTTTTCCCAGATGTAGTCGATCGCGAGTTGGTTCGGATGCATCATATCGGACGCATAAAAGCGGTAATCTCTCAATTCGTCCATCACAATCTCAAAAGATGGGAAATAATGACAGTTCGGCATTCCCTGAAGCGCCTGGTGCAATCCTGAAATGAGATTGGATTTACTCATCTGGTTCTGGATAATACCGTCTTTGAGATGGCGGACGGGGGAAATCGTAAAGATAATCCGCGCCGTGGGATTCAGTTCCAAAATCCTATCGATGATCGAACGTACAGACGCGCAAACGGCATCGGGCGAAAGCCATTCCTTCGAAAATTCACGTTGCGGCACTTTATGGCAATTCGCCACGAGCGCATCGGTATCGATTTTCCGATACACCCAGGCCGTTCCCGGTGTAATGATGAAATGTGTCGCGGTCGCCATTTTTTCGCGTGCGGAGCTGATCCGATGGTTTAAATCTGCAATCAGGCGTTGCCTGTCAGGATCCGAAAGGTCGGAATGCGCGTCGAAACAATGCCAGCGCTCGTTGTGAAAGAAAACGTCGGCTTCGCTAAAAACCTTTCCTGAAACCGCATAGGCGATAAACTTTTCGATGGCGTCCGGAGAGAACAGAATCCCGAATGGGTTCACGACGTTCCGGAACTTGAAGTATTCGAGCTTTTCCGAGATATTTTCAGCGAAGCAAGAGCCCAGCGACAGTATTTCCGAAGCGTAGGAAATGGGGTTTGGGGATTTGGCGATAGAAACAGGCGTAATCAGTTGCATAGTCAAAAATACGCAGATTCGGGAAATAAAAAACCCGGTAAGAAACCGGGTTGATATATTAGTTGTAGACGTAATTGGTCGTGTAGACCTCGCCGTCCCATTCCTCAACCGATTTGGTAGGATAACCGTTGGAATTATAGGTATAGGTATAAACAGTGTTTTCACCGTCGCTGTCCGTTTCCATCAGGACGTTGTGGAGAATTCCTGTTGAAAACCCATCCACAAAGGAAACTTTGCCGTAACCGGTAACATTCTTGAATGGATTGTTTTTGTTATCGTAAGCAAACATAGTCGTACCCGTCGGGAAAACGATTTGGGAAACTTCCCCGTTTGCAAAAGTCATCGTGTGCGTTCCCGCATCGACGGTCTGGGAAACCAGGTCCCCTGAAAAGTTTTGTACGGTCACCGTATTGTCGCTGTTGTGCGTGAAAACTTCCTTCGTGCCAATTTGCGCTTCACGGTCCAGGATGACATAAGTCGCGAGTTTGCCGTCGCTGCCATAAGTGTAAATATCTTCCTCTATGATGACCGTGCCTTCCTTCCAGGTCGCTTTGGTAATGTTGTCGCCTGTGTAGGTGAATTCAACGGTACCGTCATCCGATGACATTTTCCTGATTTTGGTGCCGTCGTAGGACAGGTTGGTCACATAATCGCCGTCAGGGCTTGATTCGATGATTTTCCGCAGCAAAACGGTTCCGTCTCCGTTTGAGCCTTCGTCGTCGTTTCCTGTACAGGAAGAGAAAAGCACCAGTAGCGCACTCATTCCAAATAGTAATTTTTTCATAGCTTGTTGTAAGAATTAGGGCGCAAATATAGACTTAAAGTATTAGTAGCCAAATTATTTCGGAATGTGTTTAGAGGAGTTCATAAAATAAAAAAAACCCGGGTAAGTTCCCGGGCGTTATTATGTGAGTCTGACAATGTTCAGATGCATGACGTCAGGATCGATAATGCCTCATTTTATGAAATCGACGGCTTTCTCCAACGCCTCCGGAATTCCCAGAACGTCTTTTCCTCCTGCAGTAGCAAAAAACGGTTGCCCGCCTCCGCCGCCTTGTATGTATTTCCCAAGCTCACGCACGACTTGTCCGGCGTTGAAGCCTTTTTCTGACACGAGTTCTTTTGAGATATAAACCGTCAGCAAAGGTTTGTCCTCGTTGGCGGTCGCCAGGACGATGAACAGGTTATTGTCGATATTCCCGAGTTCGTAGGCCAGGTCTTTCGCTCCTTCGGCAGTAAGGTCTACTTTTTTGGCCAGGAAATTCACACCGTTGATCAGTTCGAATTCCGATGCGAGCTCTCCTTTCAGCGATTTCGCCTTGTCTTTCAGCAAGGCCTCGACCTGTTTCCTGAGTTTGGCATTTTCGTCCTGGAGCGACAAAACCGCTTTTATGGAATCCTGCGGATTTTTGAGCGCCGATTTGATTTCGCCCAACGTTTTCTCCTGAGCGGCGAAAAACGCCTTAACGGCATCCGACGTAATGGCTTCGATGCGTCGGATTCCCGCTGCGACAGCGCCTTCCGATACGATTTTGAAATGCCAGATCTCCGCCGTGTTCTGTACGTGGATTCCGCCGCACAATTCCATGCTTTCGCCGAACTTGATCGCACGGACGGAGTCGCCGTATTTTTCGCCGAACAGCGCCATCGCCCCTTCTTCGATCGCCTGCTGGAACGGAATGCTGCGCCGTTCTACAAGCGGCAGATGTTCCTGGATGCGCTCGTTGACGAAATCTTCGACTTTTTTGAGCTCCTCGTCCGTGACTTTGGCAAAGTGCGAAAAGTCGAAGCGCAGGTAGTTCGGGCTCACGAGGGAGCCTTTTTGCTCGACATGCGTACCCAGGACCGATCTGAGCCCCTGGTGCAGCAAATGTGTCGCCGAGTGGTTGCTGGCGGTATGATCGCGCAAATCACGGTCGACCTGGGCAATAAAGGATGCATCCAGATTTTCCGGCAGTTTCTGCGTAAAATGAAGGATCAGGTTGTTTTCTTTTTTGGTATCGATGATCGGAATTATTTCAGATCCGTTCGACAGCGTGCCCTTATCGCCTACCTGCCCGCCGCCTTCCGGATAAAAAGGCGTGTGGTCGAGTACGATCTGGTAAAGGCGCCCGTCTTTCTTGGAATCGACGGTCCTGTAGCGCGTGATCTTCACCTCGTTTACAAGCAGGTCGTATCCGACGAAAGTCTCGACATTCCCATCGATCAGAACCTGCCAGTCGTCTTTTGAGATTTCAGATGCGGCGCGGGAACGGGTCTTTTGCTCGAACATCGCCTTTTCAAACGCATCTTCGTCATAAGACATGCCTTTTTCCTTGAGGATCAATCCGGTAAGATCCTTCGGGAATCCGAAAGTATCGAACAGTTCGAACGCCTTCACGCCCGAGACCGTCTCGCCTTCGGTAGATTTTATCACTTCGTCCAACAGTTGCAGGCCTTGATCGAGCGTGCGCAAAAAGGCGTTTTCTTCCTCGCGGATCACGTTTTCGACGAGCTTCTGCTGTTTGCGGATCTCGGGAAACGCCGTACCCATCTGCTCGGCTAATGTTTCCACAAGCCTGTATATAAATGCTTCTTTGGTATCCAGAAACGTAAATCCGTAGCGGATGGCGCGTCTCAAAATACGTCGGATAACGTAACCCGCGGCAGTATTCGATGGCAATTGCCCGTCGGCGATCGCGAAAGCTACGGCACGAACGTGGTCGGCGATGACACGGATCGCAATGTTCGTTTTTTCCTCATCTTCGGACGCATTGTCTTTCGTGTACTTCTTGTTCGTGACCGATTCGATCTGACGGATAAGAGGTCCGAACACATCGGTATCGTAATTCGACTGGACGCCTTGCAAAACCATGCAGAGCCGTTCGAAGCCCATGCCGGTATCCACGTGCTGGGCCGGGAGTTTCTCAAGCGATCCGTCGGCTTTGCGGTTGAATTCCATAAAGACGTTGTTCCAGATTTCCACGACGTGCGGATGATCGGCATTCACCAGATCCTTGCCGGGCGTAAGCGCCTTTTCAGCCGCGGACCGGATATCGACATGGATTTCCGAACACGGACCGCATGGCCCCTGGTCGCCCATTTCCCAGAAATTATCTTTCTTGTTCCCGAGCAAAATACGGTCTTCCGGAATAAAGGTTTTCCAGATATCGTACGCTTCCTGGTCGAAAGGCACGTTTTCTTCTTTTGATCCTTCGAAAACCGTCACGTACAGGATTTCTTTGTCAATTTTATAGACTTCGGTCAGCAATTCCCAAGCCCAGGCGATCGCTTCTTTCTTGAAATAATCGCCGAAACTCCAGTTGCCGAGCATCTCGAACATGGTGTGGTGATACGTATCGATGCCGACTTCTTCAAGGTCGTTGTGCTTGCCTGAAACGCGAAGGCATTTCTGGGTATCGGCAAGGCGCCTGGATTTAGGCGTGCCGTTTCCGAGAAAATATTCCTTGAACTGGGCCATTCCCGAGTTATTGAACATGAGCGTAGGATCGTCTTTGAGCACGATAGGCGCCGACGGTACGATCAAATGCCCTTTTGACTGGAAAAAATCGAGGAATTGCTGACGGATTTGCTGTGAGGTCATTTTAATATCAATTAGCGAATGTGGTAATTAGGAAATCAGCGAATTGGTTGTGGAACTAGCTTTACTCGGAAACGCACCTTTCGGAACATGCATCATTCGCTGATTCGCTGATTAAAGTTTCCGACAAGCCCTCCCAATCCAAACATTTCATTAAATTTGTAAAGAGGCAAAACTGCCGAAAACCCTGTTTTTGAACGGCAAAAATAGGATATTTTGAAACATGAAGAAGGTAAAATATTACTACGATTCCGAAAATCTGGCGTTTAGAAAAATCATGGTCAGGAAGCGCACAAAGTTTGCGTATGCCGCCCTGTTTTTGCTGGCTTCGGCTCTATTCGGGACACTGGCTTTCATCGTGCTCCTGAACACTCCGTATTTCGAAACGCCCAAGGACAGGCTGCAGTCGCGTGAGATTGAAAATTTCAAGATCCGGTATGCGATCCTGAACAAGCAGATGGACCAGCTTGACGAAGTCCTGGCGAGCATAGAGGACCGCGACAACAATATCTACCGCGCTTATTTCAATACTTCCCAAATTCCTGACGAACAGCGCAAGGCTGGTTTCGGAGGCGTCAACCGATACAAGGAACTCGAAGGCTTCGATAATTCCGAAATGGTCATCAACACATCCAAACGCGTGGACATTCTCTCGAAGCAACTCGCGATCCAGTCGAAATCGCTCGACGAAATTTTGAAACTGGCGCGGGAAAAGAACAAGCTGCTGTCGGCAATCCCGGCGATCCAGCCTGTGAAAAACGAAAATCTCAGGGCCGTTGCCTCAGGTTTCGGATACCGTACGGACCCGTTTACCAAAGTCAGGAAGTTTCACGCCGGAATGGACTTTTCCGCCCAGACGGGGACCCCGATTTTCGCAAGCGGAGACGGCGTCGTGTCCCGGGCTGACAATACGGCATCCGGTTACGGTAACCACATCGTGATACGCCACGGTTATGGATATGAGACGCTTTACGGACATCTCAGCAAGTATAAAGTCCGGGCCGGACAACGCGTCAACAGAGGCGATATCATCGGATACGTAGGAAGCACCGGGCGTTCGGAAGCACCGCATCTGCACTATGAAGTCCACAAAAACGGAGAAGTCGTGAACCCATTGAAGTTTTATTACGGAAATATTTCGGCCGCAGAGTACGTTCAGATCGCCAAAGCGGCAAATCAGGAGAATCAATCGCTGGATTAAGTCGAAAGTCGAAAGTCGAAAGTCGAAAGTCGAACGTCGAACGACAAATGTCGAAAGTCGAAAGTCGAACGTCGAACGACACATCCGACATCGGATTTTAAACTATCTTTCGGCTTTCGACCAAATTAAAGAGTCAACAACAAAATGCACATAGAACTTTCACCGGACAAACGGTATTACAGCATAGGCGAAGTGGCCAGGGCGTTCAACGTCAATGCGTCCCTGATCCGATTTTGGGACAAGGAATTCGACGTGCTCAAACCCAAAAAGAACGCCAAAGGCAACCGGCTTTTCACGCCCGAAGACGTCAAAAACCTGCAACTGATCTACCATTTGGTCAAAGAGCGCGGCTTTACTTTGGACGGGGCCAGGGCACACCTGAAATCCGGCCAGCAGAAAACGCTGGACAAATACGAAATCATCTCCAAACTCGAAACCATAAAAAAACAACTTACCGACATCAAGAACAGTTTGTGATTGGGCACGCGTTTTGATGAAAGTGCGCGGCTCGATTCCGGATCGTCATACTCGGCTACTCTCGTTCCTCGTTCGACGTTCGACATTTGACCAATTTTATAAACCAATAACAATTAAAATCAAACATCATGAAAAGATTTTTGCCATGGATCATCGGCGGAGGAATTATCCTGATCCTGTTTTTCTGGATCAAAAGCATCAACAACACGGCGGTGACGCTCAACCAGAACATTGAAGAATCATGGGGAAATGTCCAGACTTCGTACCAGCGACGTAACGACCTCATCGGAAACCTGGTCAACACGGTTAAAGGCGCGGCGGATTTCGAGAAATCAACATTAACTGCGGTGATCGAGGCGCGTGCGAAGGCAACTTCGGTTACGGTTGATCCGGCGAATATCACTCCGGAACAACTTGCAGCGTTCAACTCGGCCCAGAGCGGCGTTTCCTCTTCGCTTTCGCGATTGCTTGTCAGCGTCGAGCGTTATCCGGACCTGAAGGCCAACCAGAATTTCCTTAAGCTGCAGGACGAGCTGGCCAGCACGGAAAATCAGATCCTGACGGCCAGAACGCGTTTCAACGAAGCCGTCAAACCATACAACACGCATATCGCGACGTTCCCTAACAGCATGTTCGCCGGCATGTTCGGATTCCAGAAAAAAGCGTATTTCGAAGCGGTCGCCGGAGCTGAAAAACCGGTAGAAGTTAAATTCTAACCATGACAGAAGTCAGCGATTTGCTCAGTCCGGACGCAGAGCTCGAGGTGATCGAGGCGATTCGTCTGGCCGAAAAGGAGACATCCGGAGAGATCCGCGTCCATATTGAAAAGCACACGAACGCCGATCATTTCAAGCGCGCGACCGAGGTTTTTCACGAACTCGGCATGGACAAGACCGAACTCAAAAACGGCGTCCTGATATATCTAGCCGTCGACGACAGGCATTTTGTCATCCTCGGCGACAAAGGGATCGATGCCGTAGTTGAGGACGATTTCTGGGATTGCACGAAAGACGTCATGCAGACTCATTTTAAAAACGGCGATTTCAAAAACGGGCTTGTAGAAGGAATCGCCCGTGCCGGAGAACGCCTGCGCCAGTTTTTCCCTTGGCAGGCAGGCGACACGGACGAATTGTCGAACGAAATCTCGAGAAGCTGATGACAAGATTCCTTTCTAAAGCGATATTGCCGTTGGTTTTGTTGCTGACGTCGATCGGATTTGCACAATTCGAAATTCCGGAAAAGCCAAGTTTCCAGACAAGCGTTTACGATTACGCGAACCTGTTGAGCCCGACGGAAAAAAGCCAGCTGGAACAAAAGCTGATCCGGTATTCGGACTCCACCTCAACCCAGATCGTAGTCGTCACGACACCGACGATCAAAGGGGAAGACATCGGGATTTTGTCAGTCAACTGGGCCCAGAAATGGGGAGTCGGGCAAGCCAAGGAAGACAATGGCGTTTTTATACTACTCGCAGCCAAAGAGCGCAGGATATGGATTTCTCCTGGATATGGCGTAGAAGACCGCCTGACGGCAGGAATTACGGGAGAACTGTCGCGCAACGTGATCATTCCCGAGTTCAAGGCCGGAAGTTACTACCGGGGCCTCGACAAAGGCGCGGATGCGATTTTCGACGTCCTCAAAGGCAAATACAAGGGAACGCGCAAAAGCGATGATGGCGGACCTTCGGGTTTCATCGGAATCGTGCTTATCCTGATCATCATAATCGCCATCAGCATCTTTCGCGGAAAAGGCGGAGGACGAGGCGGCAACGGGCGCTTTTCAGGTCCCGACCTCGCCGACATCCTGATCCTTTCCAGCCTTGGACGCGGCGGATTCGGCGGAGGATCTTCCGGTGGAGGATTCGGTGGCGGAGGCGGCGGTTTCGGAGGTGGCTTCGGCGGAGGAGGATTCTCCGGCGGAGGCGCAGGCGGCAGCTGGTAAAACTATAACGCGGTTCGGAAGGGCCGCGTTTTTTTATACAAATCACGGTGCAAATTTCTAAGTCCGTTGACGGTAGCGATTTTTTTAGTTATTTCGCATCTTATTTGTGCCCCAAATGAAACGACTTTTACATTGCATCAGCCTTGCGCTGTACCTTTTGACATGCGCGCTCAACGCCCAGGGATTCACGCGCGAGCAAGTCCTGAAAAACATTTCCGAACTGGACGAAAAGATCCGGCTCAACGACAAAAACGGCGACTATTATCACAAGCGCGGTTATTGGAAGGCGAAACTGGAAGATATGGAATGGGATGCGCTTCGCGACTACGGTAAGGCGATCGAGATTAACCCGAATTCGTTCCAGACCTTCTTCAGCCGCGGAATGCTGCACGAAAAACGCAACGACCTCCAGAACGCCATCGCCGACTATGCCACCTGCGTGAAGCTGAACACGAAAGAATACAAAGCGCATTTCAACCTTGCGTATGCAAAGTCGGTGGCCGGCGATCAACGTGGCGCGATTACCGGCTACACGGCCTGTATCGGGCTTGAACCGATGAATTCTCAGGCGTATGTGAACCGAGGTTATTTATACCATCAGATGGAAATGTACCACGAAGCGATTTCCGATTTCGACCGGGCCCTGACGATAGATCCCAGCGACGGTGACCTGTACCTGAGCCGCGCCCTTTGCAAGGAAAAAGTGAGGGACAAGACGGCTTTGTCCGATTTCAATCTGGCGGTGAAATTGCGCCCGAACGATCCGGAAGCCGTTTACGACCGTGCGTTGTACCGGATCAATACCAAAACTTCAGGCGATTATTGCGCTGATCTTCGAAAGGCGTATTCGCTGGGATACCAGGAAGCCGGAGCGTTGATCTCGGAGAAAAAGTGTCCCTGATTTAAAAAGATAAATTTTATCAGACAGCAACCGCTCCGCGAAAACCGTTGCCTAAAACGGCAGAAAGCGCTTTCGAGCGGGAGGCGTACAAGTGATAATACAAGGTGGAGAGCAACAGGACCGGATCCAGGCCCTCATTTGCGCTGATCTCGATCTCGTTATCCGAAGGTTTCGCTGAGCTGATCACAACCAGATTCTTATCTTCTTTATCGACCAACCGCGTCCCGGGCTTGAGCCGATGACCGATGATGTCGATGCCTGCGCCTGACGCTCCTGGAGTAAGGCGTGTTTCGCCCCAGAGTTTGTCGAATGCGAATGACAACACGGGAATATCCGCTTTGGTCAGAACGATGTCTTTTCCGGTGTCGGTTGCGGGCCCGATGTGAAAACGATCCGCGTAGACGTAAATATCGGCGTGAGCCATCCTTTCTTTGCTGAAATCGATTGATCCGAAGAGCGTCTGCCCTTCATAAACCCTTACCGTATTTTTATCGAAACGTGCCGTGAATTTTTTCATATCTGATCTTTAATCGAACATCCGGAAGCGATTGCCGCCGTTTTCTTTTTTCTTTCCTGCGAATTTATCAAGTTTAAACGTAAGTGAGAGCATCGCATAGCGTTTCAGGACCGTATTTTCCTCATCGCGAATGTAAGTAGGCGAAATACTGCGCGAGGTATTCTGGTTCTGGTTGAGCATGTCGTAGACTTTGACCTTTAACAGCAAATGGTCCGAAAGGAAATTATAGCCAAGGCTCATGTTCCACAAATAAAAGTCTTTTTTGAACCCGTCTGCGATGTTGGAATTGTACGTGTAAGAGAAATCGTTCCCGAATACGACGTGTTTGGGCCAGTAGCTCGTAGTTTGTATCGTGAACCGATGGGTAACGTTCGTCTGCCTGTCTGTTACGAAATTCGTGTACTGGCTTTCATTATACGTAAAATCGTAACGCGGACCTATCGACAGCAGTTCCCCGTAATCGTAATTGAAGTTGACCCGTGGCGTGACCCTGTACGATTTGGCTTCGTACAATTCCCCTTCGACGAATCCCTGGTTGCGGTTATAATTCCCGTTGAGTCCGACGCCGAAACGAAACGAATGGGCTTCCCGCTTTATCGTTTTGCTCCAGTTCCCGCCGAACCACATGTTGGCGTTGCCAGACAAGCTGACGTACTGCGTAGTGCTTTTGCGGCTGGAATCATACGTGGTCGAAGAAACCACCTGGCTTTCAAATAGGTTTCCGCCGGCATACATGCTCCATCCCGATTTCGTGGCATAGTCGTAATCGCGAAAACTCAGGTACATATAATGTGATTTATTCGGATCGAGTCCGGGGTTACCGATGCGTGTGTTCAACGGATCGGACACGTCCAGTACCGGAAGTATCTGCGCCGCGGAAGGGAAATTCACGTCAAAACTGTAATTGACCCAAAGCGACCGGGACTTCGTAAAATTGTATCCGCCCCAAAGGTTGGCCGTCGGATACAAACGCTCCTGGCTCAGCGCCACTTTCTGGCCTAAATAATCTGAATTCGCCTCGAACAGATAAACCGCCGTTCCGAAGTTCATGCTCAGGTTCAGTTTCTTCTGCTGGATCGAAAACCCGGCCTGCGGATTGATCGACCTCGTGGACGAGCGCAGGTAATTCGTGATCGAATCGTTGAGGATCGAATATTCCTGTGTTCCGGCATCGAAATCGTAAGTGCTGCGGTCGCCGATGTTTTGCACCTTCTCGAAATTCAGGCTGGCCTTGATGCTGATGGAATCCTTCAGCGGCTCGGAAAATTCGATGCCGGAGTTGAACCGGTCCGTGAGGTTGCGATCGAGCCGTTTCTGGTTTCGGTTGTCGGTCTCAATCAGATCGGTTACGCCATCCTGGTCCTGGTCGCGATAGAACGTGTTCAGGGAAAGGTTGCGGCTGGTGCCGTCCGACTTCGTATGCTCGTCGGTTGCCCAAAGGCTCAAAAAGCGGCCTTTGCGCTTGAAGCCACGGTTCAGGTAGAAATTGGCGCCAAGGCTCTGATTGTCTGAATCATCGAAATTATCGCGGGATGATTCGCGTGAAACCCTTCCGTTTTCCTCGGTGGTAACCGATGCGCCTTTGTTCTCGAAATAAGAGCGCCCCTTGAGGAACTTCGGGGAGATCGAGATCGTCGTGAGTGAATCGATCTTGTACTCGAGTTCGAAATTCAGGTTGTGGGCCGATTTTTCCTCCAAAGTCCTGGCAGTGGAGTTCGTATCGAAACTTCCGGTGCTTAAAAGCGTTTTTTCCCGGGTGCGATTGCGGTTTTCAGTACTGGCCCCGTTGTAAAAATAACTGCCGTTCGTCGTAAATTTTTCGATTGGCTCATCTCCGTAATTGAGGCCGATGAGCTGAGACGTGGTTATGCCGTTCCCGCCTCCGAAACTCATTCCGTTTATCCCGAAGGAACCGTTATCGTTCGTCCAGATCGAATAATTCCGTCCGCCGCCCATCGAATCGAAGATCTCGTTCATCGTGAACCCGGTCGAATTGATGTTGTTGGCCGAAGCAAGCAGTGAAATCTTGCGCTTTTTGTTGAAATAATTGAGCATCAGCGACGATTCGTAGCGATCGTCAGTGCCGTAGCCGCCCATTATCTTTCCGAAGAATCCTTTGTTCTTCTCCTCGTCTATCGTGAGGTTGATGCTCGCGTTGTTTGAACTCGCCTTCTCGCCTGAAAGTTCTTCTTTTTTCGTTTTGGTATCGGTGATCTGGACTTTGTTGATGATGTCGCTCGGAAGGTTTTGCAGCGCGACTTTACCGTCCTTGTCAAAAAACGGCTTCCCGTTGACCAGGATCTGGTTGACCTCTTTACCGTTGACCGTAATCTTGCCGTCATTGTCGATCTCGACGCCGGGCAATTGCTTGAGCAGCGTTTCGACATTGGCGTCGGGCCGTACCTTGAACGAGGCCGCGTTAAATTCCAGCGTGTCGTTCTTGATCCGGATGGGAGGCGCTTCGTTTTTTATGACTACTTCACCAAGCATGTCCTGCCTTTCTTCCATTTTAAGTGCGCCGTAGTCGATATTAGCCGACAATCCTTTATCGTAACTCTTTTCGATGGTCCTGAATCCGATAAACGAAACCTTAAACACAAGCGGTTTGTCTGTTTTTCGCGTGGTAAATGAAAATCCGCCGTTTTTATCGGTAACGGTATAATCAATAACCGTCGAATCTTTTGCCGAGGCGATATAAACCGTGACGGCTTCGATGGGAAGCTGAGTCTTAGCTTCGAGAATCTTGCCTTTTATGGTGATGGAATTTTGCGCAAAGCAACCCCAACCGGCCAGGACGGCCAATACCGAGAAGTAAAATTTTAACATCTGACGATTAGTTTGTTTGATTGATTAACGGCAAAATACCGAAATAGTATCGAGAATGGTTAATTTTCTTACAAATATTTTAACAGACTTTTAAATCATCCGCATTCGGACACAAAAAAACCGGAACATGTCCGGCTTCCATTATTTTTCCCTGATGTAGATATCGATCGGCACACCCGAAAAATCCCATTTCTCGCGAATCTTGTTTTCCAGGAATCGCTTATACGGATCTTTGACATATTGCGGCAGGTTCGCGAAAAACACGAATTGGGGAACCGGCGTAGGCAATTGCATGCAGTATTTGATCTTGACATATTTGCCTTTGAGCGCAGGAGGCGGCATGTGCTCGATGATTTTGAGCATGTACTCGTTGAACTTAGACGTCGGGATGCGTTGCTTTCGGCTTTCGAAAACACCTACCGCGGTCTCAAGCGCTTTGAGCAAGCGCTGTTTGGTCGTAGCCGACGTGAAAATAATAGGCACATCGGTGAACGGTTCTATTTCCTTGCGGATCTTGGCCTCATAATCACGCGTGGACATCGTATCCTTTTCAACAAGATCCCATTTGTTCACAACGATAATTACGCCTTTCCGGTTCTTTTCGGCCAACCAGAAAATACTCTGGTCCTGGCCTTCGAATCCGCGTATAGCGTCGATTACCAATATTATAACGTCAGAATTTTCGATGGCGCGCACCGAACGCATCACCGAATAAAACTCCAGGTCTTCCTTTACTTTCGCTTTGCGTCGGATACCGGCCGTGTCAACTAGGTTGAAGTCGAACCCGAAGCGGTTGAACTTCGTATCGATGGCATCGCGCGTCGTCCCGGCAATGTCCGTTACGATATAACGGTCTTCGCCTATAAGTGCGTTTATAATACTCGATTTTCCCGCATTCGGGCGCCCGACGACAGCAAAACGCGGCAAAGCGGTTTCTTCCTGAGTGGGTTCCGGCTTTTCGGGAAAGGCGTCGATAAGCGTGTCGAGCAGTTCCCCGGTGCCGCTTCCAGATGTCGATGCGAATGTTATGTATTCGCCCAATCCGAGGTTGTAGAATTCGAGCGCGTCCTTTTCCCTCATGGCGTTATCGACTTTGTTGACGCCCAATATTACGGGTTTGGTGACTTTGCGCAACAATTTGGCGACCTCGTCATCCATCGGCGTAATGCCTTCTTCTACATCTACTATAAACAGGATAACGTCTGCTTCGTCGATAGCAAGCTCGACTTGTTTGCGGATCTCCGCTTCGAAAACATCGTCTGAACCTTTGATGTATCCGCCGGTATCGATTACGGAAAATTCCTTACCGTTCCATTCGCTCTTGCCGTAATTCCGATCGCGCGTCACACCCGCAACCGAATCGACAATAGCTTCCCTTCTTTGTATCAATCTGTTGAACAATGTCGATTTCCCGACATTCGGCCTACCTACGATCGCTACGATATTACCCATAACTTAGAATTTTAACCGGCCAAAATCGGCCATAAGTGCGCAAAGGTACGTTTTCTTTTAGTTTCAGGAGACATTTCACTTTGGGTTCTCGTTGGCAAACCTTTAACCATCGTTAACAAATAAAGAATCCGGTAAGCGCGTTATCACGTAAATGATTATGAAGATGAGATCCCATATAACATATCCCGAACATTTCAGCAAGTCTACGCCAAAATCGGCGGAAGACATCAAGCGCGCCTGCACGACGCTGGAATCGTCCCAGAATCCCGAATATATCGTGAAACACAACGGCAACCACATCTGGCTTGAAGTTGGTGAAACACAGCAGGAGGTCTGGTCGCCATTGCTGCATCTGGAATTACGCAGTTCAGATGACAAAACCGTCGTCAAGGGCCAATTCGTCGAAAATCCCGGATTGTGGGTGACATTGCTCGTGCTCCGGATGATCGCGCTCACCGCATTTATTGCGAGCACGATTTTTCTTTACTTCCAGATTTCACAAGGCGAACCCGCTGGAAAAGGGTTGCTCTTTATTTTTGCCTCGATTTCGATGTGGTTCGGATTAGCGCTCCTGGCTCAATGGAACCGCAGGATCTCTTACAAACAAGCCGAGCGGCTGCGTGCCCTGATGGAAAATATCGTCGCTTAAGTTTTGTTTGATGTGACGATCATCGCGATAAAATCCGAGAAAGCCGTATCCAGGGAAACCGGATTGGCGTAGTCCTGATTTTCCGGATCGTCGGCGAGCAGTTCGTATACTTTCGGATCGAATCCTCCATCGAGCCTGAAATAAACGTAACGCCCGTTTTTGAACGCGAACGTAAAAAACGGAACGGCCTCGGCAAAATCCGAATCGAATTTCCTTGCCTTCTTTTTGAGTTCTTTATTGCGTCCCGAAAGCTTCGAAAGCGGGAAAAATTCAATGTCGCCGTTAACCATGCGGTTGCCTTTGCCCGCAATGGCCAGATATTCGAAATACGACTTTGGGAACGGTTCGCCCATCTCTTTTTCAAGTTCTTCGATTTCGGATATTTCCGCCCAGTCGAACTTTTCCGGATGTGTTTCGTAAAAATCTGCCAGTGTCCGCTGATATTCGATTTTGATGCTCTCGTACGGTATTCCTGATTTGACGACGCCTTCCAAGAGTTTTTCATCTGAAAGGATGCGCACTGCCTTCCTGGCTTCAGTATCTCCGGACAACAACGATCCCGAAAGCTCAATGCGCATATCGCATTTTTTTCCGTAACGCTTATAAACCAGGTCCACGAACGAATTGCGGTACACCGCGCCTTCCTTTCTTAATTTCATCGAGACGATATCACGGCGTTTCACCTTGGTCGCATCCCGGCTGTTCCAGTTGTTTATCGTGCAAAACAAGCAGAAAAGTCCAGCAACAAGCCAAGCACTTCCTGCAAAATAGCGGGAGTCGAAAAAATCCTGGACGGCATTTTTGGTAAAAATTAAAGCAAGGAATCCGAAAAGAAACAGGACGCAGCCGGAATAGTCTTTCTTGTCCTCATCGGAAATTACGCCGCTTTCATTCTTACTGAAAACGATGCGATCCGGGAAAACAAGGCAAAAACCTTCTTTGGTCTTAAAAATCTGAGGCTCCCCGACGTTATTTGTCGTAGCCGAAACGCTTGAGTTGCCGCGCATTCGATCTCCAGTCTTTATTGACTTTAACGTAAGTTTCAAGGTGGATCTGCTTGTCGAAGAACTTTTCGAGATCGGCTCTTGCAGCAATCCCGACGCGCTTCAAAGCCTCGCCTTTATGCCCGATAATAATGCCTTTTTGGGTGTCCCGCTCGACCATGATAACCGCGCGGATGCGGATGATGGTTTCGTCCTCGAAAAATTCCTCCGTTTCGATTTCTACCGAATATGGGATCTCCTTTTTGTAGTTGAGCAGGATCTTTTCGCGGATGATCTCGTTCACGAAAAAACGTTCGGGTTTGTCGGTAAGCTGGTCCTTTGGATAAAAAGGAGGCGATTCCGGAAGCAGTTCGACAATGCGCGCGAAGACTTCAGGCACGTGGAAATTGTTTAGCGCCGATATCGGATAGATCTCCGCATTCGGCAACTTCTCCTTCCAATACCCGATCTGGGTTTCCAGTTGCTCCTGATTCGACGTATCGATCTTGTTCAAAAGCAGCAAAACCGGAATTTTGGAGTGCTCTATCTTTTTGAAATACGCTTCATCCTTCAGGGCCTGCTCCCCTATTTCGACCATGTAGATCAACACATCGGCATCTTCAAAAGCCGATCTGACAAAGTGCATCATGGCTTCCTGCATCTCGTATGCCGGCTTGATGATGCCGGGCGTGTCTGAAAATACGATCTGGAAATCGTCCCCGTTCACGATGCCCAGAATGCGGTGGCGCGTGGTCTGGGCCTTTGATGTGATGATGGAGAGGCGCTCGCCTACGAAAGCGTTCATGAGCGTTGATTTCCCTACGTTAGGGTTTCCGATGATATTGACGAAGCCGGCTTTGTGCATGTTGCAAATTTTGGCAAAGATAAACCTCTTTATCGGGAAATCGGAAGTTTAGCCTTCAACATCGAACAATAAAAAACCCGTCGGATAGGACGGGTCAATTATTTATTCTGCGTTGGACACGATCTTTTGCGCGCTGCGGTAGATATAAGCGCCGTAAATGTGCCGCCTGGCGAACCGGGCCGGCGAATCGGCATTGATCATTTTAATATAGATGGCCTTCGGGATCCCGAAATATTCGTAGGTCGCACCATCTGCAAACGTAATGTACAACGCCTGGTTCTCGTAATAAAATTCGAAAATCGGGGAAGTTGTTGTCGTTTGCACATACGCCTCTTTATTCTTTTCGACTGTTTCCGGGGCGATGCTCACCAAAAAATGATACGCTTCGATTATGTTCTTGCTTTTTTCCTCGGCCAGCAGACGTTCATCCGCGTCAGCGATCGTATCCGGATGAATATCCTTCATGCTGTTGCGGTAAATGGTCTTCAATTCTTTTAGCGTCGCGGTTTTGGTCACGTTCAGCAACGTTCTGTACTTGACGATTTTCTTCATGTTCATAGCAAGCCTTTTTTGAAATAAAAAAACCACCAACTTTCATTGGTGGTTGATCTTAGTAGCGGGAACAGGACTCGAACCTGTGACCTTCGGGTTATGAGCCCGACGAGCTGCCTACTGCTCTATCCCGCGCTGTTTCGAGTGCAAATATACAACGATATTCTAAACGTGCAAGCAAAAACGTGCAAAAAAAATTTATTCTTTGTACACGCCTGACTTTGATGTGCTTACCACAAATACCGGTTCATGTTGTCTGTGTCTTCGTAAAAATCCGGATAGCCGAAGTCCTGCTCCTCTTCCGGTTCGCCGCTGTAATTCATAGTAGACGGCATGGTAACGTAAAAAATTTCCTTCTCTTCCGATGGATTTGCCTGGCGTTTGGCCTGCTTCATTTCTGTCTTCATGATTCCGGCGTTTTAATTTTATCAAAGTTCATGAAAATCAATCCGTTGTAGTTACAGAATTTGTATATCGGCTTGCATCATTTCAGCAGATAATTAAAATACAACTTTCGCCTGAAAATCTATAAGACGCAAAATCCGGCAAAAGCAAACATTTGTAAAAAATAAATATCCGACGATGAAAACGCTTACTCAAAAAACAAAACGCCCCAACACAGGCTCTTTCGAAGATCTAGAAGATGAAAGCTTCGGAAACATCCAATGGAATCCCGCAATCGTAAATCGCGCCATTCCAAAAGAAAACAACAAAATCCGCAAAATGCGTTCGCGTTAAACAATGCCATGATCGCCTCAAAACTCCATACCGTAATCAAAAAGCAAGGTGAAAGCTGCAACAAGGCCATTGCAGGCAATGTCGGTAAATTCTACGTCAGGGTTTACGACTGCATGATGGTGCTGAGACTATTCATCTGATACGACTTCACATCTGGCTATGCCGGGTGCTTTTCTGCCATTTAAACAATAAAAAAGCCGCAACGTCAATTGCGGCTTTTTTGATGCGGATACTTTACAATCCGTCGTTGTGCTCGTTGGTATCGATATCATCTTCAGACGAGATCGACTGCGACTGGTCTTCATCGAGGTCGATGTTGTCCCTGAGAATATATTCGTCCTGTCCGAAAGCCTCGGCATTGCGGCTGTTGCGGTTGTTGAGATCGAACTCGTCCGATTCCTGCCCGTGCTGGCGGTATTCCATCTGGTCGGAATTCAATGCAGCCGGATCGGAATCGGGCGTGTAGGATACACCGGGCTGCTCGATAGCGAGGTATTTATCTTCGGACGCATATTTAAAATCGTCTCCGTTGCCGTTGTCGAGATCTTCCGGACGGATTTCCTCATCTGCATGTTCCTGCAGGTTGCGCGCTTCGTTGTTATCGCTCTCCAGGTTATTCAGGTCGTTGCTGTAATCTTTATTAGGTTCCATGGTCAAAATAGTAATAAGGTGTTGATGTTGTGATTTTTGAGGCAATTGCGGTTGGTGGCCATCAGATTGCGCATGTATTGGTCGCTTTTTAGCGATACTTTTCGGTATTCAACAAAGATTTTGCCGGCGAGTTCCTTCCTCGCCTCACTTTGAGGGGTGTGTAATTTTCGGGTTTTCATGGCAGTATTTTATGGGTTAACAGAACCTTTAATTTACGAAGATCAAACGGTTTTTGTTTACAGGATTTCCACCATTTGAAACTTTCAGATTGTCTTTTCGGATACCCAGTCGATTGCGTGCTCCAATTCGCTTATGGGAAATCCGCGGAACTCGCCGGGCATGACCTTGCTGAACGCATCGGTAAAATTCCGGACGCCTTCCGAGTCCGATACGATCGCCGCCCGGTTCCATTTTGTAATATTCTTAATCCCGAGTAACGCATCCTGAAGCCAGGCGCCCATTGTAAAATCTGCCGGAGACGTTTCAAGTTCGAGCAGGTAGTTCAGTTTTCCGGTGCGTTCTACAAGTGCTTCCACTTCCGGAAATACATTTTCAAAGTCTTCTTTCGTTACTTCACCGGATGCGCGAAAGGCAACCATATTGTCAGGAACATTGCTTATTTTTTGTATCATACTATAATATTATTTAGGATTTTTCTTAAAGTTAGCCATTCGGTTCGAGGCAACCTGTTAGCGATATATTAATACTTTGTGAAATCGAAGATTGATTTTTGCGCTTTGTCTACTTTTATGAAATGAAGAAAATCTCAC
>Ga0265798_10002727_pt1 | contig 25708 bp, 26 predicted proteins | sample P3T30metagenome_FD_192430 | JGI IMG/M metagenome (GOLD analysis project Ga0265798, IMG submission 192430) | Plant litter microbial communities from East Loma Ridge, Irvine, California - P3 T30 | ecosystem: Environmental > Terrestrial > Plant litter > Unclassified | place: USA: California...
AACGAGGCATTAACAATTCTAAATAGAAGAAATTTCCACCTTGCGACGTCAAATAACCAGACACAAGCATTTAACTAAATTATTTCTCAAAATGGAAGACACCAGCGCCGCTCTGGACATCAGGGCGATCAATGAAAAAATAGAGAGAGAAAGCGCTTTTATCGACCTGCTCATGATGGAAATGGGCAAAGTTATCGTAGGTCAAAAGCACATGACGGAGCGATTGCTCATAGGGTTGTTGGGTCAGGGTCACATTTTGCTCGAAGGCGTTCCCGGATTGGCGAAAACACTTGCGATTAATACGCTTTCGCAGGCGGTTTTCGGTTCTTTCAGCCGTATCCAGTTTACTCCGGACTTGCTTCCCGCGGACGTCGTCGGAACCATGATCTACAACATAAAAGCCAACGATTTCTCAATAAAAAAAGGTCCTATTTTCGCAAATTTCGTCCTGGCGGATGAGATTAACCGCGCTCCTGCAAAAGTCCAGTCGGCTTTGCTTGAAGCGATGCAGGAAAAGCAGGTCACGATAGGCGATACGACGTTTAAGCTCGACCGCCCGTTTTTGGTTCTGGCTACCCAGAATCCGATAGAGCAGGAGGGAACGTATCCGCTTCCGGAAGCTCAGGTCGACCGTTTCATGCTCAAGACCGTTATCGATTATCCGAAAATGGAAGAGGAGCGGCACGTGATCCGTCAAAATCTCAAAGGCGGATTCGAAAAAGTAAACCAGGTCGTTTCCATCGACCAGATTTTGCGCGCCCAGGCAGCCGTCCGCGAAGTGTACATGGACGAAAAAATCGAAAAATACATTCTCGACATCATTTTCGCGACGCGTTTCCCGGAAAAGTACCGACTGGAAAGCCTGAAGCCGCTGATCAGTTTCGGATCGTCCCCACGCGGAAGCATCAACCTGGCCACTGCCGCCAAATGTTATGCCTTCATCAAGCGTCGAGGCTACGTTATCCCTGAGGATGTGCGTGCCGTCGTTCACGATGTTTTGCGTCACAGAATCGGGATTACGTATGAAGCCGAAGCGGAAAACATCACATCGGTAGACATCATTAACAAGATCGTCAACGAAGTTGAAGTGCCATAAAGGTTGTTTAAAGTTTAAAGTTCAAAGTTGAACGTTGATTCGTTACGACCAAAACCTTAAACCTTAAACCTTAAACTTATTTAAATGGATACAAAGGAACTTCTCAAAAAAGTCCGCAAAATCGAGATAAAGACCAGGAGATTGAGCGATCACATCTTCTCGGGCGAATACCACACCTCCTTCAAGGGGCGCGGGATGACGTTTTCGGAAGTGAGGCAATACCAGTTCGGGGACGATATCCGCTCCATCGACTGGAACGTGACGGCGCGATACAACGAACCGTTCGTCAAGGTTTTCGAGGAGGAGCGCGAATTAACGATGATGCTGATGGTTGATGTTTCGGGTTCGGAAAGCTTCGGATCGAAAAATCAGTTCAAGGAAGAAATCGTAACGGAAATCGCGGCTACAATGGCATTTTCGGCGACGCAAAACAACGACAAGATCGGATTGGTCTTGTTTTCGGACCAGATCGAATTGTACATTCCGCCGAAAAAAGGGAAATCCCACGTGCTCCGGATTATCCGCGAGCTCATCGAATTCAAGCCGAAAAGCAACAAGACCGATATCGCCCAGGCATTGAAATTCCTGTCATCGGTTCAAAAGAAAAAGGCGATCGTTTTCCTGATTTCCGATTTTATGGCTCCGGAATATGATTTCGTGTTAAAAATTGCGTCTAAAAAGCACGACATCACCGGAATCCGGGTTTACGATCAAAGGGAGGAAAAGTTGCCGAACCTGGGAATGGTTCCGATGCTTGACGCCGAAACGGGCGAGCAACGTCTCATTAACACCGGATCGAAATCGGTCCGGATGGATTACGAAAAATATTATCACGAAAAAATCAAATATTTCAAGGAGACGTTCAGCAAGTGCGGGGCAGGCGTAGTGAATACGCGTGTTGACGAAAGCTACGTAACCAAACTACTGGGCTATTTCAAATCCAGGTCTTAGAATGAAAAGAATTTTTTATATCGCATTGTTGCTGGTTTCGTCGTTTGGGTTTGCCCAGAAGCGCGTCGAAACGAGCATCGATACGACCAAAAATAAGATAGGCGCACAATTCAACCTGACGTTGCGCGTCAAGGCCGACACCACGGAAAATGTTGTTTTCCCGAGAAGCGATCGTTTCGGAGCCATGGAAGTCATCCGGAATTATGTCGTTGACACGATTGAAAAGGACGGGAGGATCGAACTGGTTAAAATATACGGATTGGCCCAATTCGATTCCGGACGATATGTCGTGCCGCGAATTCCGGTCCTCATCGACAAGAAGCCGTTCTTTTCAGACAGCCTCCTGGTGGAAATTGCGAATGTGGAGGTTGACACGCTGAAGCAGAAAATGTATGATATCCGTCCGATCATCGAAGCGAAATCTCCGGGATTGGGCTATTGGCTGTATGTGATTATTGCCGTTGTGATCGCCGGTTTGGGTTATCTGGCGTATTATCTGATAAAGCGTTTCCAGAAAAAGAAAACAGAAGAAATTATTTACAAATCGCCTATCGAAAAGGCGAATGCGCTGTTGTCCAACCTCGAGAAAAAGCAATTGGTGCAACGAGGGGAAGTCAAGGATTATTATTCCGAACTGACCGACATCGCCCGCACGTACATCGAAGAGGTCATACACATTCCGGCCATGGAATCGACAACTTCCGAACTTATCGTGGCATTGCGCGATGCGGCCTCAAACAAGAAAATGCCGATCAACCAGGAAACGTTTGAAAACCTGGAACGCGTGCTCAAGACCGCCGACCTGGTGAAATTTGCGAAGTCGCGTCCGATGGATTTCGAAATTATCGGAGACAAGGAAAAGATCGAAAAGGTGATCGTCGTCATTGACAAATCGGTCCCGAAAGTCGAGGAAGATGAGGAAACGGAGGCATTCCGGGAATTACAGCGCAAGAAAGAACTTCAGCGCCTTAAGCGGAACAGGATCGTGAAAGTTGCCGCTATTGTCGTATTTCTGGTGGCGGCCACGACCACGTATTTTATTGTAACGAAAGGCTTTGACTTTGTGAAGGACAATCTTTTAGGGCATCCGACAAAAGAATTAGCGGAAGGCGAATGGGTAAAAAGCGAATACGGAAATCCGGCGATCGCAGTCGAAACACCAAAAGTGCTCAGGCGGATCGATCCGAAAACGATACTTCCGGCCCAGACTTATGCCATGTTCAAGGACAGTCAGATGTTCGTTTACGGTTCGATGCTCGACGAATTTTATGTGAGCGCCGCAACGTTCAGCTACAAAGGCGAAGTCCAGATCGACCTCGAAAAAGCGATCGACGGATCTATTGCCATGATCGAGCAGGTCGGGGCGCGCAATATGATCGTCAAACAGGAAGAGTATCAGACCGGCCAGGGGTTGTCGGGGCGCAAGGCATACGGAACGTTCATGGCAAAGAATCCGACAACGGGAAAAGAGACCAAGCTTGTTTACCAAACCATGATCTTCGGACAGCAAAACGGCTTGCAGCAAATCGTGCTGATCCACCGAGAGGAAGACCAATATGCAAAAGACATGGCCGACCGCATCCTGAATTCCGTCGAACTTAAACAAGTGATGCAATGATGGAAGGCGTAACATTCATGAACCCGGGATTTTTCTGGTTGTTCATTTTAATTCCGATCCTTGTGGGATGGCATATCTGGAAACGGAACGAGCAAACCGCGACATTAAAGATCAGTTCGCTAAAAGGATTCGGGAATTCGGCATCGCTGTGGGCGAAACTCAAACCGGCCCTGTTTGTGCTCCGGATCCTGGCGCTGAGTTTTATGATCGTAGCATTGGCGCGTCCGCGGACTGTTGACGTCAGCAGCAAGACCAAAACCACTAAGGGCGTCGATATCGTAATGTCGATCGACGTTTCAGCTTCGATGCTGGCCAAGGATTTGCGTCCGAACCGCATGGAAGCATTGAAAGACGTGGCCGAAAAGTTCGCCGAAGGCCGTCCGAACGATCGCATCGGAATCGTGATCTACGCCGCTGAGGCATATACGAAAACGCCCGTCACCAGCGATAAAGCCATTGTCGAGGGCGCGATCAAGTCAATAAAATACGACAACGTGCTCAAGGATGGAACCGCGATCGGAATGGGCCTGGCGACGGCTGTTAACCGGATCAAAGACAGCAAGGCCAAAAGCAAGATCATCATTTTGATGACGGACGGCGTCAACAACACCGGTTTTATCGAACCTGAAACCGCATCGGAGATCGCTAAAGAATATGGCATTAAAGTGTACACGATCGGCATCGGGACGAAAGGCATGGCGGAATTCCCGTATGACATCGCGCCAAACGGCGGCTTTTTGTTCCGCATGATGCCGGTCGAGATCGACGAGCAGCTCATGAAAAGCATTGCGGCCAAAACCGGCGGGATATACTTCCGGGCGACGAGCAAAAACAGTCTGGAGAAGATCTACGCCGAGATCAACAAACTTGAGACGACTGAAATTGAAGAATTGAAATTTTACGATTACGACGAAAAATTCCGTCCGTTTGCGCTTTTGGCAGCCGCTTTCCTGCTGCTTGAAATTGCGCTGAGGAACACGATTTTCCGCAGTTTTATCTGACATGTACGAAATAGACGAAAAAAAATATCTGTATATACTCATCGCGATCCCGGTTCTCGCGGCGATCTTCCTATTCAATTTGTACTGGAAGCGGCGCAAGCAAAAGGAATTCGGCGATCTGGAACTGGTCAGGCGATTGTCTCCTGAAAAGTCAACGTTCAAGCAAACGCTCAAGTTTTCGATCTTTTTGCTGGCTTTGGCGTGTTTGATCGTAGGATTGGCGAATCCGAAAATCGGCACGAAAACCGAAACCGTCCGGCGTGAAGGAATCGATATCGTGTTTGCGGTCGACGTTTCCAAAAGTATGTTGGCCGAGGACGTCGCACCCAATCGGCTCGAGAAAAGCAAGCAAGTGGTTTCCCAGATCATCAATCAGCTGGCGGGTGACCGCGTCGGGATTGTGGCTTACGCCGGAAGCGCTTTCCCGGTTTTGCCGATCACTACTGATTATGCCGCCGCGAAAATGTTCCTCCAAAGCATGGATACCGACATGGTTTCGTCCCAGGGAACGGCTTTGGATGAAGCGATCGAGCTGTCGGCGTCCTATTTCGATAAGGAGGACAAAGGCACGAGCAAGATGATCATTTTGATCTCGGATGGCGAGGATCACGGTGAAGGTGCCGACGATGTTTCGGAAGATGCGAAAAAAGACGGTATCAAGATCATTACGATCGGCGTCGGATCTGAAAAAGGCGGACCGATCCCGTTAAAAAGAGGCGGGCATGTTGAGGGTTTCAAGCGGGACGGAAGCGGCGAGGTCGTTGTCACGAAACGCAATAACGAAAGCCTCAAAGCCATTTCGAGAAACAGCAAGGGTTACGTCGACGGAAACAACACGAAGGAAGTAGTGGAATTCGTCAAGAAATCGCTGGAAAACATAGAGCGGAACGAATTCGAAAGCGAACAATTCACCGATTTCAATTCCCAGTTCCAATGGTTCATCGGGATCGCACTTATCCTGTTGGCTATCGATGTGCTATTGCTGGAGAAAAAAACGAAATGGATCAGGCGCATGAATTTGTTTAACGAAAAGGAATCATGAAGAGGATAATCACTTATACACTCCTGCTTGCGGGATTTGCCGCATCGTTTGCGCAGGATGAGGTCAAGGAGGAAAAAGACCGTTATCTGCCGAAAGGCAATGAAGCTTTCGCAGATAAAAAGTACGCCGACGCTGAAGCGGAATTTCGCGTGTCACAATCTAAATTCCCGAAAAAGGCCGCAGCGTCTTACAATCTCGGAAACAGCATTTACACGCAAAAGCATCAGATGGAAGCCGGTTTCGCTTACGGAAACGCGATTAAAAACGCCGTTACCCGTGAGGAAAAGCACAAGGCCTGGCACAACATGGGAAACGTGCTGATGAACATGAAGGACTATCAAAGTGCGGTGACTGCTTATAAAAATGCGCTTGTAAACAATCCGTCGGATGATGAAACGAGATACAATTTCGCGTTGGCAAAAAAAATGCTGAAGGACAATCCGCCGAAGCCGAACGATAAGAACAAGGATAAGGATAAAGACAAGAATAAGGACAAAAAAGACAAGGACGGCCAGGACAACAAGGACAAAAACAAGCAGGATAACAAGGACGGCAAGGACGACAAAAAGAACATTCAGCAAAATCAGGACCAGCAAGGCGGGAACAAACCGCAGCAAGGTCCGAAGCCGCAACAAGGCCAAGGTAACGGCATTTCCGGACAGCGCATAGAAAACCTGCTCGATGCCGTAAACCATGAAGAGAAAAAGGTTCAGGATAAAGTAAAAGCGCAACAGGTGAAAGGAAAACCGGTGCGAAATGAAAAGGATTGGTAGTTTTACGACCCGAATGAAGAAGAGCATTTTTATATTATTCTTATTTACCCAAGCGGTTTTGGCCCAGGTTCAGTTTGAGGCCAAAGTCACAAAGCAAACGCTTGGCCTTAACGAAACGTTGCGCGTCGATTTCGTGATGAACGATGACGGCGACAACTTTACACCGCCAAATTTTGAAGGTTTCAGGATCGTGGGCGGTCCGAGCCAGTCTGTGAGCCAGTCGTGGGTCAACGGACGCAGCTCGTTCCAGAAAAGCTACATCTATTTTTTGATGCCGACGCAAAAAGGTACCTTGACGATACGTCCGGCGGCAATCGAGATCCGGGATCAGATTTATCGCACGAATCCGGTGAAAATCACGGTGACAAATGCCGTGCAGCGTCCAAGGCAACCGGGCGAACCGGAACCTGTCAACGTTGACGACGCAATTCACCTGGTAGCGGAAATTTCAAAAACGAATCCCTACATAAACGAACCGATCACCGTCGTTTATAAACTCTATCTGAGCTATAACGTCGGTATTTCGAACTGGCGCGAACTCGAAAAACCGAAGTACAACGACTTCTGGAGCCAGAATATCGATATCAAGCAATTGGTCGCCGAACAAGGCACGTTCAAAGGCGAACCCGTTCGTTATGTGGTGTTGCGGAAAACGGTGCTATATCCGCAGAAATCCGGAAAGCTAATTATCGAACCGCTTTCGCTTGACCTGGATATCCAGGTTCCGACGGGACGACGCGATTGGTTCGGGCGCCCTCAGATCGTCCAGGACAACAAACGTGTATCGGCAGGCGTGAAAACGATTAACGTCCGCGCTTTGCCTGAAGCGGGAAAACCGGATGATTTTTCAGGCGCTGTCGGAAGTTTTGAATTCAAGGTCAGGCCATCCAAGACCATGCTGAGGAACGGCGAAAGCCTCGATCTGTCGGTGAGCGTTTCCGGGAAAGGCAACCTGAAATTGTTCGATCTGCCGAAGCCTGTGGTTCCGACGGCTCTCGAAATGTACGATCCGGTCCGAAAGGAAAATGTCCAGACGCCGCTTTCGGGAATGACCGGAAAAGTGTCCGATACTTACACGATCGTCCCAACTTACAAAGGAAATTATCCGATAAGGCCTATGTCGTTTTCCTATTTCGACATCAAAACCGGCCGCTACAAGACGATTACGTCTCCCGAGATCATGATCAAGGTGCTCGACGGCGCGGAACTGCCTCAATCAGCGGAAAGCATTGCGGAATCTGGTGTTGCCAAGCAACAGGTTACGTCGGGCGAACAATTCAGATTCATTAAGATGAAGACGAAATTGGTTTCTTCTAAGAGAAAGGATTTCTACGGATCAGAAATGTTTTATGGGTTGCTGATCGCGCCGTTCCTCATCATCCCGATTATCGTACTGGCAAGACGCAAAAAGGATGCGTTAGACAGGGACATTGCCGGAAACAGGTTGAGGACGTCGAACCGCCTGGCCAAAAAGTACTTGACGGAAGCGCGGAAAAACATCGGAGACAAGGAAAAATTCTACATCGCGCTTGAAAAAGCGTTGCACAACTTCCTCAAGGCGAAATTGGGCATAGAGACGTCAGAAATGAGCAAAGACAGGATACGCGAGCTGCTCTTGACCAGGAAGGCCCAGCCGGACACCATCGATGCATTTATAAAACTTGCCGAAGATTGCGAGTTTGCGCGTTATGCACCGTCGTCCAGTACGGCGATCCAACACGATTACGAAAAGGCTGCGACTATCATTTCCGAACTCGAAAAACAAATCCAGTAAGATGAAAAAGCTAGTTTTGATATTCTTGTTGCTGACCGGATTTTCGTGGGCGCAGAGCGGATTTGAAAAAGGGAACGAACTCTATCGCAAAGGCGATTTCCAGGCTGCGGCCGACGCTTACGAATCTGTTTTAAAATCCAAAAAGGAATCGGCGGAATTGTATTTCAATTTGGCAAACGCTTATTACAAACTCAACCGCGTGGCTCCGGCGATCTACAATTACGAAAAGGCGCTTTTGCTGAATCCGGACGATTCGGAAATTGCCAACAATCTCAAATTTGCCCAAAAGCTTCAGATAGACGAGGTTAAGGAAACGCCCAAAGTTGGTTTCAGGAAGATGATTGAGGACTTTACCTCACAGGTACATTACGACACGTGGGCGAAATTTGCCATCGGCGGTGCGTTTATGGTTTTGCTGTTTTTTATCGGATACTACTTTTCAGCTATAACGCTCGTCAAGCGGATATTTTTCGTGATGATGTTCGTCGGCATCGGATTCATCGCACTGACGATATTTGCCGCGATTTTCGAAAAAAGCACCGATAGCCTGGAACGTCCGGCCATCGTATTTGCATCTGTTGCCGGCGTAAAAAGCGAACCTGAAAAACAAGCCCAGGACGCCTTCATCCTGCATGAAGGAACCAAGGTTTACGTACTTGAAAGTCTTGATAACTGGAAAAAGGTTGAACTTTTGGATGGAAATCAGGGCTGGATCGAGCAGTCGGCGATCCGGGAACTGAAATAATTGCGATTCGGTTATTCGGATTTCGGGATGGGGATCTCGTGCAGTCGCTCTTTCAAAAACGGATACACTATTTCCGAAGAAGCTTTGAGTGGCCGGTAAATCTTTGATTTTTCCAGTGTTTCTTTGCTTGCAAACGTTTCCATGATATTGACCTTGTCGAAGATGCTGAGCAGTACGCTTAACACAAGGGCCATCCGGATGAACCCGAAAAGCGCTCCTCCGATACTGTTGAAGATGCCGATGCCGGAAAAATCGGCGATCTTAGTGAGAACTTTCGCCAAGACGGATATCGCAATTACGACGGCCAGCATCGTGATGATAAACGCGAAAATATAGGCTGTGTTTGAATTCGAGCTGAGCTTGTCACCGAAAAAGTCCCGGGTTACATCCGAAAATTTGAGTGCTGCCCAGATTCCCAGAAATATTCCGATAAGGGACGCGAATTCTACAAAAAGCCCGTTTCGGAGGCCTTTAAATGTTCCGATGAAAAGAATGATGATCAGGAGAATGTCTATAAAAGCCACGGTCTTGCGTTTAATGTGTAATTTTGGCAGCTAAATTAATGCAAAGGACGTCAATTGCCTTTGATCGAATAAACAAATATGTCACGCGATATACAACTCAAACAACGATGGGAAAAGCTGGTGCAATTCCTGTCGGATAGATTTTCACAGGGTGAAGACCTCGATCTTGACGGTATCATTTATCTGATAGGCGTCCAGGAACTGGGCAAAGTGCACAATAAGTTCAAAAAAGACGAAAAACTGAATCTGATGCACATCGCGATCTGCCGGTTGCTCGAACCATACGGGTTTTACGAATTCGAGTACGTCGACCGCGACGGATGGCCTCATTACAAAGTCAAGGAGGAATTGCCGCCGTTGAAAGCCGGGGAACAATCGGTTTTGATGAAAGAAGCGATCGTGCATTATTTCATGGAAAAAGGCCTCATCGACTAAACAGGTAAAATTTTCTGCAATCCGGTAAACGGAAAACTCGTATCTTTAAACGTAGCGGCATGCCGGCACCATAAAAACTTAATATTGGATACGCGCCGAATATTCTATTTTTGCCGATACGATTTAATTAATTGAGACAAAATATGGAGAACGATATTTCGCAAGAAAACAACAATCAGGAAGAGCAAAAGCCAATTAGCAGACCGGGACGACCTCGCGGTCGAAAAGTGGAGGCGCCGGAACCGGTCGTAAACAACGCTTCCGAATCTGAAACTATTTCTGAAACGCCTGTTGAAGCTAAACAAATCGTGCCAAAGCCTGTAACAAGGCGCAAGCCCGCGACTACGCGAACAGCAAAGCCAAAACCACAGACCAAGCTGTTGCCGGCTCATAATCCGTCTGTAAAGAAGCCTGCTGCGACCAGAAGCCCGAGGGTTAAACCGGAGGCGGAAGTTATAAGCCCTCCGGAAGCTGCGACAACAAATGAAGCCATTACACCTGAAACCAATCTGACAATGGTTGAGGCGCATTCTAACGAGGATCGGAAATTAGACAAGAAGAGCCTCAAAAAACTTAAAAAAGTGAGCGACAAAATCAAGGAAAAAGAGAAAAAGGCCAAGGAAAAGCAAAAAGAAAAAGAAAAAAAGGCTGCCAAAAAGAAAAAGGAAAAAGCCAAAAAGGATAAGGCCAAACAAAAGCTGAAAGAGAAGAAGGCCAAGAAAAAAGCTGCGGACAAAAAGAAAAAGTCCAAGAAAAAATAAAGTAAAATCAGGATTCAGGTCCTGATTTTTTTTTTGGCGTTATCCGATGCGTATCCGGATAGAAGAAACGATAATCGGGTGGCATCGTTCTGAAATGCCGTCAGAATCTGGCATATAAATCAGTCGATCTTTTACGCTTTCACATTTTTTAATTTGTGTATTTTTGCAGCTTCAAAGCACCTGAAGATGACCGACAAGATTAAAGAACATATTGCCGAAGCGCGCGAGTTCCAAACCGATAACAAAGAGCAGCTCGAGGCATTCCGAATTAAGTTTTTGGGAAGTAAAGGCTTGCTGAAAGATTTTTTTGCAGAGTTCAGGAATGTGCCGAACGAGATGAAAAAGGAGTTCGGGCAAGTGATCAACGAACTCAAGGCTACCGCCGAGGAAAAAGTAAGGTCCATACAGGAGTCTCTCGAAAATAAAGAGGAAACCAAAGGAAGCTACGGTGATTTGAGCCGTCCTGGCGAGCCGATGCCTATTGGTTCGCGCCATCCTATTTCGCTGGTAAAAAACCAGATCATCGACATTTTTTCGACAATTGGGTTCAACGTGTCCGAAGGCCCGGAAATCGAAGACGACTGGCACAATTTTACAGCTTTAAACCTTCCGGAATACCATCCGGCCCGCGATATGCAGGATACGTTCTTTATCCAGACGAATCCCGACGTTTTGCTGCGCACGCACACATCATCGGTACAGGTGCGCTACATGGAAAACAACAAGCCGCCGATCCGGACGATTTCCCCGGGACGCGTTTTCAGGAACGAGGCCGTCTCAAGCAGGTCGCACTGCATTTTCCACCAGGTCGAAGGCTTGTACATCGATAAAGATGTTTCGTTTGCCGATCTGAAGCAAACCTTGCAATATTTTACGAAGGAAATGTTCGGAAAGTCAAAAATTCGCCTGCGCCCTTCCTATTTTCCGTTCACGGAACCTAGCGCCGAAGTCGATATTTACTGGGGATTGAAAACCGAAACCGATTACCGCATCACCAAAGGAACGGGCTGGCTCGAGATCATGGGCTGCGGAATGGTCGATCCGAACGTTCTCAAAAACTGCGGAATCAATCCAGACGAATACACCGGATTCGCTTTCGGAATGGGCATCGAACGCATCGCGATGTTGCTATACCAGATCGGCGACATCAGGATGTTTTATGAGAACGATGTTAGGTTTTTGGAGCAATTTAAGGCTAGTATTTAAGTCCAACGTCGAAAGTCGAATGTCGAAAGTCGAACGATCTTTCGTTCACGATTCGTCGTTCGACATTTGACATTTGACATTCGACTATGAAGAAAGACATCATCATTCCCAAAGTAGAAAATGTATACCTCGCCGCGATCCAGGAATGGAACGACGATTTTATGGACAAAGTCTGGTATGTTCATCTGGTAAACGATTCCGATTTTGATATCGACAACGTCATGGTCGTATCGAAAGCCTTCGGAACAATCGACGGCGAAATGAAGAAGACCTCGATGCTGCGCCACGCTTTCGTACAGGTTCCGAGCCAGTCGCTGGTGAAGATCGAAATGGTCGAGAAAAGCGTTCTGGCGCTCAACAACGAATTCATGGTCACGTACTTCATCGGAAACACGCTTTACGACAAGAAATTCATTTTCCGGACCAATACGATCAATGAGCGCGCGACTGAAGAAGTGCCGCACATCTGGCAGCCGGGAGTGGTTGTGCGATAATGAATATCACATTATCAGTCCAGCTTTTCCGTCAGTTTCTTAAAAACTTTACGGGCTTCTTTCCCTTCGTATAAGACCTCGAAAACGGCATCGATGATCGGAGTTTTGGCTTCGAGCTTCTCGTTAAGCTTATGGGCGCTTTTGGCCGCATAATAGCCTTCTGCAACCATATTCATCTCCATCTGCGCACTTTTGACCGTGTAACCTTTTCCGATCATATTCCCGAACATACGATTTCTCGAAAAAACCGAATATCCGGTAACGAGCAAATCCCCTAAATACGCAGAGTTGTTGATATTGCGCTTCATTTTGTGGACTTTCCGGATGAATTTCTTCATTTCCCGAATGCTGTTGCTCATCAAAACCGACTGGAAATTATCGCCGTAGCCCAAACCATGCGCGATTCCGGCGGCAATGGCGTAAATGTTCTTCAGCATAGCGGCATATTCAGTGCCGATGATATCGTCAGAGATTTTGGTCTTTATGTAATCGCTCGACAAATGGTTGGCCATGATTTTGGCCTTGGTACTGTCGCCGCAGGCAATGGTGAGGTAGGAGAGGCGTTCGAGCGCGACTTCCTCGGCGTGGCACGGCCCGGTTATGACGCCAATATTCTCCAGCGGAATATCGTATTGGCTGTTGAAATGTTCACCCACGATCAGGCTCGTTTCAGGCACAATCCCTTTTATCGCGGAAAAAATCACCTTTCCTTCCAGGCTTGCCGTAAGCTTTTGCATCTCGTCATTTAAAAAAGCCGACGGGATCGCAAATATTATGTAATCGGCATAATCGACCGCTTCGTTGAGGTTGTTTGTCAGACGAAGCCGGTTCGGATTGAATTCGACCGAACTCAGGTAATTGGGATTATGGTGATGGACTTTCAAGTGATGGATCGCATCGTCGTTGCGCATGTACCAGGCGATTTCGTCGCAGTTCACGCAAAGCATTTTGGCGATGGCAGTGGCCCAACTTCCGCCACCTATAACAGCAAATTTGAGTTTTTGGCTCATGATCAGTTTAGTTGTTCGCCCCCAAAAATAGACCAATTTTGGGAATGTCATTTTATGTTGGGTTGATTATTCCCTCATAATTTTTCCGGGCATGAGGAGCTTAAGATAATTTTAACTTATAATTATGATTCTGAGCGCAATGCGACTTTTAATTCTACGTTGTTAGGTGTATACATAATCTGAAACGATTATAGAAAAGTTAGTTAAATTTTGTTTTTGGTGTTTTGAGAAAGACGCTTTTGAACCAGTTTCAGAAGCGTCTTTTGATTTGTATATTACCGATACAAATTGTTGTGGTCGATGTAAGACCAAACTTTTTCGGGTAATAAAGCTTTCGGATTTTTCCTGGACTTCAGTGCGTTTCGGATAAACGTCGAAGAGATTTCAACGATCGGCGCATCGACAAAATGGACGTTCTGATGCCCTCCTAATCCGGATTTTTCCTCATCCGATTTCAAAACCCTCGGATACACCAGAATCTCATAGCGCTCCAGAATCACCTCGTAATTCTTCCATTTGTGCAGCGAATCGATATTATCCTGGCCCATGATCAGCGAAAATCGGCATTCGGGAAACTTCTCTTCCAGATGCGCCAACGTGTTTACGGTATAATTCGGTTGTGTTAATTTGAATTCGATATCGGACGGCTTCAGTTCCGGATAATCTTCGGTCGCCAGGCGAACCAATTCCAGGCGGGTATAATCGTCGAGCAGCGTCGATTTTTTCTTTAGCGGGTTATGAGGCGTCACAACAAGCCAGACCTGGTCCAGATCAGTAAATTCCGCCATGTGCTGGGCGATGATCAGGTGTCCGACATGTATCGGATTAAAAGTGCCAAAATAAAGTCCGACTTTCACGATCGTTATTTTGCGAAAGCGGTCCCGAATTTATCGGCCGTTTCCTTCATGAGTAATTTGTTTTCCATGCGGACGTTGTTCGCTTCCGAAAATTCCCGTCCGAAACAGTTTTCAGGTCGCATTTGCAGTCGTTCCCGCTCGATGTATTCATCGGTTTTCATCAGGAATCTCGCGGGATTTCCGGCGTAGACCGAATTATCAGGGATGTCTTGCGTTACTACCGATCCGGCGCCAACAATCACATCGTTCCCAATCCTGATTCCCGGTAAAATGATGCTCGATGCGCCGATAAAAACGCGGTTTCCGATATACGTATTCCGGACTTTCGTATAACCCAGATACGTCCAGGTGCTTGCATCGTGTGCCAAAATATGCACGCGCGGCGCCAACGTCACGCTGTCGCCGATCTCAATATGCCAGGAGTGCGAAAAATCGATGATACATTCTTCACGCATGTTAAAATCCTTACCCACTTTGAACCCTTTCGATCTTAGGAATTCCACATCGTTCGGGTCAGGGATCGACAGGATTCTCTTGATGATTTTCTTTATCGAATGAAGGATTCCGGAACTCACGTCGAAAATTATTGGGAAACGAAGTCTTTCACAAGATCGTAGGCTTCCTGTTTGGCCACGTCAAGATCGTAATTTTTGATGATTTTGTCAAATTGCGGAGCGGTCGCCAGTTCAACAGATGCTTTTGCGATGCGCATATTGATCTTATCGTCGGTTTCGGTCGAACGGTTCTTGAGCCTGATCTTTAGCTCGTCAATGCTTGGCGGCTTTACGAAAACGGCCAGGGTTTCATCCGGATATTTCTTTTTGATGCGCAATCCGCCGGCCACGTCGATATCGAATATCACATTTTTGCCCATGCTCCAGATGCGTTCGATCTCGCTTTTGAGCGTGCCGTAAAAATTGTCGCGGTACACTTCCTCCCATTCGAGAAAATCTTCGTGCTTGATATGTTGCTTAAAGTCATGAAGCGACATGAAATAATAATCTTTTCCGTCAATTTCCTGGCCTCGTGGTTCGCGTGAGGTCGCCGAAATAGAAAATTCAAGATCCAATTCGTCAAAACCCAACAAATGGCGCACGATCGTCGTCTTTCCCGAACCTGAAGGAGCCGAAAACACAATAAGTTTTCCTTTCTTCATTACAGGACGTTTAGCACTTGTTCCTTAATTTTTTCCAATTCGTCCTTCATCTGCACGACCAGTTTCTGCATGGCCGCGTGATTGGATTTGGAGCCCATCGTGTTGATTTCACGACCCATTTCCTGAGTTATGAAACCAAGCTTGCGACCATTGGCTTCGTGATCGGCTAAAGTTTGTATAAAGTAGTTGAGGTGGTTTTCCAGACGGACTTTTTCCTCGGTGATATCATATTTTTCGAGATAGAAGATAAGCTCCTGCTCGAACCGGTTTTCGTCCAGCGTTACTTTGAGGTCGTCGATCGCGGCCAGAAGTCGCTTTTTGACATTATCTATGCGTTCGGCGTCCATGGCGACGGTGGCGTTCATCATCGTCATAATGTTGGCGATGCGTTGCAGGAATTCCTTCTCTAATGCGGATCCTTCGGCAACGCGAAACGACCGTATATTGGCCAAAGCATCACCAATGACGCCTTCGATTTGCTTCCATTCGGTTTCGTCGACTTCCTCACGTTCCGTTTTGAGGGCATCGGGCATGCGGACGGCCATTTTAATGAGTTCGGTTTCATCCGCTTGAGCGTAAATTTCGCGAAGCTGCGCCACATAAGCCCTGACGATAGGAACGTTGACGCGCGTCGAGGTTTGCTCGGTCGTATTTTCGACGTAAATCGCAAAATCGATCTTGCCACGTTCGAGCGCATTCGACAGTTGCGTACGGAGCCCGAGTTCCATCTCGCGATAAACCGACGGCATGCGCACATTCAGGTCTAAGCCTTTACTGTTAAGGGATTTGATTTCGACGGTAATTTTTTTGGTAGCCAACTGTAAAGTCGCCTTCCCAAATCCGGTCATGGATTGTATCATGTGCTTGAAAAAAGTTGGACAAAGATAGCAAATGTTAAGCAGAGGCTGCCTAAGATGCCGATTCTTATGCGATATAAGCTGTTTTGACCAGATGAAAATCAGATCATTTTAATGCCTCGATGACGTTGGCGACATTTTTTGCACTGTTGCCGACGTAAATCTTATCTGAAATTATAAATACGGGTCGGCTCAAAAACGTGTAATGTTCCAGTATCAGGTTACGGTAGTCGTCTTCGGTGAGCGTGCGGTCTTTGAGGCCACGGGATTTGTAAAGCTGCGCCTTTCGGCTGAAAAGCGCTTCGTAACTGCCCGCGAGCTCTTTCATGCGATCGATTTCCGATTCCGTTATCGGATCCTTTTTTATGTCTTGAAGCACGAGATTGTTATCGGGCAGGGAAGCCAGGATCTTGCGGCAGGTATCGCAGGTAGACAAATAATAAACGGTATCCATAAAGTAAATTTGGGCAAAGAAAAGCCGAAAAAACGGGAATGTTACTTTATTTTAAGGTATTTGTCCACTTCGGCATAAGGTAACATCAAATCCCGCGGACCGTCGGCATAGGATGCGATTTCATAAGTATTGTAATAAAGCAAGATGCCTTTGTCCGAAAAGAAAATCGTGGCCGGAAGCGCGAATTTCTCGTCTTCGAACATCAATCCGCCGGAATTGATCGGAGAAGTTTCCGGAACTTTGAACTTCTCGCGGAAACGTTTTTCCGCCAGTGCCGTTACAGCTTTGACATCGGTAAAAATCGAATCTGCAGGAATTGAACGTCCGGTTTCCCGGTTGAAGATCAGCGACGTTTTCCCGCTGTACCCGTGGGCGCCGCCGGTAAAGGTGTAATGCTGGAGTTCGATGTCGATTACCTTATCGGAAATGTAAACCAGGCGTCCGCTTACATCGCCTTCCCAACCGATAAGTTCGTCAGGATTTTCCTTCTGCATTTTTTCGTAGGACGCAATAAAGTCATCGGCGAGTTCCTGATAATTTTTCGAATCGTAGGGATTTTCGCCAAAGTATACGATTTCCTTCAGTTTCGAGAATATTCTGGCGTTGATGCTGTCTGCCGCGACACCGTCTTTTGCCACGGGAACCTTAATGGTGATTTTCGGGCATAAGCCCTGGCATTTCAGCGTAGTCCGTTTTTCAAATGTCTGGGTTTCGAATTCAAGTTCTTTTGAACATGAGGCAAATACGAAAAGCAAAAGAAAACAGCAGACAAACGGTTTCATCAGGATATTGGACATTAGTTGGGGAATAAGATTTAAATTTGCGAATATTTCAATACCTGTAAAAATAAATTACATGAAGTTTAACACAAAGACAATACACGGCCGCCAACACCACGATCCGGCAACAGGAGCCGTCATGCCGCCGGTCTACCAGACCTCGACTTACGTTCAGGAAAGCCCGGGAAAACCGATAGGCGATTACGAATACAGCCGTGCTTCGAACCCGACGCGGACAGCACTTGAAAACGCATTGGCCAGTATCGAAAACGGTGCGAAAGGCCTTGCATTTTCTTCAGGGCTTGCCGCTACCGATTGTTTACTGCGGTCGTTCAGGGCAGGTGACGAGATCATCGCAATGGACGATCTTTACGGAGGAACGTATCGGATGTTTACCAGAATTTACAAAGACTCCGGCATAAAATTTCATTTTGTCGATTTGACCGATCTGGAAAAGCTTCAAAGCCTCATCAATGAAAATACCAGAATGGTGTGGGTGGAAACGCCGACGAATCCACTGATGAAACTGGCTGACATCGCCGAAATCGCGAAAATCACCAAAAAGCACAATATTCTGTTCGCCGTCGACAATACGTTCGCCACGCCATATCTGCAGAAGCCGTTGGATTTGGGTGCAGATGTGGTCATGCACTCGGCTACGAAATATCTCGGAGGCCACTCGGACGTCATCGCCGGCGCGCTCATTATAAAGGACGCCGGTTTAGCCGAACAACTACACTTCCAGCAATTCGCGACCGGCGCGACTTTGGGTCCGATGGATTCGTTTTTGGTGCTTCGCGGCATTAAAACGCTGCACTTGAGAATGGAGCGCCATTGCGAGAACGGCCAGAAGATCGCGGAATATCTGTCAAACCATCCCAAAATTTCGACGGTTTATTTCCCTGGTCTGGAATCGCATCCGTTTCACGAAATTGCCAAAAAGCAAATGTCCGGATATGGAGGAATGGTTTCGTTCAAATTTAAATCGGGCGCTAAGGCCGATGCCGTTTCGTTCCTTGAAAAGCTAAAGGTCTTTACTTTGGCGGAATCGCTTGGTGGAGTGGAATCGCTGGCGAATCATCCGGCCTTAATGACGCATGCGTCGATTCCGGAAGACAAACGTCGGGAGAATGGGATTTCAGACGATCTTGTCAGGCTGAGCGTCGGCGTGGAAGATATTGACGACCTGCTCGCCGATCTGGAACAGGCACTTCAGTAAAACAAAAAGCCCGGACGATGAATCCGGGCTTTTTTATATCTGATAAATATCTTAATTCAAATAGTAGATGTATCCGACGTTAAGCCAAACCAGCCACTCGTTCGATTTGTTTTCGCGGTAAACGTCAGGATTCGGGTTCAGACCGTCGACCCAGTTCGAGAAATAGTACTGCCAGCGAAGATCGATCATCAAATCGGACAAAACCGTGAGCTTATAACGCGTTCCGATACTTCCAACAACAGACCATGTGGTGCCGCCGTCCTGATCGAATGCGTCGAAATATTTGACCGGCGTAATGGTAGGATCTTCACCTAATTCGCCAGGCCCTAATGTGGAATAGGCTTTCGGTTTAAAGAATGAAAACTGTCCGCCTAAGCTTACAAACGGTGCAAGTTGCCCCGGTGAAGCTGAAAATTCACGGATGCTGAACGGGAAATACTCCAGTTGCATTCCGATATTCGTCAACGTCGTTTCGCCTCTCATTGCTTTAAGCTGTTGAGCGAAAACGCCGTCGCCTTCCGTCCATTCGCCTTCGTGCTGCAATTTTGTTTTATTGAAGGAAAGTTCGCTCCGGACTTTGAAGTGGTCGTTAAAATACGTTTCAGGTGCGTAACAATTACACTCTGCACTGTAAGCAAAGTTCATGTAATGTATGATTCCCACCCCAATACCTGAGTTTCCGGCGTTGGTCTTGAGATCATAGCGCTCGCCGTAATCGGACATCATGGCAACCGGGCCTACAATCGCGCCTAATTCGTGAGAGAAGCCGAATTGAGCCACGGCCTTTTGAGAAAAGCCGAGCATCAGCAAGAAGCTCATGATTAAATACTTGGGCATTGTTTTTTGGGTGTTACAATTGGAGGCAAATATATAAAAATCACGTACAGTTTGTAAATTAAAGTGAAAAATACTTGATTTCCCTTAAAAATGATATGTAATCGATTAAATCTGTGCATATATGGTATGCAAACTGTTCAGATTCTTATAAAAGCAATAAAACTGTTGCGGAATCAAAAAATTTAATGTTGAGATTTTGTCTATCTGCTATCTTTGCCATGTTAACGAAAACGTTTTTATAACAAAACGTTAAAATCAAAAATGTAGTATGTCACAATCTATCGATGCTTTTGTTGAATCGGTGGCAAAGAGAAATCCAAACGAGCCGGAATTCATCCAGGCCGTTCAGGAAGTCGCTGAAACCGTCATTCCGTTTATCGAAAAAAACAAGAAATATCAGGGCCAGATGCTGCTTGAGCGCATGGTCGAAGCCGAGCGAATCATCACTTTCCGCGTTTGCTGGACTGACGATGCCGGCCAGACACAGGTAAACCGCGGTTACCGCATCCAGATGAACTCTGCGATCGGGCCGTATAAAGGTGGTCTGCGCTTTCACCCGTCGGTGAACCTTTCCATTCTGAAATTCCTCGCGTTCGAACAAACATTCAAGAACAGCCTTACTACGTTGCCGATGGGCGGCGGAAAAGGCGGGTCGGATTTCGACCCAAAGGGCAAGTCAGACAACGAAGTAATGCGTTTCTGCCAGGCTTTCATGACGGAATTGTCGAAGCACATCGGTGCCGATACGGATGTTCCTGCCGGAGACATTGGCGTCGGCGGACGCGAAGTCGGTTATATGTTCGGGCAATACAAAAGGTTGCGCAACGAATTCACAGGCGTTCTGACCGGAAAAGGAATTCCTTTCGGAGGCTCGCTTATCCGTCCTGAAGCAACGGGTTACGGCTGTGTGTATTTCGCAGAATCTATGCTTGGAACCAAAGGTGATTCTTTCAAAGGAAAGGCCGTTGCGATCTCCGGTTCCGGAAACGTGGCGCAATACGCTGCCGAGAAAGTTACCGAACTTGGAGGAAAAGTCATTACGCTTTCTGATTCGTCAGGTTACATTCTGGACGAGGACGGAATCGACGCCGAAAAACTGGCTCACGTCATGGAAATCAAAAACGAGCTTAGGGCGCGCATCAGCGAATACACGAAAAAATATCCGAATGCGAAATTCGTCGAAGGCAAACGTCCGTGGGAAGTGAAGTGCGATGTTGCCCTTCCTTGCGCTACACAAAACGAGTTGAACGGCGATGAGGCGAAAGCGCTTGTTTCCAACGGATGCATTTGCGTTGCCGAAGGTGCGAACATGCCTTCAACACCGGAAGCCGTTACCGAATTCCTTAACGCAAAGATCCTTTTTGCTCCCGGGAAAGCATCGAATGCAGGCGGAGTCGCCACTTCAGGATTGGAAATGTCACAAAATTCCCTGCGCCTTAGCTGGTCGAGAGAAGAAGTCGACCAACGCCTGAAGGGCATTATGCTCAACATTCACTCGGCTTGCGTACAATATGGTAAAGACGGTGATTTCATAGATTACGTAAAAGGTGCGAACATCGCCGGTTTCGTAAAAGTCGCCGACGCCATGCTGGCACAAGGAGTGGTTTAAATTCCGACAATATTATAGTAAGGTGCCTTCGAGATTTCGGGGGCATTTTTTTTATCCGGTCATCTTATCTCAATATATGAAATCCATCATAATTGCGTTTACTATATTTGTTATCCATTCTCCGGTTATGATGAAGAATTACGTTTTGGTCCTTATTGCGCTGCTGGCTACGGGTTTTGGCTTTTCACAACAAGCCGATTCCGGTTGGAAAGGTTATTTTTCTTACACGGAAATCAAGGATCTGACGCAGTCGCCTACGAGGTTTTACGCCGCTTCGGAAAATGCGCTTTTTTCGAAAGACGTCAATTCGAACGTCATCAAGACGATCAATACGATAGACGGCTTGTCGGCCCAGGTTATTTCCGCGGTTTTTCACAGTCCGACGTCGAACAGGATTTTAGTCGGATATGAAAATGGCCTGATCAACGTGGTCAATCCGGACGGTTCAATCGTGAAAGTCGTCGACATCATCAACAAGCAGTTGCCACCGAACGTCAAGCGCGTCAACCATTTCAGCGAGCACGAAGGCATCATTTATATTTCAGGCGATTTCGGGATCTCTCAGTACAATCCGACGAATCTCCAGTTTGGCGATACGTATTATATCGGAACCGGCCCGGCTGAAATCATCGTGCGTCAGACCGCTGTTTCCGACGGATTCATCTATGCGGCCACAGCGAATTTCGGCATAAAAAGAGCCAGCGTGAGCAACCCGAATCTCATCGATGCCAGCCAGTGGACAACTGTAGTCGACGGATCCTGGGCCGCGGTTGAACTTTTTGGTGACGAACTCATTGCCTGCACATCTGCCGGGCAGCTCAACCGATTCAACGGAACGACGTTTACGGGTTTTGCCAATTTACCGTCGGCGCCTCGTGATGTCCGCGCAAGCGGTGATTATCTGATAGCCGTTACCGATGGTCGCGTCGCACTCTATAATTCCTCCCTAAGCCTGGTGACGCAGGTCTTCAATTACAACATTCCCGATGTCTTCACCACGTTTACAGCGGCGACGGTCATCGGTCAGAATTTATATATCGGCACACTGGCTAACGGCGTTTTCGTCACATCGGCGACAAGCCCGGGAACATTTGAAAATATAACGCCCGACGGTCCGAGCAAAAACAGTGTTTTCTCGCTCAATACCCAAACTCCTGATTTGTGGGTTACGTATGGCGATTATACGTACTTCTATGACCCGGATCCGTTGCGATACCTCGGGATCAGCAAATACAACGCGGAAGGCTGGAACAATTTGCCGTATTCTGAAGTGCATCCTCCAACCGCAGATGTGGAGGATCTGGTCCGGATGACGTTCAATCCTAACAATCCGTCCCAGTTTTACGTGAGCTCGTATCACTCCGGATTGCTGAAATTCGAAAACGAAACGTTGGTCATGCTCTACGACAATACGAACAGCGAACTAAATTCTTTAGTCGATCCGGAACATCCCAATATAAGCATTCGCGTCGAGCAATCGGCATTTGACAGCAAAGGCGACCTTTGGACGACGGTCGCCAAAGTCCCCAACGGGCTCAAAGTACTAAGGGCGAACGGGAATTGGGAATCGATCGATATGACGCCAATTATTGCCGGATTTTTCCAGGACAGTTACGGCCGCATGCTCATCGATAAGAACGACACGAAATGGATCGTCACGTATGACAACGGCGTCGTGGCCTACAACGAGAATTCTCCGGAACCTTTCAAGAAGATCACGATGGGTTCGGAGGCCGGGAATTTGCCGATACAGGATGCACGTGCCATTGCGATCGACAAGCGGAACCAGTTGTGGATCGGGACGCGTAAAGGAATACGGGTTTTACCGAGCGTAGACCGTTTTAACAGCGAAGGTCAGATGACGACAAACCGCATCGTAATCCCTGACGGGGACGATTTTGCCGAATTGCTTTACGAGCAAGCCGTCAACGATATTTGTGTGGATGGCGCGAACAACAAATGGGTCGGCACCGTCGATTCGGGCGTTTTCCTTTTTTCGCCTGACGGACAAGAGGAACTTTACCATTTCACGATCGCGAATTCCCCGCTTCCAAGTAACGCCATCCATGACATCGAGATCAACGGGCAAACCGGAGAGGTCTATATCGCTACCGACAAAGGCCTGGTTTCATTCAAAGGCGTCAACACAGATCCGAAAGACAATCTTAGCAATGTTTATGTGTATCCGAATCCGGTTCGTCCGGGATTCGTCGGGACGGTCAAAATCGCGAACCTGATCGACAAAGCCAACGTCAAGATCGCCGACATTGCCGGGAATCTCGTATACGAAACGATCTCGGAAGGCGGAACCGTGGAATGGGACACGACGGCGTTCGGGAAATACCGCGTAGCTTCCGGCGTTTACATGATCTTTATCGCCGCCGATGACGGAAGCGAAACCAAGGTCAAGAAAGTCATGATCGTCCGTTGACCGATGCGCGTTACCACAAAAGCAATCGTTATTTCGTCATTGAAATACCAGGACAAGAGTTTGATCGTGAAGTGTTTTACGCAATCTGACGGGCTCAAATCCTACTTTATCCACAACGCATTTTCATCGAGGAGCGCGGCAAGGAAGACTGCTTATTTCCAGCCGCTCTCCATTCTGGAAGTCGAGGCCAACCACAAGAACAAAGGTACGCTCGATACGCTCAAGGAAATCCGTTTGGCGACGCCTTTTGCGACTGTTTCTTCAGATGTCGTAAAAAGCACGATCGCGATTTTCCTGTCGGAAGTTTTTCACCACAGCATTCGCGAAGAAGAGAAAAACGAGGCCCTTTTCGAGTTTTTGGAAACCGCGCTGTTGTGGTTCGACACACATGATGAAGTAGCGAATTTTCACCTGATTACTCTTTTGCAGGCCACAAAATTCTTCGGGTTTCATCCGGCGTCGCCAAACGGGGACGAACGTTTTTTTGAAATGATCGAAGGTGTTTTTGCCGATTCGCTTGCGGTTTCGACGCTTGACGAACAAGAAACCAACCTGTTCAGACGGCTGCTTTTGCTCAAATTCGATTCAGACCAGAAAGTTTTTTCGGGCAGCGAACGTTCCCGGCTTCTGGGTATCTTGCTCGATTATTACGCTTATCACCTTGACGGGTTCAAGCGCCCGAAATCGCTAGACGTATTAAAAGAAGTATTCTCATGACGTTCCGGGTTCGGTATTTTCTCGCTTTTGTCTTCATTTTCGTGATCGAGGTCATGATCGCACTATTTGTTCACGATGATTTCGTCAGGCCCTATATCGGCGATTTGCTCGTCGTGATCCTGATCTATTGTTTTGTACGAGCATTTTTCAATTTGTCGGTACAAGTCGCCGCTTTCGGAACTTTGGTGTTTTCGTTTTTGGTGGAATTTCTCCAGTTTTTACAGATTGTCGATAGGCTTGGACTACGCGCAAATAAAGTAGCCCGGATTGTAATCGGAACTTCGTTTTCATGGGAGGATTTGCTGATGTACGCCATCGGGATAAGCGTAGTCCTGATTTGCGAAAAGTGGGTCCGGAAGTCTGGTTTGCGTTAGCGATTGCAGCAATTGTCTGAGCTCTTTTCTAAACCTCAAAGGTTTTCGAAACCTATGAGGTTTGAAAAAGCGAGTGCGGAAAGCGCGACGGTGCGTAGCTTGCGGAGCGCCGGAACGCCAAACTGTTCTTATTCAAAAATGGGACCGTTAGCTAAATGTAATGATTCCGTAAATTTCATGCGGTCCGGTTTATAAGATGCTGTACTTCATCAGGTAAAATCTTCAAAACCTCAGAAACACAGGCTTTAACATCGTTTTAAATATTTTTTTGTATACATTCGCGCGTCATTTATAAAACCATTCAATGAGCGCCAAGTTTACGGAATACAAAGGACTCGATCTGCCGACGGTCGCATCTGAAGTCCTCGATTTCTGGAAAAAGAATCACATTTTCGAGCAAAGTGTCACGAGCCGGGAAGGCAACGAACCCTATGTTTTTTTTGAAGGCCCGCCGTCGGCTAACGGTTTGCCGGGGATTCACCACGTCATGGCGCGTGCTATCAAAGATATTTTTTGCCGCTATAAAACCCAGAAAGGCTTCCAGGTAAAGCGAAAAGCGGGTTGGGACACTCACGGTCTGCCTGTTGAATTGGGTACCGAAAAGGAACTTGGCATCACGAAAGAAGATATCGGCAAAAAAATTACCGTCGAAGAATACAACGAAGCCTGCAAGCGCACCGTTATGCGTTACACCGACGTCTGGAACGACCTCACCGAGAAAATGGGGTATTGGGTCGACATGAACGATCCTTACGTGACGTACGAGCCGAAATACATGGAAACGGTTTGGTGGCTTCTCAAGCAAATTTACGACAAGAATTTACTATACAAAGGCTACACCATCCAGCCTTATTCGCCAAAAGCGGGAACGGGATTGAGTTCGCACGAAGTCAACCAGCCTGGCGCCTATCGCGATGTTACCGATACGACGATCGTGGCGCAATTCAAGGCTTTGCCTGAAACGCTTCCTGGGTTTTTACAAGGTTTC
>Ga0265798_10002728_pt1 | contig 25692 bp, 24 predicted proteins | sample P3T30metagenome_FD_192430 | JGI IMG/M metagenome (GOLD analysis project Ga0265798, IMG submission 192430) | Plant litter microbial communities from East Loma Ridge, Irvine, California - P3 T30 | ecosystem: Environmental > Terrestrial > Plant litter > Unclassified | place: USA: California...
GGCAAGGGTGAAAGGGTGCGGCAAGAGCGCACCGCGCGCCTGGTAACAGGGGCGGCATGGCAAACCCCACCGGGAGCAAGATCGAATAGGGGCGGCATATGGGCTTCGTTTCAGCTCGTCGCCCGGGTTGATTGCTTGAGGCGGCGCGCAAGCGTCGTCCTAGAGGAATGGTCGCCTAACCCTGCCACATGCGGCGGGGTGGACAGAACCCGGCTTACAGACCCTCTGGCGCATTTCTCGCACTGATCGCTTTAATTCACAGTGGTTTCACAAAAGCGTCATGGCGCTGGCAGCCCGACGTGCCTAAATGGCCTGCTATGGCCCGCTCAACATCCAGATCAACCGATTGGGGCTTTCCCCGCTGGCGCGCTTATGGCGAATCCAGCACCGAGGCGGCGACGATCCGACTGTGCGACCGGCATGGCTGCACCAACAAGGGCGATTGTCCGGCCCCCAAATCCCCCAACAGCCCGGAACGCTGGTATTTTTGCCAGGAACATGCCGGCGAATACAATCGCGGCTGGAATTATTTTGAGGGCCTGAGCGCCGAGGAAGCCGCCGAACGCGAGCGCGCCGAGACGCAGACCGCCGAAGGCTACACCGAATCGCGGCACCACCAATGGGCGGGGCCGGGCGACGGCAGTCGTTCGAGAGACGAAATCCGGGCGCTTGAAGTGCTCGAACTCGATGTCGACGCTGATTTTGAAACCGTGCGCATCGCGTGGCGCCGGCTGGCGAAGTCGAACCATCCGGATGTGCGCCCGGGCGACAAGGAAGCCGCCGCACGTTTCATGGCGATCCAGGCGGCGTATGACGTGCTCAAGGCCGCCGAAGACCAGCGGACGTGGAAGCCCGACGTTTGAGAACGGTCCGATCCGAGTGGACCGACACCGTGCTGGTCTGCAAGAAATGCTCGAAGAAGCTGGAGGGCGGGTTCGGGCCGAAGGGCAAACTGCCGCTCGCCAAGGCGCTGCGCGAGGAACTGGGCGTTCGCAAAGGGCGCAAGGGCTCGATTGGCATCATCGAAGTGAAGTGCCTGGGGATCTGCCCGCGCGACGCCGTGACGGTCGTGACCGGCACGGCCCCGGGCGATTGGGCGCTGGTAGCGCGGGGCGCGCCGATCGCCGACGTCGCGCGCGACCTGGGGTTGAGCGGGGCTACCGTGCCGCCGACCGCGGAAGGTTAGGCTAAAGTTAGGCGGAATCGCATTGCGTTTCCGCGCACCTTCCTTGCCTGGGGTAAGCAGCCGGACCTGTCAAAGAGCGTGGCTTCTCAATACCAAATCCAGCCGTTGTAGGACAGCAGGGGCGGCATTCGCCCCCCGCCGGATCATGTTGTCGCAAAGAACTTGGTGCCGACCACGCCGACGATGATCAATCCGATGAACCCCATCTGGATGCCGTTGAGCTTCTCGCCGAACAGCACCACGCCGAAGATCGTCACGCCGACCGCGCCGAGCCCGGTCCAGACGGCATAAGCGGTTCCCGCCGGAAGCCCACGCATCGCGAGCGCGAGCAGCCCCATGTTGATGAAGCTGAGCGTGATCGGAACGCTCGACGCGAGCCAACTGCCCTGCATTGCTGCCCATTTAAGGCTCAGCGCCCAGATGATTTCGGTAACCACGGCAACGCCGAGGATGAGCCACGCCATTGCGGGTCTCCTTCATACATGCGGGCTCGTCAGGAAATGCGTTTGCCGGAAACCCGAAAGAGGCGCGCGCGAAGCGGGGCCGGATAGGCTTTCGCCTCCGGTCTGTCCACCAGGGTATATGATGGGGGTGGCGAGGCGGGATTTCCAGACCGAGCGTATCGACGGAAACAATCCGGTTGGCGCAATGGGCGCAAAAGTGTAGCGCGCGCATCGCGCCCCGCCATGCAGGGCGCTTGTTTCTCGCCAGATCAGCGCAGGGTTCCATGACGATTACGCACGAATGGAGTCGGCCGGAACACGGGCTCAGCGTGATCGTGCGCGGGGTCGTGCCGATCACGCGCATCCAGATTTACGGCCAACGCTGCAGTGGGACCAACGTGGTGGGGCAGACGCTCGCGACCAATTGCCCGACCGTGACCCTGACCGACGAATTGGGCCACAAGCACTGGTTCGTCCCCCCGCAGACCGTTTTCCCCGAGGATACCCTGACGATCGTCGTCGCGCGCGACGCCTTCGACTGGGTGCGGAGTCTGCATCGCCAGCCGTGGCACGCGCATCCCGATTTAAAGGCGAAACCGTTCGAGAGTTTCTTGCGCAGTGAATGGCACAGTTGCTGGGACGAGCATGTCCACCACATCGAACCGGGGCACCCAATGCTCGGCACCGAGATGCTGCACGAACGCGATCCCGCCACGGGCGAGCGGTTCCGCAACTGCATTGCCAAGCGGACCGCCAAGCTGCGGCACTGGGCGGCGCTGCCGGCGCGGGCGCATAACGTTGCGCTGGTCAGCTACGACGCTTTTGCACGTGCCCCCGAAGCGTTCGTGGCGGCGATTGCGGCGGCGGCGGGACTGGAGCGCGTGCCGACCTTCGCGAAGGTGTCGAGCTACAAGGGGCAGGGACATGAACCCTATACCCCGCATCGCTATGATCCGCTGTCCGTCGAGGATGCCGCCTATATTGAATCCTGGCTCGATCCGGAGGTCGAGGCGCAGTTCGGTCTGTCGCCATACCATGGGGACGCCTTGCCTGCGGAGCGCGTAGCCGCTTGATCCGTCGGCGCTGACGCGATCAGCGCGCGATCGCGAACTGCGCGAAGACCCGAGCCGTCGTCTCGATCGGCCGCGGTGAAACTGCGATCTCGACCGGTGCGGGCGCCGGTGGCGGCGGCGGGGCAAATTCGGCGCGTTGCGATGCGCCCGTCACGGTGATGTCGTTCATCGCGTTCTGGTCGTTGAGCGACAGCAGCGATCCCAGTTTCACCCCCGCGCCGGTGGCCAGTCCCTCGGCCTTGGTGCGGGCGTTGGCGATCGCGGCGGCGGTTGCGCGGCGTTGTGCATCGGCCGGGTCGGCCAGTCCGAACGACTGCACCCGCGCATCCCGCGCGCCAAGCCGCGCCGCCAGTCCTGCCGCGGTCCCGGCCTTGGTGACGGCTGTCGTCCGGCCGTCGCCGCGCAGGCTGGCGATATATCCGGTGACCGCGCAGGCTCCTTCGCTCAGGCGCGGGCGATTGTTGTAATTGCCGGATCCGTCGCAAGCGGGGGCGCGCGTTTCGATCACGCTGACTTCACCCGAGGACAAGCGTGTTTCCTGACCGAGCAGTCCCGTCAGCCCGGCGACGATTGCCTTTTGCTTGGTTGCGAGATCGGTGCTGGCTGCGTCCGGCGTCTTGCCTTCGCCCGTCACCCAATAGACCAGCGTGGCGATGTCGGGTTTGGTCGACACGGTGGCGGTTCCGGAAACCTGGATCGACGGTTCCCGGTCATGGGTTTGTTGCGCGGACGCCGGAGAGCAGACCATCGCAAGCAGCAAGACGATCATCGGGCGCATCGCGAGTCTCCGGGTAGAGGCCAGTAGAGCGACAGCGTAACGGGCTTCACCAAAGGTGTCTTTACGGATCGAGACCCTGCCTCGCCTTACCGGCGCGGGGGTCAGGCCGCGACGTAGCGCGCGGCGGTTTCGCGGATCAGCGCGATCATGTTGGGAATGCCCTGCGTACGGTTGGAGCTGAGCTGCTTGCTCAACTCGAACGGCGCCAGTTCTTCCGGCACGTCGGTCGCGAGAATCTTGGCGGGGGCCTGGTCCTGCACCGCGAGCAGCACCAGCGCGATGATCCCCTTGGTGATCGCGGCGTTGCTGTCGGCGAGGAAGTGCAGCGTGCCGTCGTCGCGCACCATTGGATAGACCCATACCGACGCCGAACACCCGCGCACGAGCGTCGCATCGGTCTTGAGCGGATCGGGCATCGGTTCGAGTTCGCGTCCCAGGTCGATCAGGAGGCGATAGCGGTCGTCCGCCTCGAGGAAGCTGTATTCGGATTCGATGTCGGCAAGCGTCTGCATGGGGGCGCTATAGGCGGGGCGGGCGGGGTTCGTCACGCAGGACTTCACATCCGGCGTTGCCTACCCCGCGCGCCAGTGACGGCTCACGCGGTTTCGAGCGACTCGCTCACCTGGAACCATACCGCTTCCGCCGCATCGAGCTTCTTGCTGATCTGCGCATGCTGCTTCGCGAGTTCGGCCGCGTTCATCCGCGACAGCCACGCTTCCGCCGTCGACGGGTCCGCCATCGCGCGATCGACCGCGTTCAACTGCTTGGTCAGCTTGGCGACGAGTGCCTCCGCTTCATGCGCTTTCTTCTGCAGCGCGACCGCGGCGGCGGAGAGTTGCGGCTTGTCGTCCTTCTTGACCGCCTTGGTCTTGGCGCCTTCGCCGCCACCGTCACCGGCGAGCACGAAGGCGATGTAATCCTCCATGCTGCCCGCATATTCCTTGGCGGTGCCGCCATCGACCAGCACCAGCCGGTCGGCGGTGAGCTCGACCATGTGGCGATCGTGGCTGACGAGGATAACCGCGCCGTCATAGGCGTTGAGCGCCTGCACCAGCGCCTCGCGCGCATCGACGTCGAGATGGTTCGTCGGCTCGTCGAGGATCAGCATGTGCGGTGCATCGCGCGTGATGAGCGCGAGGGCGAGGCGCGCGCGCTCGCCGCCCGAGAGCTTGCCGACCTTCTGCGTCGCCTTGACGCCCGAGAAACCGAACCGCCCGAGCTGCGCGCGGACCGCGCCCGGCGTCTTGCCCGACATCATCCGCGTCATATGTTCGAGCGGGGTATCGTCGCCGTCGAGTTCCTCGACCTGATACTGGGTGAAATAGCCGACGCGCATCTTGCCGCTGGCGTTCATCTCGCCGTCCATCGTCGGCAATTGCGCGGCGAGCAGGCGGGCGAGCGTGGTCTTGCCGTTGCCGTTGCGCCCCAGCAGCGCGACGCGGTCGTCGGGGTCGAGCCGCAGGTTGAGCCGCTGGAGGATCGGCTTTTCCGCATAACCGACCGCCGCCATGTCGAGCGTGATCAGCGGCGGGCGCAATTCCTCGGGGCTCGGGAATTCGAACGATAGCGTCGGATCTTCTGCCATCGAGGCGATCGGCTGCATCTTGGCGAGCATCTTCTGGCGGCTTTGCGCCTGCTTCGCGGTCGAGGCGCGGGCCGAGTTCTTGGCGATATATTCGCTGAGCTTGGCACGCTGCGTGTCCTGCGCAGCCTTGGCGGCGGCGAGCTGCGCGACGCGTTCGGCGCGCTGGCGCTCGAAACTGTCATAGCCGCCGGTGTAGAGGTGGACCTTGCCGCCTTCGAGGTGGAGGATCGTGTCGACCACGTTGTTGAGCAGATCGCGCTCGTGGCTGATGACGACCATCATCGCGGGATAGGATTTGAGGAAGTTCTCAAGCCACAGCGTCGCTTCGAGATCGAGATGGTTCGAGGGCTCGTCGAGCAGCAGCAGGTCGGGTTCGGAGAACAGCAGCGAGGCGAGCGCGACGCGCATCTTCCAGCCGCCCGAATAGCTGTCGAGCGGACGACCCTGCATTTCCTCGTCGAAGCCGAGGCCGACCAGAATGCGCGCGGCGCGTGCCGGGGCGGTATAGGCGTCGATCGCGATCAGGCGTTCGTGGATTTCGCCGACGCGGTTGGGATCCTGGCTCGTCTCGGCCTCGACCAGCAGTTCCGCGCGCTCGGTATCGGCGGCGAGCACCTGCTCGATCGGCGTGGTTGTGCCCGAGGGCGCCTCCTGCGCGATATAACCGATGCGGGTGCCGCGCGGCATCTCGATCTCGCCGAGGTCGGGTTCGAGCTGACCGATCATGACCTTCATCAGCGTGGACTTGCCCGCGCCGTTGCGTCCGATCAGGCCGACGCGACTCTTCGGCGGCAAGGCCGCGCTCGCGCCGTCGAGAATGGCGCGCCCGCCGAGGCGCACCGTGATACCGTTGATGTTCAGCATGCGCGATCGCGTAGCAGAATGTTGCGCCGCACCCAAGAGGGCTGATCCGCGTAGCCGTGCGTTGGTGGACATTCCCGGTCAGAGGCCGGATGATGACCGCATGAGGACACGACCATGAGCGTAGCGTTTCGTCGCGAAAGCGACGAGGAACATCTCGAACCCAAGTTCGAACGGCCGATCGCACCGGGGCCGAACCTTGTCACGGCTCGCGGGCTGACGCTGCTCGACGCCGAGGTCGCGCGGCTGGATGCGGCGCTGGAACAGGCGTCGGACGAGGAGCGCCCCGCGCTGCTGCGCGAGCAACGCTATTGGCACACGCGCCAGACCACCGCAGAGGTCGTCCCCGCGCCCGAGCCCGGAGAGATCGGCATCGGCAGCCGTGTCACGATCCGGATGGGCGGCAGTCAGCGTGTGGTCGAGATCGTCGGTGGCGACGAGGCGGACCCGGCGGAAGGGCGGATCGGCTATCAGGCACCGCTCGCCCGCGCGCTGATCGGCGCGGAAGTGGGGGAGACGCTGGCGTTCGGCGGGAAGGACGATGCGATCGAGGTGGTGCACGTCGCTGACGCTTCGTAGCGAGCGGCGGGCGGGCACGCGATGCGTTCTGTGCCCGGACACACCTGCGTGTACCAATGCGTTCCAAACCAGGTGCCCGAGACTTCGCCGACATGCCTGGTCATCGGGAGACGTGGAACGCACCATGGCTTGCTGGCCTGCGTGTTGCTGCATAAAGCCGGTGCATGACCATAGCATATCGCGATGCGGTTGAAGCCGACTTGCCGGCCATCGTGGGTCTGCTCGCGGACGATCCGCTTGGCGCGCAACGCGAAGATGCTTCGGTGCCGCTGCTGCCAGCCTATCGCACGGCGTTTCATGCGATCGCCGCGCTCGATCATCAGCGGCTGGTGGTCGCGGTCGAGGGAGAACGGATCGTGGGCACGATGCAATTGCTGGTCGTCCCCGGTCTATCGATGCGGGGCGCCAGCCACGGCTACATCGAAGCCATTCGCATTGTCGCCGACCTCAGGGGGCGGGGAGAGGGGGAGCGTTTCGTTCGCTGGGCCGTCGCCCAATGCCGTGACGCGGGCTGTAGTTCGGTGCAGCTGGTATCGGACGGATCGCGAACCGCCGCGCATCGCTTCTGGCAGAAATGTGGGTTTGTCCCAAGCCATCTCGGGTTCAAGCTGCGGCTCTAGGGCTCGGGAAGGTACGTTCAGCGTTTGCCCCGCACCGGATCACGCCCGAGGACCTAGCGCCGATCCTCCGCATCGTCCGATCGCAGCGCGGTGTCGAGGTCCCCATATTTGAGTTCCAGATACCGCCCCTGGACCGCGACGGCGTCGAGCGCGCCGTGCGACAGATTGTCCGTCATGCGCGCAACCTCGGCATCGATCAGGCGAAGACCGTCGATCAGATGGTCGTTCGGGGTCCGGCCATTCGCCTGCGGAACCGTGCGCCGCGAGACCGGGACGGCGCGCCAGCCGTCGACCAGATCGGGCAGTTCGGTCGCGATCAGGGTGCGGACGGCGTCGGCGGCGGGGCTTTTGGGGTCGAGGCGCGCGGTCTGCGGGGCGAGTTCCGCAAAGCGCCGCGTCAGCGCATCCGCAAGCTGAGCCGCGGGTAGGGGCAGGCCGCGGCGTTGGGCGGTCAGCCAGATCGTGGTCTCTGCGGCAAGATCGGGCAGCGTCGCTTCGGCCAGCGCCGCGCGGCCGCGGGGTGCCGCCTGGGAGCTTTGCGCGATCCATATCGTCAGCGCGACCATCGTCGCGATCGCGAGCACGGTCGCGGCGGTCGGCGCGAACACCATGCCGAGCGTTGCCCAGACGAGCAGTGCGACGACCAGCGCCAGTGCGAGGCGCCCCAGGATTCTGCGTTCGCGCCGCTGCCGCGCTTCCTTCTCGCGACGTGCCTGTGCGCGGCCCTCGGGCGACAGGCGGCGCAGCAGTTCCTCCGCCTGGGTGAGCCCCACGTCGGCGAACCCCGCCGCCACGCCGCGCGCGCGGCGTACGATCTCGTCGCCCGGACTCGTCCCTTCGTCGTGCATCGTGTCCTCCTGCCGTCGTGGACTGCTGCCAGTCTAGCGCGGCAGCGTGATCCGCGCCACCAGTCCGCCGCCGTCGCGGTTCTCGAGCGTGATGTTCCCGCCCGCATCGCGCACGATCGACCGCGCGAGCGCAAGGCCGAGGCCGATCCCGCCGGTCTCGCGGTTGCGCGACGTCTCGAGCCGAGTGAACGCGTCGAACACGTCCTCGAACCGGTCGCGGGGAATGCCCGGGCCACGGTCGCACACTGCGATCTCGACCGCGCGCGGGGTCTCGGTGACCATCACCTCGGCAGACCCGGCGTATTTGATCGCGTTTTCAATCAGGTTGCGCACCGCACGCCGCATCAGCCCGGGGCGGAGCCGCATCCGTAATCGCGCAGCTTCCTCGAACACCACGTCGTTGCCGAGATCACGGAAATCCTCGACCACCGCGTCCACCAGCGCGGCCAGATCGACTTCGGTCGGCGGCTCGCTCGGTCGGCCCAGCCGTGCGAGCGACAGGATGTCGTCGAGCGTGCTGTTCATCTCGGCGATCGTCTCGGCCATCTTCTCGCGGTCGGTATCGTCCTCGACCGACTCGATCCGCACGCGCAGCGCCGCAAGCGGGGTACGCAAGTCGTGCCCGATCGCGCCGAGCATCCGGTCCTTCTCATCCAGCATCGCGGTGACGCGGAGTCGCAGCGCATTGAACGCGACGATCGTGTCGCGCACGTCCTGCGGCCCGCCCTCGACGACGGGGACGTCGACCTCGCCGGGGACGAAACTGCGCGCGGCATGCGCGAGGCTTTGCAACGGGCGGGAAATGCGCCGCCCGGCCCAGAGCAGCGGGATCAGCACGATCGCATAAAGGATCAGCGTCTGCGCCACGAGCCGCCACAGCAGCCAGCTATCGTTGCGTGACCATGGCAGGTTGAGCGCAAGCCAACGCTTGTCGCCCCGTTCGACCGCGATCACGAGTTCGCCGGCATCGCGCAGCATCCGTTCGCGCCGGTCGCGTCGAACGAAGCGCAAGCGCGGATTGCCGGGCGATATCGGGACCACCTGCGTTTCGATCCGTCCAGGCTTGATCCCGGCTTCCCGCAGCGCCGCGCCCAACGCAAGTTCGATCTCCGGGCGGCGCGTATCGTCGGGCTGGACCGGCGATGCGGGGAGCAGTCGCAACCGGCGGTTGTTCGGGCTGAGCGGCCGACCCGCCGAGATCCGCTCCTCGGCGTCGACGATCCGCGCGACCGCGGGTCCGGTCGCCTGCTCGATCCGCGCCTGACGCCGATCCTGCAGGAACATGGCGAAATTGATCGCCTGCGCAAAGAATAGCGCGAGCGCGATCAGCAGCGCCATCTGGCCCGAAAGGTTGCGGGGTAGCAGCCTCAAAGCCGGGTGACTTCGGCGGCGAGCGTATAGCCGCCGCCCCATACCGTCTTGATCAGGTCGGGGACCTTGGGATCGGCCTCGATCTTGCGACGCAGGCGGCTGACCTGATTGTCGATCGCGCGGTCGAACGCGGCGGCTTCGCGGCCTTGCGTCAGGTCGAGCAACTGGTCGCGGGTAAGCACCTGCCGCGGGCGCGTGACGAGCGCGTGGAGCAGGTTATACTCGCCCGTCGACAGCGGGACGGACACGCCGTCGCGATCGACCAGCGTGCGCTCGCCCGACTTGAGCACCCAGCCCGCGAAGGCGAACGATCCGCTTTCGGGCGCATGCTGCCGCTGGCCACCCGCCGCCGCGCGCCGCAGGATCACCTTCACGCGGGCGGCCAGCTCACGCGGGGAGAAGGGCTTTACGACATAATCGTCCGCGCCCATCTCCAGCCCGACAATGCGGTCGGTCTCCTCGGTGCGTGCGGTCAGCAGGATCACCGGGATCTCGCCGGTTTCGCGGATGTGGCGCGTGAGGCTGAGCCCGTCCTCGCCCGGCATCATGATGTCGAGGATGACAAGGTCGATCGCATAGGCGTTCATCCGCGCGCGCGCGCCCTCGGCGTCGCCCGCCTGCGTCACGCGGAACCCCTGGCGCGTCAGATATTGCGCGAGCGGCTCGCGGATCGAGCGTTCGTCGTCGACGAGCAGCAAGTGCGGCGTATCTCCCATGGGGTCGGGGTTTAGCATGATGCTTGGCTCAGGGAAGGGACGGGCGGCGTTACTGTTGCGCGGGGGGCGCGGGCGCGATTGCATCCGCCGGATCGGTTCGGCCGGCAGCCTGACGTGCACGCGCCGCGTCGGCCCAGCCTTTCATTTCGGCGGCGCTGATCTGGCCGTCGCGATCGGCGTCGATGCGATCGAAGCGGTTGCCCGCCTGCACCAGGTACTCGGCGCGCGATAGCTTGCCGTCATGATCCGCATCGGCGCGACCCATCATGCGCGCGGCGGGGCCGGGCATTTCGTCGGGGGCGAGGAAGCCGTCGCGATTGGCATCGAGCCGGTCGAACCGCTGGCTTGCCTGGCCGTCGGCCTCCGCGCGCGAAATCTTGCCGTCCATGTTGGCGTCGGCGCGGGCCATGCCGACCATCGGGTTGGCGGCGCGCGGTTTCGCTGCTGCGGGGGCATGTTGTGCGGCGACGGGGGTTGGCATGGCGAGCGGCGCGGCAAGGATTGCCGCGACGGCCACGAACAGCTGCTTGTGCATTACCGGTTCCTTCCCGGGGCAGGATGCCCACGTGACGATATCGACGCTATCGAGCGTAGCTGTCCCCGGGATGTGTCGGCAATGCGCGAAACTGTATCAAAGTGTCGCCATCGGTCGTGACGGCGGGGTCAGCCGAAGATCGCGACGCTTTGCATTGCCTGCGCGACGGGCTCGCCGTCTGCATTCCACACCATCATTGTCTGGCTCGATCCGCCGGCGACGGCGTGGTCGGTTCGGGCCGACAGCAGCCACCAGCCGTCGGTCGTCCGCGGGGTGGGGGTCAGCAGGTTGACGATCCAGGTCAGCGAACTGAGCGGCACGAAATCCTTGCCGAACAGCTTGAACGCAGCGGGGGGGAGCGCATCGCCGATCGCCATCAGTTCGACCATCGGATCGATGCCCGTGTGGTCGCGAAGCCGCGCCCAGCGCAGCCATTCCGCCTCGCCGAGCGCGCGGTCGCCATCCTGCTTGAGATCGAGGAAGTTGAAGTTGCCGGTAAAAAACTCGTCGGGGCCGGTGTAAAGCGTGGCGTCCGGCGCGGGCGGCGGGAGCGGTTTGCGCAACGCCCCCTGCAACTCGACGCGCGACGGATGGCCGTCCATGAACACGAACGTCGCGCGATAGCCGAGGCCCGCGTCCGACGTGATATCCGTCTGGATGAACGCAGCGGTCCGTCCGCGCCGCAGCTTGGTCGCAGTGACGGTGATGTCGCCGCTGAGCGGGCCGATGAACGCCACTTGCGCCGAGCGCAGCGGCGGGAGGTCCGGTTCGATGGCCTGCGCGGCGTGGAGCGCGAGCGCGCTCGACAGGCCGCCATAGGCGGTGCGGCCCTGCAGCCAGTCGGTCGGTACCTGCGCGCGGAAACCGTTTTCGACCGGGGTCGCGGCGGCGAGGATAGCGGCGATCGGTGTCATGCGGAGAGCAGGTCGCGCAGGTCGCGCTTGAGCACCTTGCCGATCGTGCTGCGCGGGAGTTCCGCGATCGCATGCAGCGCGGACAGGCGCTGGGTCTTGCCGAGTTGCGCGTTGGTCCAGTCGAGGATGTCTTCGATGCTGGCGTCGACGCCGGTATGCGGGACGTAGAAGCCGACCGGGGTCTCGCCCCATGCTTCCGAGGCGACGCCGACGACGCTGCAATCGGCAACCGCCGGATGCTGCGACAGCACCGCCTCGAGATCGGTCGGATAGATGTTGAACCCGCCCGAGATGATCAGGTCCTTCTTGCGGTCGAGCAAGGTGAGGAAGCCGTCTTCGTCGAACCGCCCGACATCGCCGTGGCGAATGAAGCGGTTGCCCGTCGCATCGAACCATTCCGCCGCGGAGGTCGCTTCGGCGCGGCCGTGATAGCCGGTCATCATCGCGGGCGACCGGCCGACCACCTCGCCCATCTCACCGGACGTGACTTCCTGGCCGTCGTCGTCGATCAGCCGGATGTCATGCCCCTCGATCGGGCGGCCGACGGTGTGGAGCTTGTCGGGATGGGCGTTGGCGACGAGCAGGCAAGTGCCGCCGCCCTCGGTCATGCCGTAATATTCGACCAGCAGCCCGGGCCAGCGCGCCACCACGTCGGCCTTGAGCGCGGCGGAGAAGGGCGCGCTGGTCGACGTCTTGAACACGAAGCTCGACAGGTCGAAGCGGTCGAAATCGGATAGCGCCATGATCCGGCTGTACTGGACGGGCACAAGCATCGTGTGCGTCGCGCGGTGACGTTCGGCGAGTTGCAGATAGCCGCGGGCGTCGAACTTTTTCATCAGCACGACCGTCCCGCCCCAGCCGAGCGTGGGCAGGAAGCTGACCAGCGTGGTGTTGGAATAGAGCGGGGTCGCGATCACCGTGACCGCTTGCGCGAAACCCGCCGCCTCGTTGCGATTGATGTGCGCCCAGCGCATCGCATGGCTCTGGACGATGCCTTTCGGCGTGCCGGTGGTGCCCGAGGAATAGATGATGTTGAACGGGTCCTGCGGCGCGATCTCCACCGGCTGCGGGCGGGCGCCTTCGGGCGCGATCCAGTGGCCTAGCGACTTGAGGTGGACGAGCTTGCCGGGGATGCGGTGCCCGCCCATCGTGGCGGCGGCGTCCGCATCGATGAAGGTGATGGGTGCAGCGCAATCCGCCACCATCGCGACGATCGCCGCTGGCGTGGACGACGGGGCGATCGGGGTGGCAACACAGCCGGCACGAAGCGCGCCGAGAAAGACGGCGGCATAGTCGATCGTGGCCCCGCCGATGATCGCGACGGCATCGCCCTTGCGGACTCCATCGCGTTGCAGCGCGGCGGCGATCCGGTCCATGAGCGCATCGAGCGCGGCGTAATCGATCTCGCCATCGGCCTCGGCCAGCGCGACCTTGTCGCCGTTTTCCTGCGCGTGGGCGCGGATCAGGTCGGGGAGGGTGGCGAAGTCGCTGGCAAGGAGATCTGCGGCGGTCATGAAGCCTCGTTTTCGGAGTCCGGAAGTTCGAGTCTGCTAGGGGAGATGGGGGTGGAACGCCATACGGGATGTTCGAAAAGGGGGGGCGGACGACCTGATCGCGTTTGCGTATCTCCCACTTCCGTTCGGGCTGAGCGAAGTCGAAGCCCCTTGCGCAGCGCGGGCCCTTCGACTTCGCTCAGGGCGAACGGGAGGGGGCGCCTCTATCGCGTCCCTGCGGTTTGCCCGAACAGGATCTTCTTCGCTTCCTCGGTCATCGGCTTTGGTTCGCTGACCTGCGCGCCCTTGGCATAGGCCGTGACCGTCGCGGGCCGTGCCGCGATCGCCTCGAACCAGCGCTTCACGTTCGGGAAATCGTCGATGTTCTGGCCCTGCCGCTCATAGAGCACGATCCACGGATAGGCCGCCATGTCGGCGATCGAATAGCTGCCGGTGATGAAGTCGCGTCCCTCCAGCCGCCGGTCGAGCACGCCGTACAACCGATTGGTTTCCTTGACGTAGCGGTCGATCGCATAGGGGATCTTCTCGGGCGCGTAGCCGCTGAAATGATGGTTCTGCCCGAGCATCGGCCCGAGTCCGCCCATTTGCCACATCAGCCATTGCACCGTCTCGGTCCGCCCGCGCACGTCGGCGGGGATGAACTGTCCGTATTTGTCGGCGAGATACAGCAGGATCGCGCCGGACTCGAAAATCGCGATCGGTTCGCCGCCGTCTGCCGGATCGTGATCGACGATCGCGGGCATCCGGTTGTTGGGTGCGATCTTGAGGAAATCGGGCTGGAATTGCTCGCCGGTTCCGATGTTGACGGGCACGATGCGATACTCGACCCCGGCTTCCTCGAGGAACAGCGTGATCTTATGGCCATTGGGGGTGGGCCAGTAATGCAGGTCGATCATGCGCGCGGGCTCCTGTTGTGTCGTCCGGGAGATGGGGAAGCCGCTACACCTCCGCAATCGCGTCCGGCGTAGGCGCGACACGGTCCAGCACTTTCCACACGACGATCACGAGCGCGGCAAGCGCCAGCCCGGCGGCGAGCAGGAAGGCACTGCCGACGAAGCCCTGGCTGACCCCGGCGGCGAGCGCCTGAGTCATCAGCAACGGGCTGATGATCGAGGCGATGCTCCCGAGGCTGCCCAGCCCGCCCTGCAGTGCGCCCTGCCGCTCGGGGCCGACCATCCGCGACAGCAGACCGTTGACGGCAGGGCCGACGAACCCCGACAGCGCGGCGATCGGCATGATCGCATAGGCCTGCCATCCCGCGCTGATGAACGCAAAGAGGAGAAAGCCCGCCGCATCCGCCGCAAGACCGATCACCAGCGCACGCCGGTCGCCGATCCGTGCGATCACCGGGCCGACCACCGCCGCCTGCACCAGCGCCATGATCAGGCCGATATAGGCGAGGCTCCACCCGATCGCGCTCGGGCTCCAGTCGAAGCGGATCGTTGCCCAGAACGCCCAGGTTGCCGGATAGACCATGTGCGAGAGCTGATAGACGAAACAGGCCGCGAGCAACGGTACGGCGATGCGCACGGCGAACAGCGGTTTGAACGCGCCGACGATATGCGCGTCGCGCCAGTGGAAGGCGCGGCGGTTCTCGCGTGCGTGCGTTTCGGGCATCGCGACCGCCATCACCGCGGCATTGCCGAGCGCGAGCACCGCCGCCGCGATGAACGGCGCGCGCGGGCCGAACCCTGCGAGCAATCCGCCGATCGCAGGGCCGATGACGAAGCCGATCCCGAAGGCCGCGCTGATATAGCCGAACGCCGCGCTGCGACGTTCGGGCGGGGTGACGTCCGCGATTACTGAACTCGCGGGGCCGTACACCGCGCCCGCGATCCCGGCGACGGTCCGGCCGAGGAACAGCCACGCCAGCGACGGCGCGACTGCCATCAGCGCATAATCCACCCCGAACGCGAGCATCGACGCGATCAGCACCGGGCGGCGCCCAAAGCGATCGCTGAGGTTTCCGAGCACCGGTCCTGCGACGAATTGCGAGAGCGCAAAGGCGACTAGCATGTAACCGGCGACGCGAGTCGCCGCTTCGAGGTCGATGTGGCCGAGGTTTTGGAGCAGGGTTGGGAACACCGGCATGACGATGCCGAAGCCGATCGTGTCGATCAGCACGGCCGCGAGAACGATCGGCATGGCACGCGTGTTGGCTAGCATTGGACGGTCCCCCCCCCGGGACCCAAAGTTTACGCGCAGTTTGCGCAGGCGCGACTCTTTTTGTCGCGGTTCGTGACCGACGGTTCAGCGCCCCTTCAAAGCCGAACACGCAGTTGAGCGATGACCACCCTTTACCGTTCGCCCTGAGCAAAGTCGAAGGGCCGCTCGCGTCTTCAACCGAGCTTGTGGGGAGAGAGGGCTTCGACTTCGCTCAGCCCGAACGGGGGATGATGGTCTAGCCGGATTCAAGTTCCCCGATGGAGAACAGCGCCGCCCCGCTCACGCCGTCTTTGCGCTTCCAATTCGGCCCGATCTATGGCATCGCGCCGCCATACCCGATCTTCAGTTTCTGTAACCAAGGACAGGTTTCATGGCAACCGCGCCCGAACTCGATACTCCAGCGACGGCGCTCGACGCCTTCCGCGAAGAGGCGCGGGCGTGGCTTGCGGCGAATTTTCCGCCCGCGCTCAAGGGCAAGGACAATGCGATGTCCGCGCTCGAAGGTCCGAGCGACCCGTCCGCCGACGAAACCGCGTGGCAGAAGGCGATGGGCGAAAAGGGTTGGGGCGTCCCCGGCTGGCCTGCGGCATACGGCGGTGGTGGCCTGAGCAAGCCCGAAATTCGTGTCCTGCAGGAGGAAATGGCGCGGATTGGCGCGTGGAACCCGATCGGCGGGATGGGGGTGATGATGTTCGGGCCGACGCTGCTCGAATATGGCACCGAGGAACAGAAGCGCGAGCATATCCCCGCGATCGCAAAGGGCGAAGTGCGCTGGTGCCAGGGGTATAGCGAACCCAATGCCGGCTCCGATCTCGCCAACGTCCAGACCTATGCCGAAGACAAGGGCGATCATTACCTCGTCAACGGCCAGAAGACCTGGACCAGCGGCGGGCAGTGGGCGGACAAATGCTTTGCGCTCGTCCGGACCGACAAGACCCAGAAGCATGGCGGGATCAGCTTCCTGCTGCTCGACATGACCGCCGAGGGCGTCGACGTGAAGCCGATCCGGATGATCTCGGGCCAGTCGCCGTTCTGCGAGACCTTCTTCACCGACGTGAAGGTGCCCAAGGGCAATCTCGTCGGGCGTGAGGGGCAGGGCTGGGAAATTGGCACGCGGCTGCTCCAGCATGAGCGGTCTAGCTTGTCGGGGGGCGGGTCCGCCTCGCGACTGTTCGCGGGCAAGCCGGTCAACGCGCTTGCCAAGGATTATCGCGGCACCGACGAGCAGGGGCGGGTCAACGATAGCGATCTGCGGATGCGGATCGTCCGCCATGAGATGGACGCGCGCGCCTTCGCGCTGACGCTGCGCCGCGCCGCGCTTGAGGCCAAGTCGAACCAGGGGCCGTCCGCCGCCACCTCGATCATGAAGAACGTCGGCGCGCGGATCACGCAGGATCGCGCCGAATTGTCGATCGAGATCATGGGGATGGCCGGGCTCGGCTGGGAGGGCGACGGCTTCACCGACGCGGAGCTCGAGCAGACCCGCACCTGGCTGTGGGGCAAGGCGGTGTCGATCTACGGCGGATCGACCGAGATCCAGAACAACGTGATTTCCAAGCGCATCCTCGGGATGCTGGATCACCAGTAGTTTCAGTTAGGCGGCCGCGACGCGCGGCGCGCCGGAGAGGGGCGGGGTGAAGGATGGCTGAAGCCATTCTCCCCCGTTTTCTCCCAACCAAAAGCGGGGATAGCGACATGGCCGTACTCAACGACGAACAGACGATGCTGCGCGACATGGTGCGCGAGTGGGCCGACAATGAAGCCCCGGTCGCTGCCTTTCGCAAGATGCGCGCCGCCGCCCCGGCGGAGGGGTATGACCCCGGCACCTGGGCTACGCTGGCCGAGATGGGGCTTGGTGGCATCGTCATTCCCGAAGCATTCGGTGGCACCGGTTTCGGCTATCTGTCGCTCGGGCTGGTGTTGGAGCAGCTCGGGCGCAACCTCGCGGCCTCGCCGCTGGCGGCGAGCGCGGCTGCGGCAAGCGCGATCGTGATGGGCGGATCGGATGCGGCGCGTGCAGAATGGCTGCCGCGGATCGCAAGCGGTGAGGTCGTCGCGACGCTCGCGGTCGACGAGGGGCCGGTCCATGCGCAGACCGGGCTCGCCACGCAGGTCGTCGACGGCGCACTGACCGGAACCAAAATGTTCGTCGCTGAGGGCGATGGCGCGACGCTGTTCGTGGTCGCTGCGGCGGACGGGCTCTATCTCGTTTCCGGCGACACAGGCGTGACCCGCGCCTCGCGCGCCATGGCGGATTCGCGCAGCCATGCCGAAGTCCGGTTCGACGCGGCTCCCGCGATCCGACTCGGGGATGCAACGCTGACCGCGCAGGTCGTCGATCGCGCCACCGCAATCGTCTGCGCAGAAATGCTCGGCATGGCGGAACAGGCGTTCCACACCACCAACGATTATCTCAAGACGCGTGTCCAGTTCGGGCAGCAACTGTCGACGTTCCAGGCGCTGCAACACCGCATGGCGAAGCTGTTTACCGAACTGGAGCTGATGCGCTCGGCGGTGGAAGGGGCGCTGGAGGCGATCGACGCGGGGCGGTCGGACCTCGACCAGTCGGTCAGCCTCGCCAAGGCAATCGCAAGCGACACGCTCAACTTGATGAGTCGCGAGATGATCCAGCTGCATGGCGGGATCGGCATGACAGACGATTATGATGCGGGCTTCTACATCAAGCGCGCGCGCGTGCTGGAAGCGATGTGGGGCAATGCGGCGTACCACCGCGAGCGGTTTGCGCGACTGAACGGGTATTGACCGTGCGTCATCCGTTTGGATGATCGAACCTTTATCGATATTTTAGAAGATTCGTTCTGGCCGTTACGGACAGAACGGCTGTTATGACTTTTCTGCAACACTGACGTCATGTCGCGTCAATACGCAGTTTCTGGTGCTTGACGACGGTCCTCTCTAGGAGCATTCGAGGATAGGGTACGGAGCCGATCAGCGTTCCGATCCGGGGAGAGATAAAGATGCCCAATACGCGGTATTTGGTGGCGTGTGCGCTTTCGGCTCTGGCGATCGGGACGGCCAGTCCCGCGATCGCCCAGCAAGCGACCCCACCGGCGGGAACGCCAGCGCCCGCACCCACCACCACGCAAGTCAACGACAGTCAGGACGATACCGGCCAGGATATCATCGTTACCGCGCAAGGGCGTGCGCAGTTGCTCGCCAATGTGCCGGTCGCGGTGTCGGCGGTGTCGGCGGCATCGCTTGCCAATTCAGGCGCGAATGACATTCGTCAGTTGAGCCAGCTCGCACCGTCGCTGCTGGTGTCGTCGACCGGATCGGAAGCCAACGGATCGCCGCGCATTCGCGGTATCGGTACCGTTGGGGACAATCCGGGCCTCGAAAGCTCGGTCGCGGTGTTCATCGATGGCGTGTATCGGTCGCGCGCCGGTATCGGCCTCAACGAGCTAGGCGAGATCGACCGGGTCGAAGTGCTGCGCGGTCCGCAGGGCACGCTTGGCGGGCGCAATGCTTCGGCGGGCGTCATCAACGTCTTCTCGAAGAAGCCGAGCTTCACCCTTGGTGGCAACGCCGAAGCCACCTACGGCAATTACGATTTTTACCGCCTTGCCGGGGCGGTCAACGTGCCGCTGACGCAGACGATCGCGGCACGCGTCGATGCGGTGTACGTCAAGCGCGACGGCTTCTACCGCGACACGACCAACGACACCGACATCAACAACCGCGACCGTTACTTCGTTCGCGGGCAGATCCTGTATCAGCCGAGCGCGGATTTCTCGCTCCGGCTGATCGCCGACTATACGCATCGCGACGAAAAATGCTGCGCCGCGACCTATGTCGACAATTCGGTCAACTCGTTTGTCGGCAATCTCAACAACCCGTCCACCCCGCTCGCGCCGTTGCAGGGGACGGGCAACAACATCGTCAACGTGCTACGCGATCTCGGCCAGCCATTGTCGCGGATCAACAATGCCGGATACAGCCGTGACGTCAGCGTCAGCCGTGGCCGGAGCTATGCGGGGATCACGACCGACAAGGGCATTTCGGGCCAGATCGACTGGGCGCTCGGCGGGATCAACCTGACCTCGATCACCGCTTACCGCGAGTATAAGAGCGACCAGGGGTCGGACACCGACTATAGCTCGGTCGACATCCTGTACCGGGCAGCGGACGGCAATTCGCTGCGGCAGTTCAAGACCTTCACGCAGGAACTGCGGTTGCAGGGCAATCTGTTCGACAACAAGCTCGACTGGCTGGTCGGCGGCTACTTCGCGAACGAAGATCTGACCGTGACGGACAATCTGCGGTTCGGCAGCCAGTATGGCCGCTTCGCTTCATGCCGCATCGTATCGGGCGGTGGCCTCGCGGCGTTGTATTCGCCGACCTCGGCGGCGTGTCTCGGTGCACGACCTGCGGCGTTCGGGGCGGCTTCGCCGCTCATTTATGCCGCGTTCGACCGGCTCGACGGGATCAACGACAAGGGCTCGACGCTTGATCGCTACACCCAGAACAGCCGCAACTTCGCGGCCTTCACCCACAACATCATCCACCTGACCGACCGGCTCGATGTCACGTTGGGCGTGCGCTACACCAACGAAACCAAGAAGTTCGCGGCGACTTTCGGCAACGACAACACCGCTTGCGTGGCCAACCAGGCAGCACTGACGCCGTTCCTGACCAACGCCGCGCTGTCGGCTGTCGCGGGCGGGATCATCGGCCTGTCGTGCCAGGGCAATTCGACCGCTGAACTGAATGGCGTGTCGATCAACAGCAAGCGGCACGAGGATCGCTTCAGCGGCACGGGCATCCTGTCGTGGCGTCCGTTCGACCACATGCTGCTCTACGGTAGCTATTCGCGTGGGTATAAGGCGGGCGGGTTCAACCTCGATCGCTCCGCGCTCAAGAACCCGATCCAGGTGTTCAACGGCGCCCCGACGACGACCTTCGCGGCGGTCGGCGGTGCGCAGGCGCTGGTCGGCAACCTGCAATTCGATCCCGAGACGGTGACCTCCTATGAAGTCGGCGCAAAATACGGGACCGGGCCCTTCACACTGTCGGCTGCGGCGTTCCGGCAGGAATTCAGCAACTTCCAGCTGAACACCTTCAATGGCACGGTCTTCCTGGTCCAGAACGTCAACGGTTGCACAACCAGCCTGAACGGCGGGGACCGGGATCTCAGTGCTACCACCGGGCGATGCGCTAGCGGCGACACTAGCTACGGCGTGCTGTCGCAGGGTATCGAACTGGAGGCGTCGCTGGTCCCGATGCGCGATCTTCGCGTCAACCTGGGCGGGACCTATCAATCGACGCAATATCGCGAGAATGTGGTCGGCAACAGCAGCGGTGCGCCGCTCGATCCTGCGCTCCGCGTGCTGCCGGGCAAACAGCTGTCGAACGCACCCAAGATCGTCGTGACCAGTTCGGTCGCCTGGACACCGCGGCTTGGCGACAGCGGCCTTTCGGCGCTGTTCTACATCGATAGCCGCCTGAGTGATAACTATAACACGGGCTCGGACTTGTTCCCGCAGAAGGCGCAGGACAGCTTCGCGTTGTTCAATGCGCGCGTCGGCCTGCGCGGCCGCGAGGAGCGGTGGGCGATCGAGTTCTGGGGGCAGAACATCTTCAACAAGAATTACGCGCAGGTCGCCTTCAATTCGCCGTTCCAGGCGGGCACGACGAGCGCGCCTTATGTCGATCCGCAATATCCCGGTGGTCGGCAGATCTTTTCGCAGTTCCTCGCCGAACCGCGGACCTATGGCGTGACCCTGCGCGGCAAGTTCTGATCGCGTAACGCGACAGGCCGGCGGCCCGAAATCCGCCCACCTTCAAGCCGCTGCCTGGCGTAAGCCCCGGGTAGCGGCTTTTTCATGGATGGCATCGCGCCCGTGCTGCCCTATGGTCGTATGATGCCCAAGCGTATCAGCACCAGCACTCCCAAGGGTCTGCCGACCCGCGAACAAATCCTCGATTTCATCGCCACGTCCGACGTGCCCGCGGGCAAGCGCGAGATTGCGCGCGCCTTCGGGCTGACCGCGCAGGACAAGATCCTGCTCAAGGCGTTGCTCAAGGACATGGCCGACGAGGGTCTGATCGACAGCGCCCCCGGCCGCGCGTTCCACAAGATGGGCGGCGTGCCCAAGGTGACCGTGTTGCGCATCATGGACGTCGATGACGGCGGCAACATCTGGGCGGTGCCCGAACGCTGGGATTCCGAGACCCCGGCCCCGAAGCTGCGCGTCCGCGATCGCAAGAACGGGGCGCTGGGCGTCGGCGACCGTATTCTCGCGCGGACCGAGGAAGCCGGGCAGGGCTGGATCGCGCTCCCGATGAAGGTGTTGCCGCGCGGCGAGGAACTCGTGCTGGGCGTGCTCCGGCAGGAGCCGGGCGGCATGTGGCTGCAAGGCGTCGAGAAGAAGGAACGGTCCGAGTTCATGGTGTCGGACGCCGGCGGTGCGCAGGCGGGTGACCTTGTGCTGGCGGAACGGGCAGGCCGGCCCCCGCGGGTCACGGTGCGGGTGACTCAGGTTCTGGGCGACCCGTTCGCGCCGCGCAGCTTCTCGCTGATCGCTATCCACAAGCTCGGCATTCCCGACGTATTCTCGTCCGAAACGCTCGACGAGGCGGTGCACGTCGCCGCGCAGTCGCTTGGGGAGGACCGCGAGGATCTGCGCCACTTGCCGATCGTCGCGATCGACCCCGCCGATGCGCGTGATCACGACGATGCGGTGTGGGCGACGCCCGACGATGACCCTGCAAATGATGGCGGCTGGAAGGCGATCGTCGCGATCGCGGACGTGTCGTTCTATGTTCGTCCGGGGTCTTCGCTCGATCGCGAGGCGCGGCGACGCGGGAACAGCGTTTATTTCCCCGATCGCGTCGTGCCGATGCTGCCCGAGAGCTTGTCGGCGGAGATGTGTTCGCTGAAGGAAGGCGTCGATCGCGCTGCTTTGGTCTGTCATTTGCGGATTGCGAAGAACGGCACGCTCCTTTCGTGGCGGTTCACCCGCGCGGTGGTGCGGCTTGCGGCGAACCTGGCGTATGAGAATGCGCAGGCGATGGTGGATGCTTATAAGCCCCTCCCCCTCGGGGGAGGGGTTGGGGGTGGGGCCGTGCCGGCTTCCGACGGTGTGTCTGCTGCACTGCCCCACCCCAACCCCACCCCAGAAGGGGAGGGGCTTGAGTCCCCCATCCACGCCGCGCTGCTGCCGCTGTGGGACTGTTGGCGTGCGCTCAACAAGGCGCGCGAGGCGCGTGCGCCGCTCGACCTCGATCTGCCCGAACGCCGCGTGATGCTTGACGAAATGGGGCGCATCCTGTCGGTCGCCCCGCGTGAACGGCTCGATGCGCACAAGTTGATCGAGGATTACATGATCGCCGCCAACGTCGCGGCCGCAAAGGCGCTCGAGGCGAAGAAGGCGCCGGTGATGTACCGCGTCCACGAACAGCCGGGCCGCGAGAAGATCGTCGCGCTCAAGGACTATCTCAAGACCTTCGGGATCGAGTTCTCGCTGGGGCAGGTGATCCAGCCGCGCACGTTCAACCACATCCTCGCCAAGGTTGCGGATGACGACATGCGCCCGCAGATCATGGAACAGGTGCTACGGACCCAGACGCAGGCCTATTATTCTCCCGCCAACATGGGCCATTTCGGACTCGCGCTCGGTAGCTACGGGCATTTCACCTCGCCGATCCGGCGCTATGCCGATCTGCTTGTGCACCGCTCGCTCGTCGCCGCCTACAAGCTCGGGCCGGGCGGACTGACCGATGGCGAGACCGCGGGCATGGAGCGGATCGGGCAGTCGATCTCGCAGTTCGAGCGCCGCGCGATGGAGGCGGAGCGCGATACGATCGACCGCTATGTTGCTGCGTTCCTGTCGGAGAAGGTCGGCGAGGTGCTCGAGACGCGGATTACTGGCGTGACCAACTTCGGTTTCTTTGCGACCGTCGAGGGGATCGGTGGCGACGGGCTGATGCCGGTACGCGACATCGGTGGCGAGTATTTCCGCTTCGACGAAGCGTCGCGGACGTTGACTGGCGATCAGACCGGCACCGTCTACGCCAGCGGACAGAAGCTGCCGTTGCGACTGGCTGAGGCCAATCCGGTGTCGGGCGCTTTGCGGTTCGAGATGGTCGAGGGGCGCGGGGCCGCACCCACGCGCGACGAGCGTGGCAAGACGCCTGGCAAACCCGCCGGGCGCGTGCTCAAGCGCCGTGGGCGACCCGCGAATATTCGGCATCAGGGCAAGAAGCGGTAGGAAACGTCGGACGGTTGAGCTGGTCTTTTCCTACCTGCCGTTTGCGGCAGCGAGATTGCACCGAAAGTTGCCGCGCGCATTGATGCAGTGGAGGACGCAGCCATATCACCGCCCGGCTGCGTCGATCATCGTCTCAGCGGGCGTCGCTCGTCGAGGAGGTTGCGGATCGTGGTCGCCGCTACGCCCGCCTCGCCCATAGCGTGGCTGATCTGGTCGAGCCCCTTCACCACGTCCCCCGCCGCGAACAGACCGGGGATCGAGGTGCGTTGGTGATCGTCGACTTCGAGACATCCCTCGGCAGTCGCACGGGCACCCGCGCGGACAGCCAGTTGCGACCGGATCGTCGAGCCGAGTGCCGGGTAGACGCTGTCGAACGCGAGGTCACCGCTCGCGGTCTTTACGACCATCTGCTCCCCGTCGATCCGCATCGGGGAGCATGGTCCGTCGACATGGCCGATCCCGGCGTCGTCGAGCTTGGCGAGGCACGTATCGTCGAGGTCGTGATGCGCGCCGGGCGCGATGAGCGTGACGTCGCGCGTGTAGCCGCGCAGGAACAGCGCTTCCTTCATCCCGTGGTCACCCGTGCCGATCACGCCGACGCGCTTGTCGGTGACCTCATAGCCGTCGCAGATCGGGCAATAGCGGATCAGCCCGCGCGCAAGCGCCGCGTCATGGACGGCGCGGTCCATCTCGGGCTGGATGTTGACGACCCCGGTCGCGAGCAACACCGATCGCGTCGGGAAAACGCGGTCGCCGATGCGGACTTCGAAATCGTCTCCCTTCGTGCGAATTTCGCTCACTTCCGCCGCCTCGCGCACCACGCCGAATTCCTCGGCCTGGTCGAGCATCATCCGGAGCAGGTCGGTCCCCTTGATCCCGCCCGGATAGCCCGCGTGGTTGTGCGTCCGCGGGATCAAGGCGGCACGGCTGCTGCCGCAGTCGAACATCCGAATCTTCAAGTGAAACCGCGCGAGATAGATTGCGGCGGTAAGTCCGGCAGGGCCAGCGCCGATGATGATGCAGTCGTCCATGGCTGCGATACGCCTGCACGGTCGCATCGTTCCTTGACGACATTGCAGGGCGTATATACATTTGGTATATACGGAGATCGGCATGGCACAGGAATTTCGCGCCAAGGTATTCAAATCAGGGAATTCGTTGGCATTGCGGCTACCGAAGGGGCTCGGTGCGATCGAAGGAACGGAAATGATTGTTCGAGAAGATCGTGGCACCTTCACCTTCGAGCCTGCGAACAGGCAGCGAAAGATCACCGGGGATGGCTGGATGGGGGCGTTGCCCTGGCTGTCGCCCGTTACGCCGGAAGATCGTGAATTCGACCACAGCCCTCGACCGTGGGACGACCCTGATTGGCCGTCAGCGGCGTGATCTATCTTCTCGATACGAATATTTGCATTCTGTTGCTGGCAACGGAGGCGCATCGTCTCCGCGCTCGCGTGCGCGAATGCGCCGTGGGCGATCTGGCGATTTCTTCTGTCACCTTTGCTGAGATCGCCTTTGGTAGCCGGAACGGAAAGATGCCGCCGATGAAGGTGCTGGAAGCCTTCATACGCGACGTTCCGCCTGTTCCGTTCGACACGGCGGCGGCGCGTCAGTATGCCGCGCTACCCTTCCGGCGCGGCAGTTTCGATCGCCTGATCGCTGCCCATGCAATCGCGCTCGATCTGACCCTAGTAACCAACAACGAACGCGATTTCGCCGACATCCCCAACCTGCACTTAGAGAATTGGACGCTATGACTTTCGCCGCTACCGTCCTGACGCTCTACCCCGAGATGTTCCCCGGCCCGCTCGGCATCTCGCTCGCCGGGCGTGCGCTGGGGGAGGGGAAGTGGAGCCTCGACGCGCGCAACATCCGCGACTTCGCGACCGACAAGCATCGCACCGTCGACGAGACCCCGGCGGGCGGCGGCGCGGGAATGGTGCTCAAGGCCGACGTCCTCGCCGCGGCGATCGACAGTGTCGCGACGGGCGCGCCGATCCTCGCGATGACCCCGCGCGGCCTTCCGCTCACGCAGGCGCGCGTGCGCGACCTTGCGCAGGGGCCCGGCGTCACCGTCCTGTGCGGGCGGTTCGAGGGATTCGACGAACGCATTTTCGCTGCACGCAATGTCGAGGAGGTGTCGATCGGCGACTATATTCTCTCGGGCGGAGAGATGGGTGCGCTGGTGCTGCTCGACGCTTGCATTCGGCTGCTTCCCGGCGTAATGGGCGCGGCTTCTAGCGGTGATGACGAGAGCTTCGAAAGCGGTCTT
>Ga0265798_10002729_pt1 | contig 25679 bp, 19 predicted proteins | sample P3T30metagenome_FD_192430 | JGI IMG/M metagenome (GOLD analysis project Ga0265798, IMG submission 192430) | Plant litter microbial communities from East Loma Ridge, Irvine, California - P3 T30 | ecosystem: Environmental > Terrestrial > Plant litter > Unclassified | place: USA: California...
TTTAATCCATCTGTAGATGTATCTCTGGTAGGCAGTCCATTCCTGGACGAGAACCCCTCTGTTTCCGCTGAATTATTAAAGGTGCCGCCGTTTTCTGCTAAAGCGACATTGATCTCTAGCGTCACTTGTTCTTTTGACAAAGGGGGCATTGTGCTGGTACTTAGCAGCATATTTTTGTAGTTGAACCCATCGAACCGCGGATCCGTGTAAAGTACACCCGATGTATTTAATCTAGCGATTATGACTTTACATCCCGGGAAGGTTTGGTCCAGATCATCAATTAGACTGATGCGTTCGATGGCAGTATTTCCGCTGTTCACAAGTGTAAACAGATAGGTGATGTTATAGGTACCGTCAGTATTCTTAACACTTGCTACAAGTCTTTTTGCCAACCCAATTTTTGCAGGTGCCAGAACGTTGACCGTTACATTACCTGGCGCAGGGGACACATTGCCGTTAGCATCAATTAGCTCGTAGGTAAAGGTATCAGTACCGGTGTAATCCCCATTTGGGGTATATACAGGTAGTCCTGTCGCAGGATCAATTGTTACCTTTCCATGTTCTGGTTGCTTGACTACCCTTATTGATCCTCCTTGTGGAACAGGGATGATAATTGTTTGTGGTTCTCCCGATACGCCATCAACGGTGATATTTGGCGTCACAATTGGGATTGTCGTGTTGTTTTGTACGGTCACAACAACAGTAGCAACGTTCGACTCCAAGCCGTCTAAATTTTTAACACTGTAAGTAAATAAATCTTGTCCAAAGTAGCCGGGATTAGGTGTATAGGTTACGATTCCAGTTGAGTTGTTAATTGTCAAGGTGCCATTAGCAGGTTGTGATTTAACGATAATACTTGCGGGGTCAATACGAGCGGTACCGGCACCTTGAGAATCATTCACTAAGATTGGAACTAACACAGGTGTATTGAAAGGAGTGATGATCGCATCGTTATTCGCAACTGGGGGATTTGTTATCGTGAATTGGACATCATCCGAAATGGCGCAGCCACCAGGAGATGTTACAGTCCATCTAAATACGTAAACACCACTTGTTAGATTAAGTAACCTGGCGTTGTACAAGGTTGGATCTGAGAAGAGTGCGGTATTGGGCCCTGAAACCTGAGTCCAACGACCAATATTGTTTGAAGGATTATTACCCTGTAATGTCGGGTTTCCGCTTGTAGTTAAGTTTACTGCTTGATCAGCCCCGGCAGACACAGCGGTAGGAGGGGCAACATAGTTAAAGGTAATGGTCGCAGCATTTGAAACTAGCCCTAGTGAATTACTGAAGTTGTAGTTTGCTGTTGCAGTGCCTAGAAATCCAGCAACGGGAACAAACCGTACAATTCCGTCTGCATTCACAGTAAACCGACCCTGGTTGGTGATGTTGAACTCTCGTTGTATTCCAGCTACAGATGGATCTAGATCAATGGTTGCTTTATTAATTGTTACTTCTTCATTATAGCCGCTGTCGTTAGCAGTGATATCTAGGGTGCCATTTAGCCCGGCACAAACGGTAGCAGCATCACTGTTTGCAATAGGATTTGGGTTATAAAGGTCTATAGACACGTTTCTAATTTCGTGAAAATTGGTCTGATCTCCAGTTGAGGAGGCGAAGCCATAGCTCAGGAGTGGAGGTGCCGCGTCAGGGTAGTGGTAGTTGTCTATGATGGTAGATGTAATTTGCGGCGAGCCACCTCTTGTTATTTTGACGTTGATATTATACCCACTTACTGCGTTAGGGATGAGTTCAATTAGTACCTTTCGGTAACCTTGTTGGGTGGGGTCTGAAACCCTTTTTGTTGCATCGCCAACTAATGACACACCTTTCAAATCCGTTTTTTGAGTGATCAGGAATCTGTAATTGTCAGGGATTAAAGCTGCGCCGTCACCTTTTCCTCTTAAGGTTACAGATCCAGGTACTTGAGCTGTACCTCCTTGCCGACCCTCGTTAGGATTTGAAAAATTTCCAAACTCATCTAAACCAACTGCAAGGTAGCCCTTACTTACCCCGGGAGAAACAGGGTTCGTCGTGGTTATTTGGGCATATCCAAGTGATCCCCCAAATCCACCAATATTAAACGGATTAGCAGAGGCGTCAAACAAGAAGAAGCTAATTCCATCGGCACCGTTTCCACCATAGATGCAGTACTCAAATTCTACTTTCAAACCATCTGTAGAGGGAAAACTTGTTGTATTATAAACGTAACCTTTCTGATTGTTCGATGCGTTCGTTAGTCGAAGATACCCTTGTCCATTAGGGTCTATAGGTGTTCCTCCCTCGAAAGTGCTGCCAGAAGCAGTAAGAAATGCTGATGGCGCACCGCCAAATGTAATGCCTCTGGCTGTAGAATTTCTAAAGCTTTCGACATAAGGAAATTGAGCAACGCACATCTGGTTAAAGCCCAAGATGATCAATAAAAGATTAACGATGAATTTAAGCATGGAATATTAGAGCATATTTATTTTGGCACAGATATCTAGTAAACTTCAGTGAGAAAATGTGACTAGTATTTGCACAAAAATAATAAAAGATTAGAGGTTATGTTTTTTCCCAGCTATTTAATTGAAAATTATAATGTTTGATTCGTTTAGCAGGATTTCCTGCGGCAATGCAAAATGGAGGAACATCTTTCGTTACCACGGCTCCAGCGGCGATAATCGAGTGTTTCCCAATTCTGCACCCAGAGGTAATCACAGCGTTTGCACCAATCCAACAATCATCTTCAATATAAATCATAGCGGTCGTCGTACCTTGCTGTACAATGGGAATGTTAATGTTTTTGTATTGATGATCTTGGCCGCTAATCACAACATTCTGTGCAATTATTACATTGTCACCGATGTATACTGGACCTATTATAACATTTCCGATTCCTACAAGAGTGTTTGCACCTATGCTTACATCTCCAACACCGTTGTTAACAGTAGCAAAATCCTCGATTATCGAATTTCGTCCTAAAATAAATCGATTGAAGGGGAAAACATCCAAACGTGTTCTTCTTCTTATTTTACTACCCTTGGAGCGGGTGTGGAAAAATGGATTAACAAATAGCCTCACCCACATTCTTGGTCTTGCTTCATCTGTAGGTATGATCAACCAATGAATATACGCTTTAAGTTTTGGACTTCGTCCGATGAAGTCAGAAATAAATCGTAACATATAGTCTTTATAGGGTAATATAAACTTACCCTATCCTGAATAAGTTTCTAGAATACAGTGAAATTAGTCCGATTTTATGGTAGTCACATTCGCAGTAGCTATTTGAGGTTTCCTCTACATGCTTGAATGTTAAGACATGTTTCTGAATCAATTAAGGAGCAAGATTTACAGGTTTACAGTAGTTAATCTTCTAAACGCAACCAATACGCATTATGTCCAAAAGTGCGAATTTTTATGAAAAACCATGAAATCTTAATTCTTTTGATTGCTAGAAGTCATATCTTTGACTAATAACAATCACCTATGAACAAAAAGTCTGCAATACTCATGCTAGTATTCTTGTTGACTCTTACGAAATCTAGTCGCATCCTTGCCCAGGATGCAAGTCTTATTGATGTTTCGTATTTATTGTTGGAGAAGCTGGTAGCAGCTGCAAAGGAAAACTATCCCCGGGTGCAAATGCTAAATCGCGAGATAACAATAGCTAAATCTGATTTGACAGCTGCAAAAATTTCATGGTTGGAACCATTATCTTTCCAATACGTAGCTCGCTCCAACGAGGCCAATCTAAATCCAGTTAATATTACTACAGCAGATATTCTTACAGGATACCAATTTGGTGTTAGTTTTAGTCCGACGTCCTTATTGTCAAAGCCTAGTACAATTAAAAAAGCCAAAGAACAAGTTGAGGTTGCAAAGCTCAGCCAAGCTGAATATTTTCTGCAGTTAGAGGCAATAGTGAAGTCCCGCTACTTTGTCTTTTTGCAATATCAAAAATCATTAGCGCCTGCCAATTCAGCTTTAAATGATGCTGAAAGTAACTACAAGGTAATTAAAGCCAAATACGAGCGAGGAGAAGCCTCCTTTCTCGATTTCAACAGTGCCTCGCTTTCATTTAATGATGCACTTCAAAGAAAGTTGCAATTAGAAGCGAATTATTTAAGTTCCAAGGTTGCTTTAGAGGAATATACAGTTACAAGGCTAGAGAATATTAAATAATGCACGAAATACTTAGATTTTTCAAACTTCTAAAGCAGTATAGGTTAACATTGATTGTTATTCCCATTGCTGCAATCATCATTACGTTCTTTTTAGTTCGGAACTTACAGGATTCCTATGTGTCAACAGCTCAGATTGCCACAGGAATTGTTGATGAGACACGACAATCGATAATAGCAGCTCCGTTAAGTAGGGAACAGGCCGCTCAAAAATTCAACAATATTATTGAATCAATGCGAATGAACCGGGTGATTAACCAGGTGTCATACAAGCTTGGAATACATGACCTTACCTCTGCAACGCCCTACAAGAAGCCTAGTAAAGAAGTATTAAATTTAAATCGATCAGCGAGGCTCCATGCTATTCGGACTTTTCAACAAAAGTATACAAATGCCGAACCTTTGAATGTCTTTGATGCTGACCAAAAAGGATTAAATGATGTATTAAAATCCCTTGGCTATGATGCCGAATCCATTAGAAACAAATTATTGGTTTATCGAAATGGAGAAACGGACTACATCATGGTGCAGTTTGACTCTGAAGATCCTAATCTCTCTGCTTTTGTGGTGAACAACATTGCAAGTGAATTCATCCAGATATATAGTCGAACCGTAAAGGAGAACCAAATTCAGGCTAAAGAGTTTTTGGGCAATTTACTTAAGGCAAAAACAGACACCTTGAATTCTAGGGTGCGGAATCTTAGAAACTATAAAGTAAAAAATAGTATAATAAATCTTACGGACCAGTCGAAACAGCTTTATGATTTGATTCTGGAATATGATACGAAGAAAATTGATGCAATGGAGAAAACAGCTTCGTACGCCGGGGCTTTAAATGAAATTGATCGAAAGCTTAATCCAAATGAGCGCAAGTATCTTGAAGCTGAAGTTTCGCAACTTAACCGAGCTATTGTTACCGTTAAAGATGAAATGGCTGCTGTTTATAATCTATATCTTGATAATGACTTTGACGAGAAATACAAAAAAAGCTACGATTCATTAACTAATGTGTTGAGTCAAAGGCTACAAAATTCGTCTGATGCTTACATAAGCAATCCGTTAAACCTAAAGCAAGACCTAATTACGCAAAAGCTTGCACTCGAAATTCAATTGGATATTTCACGTTATAGCGTTGGGATTCTAGAACGAAAAATTGCAGAATTGAATAGCCAGTTAAGCCAGTTGGTGCCAAAAGATGCAGATATACAACGGTTGAATATGGATATTGAAATAGCAAACAAGGAATATACAGATATATTAAACAGATATAATCAGAGTAGTTTGGAGGCCTCAATTTCTGATAGAATGAATGTCGTTCAGCCTGGCATTCCGGGCTTGGCTCAACCCTCTAAGAAAATGCTGCTGGTAATTTTAGGTGGCATAATCAGTTTTGTATTTTGTTTGTTAGGAATATTTATTATCTACTTTTTTGATGACAGAATTTATTCTGCAGAGGGTCTATCTAATAACAGCAGGCTGCAAGTACTTGGAAGTATTAATGCTTTATCTGTATCAAGTGTTGACTTAGTACAACTATGGGAAAAAGAGGAACATTCTCAGGAGCTGCTTGCTTTCAAGAATCAGTTAAGGGCTTTAAGAAATGAAATTGAAACTGAAGTAAGCGACAACGTTGTACTATTGACAAGTTTAGGTGTGAATGAAGGAAAAACACTTTTAACATTAAGTTTAGCTTTTGCCTGGAAAATGGCAAAGAAAAAGGTGCTCATTATTGATGGTAATTTCCAGCACAATAGCATTACTGCTGCCAGTAGTAACCCGTCCTATTTGGAAGATTATCTAACCTCAGATCACGAAGTCTTGAATATGTCAACCTTAAATTCTATTGATGTACTGGGTAACAGAGGCAATGATTCATCCTTATTCGAAATTGCTGAACAAGATCGTGTAAGAGCTAAGCTACTTTCATTAAGACAAAGTTATGACCTCATCTTAATTGAAACTTCTTCTTTAAGCGTTAGCAGTCAGCCAAAGGAATGGCTTTCTTTTAGTAACAACATTATTGCCGTATTCCAAGTTGGAGGAGCACTTCAGACTGAGGATAAGGACACACTTGATCAGTTGAATGAAACGGGTGTATTTAAGGGGTGGGTTTTAAACAAGGTTAAACCATGAACATACTGCTTTATATTTGGATATTCCTTCAGCTGTATGTTGGATATAACTTAGTATTGCCACTTGTATTCCTGTTGGTGCGGAAGATCAAGCTTGGAAAAAAAAGCACTTATGCGCATGCGGAGAGGATAGATTTCGATTACGCAATCATAGTTACGGCATATCAACAGTCCTCGATGATTAAAAGCGTTGTCAATTCCATTCTGGAACTTAAATATACTAACTACATTGTTTATGTGGTGCTGGACAACTGCGATAAGATCCCGGAATTTCCCAGTGATAAAGTTGTATTGCTCTACCCGGAGATCCCCTTGGCAAGCAATACAAAATCGCATTTTTTTGCCATCGACAACTTTAAGAGACCGCATAACTTCTTGACGATTGTCGATGGTGATAATCTTGTAGATCCAAATTTTCTGACTGCATTAAACATTGAGTTTTCGAAAGGATTTCAGGCTGTACAAGGAGTTAGAAAGGCAAAGAACATGAACACTATGTATGCTTGTCTTGATGCAGCCAGGGATTTGTTTTATCACTATTATGATGGTAAGGTTCTGTTTTGTTTAGGTTCTTCTGCAACACTGGCAGGTTCAGGAATGGCCTTTTCAACTGCTCTTTACAGAAAAGCCCTTGAAAATGAAACGATTGAAGGTGCTGGCTTTGATAAAGTTTTACAGTACAAGATTGTAAGGGATAATTATCGAATCGCCTTTTCTGAACTAGCGATTGTCTATGATGAAAAAACATCAAAGTCTGAGCAATTGGTTCAGCAACGATCAAGGTGGATCAATACTTGGTTTAAATACATGAAATATGGTTTCAGGCTATTAAGAGCAGGTATTACGAACCGAAGTAAAAATCAATTTCTGTTCGGGCTTATATTGTCACGGCCACCTATATTCATTTTTCTTACCTTGTCTCTTACATTCATGACCATTAACTGGTTTGTAGATTTAACAGCGTTTTTAACTTGGGCAGTGTGCTTTTTCGCGTTTGTAGCAGGTTTCTTTATTGCATTAAGTAAATCCAATGCTGATTCAAGAATATACAAGTCTCTTATAGGCATTCCCATGTTTATTTTCTTTCAAATAATCTCTCTGATGAAAAGCAAGAAAGCCAATCAGATTTCGGTGGCAACCATCCACTATCATGACGTAAAGGAGACGAATTAAACTAAGTCGCGATGAGAGTTAGACCGGTTACAAGAAGCAAGGCCAAAAAATCTGCTGACCAGAAGTCTTTGAATAAACTAACAAAGATTGTTGCTCTTACCCTGGTGTTTGCAGTGGTGTATTACTTTCTTATTAAAATAGTTTTTTTGTAACTAAATCCATGAGAAAAACTATAGGTAACTTTGTAAGTCCATCATTATTGTTTATCATCTTAGTGGTGTTTACTGTTGTGTTAGGATTACTTACTTGGACAGTCGGTATCAATTTCAGCATTGCGATTCTTGCTACCACGGTTTTGATTCCCCTAATTGCCGCGATAATATTTTACCCCGAATTTGGAGTAATAATCTTTCTGGTAGGGGCATATTTTGTTATGCTGATATCGCGAATAGGGGTGAATTTTCCGGTCGGCACCTTAATGGACGGTTTAGAACTATTATTGCTAGTAGGTGTATTAATCGCACAAAAGAAAGAACCCCGCTGGGTTGATTTCAAAAGCCCTATTACGGTTGGAATTCTTGTGTGGATCTCGTACAATATTCTTCAGGTTGCGAATCCGAATGCAGAATCAAGGCTTGCATGGATATATACCATCCGTTCGACCGCACTTTTTATGCTAACATACTTTATTTTTGTTACGCAAATTAGATCAGTCGAATATATTCGAACAATTTTGAAGATTTGGATTGCACTGAGCTTTCTAGCGGCTATATATGCTATTAAACAGGAGTATGTCGGCTTTTTTGACTTTGAAATGCGAAGTATTGATACTCCTGAATTAAGAACATTACTCTTTATTGGTGGACATTGGCGAAAGTTTTCAATTTTTGCAGAACCTGTCTCATTTTCCTACAATATGGTAATAAGTTCCATCTTGTGCATCGTTTTGATCATGGGGAAACTGAAGTTCTACAAGAAAATTCTTCTTAGTATATGTGTTTCAATCTTGCTGCTAGCAATGATCTTTTCCGGCACCCGTGGTGCGTACCCGCTTCTGCCAGCTGCATTATTTTTATTAGCCATTCTCAAGTTTAACAGAAGGATATTAGTATTCTTCACCTTTGCAGTCCTCTTGTTTATAGGTCTCGTATTTATGCCTACCTCAAATCAGAACATTGTGCGATTTCAGTCTGCATTTAGACCTTCAGATGATCCATCATTCAACCTTCGAAAAGCAAATCAAAAGCGCATACAGCCATATATTCAAACACACCCTTTTGGTGGTGGATTGGGTTCTACTGGGACTTGGGGTGAGCGATTCTCACCAAACTCTTATCTCGCACAATTTCCTCCCGATAGTGGCTTTGTTCGGGTAGCTGTTGAACTTGGCTACGTAGGCTTGTTCATATTCTGCACTTTCTTATTTATAATTTTAAAAACAGGCATTGAAAACTACTATAGCATAAAGGATCCAGAATTGAAAAATTATTGTCTTGCAATGGTATTAATAACATTTGCGCTTGCTATAGGTAACTATCCGCAGGAGGCATTGGTACAGTTCCCCATAAGTATTTTTTTCTATTTAATAATTTCACTAATCAGAATTACCAGTATACTGGATCAGAACTCAACCGTTGGGAACCAAAACAATTTAAAAAATGACTAATAGAGACATTATCGTAGTGGGTCAACAAGGCTGGTTTACTGAAATTGGAAGTAATTGTAAAGATATTGCTCTTGAATTTAGTAAACACAATCGTGTACTATATGTTAATCCTCCACTAGATCGAATTACACAAATTAAGGTACGTGGAGCAGCGCGAGATACCAGGCAGTTCAGGGTGGTCAAAGGGCTTGAGGATGAGCTTGAACTTATTACTCCAAACCTATGGGTATATACCCCTAGTGATGTTATTGAGTCAATTAATTGGATAAAGATTCCTATAATTTTTGATTTTCTTAACAAAATAAATAATCGAAGGTTTGCCGAATCAATTCAAAAAGCAGTTAAACAGCTTAATTTTAAAGATTTTGTCTTATTCAATGACAATGACATTTTTAGATGCTTTTATCTTAAAGAATTATTAGCGCCGGACATTAGCTTGTATTACTCCCGTGATAATATCACTGCAACTGACTATTGGAGATTTCATGGATCAAGGTTGGAACCCCTTCTTATCAAGAAAAGTGATGTTTGTGTAGCTAATTCTACATTCCTTGCAAATAGATGTAAGCAATTTAATAATAACTCATTTTATGTTGGGCAAGGCTGTGAAATGATTTCGGATGAAAAGTTTGTCAAATCATCTATGCCTTTAGATATGCTCGGTATAAAAGGTCCTATAATTGGGTACGCTGGAGTGATCATATCCATCCGATTAAGTTTCGAGATCATTAGGCATATTGCAATTGAACGGCCCGAATGGAGTTTAGTTCTCATCGGGCCAGAGGATGATTTTTTCACTAACAGTGACCTTCACCAGTTTAAAAATGTATACTTTCTAGGCATGAAAGAGCCAAAGGATCTTTACCCATATATGTGTAATTTTAATGTTTGCATTAATCCTCAAGCTATCAATCCACTGACAATCGGTAACTACCCAAGAAAAATTGATGAATATCTTGCAGCTGGCAGGCCAGTAGTTGCAACCGCCACTGAGGCAATGGAGCCATTTAGAGAATACTGCTATTTGGCGAAAAACAAGGTGGAATTTTTAGATTTGATTGAGAAAGCGTTGATAGATAATGATTCAGGGTTAGAATCTGAGCGGATAAAATTTGCTGCAACACATACTTGGGAAAATAGCGTGCGCAAAATATATGAGTCTATAGCATCAAGTAAAACTTAAGTGAGCAAAACTAAACCTTACACCTATGAAGATCGCCCACATCATACTTGTGCATAATAAGCCTCATCAATTGCAAAGATTATTGATGGCTATTGCTCACCCCAATGCAGTATCATTCATTCATATTGATAAAAAATGCAGAATGGATGATTTTAGCTTTTTAACAAAGCTGGATAATGTCATAGTTGTTTCAAAGAGAATTGACGTTACTTGGGGCGGTTTTAGCATCGTTCGGGCTATTTTAGCATCAATTAATGAGATAAGTAGATACCGATATACTTTCGATTACGTAAATTTAATTAGTGGTCAAGACTATCCCCTTAAATCTCCAGCTGTAATCTTAGACTACTTGTATAAGCATCCGGGAAGAATATTCATGGATTACTTTCTTCCTGGACATAGATGGTTGGAAGACCTTAAATTCAAATTATTCAAATATCATCTTACAGATTATAAATTCAAAGGTAGTACACGCCTCGAGCAGTATCTTAGTAGAATTTTGCCGAGCGTTTCAATACCGAAAGACTTCGTGTTGGTTGGGAATTCGGGATGGTTCACGTTAGACTGGGAATCGGCGTCATACCTGCTGCAATTTTTTAAAAATAACCGATCTTTCGTAAGAAAATTTTTGTTTTCCTGGGGATCTGATGAATATCTAGTCCAGAGTATACTTTATAACTCTCCCTTACGTGGCAAGATCATTAATGATAATCTTCGCTTGATAAACTGGAAAGAAGGCAATGCAAGCCCTTCTATATTCACTTCTAAAGACGAAGCCAAATTGTTAAATTCCGAGAAGCTTTTCGGTAGAAAATTCGACCTCCACGTTGATGAAAAGATATTTGATTGTTTGGATAAGGCTATTGAAATAAGAAAATTATGAATCAATGCAGTGTAATTTGCTGATAAGTGTTTAATGTATATAGTATCCCAAAATGAGTAGAACAAGATCAGCCTTTATAGGAGCTTTGTCGTCACAGTTTTTTACAATCTGTGCGATATTGTTAAATTTCGTTACAACACCGTTTATTCTGCACCACCTAAGTTCCAGTATCTATGGCTTGTCAATCATAATATTTCAAATCACATCCTATTTGGGGATGTTTGACTTTGGTTTAACAGCTGGAGTTGAAAGGTTTTTGGCAGGTACCCGGGGAGATTCCCCAGAATCCAGACAAAAGATACAGCAGATTATTTCGACGTCATTTATTGTGTATTTAATTCTGGGATTGTTGGTGGTTTTAGTCGGCTGCATGTTTGCTCCATTTGCAGCAGAAGCATTCGATGTTCCTGGGGGAATGTCTCATGATGTAAGGTCCATAATAGTTTATCTGTCTGTTCTAGTTGGTATGCAATTCTTATTAAGGGCAGTTTCGGGTATTTTTTTTGCTCACCAGAAGCAATTGCTTTCAAATTCCCTGTCATTTATTTTAAATATAAGCAATGTAGCCTTCACTGTCTACTTTGTTTATCTCGGATACGAATTATGGAGTTTTGTATATGCTCAAATTTTGGTCTTCATCTTTAACGCAATTCTGAACTTTGTTTTGTTTAAAAAGCACTATGGTTATATTAAAATTCGGATTGCTGATTTTAATTACCCGTTGCTAAAGGAGATGTTCGCTTATGGGTTTTACCTGTTTATAATTGGTATTGCAGTGCAAATCGTTTTTCAGACAGATCGAGTCTTAATTGGTTCAATAGTTTCTTTATCTGCTGTGTCCATATATGCATTAACATCGAAGCTACCTGAGCTTGCATCACAGTTTATATGGAAAATTACCGATAACTCGTTCCCGGCAATGGTAGAACTATCGAAAGGGCAAGAGAAGGACCACTTTCGACTTGTTCATGATAAGTTGATGAAGCTTACTCTTTCGTTAACAACCACTGCATTTTGGTTTATTGCATTGGTCACCCTACCGTTTTTATCATTGTGGGTTGGTACAAAGTACTTCGCAGGGCAGCCTTTCGTATTTTTAATTTGTTATCTCTACTTGATTCAACTTACATTTATTCATGTAAGTGCCATGTGTCTGAACGGTGCCGGAATTGCTAAACAACTCTCGCTAATGTCAGTCGTTGAAGCCGCCTTAAACCTTGGTATATCTATTATATTGGCAAAACAATTAGGACTTATAGGAGTACTCCTTGGCACGGTCATTTCAGGTGTTTTAACGTCTTTCTGGTATGTGCCCTATCTTACTGTAAGGTACATGAATATAAACTTTGGAGCTTACCTTAAAGTGACTCTAGGGCCCATTCTTTTTTGTTCTACAATTGACGGTTTAATATATCTTATCTTTCATTATTTTAATTTAGGTCCAAGCAAATTAACTTGGCTTTCGTTCTCGCTTACTTACACAGCTGTGTTCTTAGTTATGTTGGTTCCATTGATGTTTTATAACAGAGCGATACTAAAAGATTTGTTGACCAAAATGATAAAAAAACCTAATTCCATAACACCATGAAGACCTACAGCTTGCCAGTGATTTCTATAATTATGCCGGCATATAACTCAAGTAAATATATAATCGAAAGCATTGAAAGTGTCCTACAGCAGACATTTTCAAACTGGGAATTATTAATTGTGAATGATGGATCGACAGACAATACGGCCGAGATTGTACGAAAGTTTGTTGACCTAGATGAAAGAATTAAGTTGTTTAATAAGCCAAATGGTGGAATCGCTTCTAGCAGAAATTATGGGTTTGCCAATGCGAAGGGAGATTTTATAGCCTATCTTGATCATGATGATCTTTGGACGTCAGAGAAGCTTGCTCTTCAGGTGGAGGCTTTCTCTATGAGGAACGAGGTAGATGTTATCTTCGGTAACGGTATAGTTTTCTATAGCAATGCAATACAAGAAAGTTATCGCTATGACACAATTACAGGCTTTTATACTCACAGGGAATTGTATTTAAAGCAAATTAGAGCGAACTACATCCCGATTTTGTCTCTGCTAGTTCGACGCAAAGTTCTAGAAGCAATTGGCCCTTGGGATGAAAGTGAAATTTACCAAGGATGTGATGATTATGACTACTGGTTTAGGATGGCTCGCGCAAATGCAAACTTTTTAGGTTTAGACTCTGAGCTTTTTAAATACAGGAAGCACGATAATAACTATTCGAATAATACAAGAAAGATGCTTGCGGCGGAAGCAAACGTCTTGATAAAGAATTTCGATGCTAAATATCTGTCGAAAAACAAAGATCTAAAGTTCTTTAAATATCGAGTTCATTCCCTTGTTTTGTCTTTAGTTCAACTTGAAGAATTAAATGAGGCAAATGAAATCCTCAAGAGATTGAAAATAGTACCCTCTGTGCTTTTGATGCCTGCGCTAAAAGTAATAAGTATCTTTTCGAAGAATAGTGTGCCTACGTTGCGGGTTCTACTTAAATTAGATCGTGTGTTTACTTTCTAAAATAGATATGGTTGGAATTATGATAAAGGCTATAAAAAGAAAAATAAGGTTTTTCTTAATACGGAAACGCTTTCCGAAATCCAGGTCCGTAATTATTCACAAGACTTTCTTAACTGGTGAATACATGCGAATTTCCGTTTCTACAACGGCCAATATAGAAATTCTTGAGAACGTGACTTTCAGGGCATTTGGGAATATTGTTGTAGAACAGGCTGGAACCTTATTAGTTGGTAAGAATGTATTCTTCAATAATTATTGTTCCTTAAATTGTCTCGACAAAATCACTATAGGGGAAAATACACTTATAGGTGAAAGTGTTAAAATTTACGACCACAATCATAAGTATTCTAATGCACCTCAGTTTTATGTTCATCCGGATCAGTTTTCTACCGCACCGGTGCATATCGGACAGAATTGTTGGATTGGGAGTAATGTAGTTATCCTAAAAGGCGTAACAATCGGGAACAATGTGATAATTGGTGCAAATAATTTAATTTACAAATCTGTGCCTTCAAATACAATTGTAAAACTTAAATCTGAAGTCATTTCTCAGGCAATGGAACTTTAATATGAAACAGAACACTTTAAACGTAGTATTTACAATTGACGAAAAATTTGTTCGGCATTTTGCAGTAGCCTTTGTATCATTGCTAGAAAACAACCAAAATCTTGATTTAAACATTTATATAGTTCATGATATATCAAACCTTGATAGCTTAAATCAAGTGCTTGAATTCTACCTGCGTGACTATCAATTTAAATACAAGCTTCTATCACTTGATAACTCCGTGCTTGAATCATTTAAAGTTTCTATGCACTTGTCAAAAGCCGTATACTTTAGATTATTCTTAACCGAAATCTTGCCAACGGAAATTGACAAAGTTCTCTTTCTCGACTCAGATTTGGTGGTCACTGGAAGCCTAAAGGAAATGGCGATTCATACATTCGAAAATGAAGCTTTATTAGGACAAGATGATATTGAATTGGAGCTGAACATTTTGCGACTTAATGCAATGGGATTTTGCGTTTCTAAATACTTCAATGCAGGAGTTATGTTAGTAAACCTATCTCACTGGCGAGAGCGAAATTATACACAAAAATTCCTTGAGATTGCTAACACGTATATGGATCAATTAGCCTGGTGGGATCAGGACATTTTGAATATGGCTCTTGATAACAACTGGAAGTATTTTGACAGGAAATATAATGCTTTGCACCTGACCAAGAAGTGGGAAAAGATGCCGGTAATAATACATTATGCTGGACCTTCAAAGCCTTGGCACTACTTGAATCGGAATCCTTATAAAGCTATATATTGGAAATATCACAAATTAACCCCGTTCAAAAAGGTTAAAATGGAAGGTCGAACACTGAAAAACGTGTGGTATAAGAATTATATGTACATAAAAATCAAACTGATAAATACATTCACCAACAAGCACTATGATATCTAGTACGAGCTAAAGGATACTTATCCAGACTAACTGATGTATTCCTTAAAATTCTTTGTATGTATTTTGAACCTGTTTACAAATGATGCAAACAAGCCACCTTCCGCTTCAAGCCTCCGTGAAGATGTAAATACTCTTGCAGATGGGTGGGTAACTAACTTTAACTTTCCTCGTGTTTTCAAGTTTAAAGCCATTCTTCCATCCTCAGACTCCAACGTAAATGTCTCACTTCCAATAGCATTATCAAAGGTTCGTGCAGCAGTAACATTAAATCCTCCTGTTTCTCTTCCTATGGCAGCCACGAAGCCCATATTGAACCCCAGAACATTTATATGTTCCTTTTTTGCTTTTCTAATTTGAATCAGAAGTGATGTAATAGTCTCGTAAATTGTGAAAAGAAATCTACCTTGTTTGCCAATTGGAAGAAATGAGTAGCGCCCATATACACCCACGATTTGCTCGTTTCTAGTGAGTTCCATCGGCCTAATCATTTGGTCGATCCAAGATGGGGGATACAGTGTATCTGAATCTGCGCAAAGGTGATATTTTCCTTTCGCCTTAAGCAGTCCCAATTGCCTTGCATATGCGATGCCCTGCGATTTTTCAAAGAAAGTTTTTACTCCAATTTCATCTAAAACCTTTTGAGTATCATCGGTTGAGTTGTTATTGATAACGATGATTTCTATAGGGCGCTTACTATTTGTTGAGGCCAAAGATGATAGTGACCGGTGTATAGTGTTGGATTCGTTCCATGCAGGGATAACTACTGATACTTCCGGGTTCTCTTCTGTACTGAATCTTTTGAACTTCAACTTTAGTTCGTTTATGCTCTCAGCAGATAGCTCGTTAAAGTTTCTCCCATCGTACAAATGGAACTTCAACCATTTTGGAACATTAAAAATAGACATGATTTTTGCTTAAGCCCTAAAGATAGGAAAAAGAGGTTTACGATCGCAAGAGCCTATTTGTATTTGCGAAAAAATTGAAAAACGATCCAACATTCGCGGCCTTGTATTGATCAAATTAGTTGGCCTCGTTGGTGAATTCTTTAACATACAACGCAATGAATTAGAACTATTACACTTCTGAAGTATTAACTTTGTTCTTTATTTCAGATATGGAGGATATTACTAAGCCTATGACCCTGGTTTCCGTGTGCAATGACAACTTTGTAGTATTATTGTGTGCACTGATCAAGTCTATTGAGACAAATAAGAAGCAACAGGATAGAATAGATTTCATTTTGGTAAATGACCACATCAGCACTTTGAACCTTCAAAGAATTAAACAATGTATAAGTGATTATGAAACTCATTTGACGATAATAGATATTAATGCCATATTGAAGGTTGGCGTCTCTTTGCCTCTTGATCGTTCTACATTTCCATTAAACGTCTATGTTCGGTTGTTAATACCCAGTTTTCTACCTGAGGAAGTCAGTAAGGCAATTTATTTAGATGTGGATATGATTGTGAGGAAGGATTTATCAACTTTGTGGAACTTGCCGTTAGGAGACCACATGATTGGAGGGGTGCCTGATCGCTCAGGGACGATAAGCAGCCCGTGGGGGGGCATATCTAATTATGAGGAACTTGGACTCAACGGAGAAGAAAAGTACTTTAACAGTGGATTGCTTCTAATCAATGTCGAAGAATGGAGAAAAACGAACCTGTCCGAACAGTTGATAAAGTGCATATCTGAGAACGGCAGGTTTGCCAACTTTCCAGACCAGTATGGTTTAAACGTGATCTTTGCTGGAAAATGGCTTGAAATAGATAAGCGGTGGAATACGTATTCCCACGATGAAGAACTTGATCCTTTTATCATTCACTTTATTGGCAGAAAGCCCATTTATCGTAATTACGACGGTAATCCATTCTACAAAGCAGAATTCAAAAAATATTTGCATTTAACACCGTTTAACGCATTTAAAGAGCTGACAAATCTAAATAGGTACGCAAACAAGTTATACCACCTAATGGAGAAAAAGTGGCTCAGGTATTTTGGGAAATATTTTAAATTCTTGTAGGTTAATACCTTTGATTCAACTTTCATAATTAAACAACTTTAGATGGAGTATTTTAAAAATGTATCCCTGCTTATAACACATTATAACCGTCCTAAATCTTTAGAACGCCTCCTTTCAACATTCGAGGTTCTTAATTGTAGCTTCGACGAAGTCATAGTATCGGATGATGGCAGTAAGAGCGAACATCGAATTGCACTGCAGAATCTACAGTCTAGATTTTTATTTAGGCTAATAGAGTCGGTGAATAATAGAGGACTTGGTAATAATCTTAATAAAGGTCAGAGAGCGGTTAATTCAACAATGACCCTTTATGTTCAAGAAGATTTTGTTCCTACAGCAATGTTCCCGGCCAGCTTTAGAATTGCTTTAGATCTCTTGAAGAAGAATCAAGACTTGGACATCATCAGGCTATATGCATATTATGCTTATCCATACCTAAGACCTTATGCGAATGGTTTTTCAGAGATGCTGATTAAGCCATACTCATTGAACTACACTAAGATTTACTATTACAGTGATCATCCACATCTAAGGCGAAGTAATTTTCTTGAGAAGTTTGGTGATTATCAAGAGGGACTCGCAGGGGATCGAACTGAGTATCGTATGTGTTTGTCGTTTATCCAAAAAAAAGGGAAGGGATTGTTTTATAACAACTTCAAAGACCTGTTTGTGCAGGAGAACTCTGAAACAGAGCCAAGTACTATGACGAGAACCAATTTTACAAGCTCTGTAACCCCCCTGATTTCAGCACTTCGATATGTTTACCGTCAGGTAAAATATAATTTTGATATTAACTTTTATAAACCAAAGTAACATGCTTCAAGCAAAGAATGTTAAAGTAGGGTTTTCCACATTGTATAACCATCTGTGTTCAAATGGACGCCATCGATCGTAAGTTCTTTCTTCAACATTCTGTCCTTAGATAGAAGTTTATTGACATCTATGAATGGAATTTTTCTTTGACTAGCTAATTTTTTCAGAAATATATTCACGGAATCTACCTTATCATTTTCTTCGGGTGTTCTGGTGTACAAGGTACTCTGAATAACAGGAACAATTTTGTGCTTTAGTAGTGAATCTACTATATGTTGATAGTTCGGGTTCTATTTAGTGGTATGCCGACACCTAGGTCATTAATCCTACCCATGATGTAACAAGTGTCTGGCTTGTATTTAATAAAATTATCATTCATCAGTTAAACTAAATATGATGTCGTGAAACGAGAAGGTCTTAAATCTATTAGGTCATAATTTCCAGTTAATGATCTTCAATCTCCACCATAGGTTATTGAACCTCCAAAAATACAATTGAATAATGTCTAAATAATAGATTATCAATTTCGTGCCTGTACAAAAATAGCGACGTAACTATTAAGAAGGTGCTTGAGACACAGGATAATATAAGAAGCTTTTTCATTGCCAGATTATATCTTACCTAAATTAAGAGTAAGGAAAGTAATAGGCTTAATGACAGCAATTTGTCGTCACATGCATGATAATCGTTATTTCATTTGTCGGTTTAATCATGTCCTTAGCCAATTGTGGATTATCTATAATATTGCGTTCTGTTGCAAAATATCTCCTGCGGAAACATCCACAGGAGATATTTAATATAGCTTGTTCGCATAAGCTGCTGAACCTCTTTATAATTACTTAGTAAATCTTCGAATTATCCCTAAACCCAGCCTCAGTATTACTATACCAATCCACGCTTGCGTTTCCTCCAGAAGTTGCCCAATTTGTAAACTTTAAATAAGCTTCTCTAATGTTAGCTCTTTCCAATGGATATTTAAAATCTGCTACAGGAATTTCAATCGCCCATGGAAGATTATCAGCGGTGCTGTATGTTACGCCTAAGGAACTTGCATCATCTCCTGTATTAAAAAGGCTCTTGTCTGCAAGCTTGGTTGCTGGCTTACCACGAAGGTGCGTTTCATGACCTCTTCCAGCACTGCTTGAGCCATTCCAAATGAAAGGGTTGAACTTTCCGATACCAATCTCCTTTATTTCAGGCCCATCTGTTACATCAAAACTGAAGCTGGCATTAACAGATGCCGACTTAACATCATCTTTTACAGTGTTCCAAGTTTTTTGAGCAGCTCTGGTGTCTTTGAATAAAATTACGATCAGACTGTCTTGCCCGCTTTCAGGTCTAAATGCACTTAAACCGCCAGTTTTCACGTTTTTTGCTGGAATGTTGAACTGAACGCCAACACCATTATGGTATTCGCCACCAGAAGCAATTAAATCATATGAACCGTTAATTTGTACTACAATATTTTTTGCATTTGTGATAGCCTCGATTTTGTATCTCAGTACAACATCATTTAAATCATAATCAGCTGCTGAAGGCCAGCTGTCTTCAAAGGCCAAAGTAGAACCACCACCATCGTAATTTGGAGATTTTTGTCTGAAAGCTTTAGTTGGGTCATCTGGGAAATCATCCTGACTGTCAATTACACCATCTTTATCCCGGTCAGATTGTATGGCAATTCCATTTCCTAGGTTATTACAATCATCTTTCGCAATGTAAACCTCACAACTTTGAACAGCGCCATTGTAGAAGTGCACCTTGTTATTCTGATTACTGTTCAGTTGTTTGTCTCCACAGTATTGTAGGGACCCATTAAACCGGCCGTCATTATCATAAACCGGACTCGATGTTGCACCTGTAGTCTTAAAAAGTGATGTGCTACCTACACCATTTACAGAACCGTCCATTACCAGAAAGTCTCTGGTTTGGAACATTGCAGCATTATGCAGGTTTAATATACCCGAAGAATTAATTCGTGTTGATCCAACTACGATTAATTTATAGTTATTTACCAGTTTATCATTAATGAACTCTCCGGAAACACTCAAATTACAGTAGTTATTCAGCTCACCATTGGAGTTTACTGTGAAGTTAGCTACAGAAAGTTCCTTATTATTTATTAGCAATCCACTAAGATTGATCTTACTCCCTTTAAGTATACCATTATTTATAAAAGACTCTCCACTGCTAATATTTAAGTCATTATTCCAAGCTACGGTAGTCCCTGCGGCAACAAACAATTTTAAATTTGTATGGTTGAAGTTACCCAGAGTGATCGTTTTGCCTGGTGCGCTAAGTTTTAAAGTACCTCCATTATTCGCATTGACATTGATGGTTACATCATCCGTAGCGTTAAAACAAATTACGTCACTGCTATTGTTGATGTTGATATTAGCATCCGTAGTGCTTGTTCCACAAGATGGTTCCGTCACCGTACTCGCATCGCTCGAGGTAGCACTGATCTTCGTACTAATGCTTACCGAACTTATGGCAAAAGATATGCTAGTTCCATTTACTGCCATCTTTTCTGTAGTACTTGAACCATCTGGTGCAGTTTTGACGATATAAACCTCACGGATCGTTGAGGGAATAGATACTGGTATATTGAAAGGCTTCACCAATGTTGCGGCACCCTTTGAGATCGGCTCAACCCCAGTTGCAGGATCTGCCAGGTAGACGCTAATTACATGAATCTTGTTGCCAAATCGGCTATCGGTAATACCAACACTAAGATTTACATCTTTCACGGTTTGCCAAGCAAAACTTTTCGGCACCACCAAGTCTGATGTTCCATTTTCGACATCTGTTGCAATGCCATCTTTTTTACAGGATGAACCTATTACAGCTAATCCAATAAGAAAGGAGAGTATTTTTTTGTTCATAAAAATTTATTTAGATGATTCTGCAATTCCAATTGTCGTTCCAATAGGAAAAAAAGTGTGCAGCCTCTGGGTATATGTGCCCTAAAGTATGCTGCATGGCATTTTCGTTCTAGTTTAACAAAGACGCTTACTTGAGTGAAAATTTTATCCTGAGAATTCATTTCCACACTAAACATCAAATTAGGGTGACATTATCCCCAATAAAAAAGCCAGTTAGCGAATCACTAACTGGCTTTTAATATGATAAAGTGTAACCTTATTTGGCTCCTGTAAAGATTTTTGTGACATCCCTATAGCCTGTATTCGTATTGCTGTACCAATCTACATCCTTGCTACCACCTGATGAGGCCCAACTACCAAACTTCAGGTAAGTTTTGGAAATATCCTGAGCCTCTAGAGGATATGCAAATGATGCTTGGGGAATTTCAATTGCCCAAGGTTGTTGCGTTGCCGTGCTGTAAGTCTTATTGTTTGTAGTAGACTTATCATCTAAGGTATTGAAAAGCTTTGAGTCTACCAGATTAGTTGCCTTTTTGCCTTGTAGATGCGTCTCATACCCACGGCCGTAGCCTGGGGAGTTATTCCAGATAAACGGATTGTATCCACCGGCACCCATAGAAACTAGGGTAGGGCCATTGGTTACATCAAAAGCAAACGTGTATTTTTTGGCAGGAGAGGCGGGCTCCGTTGATTTTGTATTCCAGGTTGCCTGTTCCGTGCGACCATTTCTAAATAATATTACCACCAAACTATCCTGACCTGCTTCAGGTATAAGATTATTCGAGGCTACAAAGTTCGTCGCATCGCCTTTAGGAAGTGGAAATTGTACCCCAGCACCATTCTGGAATTCGCCTCCTGTTGCTAGTAAGTTCCATTCACCTTCAACACGCACCACAATGTTGTCTTTGTTGGTGACGATCAGGTGCTTGTAGTTCAATACAATGTCGTTAAGGTCAAAATCACCTTTTTTAGGCCAATTATCTTCAAACGCAATCGTTGAACCTCCAGCATCGTAATTAACAGAATAGTTATTGAATGCTTTGGATTTGTCGCCTGGATAATCATCCAATAAGTCGCTTACACCGTCACCATCAGAATCGGTAACTACTGCGGCACCACCACCAAGAGGATTACAGTCATCTTTAGGAATACTCAGGCTGCAACCTTTAGTTGCAGATAGCTCGAAGTGCTTTTTGTTGTTCGCGTTTACATCTGGATCCTTGGTTCCACAATATTGTACGCTACCCCGGAACACACCATTATTGTTCCCTACCTTGTCATCAACATTTCCGGTTACCTTGAACAACGAATAAAACACTCCACGCCCAATAATTACGCCGTCCATTGTCACCAGATTTGCCGTTTGAAACATGGATAAGGAATTCATTGACATACCACCACCTGAACTAATGTTGGTATTACCCTTAACATTGATAAGTTTATAGTTGTTGACGTTGGTTGTATTAACTGCCAAATCGTTATTAACAGAAAAATTACAGTAGTTGTTTAATCCTGAATTCGCGTTGAAGGTCGCTGCTTTAACATTCAGAGCCGAGTTATTCGTCACCAAACCAGCTACATTCATCGTCGCATTTAATGCATTTAAGGTTCCATTGTTCGTTAATACTGATGCAGTACCAATAAGATTTAGCACGCTTCCGGTTGAAGTGATTGTGCCATTATTTACCAACGTACCCGTTACACTCAAATCATTCACCATGATGGTACCATCATTAACAATGGCCTCACCATTTTTAATCTCCACAGCATTGTTAAACTTAACCGTTGTTCCTTCGCTAATGAAAAGTTTAAGGTTTGTATGGTTATAGTTGACAATTGTTATTGTACGACCGGGAGCATTTAACTTAACCGTACCACCGCTTGTTGCACTTAGGTCAATCGTTGGGTTAGTCAAATATATATTATAGCATAAAACATCACCAGCACGAAGGTTAATGTCACCACCGAAGATCTGTGAATTTCTACAATCTGGCTCATCAACAGTAGCCATCACTTTGTTTGGCACTGAAGTGCTGCTTACCTTAGCGCTATTATTTACTGCCGCCATAGCTACGGACACCTTTGTAGTGGTAACTGAAACCTTTTCGACACTAGTGCTTGCATCTGGTGCAAATTTCGCAACATAAACTTCATTGATTCCGGCAGGAATAGAAAGCTTAGCATTAAAAGGGCTAATGAGTGTTGCAGCACCTTTAGATATGGGTGTAGCTCCAGATTGTGGGTCGGTTAAGTAAATAGCTACAACATGGATCTGGTTTTGAAACCTCGAATCGCTGATGCCGATGCTAAAATTTACGTCTCTGGTCGTTTGCCAGTTGAAGGAAGTTGGAACAACAATATCGTTAGTTGCAGGTGTCTCTGCCTCTTGTACGATGTTGTCCTTTTTACAGGAAGATGCAAATATTGCCATTCCTATAAACAACGGGAGTAGATGTTTATTCATGTAGATGTATTTGTGTAACTAACCAGCAACTTGCTGGTATGTAGGTAACTGCAAAGTTACACAAATATCGGAATGTATAACCAATATTGTGAGAAAATATGTGAAAATATTGTAAAATATTTTCACAGCGGAGAGCGAAGGCTTATTCGTCTAAGTTCAAGTTTACAATAAACCTGTTTTCCATAGACGTTGGGTCATGCTGGTAGACAAAGCGGTTGGATGCTAACGTGATTATGTATAATCCGAAGTGTTCCGGCATTTCTTCGAGTGAAATACCTTCTTTAAAAGCATCTACAAATTCGAATTCGTAGCGATCCAGTACCTTAATGTGTTGCTTTTTTTTCTCCGAAAAACTTACCTGAATGGTTTTATTAACGTCTACAAACGGAATTTGATGCGAATTACTTGCAAACTGGATTTGTAAACCTTTATCCACCTTTTGAATTGTTAAAGTCGGGTGATTGATAATAACTTGAATAGAAGCCTCATCATCCTTCGAATGTTTTATGGAGTTTGTAACCAATTCCACAAGAATAAGCTTTATATTTCTCTTAGCCTCAAGGCTCAATGCAACTTGCTCTTCGACTGTATGAAGAACATATTGTACATAATCGAGAATCTCATCTGCCCGAGCAGGAATCTTTTTTGCGATAGGTAGTGAAGACGGTTCTTTCATTAAAGATCAAGCATTGCTGTTTTCAAATCTTGTTTCAGGTTAAAAATTTTGTTAAGCCTTGTAAGCGCGAAAAGATTCTCAATGTCGCCATTTAGATCTGTCAAAATCAGCTGTCCGTTAAGCGGTATCAAATGCTTCAGAATACCTACAAGTGCGCCCAGGAATGAACTATCAAGATATTCAACATTTTTGAAAGATATAATTAATTTTCGTTCACCTTTGTCGATCTCCTCGGAAACCAACTGCTTAAAGTGGTCTGCTTTAGAAAGATTAGCTTCCCTTTCTTCAATGCTCAAAACCAAGATATTGTTTACTTTTTCTTTACTCAAATTCATTTTACTTTCTTTTAATGATTATAATGCTGCAGTCATCCACCTGTGAAGTATGTTTGTTAAACAGGCTATTTACGATATGCTCTGTTGGCTCAAGGCTAGATTTTAAGTCGAATAGTTTCTTTTTGAACATCTCCATATCCGACTTTTTTTCTTCATTAACCTGGAAGTCAATCATGCCATCCGATACTACGTATAGTTCTTCATTTGCTTCCAGCGTAATTTGCAAATCCGAGAAGTACATGTCTTCCGAAAAACCAAGAAGTATGCCGTCAGATCGAAACTCGACCAACTGATTACATCCTTGTTCATATTTCAACACCGGTAAGTCACCAGCTCCTGCGTAGCTGATTGTGCACTTGTCGTCGTCAATAAGAAGAATTGAGACTGTCGAGAAGATTTCTGCCAAAAACTCGTCTGCACAGATAACTCTGTTTAACCGCTCTAATATTTCCGACAGTGTGTATTTACCATCAATTACACATAAGCGGATGGCCGAGCGGATATAGCTCAAATAACTGAACGAGAAAAACCATGCACCCCATTTTTTTCCCATCACATCGCCTAGAATAACAAATGTGTGTCTATCATCAATTTTTATAAAGTCAATGAAATCACCGCCGGGTTGATATTGGTAGCTCTGATTGAAGTAGCTTATGGTAAAGTTCTTTAATTCGGGTGCCTGCTTGGGAATATTTCGCAAGTTCAACTTTTCCGCGATTCCTTTTACCTCACTAAGTGATCGTTCATAATGTTCCTTAACCGCCAGCATCAAGTTATTGATCTTAGATAGGATCCGGGCAGGCGGAATGTTTTTGGCCATATAATCAATGGCTTTTAAATCCAGACCTTGTTGGATAAAATGTTCATCATTAACGGAAGTTAAAAACAGAAAGGGCACATTTTTTAACGAATCGTGCTGCAGCAATCTTTTTCTGAATTCAAAGCCGTTTTTATCCGGCATTTCATAATCGGAAATAATTAGGTCAGGAACTTCGTTGTTTTTAAGGATATCCTCAGCTGCATCAACAGACAAAGCTACCTTGCAGCTATACCCGTTATTTTGCAACAACTTTTCGTATAATCTAAGTTGAAACGGATCGTCATCTACCAATAAGATGGTTTTATTCATACAATTTAATATTTGATAGGGACTTCACAACTACATATATGCCAACCGCAATAATTATTAATGAAATTAGATCCATTAAGGTTACGCCATCATTTTCCGTGAAATAGAAGATGGTGAACATCTCAAAATATGGAGGCGCGGGCATGATAATCATAGCAAAGCCCAAGGTAATAAACAATAATCCTATCACAACTTTAATGATTTTCAAAAATAAAGACC
>Ga0265798_10002730_pt1 | contig 25670 bp, 27 predicted proteins | sample P3T30metagenome_FD_192430 | JGI IMG/M metagenome (GOLD analysis project Ga0265798, IMG submission 192430) | Plant litter microbial communities from East Loma Ridge, Irvine, California - P3 T30 | ecosystem: Environmental > Terrestrial > Plant litter > Unclassified | place: USA: California...
TTTTACGAGGGCGGGGGAACGCTGTCGTCGCCTCGCGGCGACTCAACCGATCTGTCGTTCCGAGACATCATTTAAGACCTGGGGGTTAACGGTTCAACCCTTAACACTGGGAGCGTTCGCCGGTGCCGGTGTGCTACGTGGCACACGTGCCGGAGGCAACGACCGACATTGCTGATGCGCCACACGGCAGGCGCTCTCGCGGAATGGCCAACACAACCTAGGAACTCGAACAGGTGGCATAAATTGTCGAGGTCCTAATCAATTGATCCACTGCTCCAGATACGATCAGCGGTTTTTTCGGGCCCGACGCTATCTAAGATGTAACGTCGCCGCATATATCAAGACAGATAGCATGCCGGATGAACCACAGTTTAACATAATAAGTCTTATCGATCTGACCAAGCAATACCGTATTTTGCTCCGCTACCTTACAGCTGTGCGCTGTTTGCTAAGGCGGCGCACAGCTGAAACTAGTTTAGCCATGGCCGGATCTCGGATCGGCTCGGCAAGTCATAGCTCTCGGCTACGGCCGTCGATCGTCAGACCTACCGTAGACCTACCGTATAGGTTCGGGCATCCGGCCTCGCGGTGTCGTTTGATGCCGCGCAGGCGAAAAAGTTTGTCTGATCCGCGAGGCTGGTGATTTCCTGACGCTCAGGGGTGGCGAGATCATCAAAGGAGACCGTCTGCTGCTTCGCAAGTCCGGGAAAATGGGCAAGGCCGCCCTCGATCCGCACGCGGGCCTCGCCCGTAAGTGTCTCATCGCATGCCTTGCTCGTCTGCATCAGATCACTCCAACTGCGCTCCAGGCCTCGGTAACCGCGGTCACCTCGGCACTGCCTGAACCGTGCAAACGCATCGCGACGTCGATGGTGACGCGGGCGAAGCCGGCGAAGTCCGTATTGGCCCTCGTATTGGGGTCCAACAGCGCATTGTACCAGATTTGACCGGCGCGGTCCCATGCATTTCCACCGAGCGCGATGGCCGCAAGATAGAACGCTCGGTTGGGGATGCCAGAGTTGATATGGACGCCGCCATTGTCCTGATTGGTGCGAACGAGACCCGACCACGCCTCGGACGACCTTAGTCCAGGCCTTAGCCACGTCTGGAACGTAAGGGACGTAACCCATGATTGTTCGGTGCAGACTGCCGTCCGGCATCCGCAGATCGACCTGCTTCAGATTGTCCAGCGCTATCCAGTTCCAGATGGCCGAAAGCACACGCATGCAGATCAGTTGGATGTTGTTTTCATCCAGCGTGATGGAGAGAGTGATTAGGTATGCCAGCACGAAGACGCCGAGCCACATGTAGATCGGTATCCGCGCACCCTGAGTCCACATCAGAACCTGGGTGTTGAGTAGCTGGCTGCCCCGTGTGAAATTGCCAGAGTTACGGGGCGTATCCCCGCGCTCCGAGTGATGTTTCTGCGGTATCGGCCGACGATCGGATCGAATGTCCGTCCGGTTCCGATCGGGCTTACCGTGCGCCATGATACTGCCTCATGCGCTGGTCGGTTTGAGCGATAATCTTATCGCGCACCTCTGGGTGGTCCTGCTGGATAATCCAGTCCAGGCAGATCTGCATATATTCGGACACCCTTAGGTGCCTGTGGTTGCTGTCAGCGACGGTGTTTTGTTCGTTGAGAAAGGACGCGACAGCGGTTCGCACCAGGTCCGAAAGGGTTCGGTTCTGCTGGGCGCATAAACGCTCGAGAGCGACGAGATGGTCGTGCTCGAAGCGAACAGTCTTTTGTGTTGAACCGGTACTCATACCAACCTCCTAGCAGGGAGGGTGGTGGGCATTGAGACGGCGTTCTCTTACGTCTCAATGCGTCGAGTTTGCAACTGGTAGATTTGCTCATGCCGGTTTTTCTGGGATGCACTGGGAGGCGCCCCGAGACTGCTAACTTGCTGTAAAACGGCAGTTTTTTGGTTGTAAGACACTGGGAGGCAGATTGGGAGGCATTGTCCGACACATTAAGTTGCTTCTAACACACTGTTTTTACAGGGAATTTGCAAGCGAAGCTAGCGTAAGGTGTGCACCGCTGTAGTCCTGATCCATATGTCTAGTTTGTGGGGTTCTGCTTCTTTCTGCCTGCTTCGGACTCGGTTGATATTTCAGGAGGCAACGCCCCGCCTTCAGGCGGAAGCACGGCGTGTTATGGCTTCGCGCATCCATCCAGCATGCTGGTCTATATCGGTGCCTCGGGCTGTTCTCGGTCGAGGAATGGAATGATCATCGTAGGTTCACGGGGGCTGACAAACCAGTCCGCGGACGTAGTCTTGTGACCTGGTTTTCTCACTGAAAAGGTGCAGACGCCGGACGTAAAAAAATGATCACGATCGAGGTCAACAACTGCAAGCTGAGCAGCACCAAACGGCGTATCAGGCCAAGCCTTTCAAATGTGATCCACACGGTCGAAAAGCTGCGGCGGCTGATGCTCCCGCTGGACTCCCAACGCGATCCGGTCAGGTAATGAAGATGCTACGTAGGCGAAGCCAAACTGGAACGTGGTAGAGGCAGAACTTTAGAGTTTTCTAGGCGTCGCCGCAGCGTTCTATATGCAGCACAGATAGCCCGGCTGATGGCTTCAGGATCACCCGGATGGGGCCAGGCAGTTCGACGCGTTGTAAAAGCCATCAGCTTCGTCCGGATGAATAATTTTAGATCTCTAATCCACATCGGCAACGCTAAAGTCGGATGCTCCATGAGCTCCGGAAAACCTGCAAATAGCACATAGCCGCGCCTCTGGCAGACAGAGCGCTTGGCCGATGTTGAGACGGTACAGCCGGCACGATCACGGCGCCGTTAAAGGCGGGTGCAGAACGGTTATGCGTGACCAGACATAGGTTGAGCATTCGAGGTCCCGGATCGTTGGCGACTTTGCAATCTGGGGTCTGCCGAAATCGTACGTCCATAACGGTACCGCGGTTGATTTGGGTGCCAACTCGGATGCTGGCTTGGAACGTTGCCACGCGTTCGAGATACTGTGCTGTGTCGACTTTATATGTCCGGCTCGGTGATGTTGGGAATCGCGTATTGAGCGTGACGTCGCTACGTAACGCCGCCCGCAAAACAGGCTGCGGTCGGCATTTTCTGGACGAACAAATCACGTCATCCTCCGGCTTGCGGCGTTGTCGTCGATCGTGACGACTGAGGGTCTGAAAACAGCTCCATAGATTCAGAGTCCGCTGGCTTTAACTCGTCGCAGACACGCTGATCACGATACTCCCACAGCTGCTTGGTCACGGCCATATTCGTTGCCACGGCGGAGTTGCGTCTGCGCCGCCTCGAGCACTTCTCTGAGGACGTGACTGCGCCTAGCCACGACGCTGGCTGAGAGCATGATCCGCCCCAAATGCTGATCGTTGTCGCGCACCTTCATCTCCCGAGCGCTGGAGGCCGCACATGCGGCCGAGATCACGTCGGCAGCTGCTGCCGGGTCAATACCTTCCATGAGGATCGCAAAGGTGCTGCCCTCCCACCGGGCTAAGAGATGGCCGCTGCACTGCCCTACCAGCGTCAGCGCAACGGCGGTCAGGAGACGATCGCCAACGGCTCGCGAGTGGGTCTCTTTCGCTGCCCCCAGCCGAGCAATATCGACGAGGCGCACGCAGGCGGGCGGCTGGCGGTTGAGGTCTGTGGACATCGATATGGCATCTCCGACAACTTTGAGAACGCGCAGGATCAGATGGCCGAGTTGCGGTGCGATCGGATGAGCCGTACCGGCCGACCTTAGCTTCTGATCCCGATGTTCCGTCGCCGCATTCCGCCTTCAACGGCCCCGTCAACACGGGTACAGAGATTTCCGTTCGCGTCGTTCAGATACCCGTGGGCGAAGGCGTAAGGGTCAGGTGTGTGCGCTGGGCGATGATGATTGAGGAGCGCGAGGACATTCGTCCCTCGTTGCTGCTTCCTTTGATCGACCATTCTGTATCTATAGAACGGATGCGGACTGCTATCCGTTCAACGCCGCCTGCAGCTTTGAAGCGTGGAAAGCGAGAGAACAACAACGAATAGAGTGTAACATTTTGGTATATTGCAACTTGTGGTGCCGGACTGACCGGTCTGGTCAATCAATAGCCTAACGCCATCCAAATACGCTTTGCGCTTATGGTCACTTCTCCGATGTAACTAAAGCGACGGTGTACGCCACCTCCGAAGCACACGGCACTGCCAAGGGGACTAACAGGTTGGCAGTGCGGGTGTGCCCGTGGCGGCGCGCTTAAGCATTCCAACTATGTTTCCGCGTCACGCAAAGTCGAATGTAATGCCACCCCTCTAGTTCCGATTGTTCTATCGACGCCCAGCCTTGCGAATAGACTTGATAGGCAATAGAAAGTCCATGAGGCTTAACGTTGAATTAGGCAGTTGACCGAGATCTTCTAAGTCGTCAGTGATCAATATCATTACGACAGATGTGATAATTTCATCTGGCGTTGCGCCAAATTCCATTTCCAGTATGTTCATCATGCTTTTTACACGCGTCAGAAGACGTGTTTTTCTCTGGGTCAGAGCGTCTTGTTCAGAAACATTGTCCGGCATAGGAACCTCCATAGACAGTTGGAGGCGGTACCCGGCCGGAAAGCCGGGCGTTGGAAACCCTGCACAAGCACAAGGCGCTGCCACCTTTGGGCAAGCCTTGGACATGCGTGACAGCCGCCCGGCCGAGAAGCTCGACCGGTGCTTGTGATTGTTGGGGTTTCCACGCCCCACGGACGGGATTGACCGTGCCGCGTACTCTCGATTGCACTAGTTGCAGAGGATCGCAATGATGATCGCTCGGAACTGCGATAAAGGGCAGTTTCCGGCTCGCATTGCGGGAGACGGATCAATGCGGGAAACGTGCGTCCCGTGAGACGCAAATCACATTCGATGCGACTGACGCACTTGGTTGATCTGCCCGCTCACGAATGGCAAAAGTTGCGGATTACGGCCTGACCGCTTTTAGACGCTTAGATGTCACAAGCGACCTTCTGTTCACCTCGAACTGAGTGTGTGCGCCGACATTCCCGGCTTGGCCCGTGCCGCCAGGCATGACCTAATCGCAGAACACAGCTATGTCCTGATCTTGGGCCGTTATGTCGGTGCTGAGGATATCGAGGAAGACGGCCCCCCTCCCTCGCATGGTTTGCCGCGGTGCAGGCGACGCTGCAGGAACGGTTCGCCAAAAGTGCGCAGGTGATCGGGGTGATCCGCCAGCGGCTCGTGGACATCACCGTCATCGCAGAATAACGCCCGCGTTTTTACACGTTCGGACGACGTGTCAATAAAACGCAGTATTCTTTACACGTCACGTACTATGTGCAAACTCTTCGGCAGAATGTTGATCGACACCCCTGCCCCATGCTGACGCCTAGCTACACCATCCCCGCCCTGCCCCCGCCGGGGCTGGAGGAAACACCCGCGGTGCTACGCGCGCTCGCGCAGGCGCACCGGCACCTCGCCGAGCTGAAGGGCCGCGCCGCGTCGATCCCCAACCAGGGCATCCTGATCGACACGCTCGCGATGCAGGAAGCCAAGGCGAGCTCCGAGATCGAGAACATCGTCACCACGCAGGACGAGCTGTTCCAGGCGCGCGCCTTTCCCGAGAACCCGTCCTCCCCCGCGGCGAAGGAAGTCGCGCTCTATGCCAACGCGCTGCGCCATGGCTTCAGCGAACAGCACCGCCTCGACGGGCTGCTGACCAACACCATGATCATCACCATGTTCCAGATGCTCAAGCGCACCGACAGCGGGTTTCGCGCGACGCCGGGCACTGCGCTCAAGAACGACCAGACCGGCGCGATGGTCTATATCCCGCCGCAGGACGCCAACGCGATCGTCGCGCACATGAACGCGCTGGAGATCTTCATCAACGACGACGCTATCGGGGAAGACGGGATCGGGGCGCGCGGGCACAGTGATCTCGACCCGCTGGTCAAGACGGCAATCATCCATCACCAGTTCGAAAGCATCCACCCCTTCCCCGATGGCAACGGTCGGCTCGGGCGGATCATTAATGTGCTGTACCTGGCGCGGACCGGGCTGCTCGACATTCCGATCCTGTATCTCAGCCGGTTCATCACCAGCCGCAAGGCGGACTATTACCGACTGCTGCAATCGGTGCGCGATACCGGCGACTGGGAACCGTGGCTGCTCTACATGCTGCGCGGCGTCGCCGAGACCGCGCAGGAGACGCTGCGCCTGATCGAAGCGATCCACGGCCTGATGGCCGATTTCAAGCAGCGCCTGCGCGTCGACCATGCCCGGATCTATTCGCAGGACCTGCTCAACAACCTGTTCCGCCACCCTTATACACGGATCGACTATGTGCAGACCGAATTGACCGTGTCGCGCCCGACCGCGACGAAATATCTCGACGAACTGGCGGAAGGGGGCTTGCTGACCAAGCACCGGATCGGGCGGAACAACTATTATATCAACGAGCGGCTGGTTGCGCTGTTTGTGGATGGGGCGGCGTGATGAAAAGGCCCCTGCTCACGCTCAAGCAGGCTGGCGTCGCGTAAATCGTTTGCGTGCACGCGACGCCAAGTCCGGTTACTTCCGCCCATATCTTGGCACCAAATCCTCACGATCGCGAATAGACGCGGAAACCGATCAGTCGTCGATATGCGAGGCGCTAACTCGGTCAAGGATACGCTTCTCGACGAGCTGCATCATCGTAATACTCAGCGGGCACTTCGGCCGCGTGGCAGGCTGGAGAAGATGCGCGGTAGGGCAGCACGCAAAGCCCCCCTGCCCCAAAAGCTCTGCCCCAGCCTCAGCAAGCGATCGCTAGATAGCACGCCTAGGGCAAGCCTTGGACATGCGTGATAGCCACACGGCCGAGAAGCTCGATCGGATTTGTGATTGTCAGAGTTACGACGCCCCACGGACGGGATGGACCGTGCCGCACACCTTCAATTAAAAAAGAGGCCGCTTCGCGCAAGGCATGCTTGCAGATGCAGCCTGCGCAATGTTGCCAAGCAGGAGACTGCCCTAGCTGTCCGCCATCACCTTCTTCATTGCGGCGGCCATATCGGGCATTGTACTTTGAGCATGAACGATCCTGCCATGAGCGATGCCCTCCCGGGCCTTCGCACCCCCATGGAGCAAGCGTCCTAACCTGCCATGCTTGATGACCTCGTAGGCCGCGATCGAAGAAAAGAGGCAATCATGGTTTTTCGACAGCTGACCGACCCAGACGCGGCGGTGATCGCCGATGTCATGATCCGCACCGGTAGTATCAGTGATGCGCAGTACGCCCGTCTGCTCTCTGCCACCAATCGCCAGTATGCTCCGTCTACGATCACTTGTGCGGTTGCATTCGATGCGTTCGCCACTTTCGTTCATATCGGCCACAAGCCTCATCCGTTCGAGCAGTTGATCCTGCAGGCTTATGACTCCGCGGATACCCTCCCCTAGCCGATGGTATAACCGCGCGGCTTTGCCAACTATGCAGCTGCGCTGGGTTGCCGCACGTAGAAGTCGAACTGGCGATGCTGGACCAGGAACTGGCGACGATTGCGCCCTACCCCGATGCGCTGGATGCGGTACGCTAAATTCGCGGGCACGGTGAAAAGCGCCGTTGCTCTTAACCTAATTCTTCTTGTGTGGCCCTGCTGGAGGCTCTCCTAGGCAATCTGGTGAATATTTGGCACTTCCCCTACAATGCATGTGCGATCAAGCTTCGTGGGGCGTTCTACGCCGACCTGAGCTCGATGGGCATCCAAGACCAGTGAGCTGTTGACGTTGGGTGATACCTGGCGGAATGATATCGTTGGTGCCGTCGAAGTAGGATTACGTGCTCAGTGGACCGATGGCGAGGGTCGTGGCTCCGATGCTCGCCGGTTCATCGCTAACCGCTACTTGGAGTAGTCTTGTGGGTTTAATCCGCGACCAATAGCGGTGCCGTCACGATCGGACTGTCGTTGCTTTCAACGACTGGTTGCCCCCACTCGCTAGCAGTCTGCAAGCCGGTTCGCGATTTGCCTACGTCTCGTGCCGTACGCTCAAACAGCAACACCAATCAATCCATTTTTCAAAGATATAGAAACTCACGAGTTAGAGGGTTTATACTAGATGTTAATGAGTTAGGCAGCTTTTTTCTCCCCCAAAATGACATGTTTTCCGTGAGTTAGATCGACACTCCCGTTCCGGATGTGTCGTTACTCCGTTCCTGGAGTGTCGACTAATATGTTCCCGAAAGATCGACGCCGCGTTCCTGAAGGAGCGAACTTTGTTCCTGGAGTGTCGAAGGTCCACCGAGTTACATAGGTTTTGCGAGACCGATTGAATCAGTTCGGTAAGGTTTTTTCAAAGGGACGTTCAATTGCGACAGATCCCCGAGTGTTAGCCGGAGAGCGCATTTCTGAGCACGACACTTCGGGAACGGCTAAGTCAATCTATAGCCCTTTGGCATAAGCGCGGCTTCTGCCCCAACGAGGTAGGGGCGGTTTGCAAGACAAAGCAGTGCTAACGCCCAAGCTCGTGGCGGTGCTTTTCATGATAGCGACGGACAAAGCCAATGAACGCCGCCTGATAACTCACTGGCGTGCGCGCGCTGTCCGCCTCGACCCACGTGCGAAACTCATCGTGCAACGTCTGGTAATCCCATCCCGGGCATTCCGAGCGCAGCGTTGTCAATGTCGCATCGGTAATCTCGCCAGCGGTCGCGCGCGTAGCCAGACTGGTACGCGACCGTCGCAGCAGCGTTGTCACGTCGATCGTCTCAGTTGCATCGTCAGCCGTTGCAGCGGGATTGGACGACGTTGGCTTTGCTGCGGCCTTAGCGCCGCCAGCCTTGTGCGCCGCCACGGTTTTCACCGGGCGCTCGGCATCACTGCGACGTTGCATCCGCAGTGATGGCTCGCGCTTGCCAGCCGGTGTCTCCAAGGCGAGCGCATAGCCAGGAAGCTCGTTGCGCTCGACGATCTTGGCAATCTCAAATTTGAAACGACGATACTGCCCTTCTGCGCCCGATTTCTCAAACAGTGTCGGCATGGCGATCGCGAAGCCGACCTCCCCTGCCCCGCCAGCGTGCTTGCGCGCTACGCGGTACAGCCAGCGCTCGCGCCCGCCGGTCAGGTCGAAATAGGCGCGATCGATCGACAGCACCCCGCCCTGCATCATCACGCCTTCCCAAAACCAGTTCGATAACTCGATCGTCATGCCGCGCGATCGCTCGGTCTTTTCGTCGACCAGCTGGGTCCAGCCGTCAAGCCAGCTGAAGGTCGCCTCGCGGCGGTTCTCGGCGCGAATGTTGGTCTTGATCGTGGTCGACACCAACCGGTCGAGCGCCTGCCCGAGTAGCTCATAGGCGCGCCCCGTGGTCGGTCGCCCGATCGCTCGGAGCAGGTCGTAGGGCATCAGATGGAGCTTGCGCGGCACGTCGTTGACGCCGCGCCGGGCCATGTCAGCAAGCACGCTCGCGCAATAGATCAGGATATCGGCATCCCAGATTGTCGCCATGCCGTAATCGGGATTGCCCGAGACATGCACCCACAGCTTGCCGTCGGGGCTCTTGTAATCGATCGGCTTCACGCGCTTCGACTTGGCGAGGCTGAAGAACGGGCGTTCCATCATCTCTCGCTGGTCGCGCAGCGGCATGTCGGCGAGATAGGGCAGGAACAGGTCGAACTGCTCTGACACGTTCTGACGATCGGCACGGGTCATGCGGTCAGACTCCGGGTGTTTCCCCGGGGAAACACGGTTGGGCCGGTGCGGGCAACCGTCGGCACCGGGTTGCGGCGCGGCCTGTTTCCCCGAGGAAACACGCTCACCGTTTCAGCCCGCGGCCTTCGGCCTCTAGATGCGCGAGCGCCTGGCGCAGCGCTTCGACCAGCTCGTCGGTCTCCGCACCCGACCCGGCGTGGAGCCGGATCGTGACGCCCTGGCGGTTGCTCGACTGGACGCTGAGCCCGGGGCGGCCGTGCGGCGTGGTCCAGGTAAATGGGGGAGCGCTGTCGGCGGCATCGTGCGGCGCGTCGAGCAACCGCCGCAATACGTCCGCGGCAGGGTAGGGGGCCGCACCCCGAGCGCGCCGCGCGGTCTGTTCACGTCCAAGCTCTCGCGCCGCACCGTGGATTGCCTTGGCGGTAACCTTGTCGTCAAGCGCCTGCGCCAGTGCATAAGCGGGCTTGAGCTGGACGTCGGCCGGGGAGGCGAAGGCGGCGATCACCGCATCGGGGATCTGAGCGACCTTGACCATCTTCGATAGCCAGCCTTTCGACACTTTGAGCCGTTCCGCCATCCGCGTCAGGTGGTTGCCGTAATGCGTCTTAAGCGCTTCGGCGTAATTGCGTGCGCGTTCGAGATCGGACACGTCCTTGCGCGCCCGGTTCTCGAGGTCCGCGAGCCTGAACGCTGCTTCGTCGTCGAGGCTGGCAACTTGCGCCACGAACTGCATTTCGGGATAGGAATGCGCGCGCAGCCAGCTGATCGACCAGTGGCGTCGTGTGCCCGCGATCACTTCAAAATCGTGCGCCGGATCGCCGTCAACACGGCGTATCACCGCTGGGACTTTCTGCCCACCTTCGGCGATTATGGAATCGATCAACTCGCGGCAGCCCTCTTCGTTCAGATGCTGATAGCTGCGTGCGTTGCCGGGCCAGATCCGCACGCGCGCGGGATCGAGCAACAGCTGCGTTACTTGTCGCACTTCGCCGCTGGTCACGCGTGCTAGCGCGGTCTCTCGGTTAAGCAGCGTCGTGCCGCGCGACCGTTCAGTTGCAGGCGGGGCAGGCGGCGCGCCGGCGTTGGTTTCAGCTGGCTCGTCAGCCAACAATGCCGCAAGATAATCTGATTGCTTACGCGCCATGCGGCACCTCTCGCATTGGACATGTTTGGAACGCTGACGTGTGGGTCGGCAGCAATTCTGGCTCAAGCGACATGGAGTAGATCTTCCTCGCGTGCGGGTTCGACACGGCCCCAACCTTGGCGGACGAGCTGCTCGATTTGCCCCATCGCCTCGTCAAGATTGGCGCGGCAGCGCTTGTGCGTCTTGGGCGTGCCAATTGGGCGTTCGAGCTCGTAAATCGTCATCATGCGCATTGCGGCGTGGCTGATCTCGGCAGACTCTAGGATCGGCACCGGGAGCAGGGCAGGGCCGAAGCTCTGTTCCATGATCGTGCGGACCATTGCGTGGCTCGGGTCGTTGGAGTCGAATTTTGAACATATCAGCCGAAGGAAGCTGTATTCGACCTCGATTCCCGCATGCGCGAGCTGCTGCAGTACCTGATTCATCATCGACAGAAACTGTACGGTTGAGCAAAAATCCGGCGTGGTTGCGGCCAGCGGGACCAGCAGAGCATTGGCAGCCTGCATTACCGCAAGGCTGATCGTTCCCAGCGCGGGCGGGGGATCAAGCAGTACCACGTCGTAATTGCGCGCAAGATCGGCCAGCCCCTGCTTAAGCTTGCGGAACCGTGCGGCGAGCACTGACTGCCCGTCCGATCCCGCCGCGGCGAGCTCATATTCGACGTCGAACAATTCGAGGTTCGACGGGATCAAGTCTACGTTGGGCCACGGCGTCGGTTTGACCGCATAGAGCAGGTCGGCCTGAGTCGGATCGATCGACAAATAGGGGTAAAGCGTCTCTTCGCGCGTGATATTGAAATGGGGGTTAAACCCGAACAGCGTCGTCGTCGTCGCCTGGCTGTCGCAATCGACCACCAGCACACGGTACCCCTGCACAGCGAAATAATGCGCCAGGTGGCAGGTAACGGTTGATTTGCCGACTCCACCCTTAAAATTCTGCACCGCGATAATCGCGGGAATATCAAGCGGCGCGCGGGCGGGAGAGGCGCCAAGCACCTCACGCATCTGCAGCAGTTCCTCGACCGAATAGCCAAGCCGGCGCCCGTTTTCACCCGCCGGGGCAGGGGGTAAGCGGCCGTCGTCCTCGGCCATTCGTATTCGATTGGTTGAGCAGCCAAGTAATTGCGCCGCCTCAGCGATCCCAAACCGGACGTTAAGGCCCTTGCGGCTCTCAGGTAAAAAGGCTTTGCGCCGTAAGCGTTCGATCATCCGTTCGCCCGCATCTGCAAGTTCGCCAATATGATTGACAATGGCATTCATGAACCAGTCCGATCGGTGATTTGAAGCTTTTCACCAATATTGTACGCGGAAAAAGTTCAAAGCGAAAGGGCGGCGCGTAAAAAGGATTAAGCCGAGGCGGTAGTCGGTGGTGCGCCGATAAACGGACAGCTTCTTGGTAGGCTCGATCGCACCGCGCCCCGGTCAGCACGGCCCAACTTGCGCAGCACCGTCATCGGCCGCGAACGCCTTTGCGACTTGACCCGACGTTCGCAAATCCACGGAGCCGCCCCCGCCTCCAGGGCTGCACGTTAAGGCGTGAGCTTCGAACCCCTAGTTCGACGCATGTCCGCACTTGCTCGTATAAAGTCGGTGAAAGTCTGCCACCGGCATCAGTATCTGTTCCAGCAGGTCTCCGCAGCGGCGTTCAGGCAGTCGGCTTAAACCTCCCATTGCCGGAACTGGCCAGGCTGCCCTAGCGGCGTCTTCTGCATACCAGACGTTCCGATCGAAAGCTGACCAACAAGGTTGCTTCCGTCCTTTTGTGATCGCACAAGTGTAGCTGGAATGGTGTCTGAGCCACGCCTAGGCTCAAACGTGACGCACAGACCTCGCGTGGGCGATTACGCCAAGCGCTGCCTGGAGTAGCCGCCTGATCTCGCGCTCAGGTGATGCTCGCCATTGGACGAATGCCGGCGCTCGTCAGATGGCGGCGCTGATGTCCGCGTTTGGGCGCATGCAGACTGGCCGCTTCGGATTGATGCCGATCGGCAGCGAGAACGTCACGACCTGGTGGCTAGCGGACGTTACCGCGCAAGCGCGAATCAACGAGCGAAGCGCTTGCTAGCGGGTAGCTTTCCAAAACCTGCGCCGCTCCGATGGGAGAAGTGGACGTGTAGTAAACTACCCAACGATCGCCACGACGCGGCCTGGCCGTTCCATCATCGCAAGCCCCACTTCCCCAGCCTCGATCAAAAGCGAGCAGTTCTGGCGATCCATCACTGTCGATCATTTGATTACTGACGCCGTGACCCGCCGAGGTGCTTCGTATTTGGCATTAAGTCGTTGTATCTTTTGTATGATCGGATGCAAAAGACGTCGAGCGTCAGTTATCCTCACTACCGCAACCCGAAGATCGGCGTGCCCTGCATAAGCGGCTTTGATGCGCTGCTCTGGCGATCTGAATACCCTTCAGGCTTGGGCTGGTTGCACCAACATCATAGTCGCCACCGTTGCGCACAAAGTCGCTTTGATCTGCTTGATCTGGCATACCTTGCATCGAACTAAACGTCCGCAATTGGCCGAAAGCCGTCATACCGGCCACATTGCCCAGGCGGACTAAAGGGTGATTTTGCGCCGGGTCATCTCAGCGAAGGCATACTGCGCGATCGGCGCCTCGGACTTACCCCTAAAAATGTCGGCAAGATCGAGTAGGTCCTCGTTCCCGAGTTCTATGATCGACATCTCGATTTGCGTTAGACGCTTCAGCGCGTTTGCGTTTTTCTCCGCCTCCCGCTTCATCCGAATTTTTAGCATACGATCATCATACCACCAATGGCATGCATGCGGCAGATCTCCAAAACTCGAAGCCTTCGTGTCGCGAATATGTTGAGTTTTGCGACAGTGGCACAAACGATCTTGTTGTAAGACGCCAATGCCGCTTGCGTAGCTCGCCAGCACTACATGCTACCGCGGTGCTGACGGGAACCGTACATTCGACGGCTGAACGACCGGAACTGGTGGAAAGCGGTCGTTCAGTTAATAGCGACGACCCGGTAGACGGGACGACACTCTCCTGCGACACGTTTACCCTCAAGTGCGGGGAAGGCGGTCTCGGCAAAGTTCGCTACGTGCTCCCATTTGGGAAGCACAAGGGCTGTCACGTTCGCTCGACCGCCATGACGATCAGTCGCGACGACGGTCAGCACGGCTGTGCCCCAGAGTGTGTCCAGCTCAATTGTCGGTATCTGCACTCCGGGGCGCGTCGCAACTAACAGGGCGTCTTGGTCCAGTCGTTGAGCTTCGCGATATTTGTCGAGATCCACGATCTGCTCGCCGGCCTCGGTGAAGGAAAAACGTCCAGCGCTCGTTCCGTCAACCAACACCTCCACCCTAACTGGAAATACGATGTCTTTTGGGAGCGGCAAAGAATTAAATGTTAAACTTGCAGGCGAGCCGCTAACGTTGGTTTTCTTTGGGTCGCCGCTCCAAACGACCGTAAGGTCTTGCGTCCACACCGTCAGACGCGAGGCGACTTGGCGATTAGCCTTGTCCGTTTCTATCTGGGCAAATCCGCCAAGGCCATCTTGGCCGCTTGACCAAGTCTGGTTGCAAAACGAGGTGTTAGAGGGCGTCGCGGTCGTCTGCGGCAGGGCCGCGATCATCAAAAATACCGTTTCTATGAGCATAGCCGTTCTCGCTTCATAATCGGCCACAGCCTCATCGCGTCATCACCACCACGTCAACTGAATGTCTGCAATTGGGCGTTAAGCGATATGACCGCCGCTAGCGCTACGACTAAAATGGAGCGGGCGGCTTATACGTCATCGATACGCGTTGAATATCACCATCGATCCCTAGAACTACCTCGATTTCCCAGTAGCTTTTTTCCGAGCCCGTCAGGTGCGTAGGCGAGCCGATATGGCTGCCATAGCTCGTTATCATTGCGTACTCTTTCGATACTCCACACGCTCTCGAACGGCACCTTCAAAAAGATTTCTCGCGGCGAAATCCTTGCCTCATCATAAGAGGCAATCGACCCCGCGAGTAATTCAAAAGGCTCAAACTTACCGGCTTCTAAACGACGTTGAGCATTCTTCACCTTGGCAATAAGACTGCCCGCTTCTTGTGAGCTGAGCCCCATTAATTGCCGCGTATTTCGAGCCGGCGCAGCCTGTCTCGCTTGTGCCCTACCAATAACGGATTGCCCAGCCAGCCCAATGATGAGAGCAATGTGCCAGATCCGCATTGTTTGTCCTTGGGTAATCGGAGTTGCCCCGGTGACTGCATAGAGCCCGATAAACCCCGCAGGGATCGATGCGACACCGACGATTTTTTGTTACGAATATCTGGCGTCTTGGAAAGCAAACAGGCTGCTTTCTAAACCTGAACGTCCTTACCCGCCGTTTGATTGGATCGAACTTACTATCTGACGTGTACGAAAATACCAAGAATACCAAAGGATCGCTAAGGCTGTCACCGCACCAATCGTAGTACCCGCTATCGCCGGGTCAGAGACGGCTTCGATGCCTGTAAGGCGTCCATAGGAAAATCCCGTCATGACCAGCAGCGCGTACTTCTGAGCAACGTTTGATTGTCGAACTCTCTTGCCCAAAAGTCGAAGCACGAACGCCCCCAGGATCGTCGCGCCGAAGGCAGTGGCAAATCCAAACTCAGAGGGGTCTGTCACAGGATGTTCCATATCGCTTTCGAGCATGCTGAACGTATGACCGCAAGAGGTAGATAGGCTATTCGCTGCGAACGTCGGACAATGGTGGATAGTGGACCGGCGGCTTACGGGCGTTAGCCCGTGTAAACGGCTATGAATTATGCACGATATTTTGCCACATGCCAGCGTTGGAGCCGTTGAAGCGCTCCTAGCAACTCCATCGTCGCGACTTGTTCTCTCTCATCAAAACCCAGCAGTCTGACGGCCGCATCACGTGCGAAAAAGTCGTTTGGATCATCATGCAGAAGAAACTTCACGTATCTTACCGCACGGCTGTCGCGCCGTCGCCCTAAACCGATAATGCCTTCGTAGCGCACTTCAGGATCGTCATCTGAGAGCGCGGCGGCAAGGGCGGCACGTATCTCATAAGTGTCGCTGTCTCGCTGCTGTCCGACGCCAAACGTTGCCCAGTTACGAACATCCGCATCACGATCGGTCATCAGCTTCAAGAGGACACTTTCGGCCTCGCGGGTATCGACCGCGCCTAAACCGACAGCGACGTTGTGGCGTATGTCGTCGTCTTCGTGATCGGCAAAAGGAATGATGTGCGGCGCAGCTCGGAAATCGTCGATATGCTGAAGCGCATATATTGCGTCGCAAACCACCAAGCCGTCGTCGTCAGCCAGTAAGGGAAGCACAGCGGCAAAGCATTCATTAGGGAATGTGCGATCTGGAACCCCAAGCTGTCCAAGAATTTCCGCCCCACGCCCTCGCAAGGTCGGGTCAGTGGATTGTGTAAGACGAACCGCGCGATCCAGCACTTCCTTTGATCCGCGCCAGTGCAAAGCAGCGATGGCTTCACCTACCGCGTCGTCGGCGGCCTGCGCCACGACTTCCATTAGGACAGCGATTGATCGAGGGTCACCGGCAGCGTTGCTCACCAGACCAGCCTAACAGCGCTGCACGATGTCCGCTATCGGGAGTGCGGCGATAGGGCATGGATGTCCGAAAGTGGGCGGAAGCCGGCGTTCGCACGGGCACGGCGGCGCATGTGCGGTGATGGCGGGAAGGGACGTTTCTCATAGTTACTCCACTCCCTGCGTTCGTTTCGAGAATTGATGCTCGCCAAATATCTCCACACCAGCCCGTTCCGACCCCTCATTCCAAACCGAAACCCAATTCTGAGGATGGATGTCGATTGAATGCGGGTGCCCGTCTTCAAGAACCACAACAGCTTCACCTCTGGCTGGAACCTCGTATTGATCGCATACCGGCTCAATGAAGATCGTTAGCGGCGTCGAGAGATAGTTGCGGATCGGCAGTCGCATTGGTTGGCCTCGTTCGCTGGATCATCATCCTGTGCCCCACCAAGGGCATGTCAGCAATTGGGCGGAAGCGGAATGGCCGGAATTGGGCGCTTTCGGTCATTCGGCGCGATCGGCGTCGGAATGGCTGAATGTGGTGGAAAGCCGACGTATGAAACTAGGGCAAACGCGTCCGGCCTAACCATCCTTCACGACGGAAGCAGGCGAAGCAGCCAGGTTTGATCGCGTTGCGCATTGCCCACTGTGGCGTATCGTCAGGGCAATACGGCCGAAAGGATAACCGAATGGAAAACACTGAGTTGGAAGGCCGGATTGCGCGCCTTGAACGAAGGGGCCGGGCAGCCTTGATCGTCGCGATAGTCAGCGCGTCATCTGCGATCTTGGCGGTCGGCGGAGCGGCAGGATCACGGGCGACTGCGGAGATGCCGGCACTGTTGACTCCAAGACCGTCAGGCGTTCTGACCGTCCGCGAACTCAACATCGTTGATGGCAACGGCGTCACTCGCGTCAAGATCGGCGCGCCGCTCGCTCATGCGATCGTCAACGGTCAGCAGAACCAAACACGGGGCGGCCGCCCCGAAGATACGATGTCCGGAGTTCTGCTTTTCGACGCTGAGGGTGTGGAGCGGAGTGGATATGCCACGGTGGATCATGGCTATTCGAACGTTTTGCTCACGTTAGATGAAAAGAACAAGCAGCACGCAATGTTCATAGCTGAACCAACTGGAGCAACAACGCTCCGCCTTTTCAATGCCGACACGAAAGACCGTGTCGATGTCGCCATCGATAAGGACGGTCCATCGATCTCGATGATCCGCCGGGGCAAGGAAGTTTTTCGCATTCCAGCGACGAATAGGCCTGCACGCTAATCAAGCATGTCCGCTTGGGCGAAAGCGGACGGAGTATCTCTAGCGCGCCAAGGGGTACACCGGGTCCCGGGGAGGGCGGAATTTGGTGGCAGCGGCGGAGGGCATCTCTGCCGCTGCCCTGACTATTTAATGCTCTGCCCTGGTTCACGACTGCGTTCCCCGAGCGCGGCGTAGATGGCGGCCTGATCCAGATGAGCTCGGCACTTTTCTATCGTATCCGCCCCTGCGGCAGCTTCCAGTTCATCCGACGCCAACTTCTCGAAATCTGGTTCGGGTTCGATGTATGCCATTCAGAAACCTCGCCATTCAACCAAGCGCGGCCGGTACGACAGGGAACACCATGCGCAAATACTCAAACTAATACGCTTTTAAAGATCGTATCATATCGAGACAAATCGACGTGGTTCGTGCGGAGAGTGGATGAGGTTCATTCGTCACCGTAGAGACGCGCCGTGATGAAAGCATTCTGCCAGATAGCTCGCAGAACCGGACTCTGGCCCTCGTCATAAGGGCAGTGTTCCAGCCGCCCTTCTTTCTCCTTACCGGCTGCTAGCCCTTCGGTTTGGGCAGTAAGCGCCGTCGTCGTATCTGTCATGATGGCGGAAAATTACTCAATCAGGGGGAGCGGTCATCCCGTCTCCACAGCCGTCCTATTAGATCCAACTTATTACCAATAACCAACTAAGCTATGACGTCGGTGGTTCAATCCTAAAGTATCTGCCACGGGAGGACGGGGTACGCTCGCGGTAAACGGCGCGAATAATCGTGGCTGCGGCGGAGGACACCTCCGCCGTAGTCGCGTGGCCGCTATTAGTGGAAAGCGGACTTTCCGCTTTCGGGGCCGGACTTCAGGAACTAGCCACCAAATGCGCGTCCCAGATGCATCACTCTTTTGCATCGCGGAACCCTAGGTTTCCCGCCGTTCGTTGCTTGATGCAAAATTAGCGAACTTTGCATCTGAATTGCCGATTGGTCGCCATGAAACAGTGCGTTATACCAGAAAACCACAAGTTACGAACGAGGACATGTCTATGCCAGTCAAAGACCTCATCGGGCGTCCAAGGCCTACAGCCGAACTGAAGGCACTGGAGAGAGAGTTGTCCAAGCGCCGGCATTTATTCCTAGGTCGTCGTCCCGGCCCATCTGATGACGAGGATGGGCTATCTCCTGTGAGGCCTCCATCCGGTCCCGGTCCTATGCCGCTAGCTGGTGCGGCTGAGATAGCCGACGACTGAGCCAGTTCGGCTTGATGCGGAAGTTTTGATGTTTGCATCAAGAATGGCCGAGTTGTGACCCTCGTGGTGAACCGATGTCCACTTTCAAGAGCACGATTTACGCAAACGAACATCCGCTGGTGGGGGAGCGGACATAGGCTTGTCGCGGAAGCGCTAAGTTTCGGACGTCGCGCATGTCGCCGATTTTGCGACAACAGAATGGCTGAAAGTGGTGGAAGCAGACGTTCGAGCGGAGGTCAGTCGCTGCTACAGTTTCGATCGTAGAAAAAATGACTTGTCCAAGCACGTTTAGAGCCGTTTCGGCCCTCTGGTCGAGGGCTCGTTAATATTTGTTAGCTAGCCTGCTCAAATGGATAGCTCGTTATCATCCGTGATCGAATGCATGCGGGACATGCACGACGGTCGTCTGGTCCTCCTTGCAGCGGTCGTCTGCGCCATCGGAACCTACGCATCGTTCGCCCTCGCGCATCACGCCGCCCGAGCAAGCGGCGCTCCACGGCTCCGGTGGGGTGCCGTCAGTATCGTGACCAGCGGATGCACAGCCTGGGCGACCCACTTCATCGTCCTGCTGGCGTTCAAGCCGGGAATGCCAGCGGCCTTCGATCCCATGCTGACCGGCATATCGCTGGCGTGCGCGATCCTCGGCATCGGCGCCGGCGTGGCGATCTCGTTGCGTGTCTGGAGGCGCGCGTGGCAATTCGTCGCGGGACTTGTGGTCGGCCTGGGCGTGACGACGCTCCATTATGTCGGGCAAGCCGCCTATCTGGTGCAGGGAATCGTCGCATGGAACATGGGACTGGTAGCCCTGTCGATCGCGGTCAGTCTTCCCACGTCCGGGCTTGCCATGATTGCCGCGGGCAGCCGCTCGCCGCGCGTGCGGCTGGCAGCACCCCCGCTCTTGCTGCTATCGATCGCGCTACTTCATTTCTGCGGCATGGCAGCAATGACGCTTCGGTTCGATCCGTCTCGGCGCCTTCCGGCCGACGCAATCACGCCCGATGCGATCACACCCGTTGTCGCAGGCGTGTCGTTGCTCCTGATCGTGCTGGCCGTGCTGGGCCTGCGGTTCGAGATCGCCGCGAAAGCGCGCCTCAAGCAGGATCGACGGCGTCTGCGCGAACTCGCCGACGTCGCGCTCGAAGGGCTACTGATCTGCCAGGGGGACATGGTGGTAACGGCCAACGATAGCGTCGAAGCCATGACCGGCCATGTGGCGGGCGCGCTGGCCGGCAGTCATGTCAGCTCGCTGCTGCCCGGGCTCGACGTCGCCAGCATGCCCGAACGCGAAGAACGCGAGATCGACCTCGTTCGCGCCGATGGCGGCAATATTCCGGTTCGCGTTCTGCGCCGCGAGGTCGCCCTGGGTCACAAGGTTCAGACCGTGATCGCGATCCGCGACCAGCGGGAGCGCCTGAGGACCGAAGCCAGGATCCACGAACTGGCCTATACCGACGCGCTTACAGGTATCGCGAACCGCCCGAGGTTCTTTGACCAGCTCGCCTTGCACACGGCGTCGCGTCGCGCAGCCGACCGACCCTGCGCCGTGATGATGATCGACCTGGATCGCTTTAAATATGTGAACGACACGCTCGGGCATGCTGCAGGCGACATGATCCTCAGCATGGTCGCGGAGCGCCTCCGATCGACATTGCGCGAGGCCGATGTCGTTGCCCGCCTCGGCGGCGACGAGTTCGCCGTCATGCAGGTGGCGGCCGAGGAGCCAGACGCGGCATTCGCGCTGGCGGCGCGGCTCGTGGCGGTGGTGGAAAGCCGACCGTTTATGGTCGACGGCCAGCCGATCCATTTGGGGGCAAGTGTCGGGATAGCGCTGTGCCCGAGCGACGGCGAGGATCCCGCTGACCTGATGCAGAACGCCGATCTCGCGCTTTATGCCGCAAAGGCCGACGGTCGGGGCACCTTCCGTCGTTACGACGTCTCGCTCGATGAGAAGATGCGCGAACGGCGTGCTATCGAAGCCGGGCTGCGAACGGCCATCGCGCAGGGGCAGCTCGAACTTCATTACCAGCCGCTGGTCGACGCCGCGACCGGCTGCATCACCTCGGCGGAAGCATTGGTCCGCTGGAATCATCCGGAGCGCGGGCTCATACCGCCCGCCGAATTCATCGGTATCGCTGAGGAGAGCGGTCTCATCCTCCCCCTGGGTGAATGGGTTCTGCGCACCGCATGCGCCGAAGCGGCCACCTGGCCCGCGAACATGGGCGTGGCCATCAATTTGTCGCCGGCGCAATTTCGCGAAAAGTCGCTTGTCGATATCATCGCGGCCGCCCTGCAGTCTGCCGGTTTGGCCGCGGACCGTCTCGAGTTGGAGATCACCGAGGGCGTACTCCTCTCCGACGAGGAGGGTACGATGCAGACGCTCAACGAACTGGTGGCGCTGGGCGTGCGGGTTTCGATGGACGACTTCGGGACAGGATACTCGTCGCTCAGCTACCTTCGCAAATTCCCGTTCGACAAGATCAAGATCGATCAATCGTTCGTCAACCAGCTGCCCGAGGATGACGAGAGCGCAGCGATCGTGCGCGCAATCATCACGATGGCGAAGTGCCTGGGCATGACAACGACCGTGGAGGGCGTCGAAACGCGTGAACAGTTCGCGTTTTCCGTCGATGCCGGATGCGACACCCTTCAGGGTTATCTGATTAGCAGGCCGCTTCCAGTGGCCGCCTTGGCGAGCTTTGTTGCAGACGGTGCCGATCCGGCGCTGGGACGGGTCGCTGCCTGATCATCGTAGCACTAAGGCATGCATGCGGCAGACCCAAAGCTCAGCGCCCGTGTCGCGAATATGCTGACTTCCTGCCGTAGCGTATGTCCAACCTTATGCGGCAAGAACCAGCCTCACCCTACGAGGTAGGCGGCGAGTTCCTCTGGTGTTCCTTGGGGAAATGATTGCCGCAGAAGCTCCAGGAAGGCGGACACCCTGGCGTTGAGCAGCCGGCGCGACGGGTAGAGCGCCCACAGGCTGATGTCCGATCCCGCCACATCGCCCCAGAACGTCATTCGCCCGCTGGCGATGTCGCCGAGCGCCAGCGAAAGCGGTAGACGGGCCGCCCCGGCGCCCGCCCGCACGGCGTCGCGGATCATGACCAGGGAGGACAGCCGCAGCACGGGCTGGACCTCAATCACCATCGGTCCCTCCGGCCCAACCGCCGTCCAGCTTTGTGCGGGGTCGGCACCGCGTACCACCGCCGGCACGATCGTCTCCACAGGCCGCGGCATGTCGGGGCCGCCCACCACCAACAGCCGGTCGTGGAGGAAGGGGCGGCCCACCAGCGCCTCATCAGGCGCGGGGTCGACGCGGATCACTAGGTCATAGCCCTCCTCGATCATGTCGACCGCCCGATCGTCAGTCGTCACCTCCAATCTGACCTCGGGATGCGCCCGCGCGAACTCGGCAGCGAGCCGCCCCATCGCCGTCTGCGAAAACAGCAGCGGTGCGCTGATCCGCAGCCGACCACGCACCCGCTCGCTGCCAGAGGCGATGGCAATCGCGGTCTCCTCCAATTCGGTCAGCAACGCACCGGCACGCTCAAACAGCGCGCGTCCTTCCTCGGTCAGCTTAAGATCGCGTCGGCCACGCTCGAAAAGCCGCAGGTCCAGCGCCGCTTCTAGCTCGCCCACGCGCCGGGACAATGTGGCCTTGGGCCGGCGAGCGGCACGCGCTGCCGCTCCGAAGCCGCCATGACGGGCGACGAGCGTGAAGTCCGCAAGCGCGAGCAGGTCCATATCGTTCCACCAGCGAGACACCGCGTCTAGATTGCGCGGCTATTTGATTGATCGTGGATCGACCATCTTCGCTTCATCAGCAAGACACAAGCGAAGGAGCGAACGCCATGACCATTCTCGTTATCGGAGCCACCGGCCGCGTCGGCCGCCACGTCGTCAACCAGCTCGTGCAGCGCAACGCGGACGTCCGCGTGCTAACCCGCGATCCCGCCAAGGCTGACATCCCCGCAAACGTCGAGGTGGTGCAGAGCGACCTGCTTGACATCGACGCGCTGCGCGCCGCCTTCTCGGGCGTCAGCACGTTGTTCCTGCTCAATGCGGTGACGGGCGACGAGTTCACCCAGGCGATCATCACGCTGAACGTCGCGCGTGAGGCCGGCGTCGAGCGGGTCGTCTACCTGTCGGTGTTCCAGGCCGATCTCGCAGTGAACGTTCCCCATTTCGCGGTGAAGTACGGCGCCGAGCGCATGCTGGAAGCGATGGGCTTCGGCGCCACCATCCTGCGCCCGACCTACTTCATCGACAATGAGGTGATGGTGAAGGACGTGATCCTCCAGCACGGCGTTTATCCCATGCCGATCGGGGGTAGGGGTCTCGCCATGGTCGATGCCCGCGACATCGCCGAGGTCGCCGCGATCGAGCTGGTCCGGCGTGAGAACGCGCCGAGCAAGCTGCCGATCGAGACCATCAATCTGGTTGGCCCTGACACGCTGACCGGCACGGACGTGGCGGCGATCTGGTCCGACGTGCTCGGCCGTCCGGTCGCCTATGGCGGAGACGACCCTAGCGGGTTCGAGGCCAACATGGCGACGTTTATGCCGCGCTGGACGGCGTATGAGATGCGACTGATGGCCGAGCGCTACGTCAGCGACGGCATGATCCCCGAGCCCGGCGACCGCGAACGCCTTGTCGGCATCCTAGGCCGCCCGCTGCACGGCTACAGCGAAACTGCCAGCACGCTTGCCGCGGCCTGAACGCCGCCTAAACATTCACCCATAAAGCAGGCGCCGGCGGACATTCCGTCGGCGCTATGTTGTCGCACAAGTTCTAAGTTTCGGACGTCGCGCATTTCGCCGATTTTGCGACAGCGGAATGGTCGAAAGGGTTGGACAACGCCGTTCGTTATCGCTCTGCCTTGCAACTTAGGGTGTCGACGGATCAGTTGGTGGGGGCGTCTCCTCCTGCCGCATACTGCGTAAAGGCCAATGGAAATCTGGCAAGTCGCCCAATCATTCGCCACCAATGATCCCGGTCATTACAACGGCCGCACCATCGTGCACGACCTTCCCCTTGACGATCCCACTGACGAGCACCCGAGCCCCGGCTTCAATGAAAAGATCACCTTTGACGATGCCTTTAACCTCAAGGTCGGAGCCCGCTCGCACGATCGCGTTACCTCCAACCATGCCCTTGAAGACGCCGCTGGTGGGAAGCGCTTGGCCATCAGAATATTCGGTCACCGTTGCATTCCTCTTCGTCGCGATACCGCCATGGTGTATTAGTTGGGCACCACGGTAGCGGCTGGCAAGGCGGCGTATAGGTGGCATGGTGGAGCTGACGAAGAATGACTGCGATTTGGGCGGTTTCGACCGATCCGGTCTCGCGCTAGGACGGCGCAATGGATCGGTCACTCATCTACGCTCACGGCAAGGCGCTCACTCTATTTGCGTCCGTCCTTCACCGTGCCGGTGTGATACCGGCGACGGAACTTGGCGGCCTGATGGCAGGGTTCTCAGATATCGAGGATGATCCCGAGCAGAGTGCAATTCTCGCAACCTGGGCAGACCTCATCAAAGAGGCCGCTAATCTGGATGACAGTTTCACACAGTAGGCAGCGTCACGCATATAGCAGCCCCGATGAGGCTAACTTTGAAGGCATCAATTCAGTCGGATCCGACACCGTCGCGTTGCAAAAGGGGTCGCTTTTGCAACGTTGGGAACCGCCCCAATTGCGAACGTTTGTTGTATCGTTCACGTTGGCAGCAGGGTCAGCTAAGAGGCGATCGAAAATGAGCTACCAGACGGACCGTCGAAGCCAGACGCGAGCGATTGCCGTGTACGTGACCCTACTGATGATAGGCGCAGCGCTTGGCTTTCTGGTCAGGTTCGGCGTGATTACCGATCATATTCTCTGGTAGCGGCAGCCGACGGTCGCTCAAATGTCCGCTCTCCTCCCCCAATTCCGGTCATTCCTGATGCAAAAAATCAAAAGTTTTGCATCAAAGTGACGGCGGTTATTCCTCGATCTGAAAGAGCGTTTCGACCGGGCGATCCAATGTGCGCGCAAGTTTGAGAGCAAGCAGCGTCGATGGGACAAATATCCCGTTCTCGATCGTGTTGATCGTCTTGCGACTAACGCCGATAGCTTCTGCCAGCGCGCCTTGCGTGAGGCCGAGCCGTTCTCGCTCGGCCTTGAGGACATTGGAAAGGCGATCACCCACGAGCGGCACGCAATTCCAGCGTGGCAAAGCTTATGAGTGCTGCTGAGATCGCCGCAGTTGCGACCACACGCACTGCGTCAAAGGCGCTGAGAGGAGCTGCTTCCTCCACTGTAATTGCAACAGCGAACGCGGATATCATCGATGCCCAGAAGCCCGCCGTGCAGCTCATCCGTCGATGTTCTCGAACACCATCATCATCAAGTAGCCGAGCTACAGGGCTGTTCGGTTTTAGCCAGCGAGCTAGCGGTAACAGATTGATCACGGCCGCAAAGCTTAGTCCTGTCCATATACCCCGCAGAAGATCACTTCCCGGCATTGCCATGCTGACCCACAAGGTCAGCAGGCTCATCGCGGCAAAAAAGTAGAAGGTGGTCGCCCGAGCGCGGCTTTTACGCTCTGCTACGTCAATTACGGTCATGTTGGCCTCCTGTAACCCTAAGGTTACCTGTAACCTAAAGGTTACTAGAGTCAACGAGCTATTTTGGGGGCGGGTGATGCAAAAATCCTGAGTTTCGAACGTCTTGAATGTCGCTGCTTTTGCGACATTCAAGACCGATGACGGCCTGTGTCGCATCGCAAAAGCGGTCACTTTTGCAACGACGGAAACGCCCAACAGTGCGCATATGCTCCGTTATGAAAGCAACGGCACC
>Ga0265798_10002731_pt1 | contig 25666 bp, 22 predicted proteins | sample P3T30metagenome_FD_192430 | JGI IMG/M metagenome (GOLD analysis project Ga0265798, IMG submission 192430) | Plant litter microbial communities from East Loma Ridge, Irvine, California - P3 T30 | ecosystem: Environmental > Terrestrial > Plant litter > Unclassified | place: USA: California...
TGATCATACTGTGTATACAAGAGTACTCGTATGCGAGAACAGAAGTGTAGAAGAAGAGGATGAGGAAGTGAAGTCAGGAAGCCGATACCCCAACCCTAACCCTTCGTTCATGATAGGTTGCGCAATACATACATTTCATCTCTTGATTCGTTCATCTCTGTGTTTACAGGCCGCGCCTCATTTGTTCACAAACGACGCCTGTACTTATAGTCGTATCCGCGCCCATCTCGTCAAATGTCCACCCTTCCCATCCTACCTACGCCTTGTCCGCAGGATAAACAATCCCGCCCTGCCTCCTCAGCTCACTCGTGACCTTGATGACATCTTTCGAAATGCGCTCCAGCTCCCCCGCAGCCTGCTCGTCCTTCTCGCTCACTATCCGCGCAAACTCCTCGGCCTCCTCCTCCATGTTCACCTGCGCCTTGGGATCCCTCAGCGGTCCGGCCAGCTCCTCGCTCTTCTTGCTCTTAGGATCCCAGTGTGAAACACTAGTGATATCCGTCGTAGCGTTGACGCTCAGCGTGCCCTTCTCGCCGTAAATCTCGCACGGCGCAAAGCTCTGGTAGCTCTTGGACTGGTTGATCTGCACACCGAAGCCATCGTACTGCAGCATGATGACGCCGCCGCCGTCGACGCCCGTGCGGCAGATGAAGGGGACGTAGGTTTGTGATTTGGGCGCTCCGAAGAGGGCGACTGCAAAGGTAACGGGGTAGACGCCGATGTCGACCAAGCTGCCGCCGGAGAAGTCGAGGGAGAAGATGTTGGGGGTCTCGCCTGCGAGCACATTGTTGTAGCGTGAGCTGTAGGAGGCGTAGGTCAGGCTGGCGCCGTAGATGGGACCCAGGCGCTTCTTTTCGAGGATCTCCTCGCGCAGTAGCTTGAAGTTTGCTTCTTGGATGTGGCGGAAGGCTTCGATTAGGAAGACTTTGTGCTGCTTTGCGGTCGCGAAGAGGTCGTCGAGCTCGGCAGGAGTGCTGGTCGCGGGTTTTTCGAGGATGACGTGCTTGCCTGCTTGCAGGAGTTGTTTGGCGTGGGCGTAATGGTGGGAGTTGGGCGAGGCGATGTAGACTGCTTGCATGCTCTTGTCTGCGGCGAGGTCGTCTAGCGAGGTGTATGTGGTCTTGCAGTCGAACTTGGAGGCGAAGGCTTCAGCCTGTTCTTGCTTGCGCGAGTAGACGGCGTGGAGTTGCCATTGGCCTTTCTTGGTGGCTGCTTTGATGAAGGCCTCTGTGATCCAGCCGGTGCCGATGGTTCCGAAGGTGATGGCCATGATTGGTGAATCGAAGGGTGTTGGAGGAGGGTGGGAGAATGTACAGTACAGCACAGAAATAAAAAGGTAATTGATATAAAAGCTTACCGTGAGTGTGACAAGAGCGTATGGACCTTCCACCGAAAACCATTGGACGGGGAAGTTGTGTCCACATGGCGGGGTCGCGCCGCTTCCACCTTCTCGTGTTTGTGTTTTGTGAACCAAAACTCTCTCTCTCAACTGACACAAATCGACTCTGATCAATTTGCTCACGCCAAAGGAAGATTTTTTGATTTTTCCGATACCGAACATGCGAGTATATGCATGTATACCTTACCAACTTACTGTACCTCTGGCGCCAAGGAAAAAACGTTCCAAGTCAGTAGCACTCTCTCCATGGCAAATGATGCCACCTTGATGCTGAAGTCGAATATCGCAAACAATAAGTAGAACGAGACGAACATGCTGACATACGACATACGACAGCACGCAAGGGGCACGTCTCGACAACTTTCTCGCGTGTCGCTGTCGACCCAACTACCCGGTACTCGTAGTCAAACACGGTCTCCCTCCGGCACCTTTCATGTGAGCTACGCGTGATTACAGTATCGGCATCAACGTGATCACCAAACCCTAAGTGTGAACACGGAGCGAATATCGCAAAGACGCCGACTATTGTGTCTCCGCATGATCCCCCGCAACATCGTTGCCGATGATTCACCTTATGTTCAATCCTTGTGTCGATTGCTAGACGTCACAGGTATACTTGTGAAACGCCGAATAAGGATAACAGACAACGTTTCGTTATAGCTACTCATGCTGTGCGCCTTGCTTGATCTGGCGTTAGAAGACCGAACAACGCCGGTATTTTGACAGACCGTGACGTGTCCAAGCCCATCCTACATACAAGCCAACACGATCAATTCATATCCACAGTTATGGATGCTTCAGAAATGTCACCATGACGAGATATGTGATATTGCTCGTCTGGTACGACACTATCTAGGACCGCCCCGATAGAACACAGGAGATGATTGGGATGCCACCACAACCAGAGCAACATTTGAACAACATTCGGCACTGGCGAAGCACAATCGATTCGGACTACTGTGTATAAAGATCACCCAGGTGATCGACTAGCTCCGATTAGTCGGGCTTATAGCTGACATTATACAGATCGCAGGCGTCTGATAGGCGCGATGAATGTCCGAATTTACGATCGATTCCTACTCCAGGCCCAAAGTCCGTGCAGGGCCAGACTGTGGTCGGCAACCCGTGGTTTCTTTGCCAATTCCCCAACCCATCATCGATTTTCCTCCGTTTTGTCAAGCGAGCCTGGCCTCGAATTATACTAACCAACGCGGTGGCTCCGGTGGGCTGACCAAAACTAAGATGGCAGCATGCGTAAACGGCCGCGCCTGCAATTCAAAGTCTCAAGGTCGGAGCGAGAGCAGACGTGAACATGAATTTTACCGGTTCGCTCCTTGGTGCACTCTACTGGGCATGCTTTCAATGCTTTGCCTGTCGGGCGCTGACTGAGCTCCCAGATTTTATGAACCTATTAGGGGAATGACAAAAGATGGTCCAACCTACTGCGACGTCAGAGACGCCAAAGCAAGAGAACGACATGTGCCTTTCTCGTGCCCTGACAAGACCCTCACAGCATTCTGCCAGCTAGGAGCGCTGCGTTTCAATGTCCGCCGTTGTCTTCTATTCTTCTTTGACGTCAACTATGCCTACATCATGGCTGAGGCGACACGGTCGTTGTCGCTTGAAGATGACAATGCTCATGATCCAGGCGACCAGTTGTGGCTTGGACACGCCAAGATTCCCAGGGGCATAGCCTGCTGCGAGGTTACTGTTGGCCTTCCTTCCTTCCCCATCACGGTCACTACAGCGAATGGTGATCGTGACAGTGTGTATGTTGTCGAGGATCTCACAAAGAATCTTACAACGCATGACAAGCCCTATGTCACGTCGTTCCCACATGGCCGTTTCTATGCCGGAGTACCCATCACTGGTCCCAACGGTATCAACATCGGAGCGTACTGTGTGTTGGGAGATGACCCTCGTGATGGTGTCTCAGACAAAGACCTCATCTTCCTACGAGACATGAGTCGCACTGTTATGACCCATTTGACTACTATCCGCGCTCAAGCAGAACGCCAACGGGCAACTCAGATGGTAACAGGGCTAGGGTCCTTTGTCAAGCGGAGCTCAGATACTCGACGATGGGAACGCCGCAATCTGACTCACGCCACGCAGCTCACCAATGCCGCCATTAAATCGTTGCAGAGCCCGCAGCACGAACCATCGAGTGAACCCAAGTACAGTGCGCCTTCTAAGCGTCGTGATGAAACGAAGACACCAGCCCCGGACACGAAGACTTCTTCCTCAGAAAGCCATGCTGCCCAAGCTTCGATGGGAGCTCAGGAACGTATGACAGCATCCCCTGAACCGTTCAACGAAGAAGTATTCGGAACAGTGACACCCTTGGCTTCTGAGAAAATTGACAGCTCTTCTCATGCTGTCCCTGGAGAGACCCACGCAAGCCTCGACCATCCGCGACTAGAGACTAGAGGAAGCTTCTCATCGAGTGGTCAGATTCCAGCACATCACGGTGGATCGACAGCAAACATTCGTTCCGCGTATCAACGAGCGGCTGAGATCATGTGCGACTCATTGTCCGTAGATGGAGTCGCGTTCCTTGATGCATCTGTGCGCACGTTCGGAGGTCTTGCGGAAGCGGTCGACAACACAGAGTCAACCGATTTCAGCAACGACTCGGAGTCGGCATCTGCTCGGTCACGCTCAGCCTCCCCGACCAGCGATGAGAACAACAAACCGTGCCGCGTTCTGGCATCTGTAGGAACGACACAAGACGGAGAGGAATTGTCGGCCAAGAATGTGAACGAATCTTTCCTGAGACAGCTTTTGCGCCGCCATCCACATGGCAAGATTTGGTCTTTCGGTGACTCAGGCCAGGTTCACTCTGAAGATATGACATCCTCCTCTTCCGAGAACGACGAACTGCAGAAGTCCGATTCATCTGGAAAACTACTCACTCCCGGAGCTCAGCAACGGAAACGCCGGCTAAAGGAAGTCCACAATGACGGACAAATCCTGGCCTCGATGTTCCCTGGAGCACGTAGTGTGGCTATCCACGGTATTCGAGACTCCGGCCGCAGACGATGGACTGCTGGATGTTTGCTTTGGTCATTTGATCCTCTTCGTGTACTCACTATCGACACGGAGATGAATTTCGTAGCCGCTTTCTGCGACATCATAGCCGGCGAGACGAGAAGTCTGGAGGTGCAAAGGTCGGATCGTGCCAAAAGCGACTTCATTTCTTCGGTACGTATCTACCAATGTGTATAATTGGCGTTCGGGGTCATTGTCAATTGCTAACATTGTCCGACAGATCTCGCATGAACTGAGGTGAGGGTTGTCTGACTTTAGTTTGAAATTAACACAGCTTACTGACCGCGACTACAGATCACCGTTGCACGGAATCCTAGGAAGCACCGAAGTTCTCGCAGAATTGGATCTCGACAGCACCATTTCCACGCTAGCCGGACAGATCGATTCGTGCGGGCGGACACTTCTGGACATCATTGACCATCTGCTCGACTTCGCAACACTCAAAGGCCAGCGTCTGAAGAGAGGTGCAGCCAGCAGCTCACGAATCGGACACAGGATCTCGGCCAGAGAGAGAAAGGCTTCGGCTGACGATAACATTGCGGATCTGGAGACCAGAGTGTCGCTGGATGATCTGACCGAAGAAGCGATCGAATCAACAGTCTATTCCTTCCTTTGCAAGAAAGGTGCAAGCTACGAACCCCGAGCCTCGGTCATACTGGATATCGACCGTTCACGGGGAGTCAAATGGCATTGCAAACTCGCGACTGGTGGATGGCGACGTGTCTGTATTAACCTTGTCACCAACGCCCTCAAATATACACCTTCAGGCTACATCCGTGTCTCAATGACTCAAAAGCCTCGACCTGGATCTCGACGTCATTTCGATGCCATTCTGACCGTCTCGGATACTGGAAAGGGCATGTCCAAAGACTTCCTGGAAAACCAGCTCTTCCGCGACTTCACTCAAGAAGACACCCTCGCAGACGGTATCGGGTTGGGCATGCACATGGTCGGTCGAATCCTGCACGCGATCAACGGAAAAATTGAGGTAGTGAGTGACCAACATGGCGCGTCAGCTGGAACTTCAATAACTGTCACTGTGCCTCTTGAACACAGCCCAAATGCCCGCACTTCCAACAACATCAACGAGGACGAGAACATGTCTTTGCGCGGAAGCCTTGCGGGACTGAAAGCTGGGATCTTTGGCAACGAGATGAGCCCATTCCCTTCAGGGTCGCGCGAAAAGAAGCTCCAAGCCGCAGCATCCGCGATGACAGTGACTTCTGTCGAGGCTAGCTGTCGCTATTTGGGCCTAGAATCCCAAAACGGCGAGTCGGCCGACTGTGATCTCACATTCTATCTTGAAGAAGACTTTGAGCGCTCGCGTGATGCAGGCAGAATCGGCAGCGACAATCAACTGAAGGGGAAGCCATGCATCGTGATATGCAGGAGCGCGCCTCTCGCAAAGACCCTCAAGGCTTTGCGTAGCAGAGACATCACTCGTACTGGTAGGGTCGTCGAGTATGTCGGTTTGCCGTGCGGCGTAAAGTCACTCTCGCGTGCAATAAATTCGGCACTCCAACGACAGAAAGACTTCGAAAGCACAGCACCCGGACGAAATGTCGAAGAACAATCGCAGAAACTCTCGACCGCGGCGGAAATCGCAAACGTCGAGGAAATTGAAGTTCCGCCTTCGATACACCCACTACCAAAGTACGAAGACCTACCCGTCCGGCTAAAACTCGAATCGAAATTCGAATCATTTCCTACATTCCCAGACAACCAGGACCAGCTGTCACCCGGTACTGTTCCAAAGACCCCAGCTCAGCAAGACAAGCGGACAGAAACACCGGCGCAGACCAAACCCCAGACACCCAAAGACACCAGCAGTACAAAGACCCCAGCCACACCCCAAACGACGCCCAAAACGCCGACACTCTTGCTGGTAGACGACAACAAAGTTAACCTGCAGCTCCTGACCATGTACGCGAAAAAGCGCAAATACCCCTACCTCGAAGCCATGGACGGCCAACTGGCCGTCAACGCCTATCAGAAAGCGCACGAAGACTCTTTTTCTTCCACCTCTTCTTCTTCCACTTCTTCTTCATCGACTGCGACTGTAACAACCAGCGGTGCTGCAACGCTACCATCAGCCGTGCCTGCGATTATTTTGATGGATATTAACATGCCTGTAGTAAGAAACCCCTTTACTTATATCTTAATGTCTTTAAAGATCGTTGCACTAACGACCGAACCGATGGACGGATATGAAGCGACTCAACGAATTCGCTCTTACGAGAAGAAGCATTCGCTTCCAGCTGCTAAGATCATTGCTTTGACTGCTCTGGGTTCCGAAGCGGCTTACAAAGAAGCTTTCGGGAGTGGCTGCGATATGTTCTTGACGAAACCGGTCAAGCTGAAGGATCTGACCAGAATCATTGAGGGCGACGGCGAGGGAGCTTGATCGGATGAATGTGATTTGGGGCTGATTGATCTGCCACATGCGCGGTCTGATCACTACAACTGGGCATGAAGTCAGGAATGATCACCACAGAGACGTCTTCGAGGTACGATTGCCACCAACCGATCGCTCCAAACCTCCGGCCGCCAACGAAACTAGCCAGGAATACTACCACGACACCCTCTCCCTGAATTGCACCATCGGCCCATTCCGCATCGCAACAAAAGCATCATAAAGCTGGAACTGGCCCGCCTCCCTCCTCCCCTCCGCAAACTCCGGCCTCCCCGCCCCGGTACAATCCCCCGACTCATCCGGCCGGATCTCCAACGCAAACATCAGCTTCGCCAAAACAATCTGCATCTCCAACCAAGCCATATTCTTGCCCACACACCCTCTGCTCCCCGTCGAAAAAGCACAATGCCCGCTCTCGGCGCGCGCGACTTCCTCCTCCGAGCTACCTTCAGCGTCGTCGGCAGTCGTGAGCCAGCGCTCGGGCCTGAAGACGAAGGGGTCCGGGTAGATGTCGCTGTTGTAGTTGAGGCAGTAGAGGGACGTGCTGAGCAGGGTGCCGGGCGGGAAGAAGTGGCCCTCGACCGTGCTGCCGCCCTCTCGTACTTGGCGTGGCAGGTCTGCGGGGACGGGGGGCGCCATGCGGAGGGTTTCGTAGATGAAGGCGCGCATGTACTTGCAGCTGTGCAGTTTCGGCCCGCCTGAAATCTCGGAGGAAGCGTTGAACGTCGTTGCGATCTCTCGGGCGAGCTTTTCTTGGATGCGTGGGTTGTGGGCTAGGTAGAAGGTCATGGCGGCCATGGTGATTGCTGTGGTATCGCTGCCGGCTATAGTCAGGATTTCGCACTCGCCGAAGAGCTCGTTGAGGTCGTAGCCCGGGGCGCCGGTCAGGGGGTCCTTGGTGTCGAAGAGGTAGTGGAAGAAGTCGCGCCTCTCCGGGCGCAGACCTTTTTGCACTTCTTCTTGCGCTTTGGTGCGTTCGGCCAGGTTTTGGGCGACGAACTTCTGCCATTGGATCATCGAGTCTGGGATCGCGTATTGGAGCAGCCAGTCCAGGCCGCGGGGTTTCAGCCAGACCCAGAAGTTGGCATAGGGGGACCAGGCGACCTGGGAACATGTGTATTAGTATTTCAAGACCATTGTACAGTTTCTTTTTAGGCTGCTCCATCTTTCCAGTCTCCGAATACCATTATCTCACTGGCTCAGGCTCTCGTAGCGGTACTATCGGCAAGCATAGTACGCTATAAACATGATGGTGCCAGTGAGATCGTCCCTTCGAAAAAAATTGTATAGGCGGAAGCAGCATGTGTATATGACATGGGACTGAACTCACCGGAGCAAGAGTTTCTAGAAAAGAGGCCATGAGTTCCGGAATGTGTTTCAAGTCGCTGTCTGGTTCCTTCATGTTGAACTGTTTGCCAAAGCACAAATCGCCGAGGATGTCGAAGACCAGGTAATTGACCTCGTGGGTCATGTTGAGCGATTTCGACCACTTCCCATCTGCACCTTGCCGGCACTGTTCCCTGAAGAGTTCGACCCAGCGACTGCGAGGAACAACATGTCAGCAAACCGACGTCAACGAGCACATCTTTCGGGTGCGAGATCGGCTTACTCAGAGTTGGAAACAAGGAAAGGCTCCATGCCGCGAAGCGCTTTATCAGAGAAAGCATTGTTGAGCACCCGACGCTTACGAGCATGCGCCTCGACATTGGTGACGTTCCAGGTGTTTGTGATTTCGCTCTTGTGCGGCCAAGTGCGATAGTAAGAATTCGTCTTGACGACGTTGCCTTTGTTGCCGAAAATGGTCTTGTGGGCAGACGGCGTGTTCATGACCACCGCATCCGGGCGGTAGCGGAATACAGGTCCTTTTGGGCGATGTTAGCATGAACGAATCTCATCAACCGCCTTGACGTAAGGTACCATATTCTTGTTGAAGTCGCAAAAGCCAGACATGGCGATCTTGTTTGCTCGTGTAGTAGAATGACGGGAGATCTGACACTCTCGCCCAGAAGGGACCGGGGTATCTGGCCAGAGGGTGCAAGTACAGTCTGTAATAGACGGTGTATAGCGAGTATGTCACGGCCAGCACAAACGCCGCAGAGGCAAGGTTCGCAAGAGGTATCATCTTCGGTTCTCTCGTAGTCAGTCAGCCGTCTGGATCAATCGAGGCTCCAGAAGTTGTCGACTGACGACATCCCCAAAAAGAAAGAAAAAAGCCGGAGAGCCATTCGTCCAGAGATATAGAGTCTTATCTACCGGCAATGGTTCTCTGCCTAGCCATGGCGGTGTTCGTAAGCACCCAAGAGACCCACGAGATAGTACATGCTAACTGCTCGCCTACATGCATCGTGTAGCTAATCCTTGAGTAACGGAGCCATTGAAGTCTGTGTATTGTGTGGAGAACATGTAGACGACCTCCGTGTATGCAGAAGTTTGTCGAACGCACGATCTCACCGGCACTGACATGTTTAAAGTGTCCCAAAGCTGCTGGTATTACCACTTACTTAATCGTACTCCGGTGATATACTCATGATTCCTACCTAGCGTCTCATGAGTATTAGGATGATTTCGATGCATGACAGTTGCCGATACCACCGTATCAACAGACAAACTTTAGCATGAACTGAGGGAGAAGTGTAGTTTCGGGTATCAATCTCGCTAAAACCCGGGTGTTGTGAACACCCTTGCTTAGACTACTGTAGTGCGGTGTGTGGGTCAATCAATCAAACCTGCCTAGTCAGCTGAACTACAAATCCTCACCAGTAGTACCTACATGCAGTAAAGTGTCAGCCTCGGCTTACTAACTCGATGTAATACCCAGCTCCGGGTGAGCACAGCAGATAGTCAGTTTTGTGAAACGAGTCAAGAAGTTCACTTACTCAGACGTCTGACCTCACATCGAACAAAATGTGAAAGCTAACAGTTCGTCGCGCTTGAAAGCGAGTTCATCGCTGACAGGTCCAGCAGTCATACACAATTGATGTATTAGATCGTATTAAAACAGGAATTAAAACGGGTAGACAGGTATATCATCATCTTTCTTCATCTCTCTGCGCGAGGCTTGCCGCGGTCGTCGTTGTCGTTGTTACCACCGCCACTGCCACGTGTAAATAGATCTCCAAGCGTAGCACTCAGACTCCTCGCGCGCAAACTCGCCCGCTGGCTCTTCTGCTGCCCGCGCCTACTATTACTTCCACCACCGCCACTGGTGACAGCCCGAGTAAGCTGCCCCAGCTCCTCGTTTTCATCCTGCGAAAGCATCCCCGAAGCAATCGAGTGGCGTTCCCGAGGTTGTTTCGAAGATTCGGGAGTGGTGGCTAGATGAGCCTGCTGGCCACGCGAAGTGGTGTTTCGGCGCAGAGGGCGGAGAGAGCGCTGGTTCGAGTGGTCGACGCCGCGGCGCAGGGAATCTGCGACTATTGCGCTCAGGCTGGAGGAAAGGGGAGAGGTGAGGGGGCCGAGATCTGGGAAGAGGGTTGTGATGGAGTTGCGGGAGAGGAGGGCGGCGCGATTAGGCGAGCTGTTGGGGTCGAGGTTGCTGTCGCGGTTCTGGGGTGTACGAGGTGGTTCGAGTGCAGGCGTAGTTGTGGTGCGTGGGGTTTCGGGACGTGGAGGAGGGAGAGTTGGGATGACCGGTGCAGACGTCGTGGCGTGCATGGGAGAGCGTTTTGCTGGATCAGTGCCTGTGGAGGTGAGGTCTGCGGCTGATGAAGCGTGAATAGCACTGCGGTTGGCCGGGCCTGCGTTGAGGCTGTACGAGTCCAGGTCAAGTCCTGAAGGGTTGTTGGGCGTTGATGGTTGGAATTCGTGTGTGATTACAAGAGACGGCGGTACGTCTACTGAGGATGACTCGTTCACAAGACCACTTCGTATGGGAGCGCTCTTGGCCGATGACTTTGTATTGGAGCTGCGACGACCGTCGTGTACAGCTTCGTGATCAACCAGGTCGACGGCATCCGCTTCCTCATCCTCAACGCCTAGCTCCGCGTCGGAATCGCCATCGTTATTGTCAGAACGACCGGATGTGATGCACCATACACCCAAAAAGGTAAGCGCGCAACCACCAACGAACTTGTAAGCATCCTCTGCACTCTCGCGCTCAAAGTCGCGATATAGCACAGCACTGCCAATGATCACGGACAGCGTGAACATGACAAATTGCGTCGGGATGACCATGGTGGCGTTGAAGCGTTGCAGCGCTCTGTTGATGTATTTGATCTGCATGACGGCCGTGAAAACCAAGACAGCGAGCAGCAGGTAGGTGATCGGGAAGGTGATGACTTTCCAGATCTTGTTTGAAAGAAGCGAAGCGATACCCTTGGTCGAAAGGGCAGTGTAGCCGCCGAACAAACCGACAAGACCGATGTCGATGAGAATGCTCTTGTGACCATACTTGTTGCTCGCGAATAACAGCACGATGATCAGCCCCACGGTGACCCCAAGATAGGTCTCAAACTCCCAGGTCGTGATCAAGTCCCAAATGATGTCCGGGTCCAGTCTTGGGTTGCTATCGCTTGCAGACAGAACCACTGTGACGCAGCCGGCCACAGCGATTACCACGCCCACAGCATCTCTCCATCGGAACTTCTCATGCAGCAGCAGCGGCGCAATCAAACAGTTCGAGATCAGTGCCACGACGCCCAGCGGCGACACAATCGACGCCGGCGCGAAGCCATACGCCAGGAAATTGCCCGCTTCTCCCAGCACCATCAGAGAAATCCCAAGCCACCAAATAGGCGACCTCAGATAGCTCTTACTCTTGCCCTCATCATCGCCCTTCTCATCGTCTCCATTAGGCAAAGACGAGCCCGCCGTTGACGAGCTCGACTTTCTGCTTCCCAGAGACGGTATAAGAGGATCGCCCTCTTGAGGCTCCTCCTCTTCCTCCAACTCCAACTGCCCATTCGCAGGCCCATACCTTGCATTCTCTCTCGCGCGCTCCTCCGCAATCTCCTCTTGCTCCTGATGTTGCTGCTGTTCAGAACCATAGTGTCTCCCATCTCCGCGCGCCCTACTCTTGCCATTTCCATTCCCACTCTTCTTCCCCTTCCCCTCCGCCCTACGCTTCTCCGCTCGCTCGTTCGAATCCTGGCTCAGGCGCAAATGTGCATATCGCTGGGTGTTGAGCGCGAATGAGATGAGCACATTGCCGACGATCGCCGTCACGATGCCGATCAAGCTCGACCAGTCGTGCGAAGTCATGTCTTTACCTCCTCCGAAGCCGAAGTAGCTTATTCGTAGATCGTCATGGGCCCGGAAGTCCAGCGGTGCCGCGGTATTCGTGGTCGTGATAGGTATGTACATGCTGGCGGCGCCGAAAAGCCTGCCTACCTGTCTGCCTGCCTGCCTTGCCTGCCTGGACGAGTCCTGCTCTCTAGAGGGCGCGCGCGTTGGGAAAGACCGGCGAGGTTTTCGCGGCGTGGCAGCGGGAGTGAAGGGCTGGTTCTCAGTCGTCTCGTTTCGTCTCGCTAGCTCCTCATGGTGGATAAACAAGGTCTGTATGTGCGATATGTACAGGGGTGTGGTGCGGTGGCACACGGGGGGATATCGTTGTAAACAACGTCGTCGTCGTGCAGCTAGGTCAAGGGAAAAATATGGCCGGCCGAGATTCCACAAAAGACGTGACTGTTAACCGAGTCCGAGCTCTCCCAAGCAAGCTGATCGGCCTTGATTTTCCAGCGGGTTAGGATCAGGGTGTCACTACTACTGCTGCCCTAGTGTTATGGGGATTCAAGGTGGATGTGCTTGTGGGATGACGAGACCGTGCATAGATATCGCGCTATGGAACTCCTCCCTGGTTGGTGGTTGGACACAATCGGAAACCCAAAAGTCCGACTTTCCAGTCCGCGTGCTTCCGCATAACGAGTCTCTTTGTCGATAAGATAAGACAGAAAATACATGTACACACGTACAGGTCGAGTGTACCGCCCCTTTGAAGTAAGTTGGCACCATTGTTCGTCAGTGAGGCTTTTGCTATCTTTTGCTATTCTGTCAAAACACTCGAAAGTTGCATGACTAGGTGCTATCTACTTGGGTTGCATTGTCTTTGGTAATACACAAATCCGGGAAACGAAACAAAACGAAAACGCCCGAAGCGTGTGTGGTATCAATATGACCTGCCCTCCCCCCCTGCCCCATCCAGCTCTCGCGAGCGTTGCAACCGTGGTCTTAAAGCAAATACTCCCCATCCTCAAGGAAAAGGAACAAAAAAAAAGAAGAAATGAGAAGCAAACAGAGAAGGGAAAACAACATCAGCAAAACTCAATAGTCGAAAGTCGCCTCGACGTCCGTCTCAGCCATGTCGACGAACTTCCTCCAAGTGTTGGTAAGGACAAGGTACTTGATACTAGCCTCGGCGTCGTCGAAAACATGCTCGTCGAAGCCCGGGATATCCAGACCGCGCCCGTTGCTCTGCGGCGAAAGGTCAGGTCGGTCTTCCAATCTGTACGGCTTAGGTTCGGCTCTCGAAGACGTGGTCAGCAATGGAGTCTTCCCCGACGACATCGAGCGCAAAGCAGCGGTAGGCGGCGATGAAGGCGGTGATGTCGAGACCGCGGAGATGGTTGTCGTGAAAGAGCCAGCCTGCTTCTGCTCGGCCCAGGGCGCGACGGAAGGGATCACGCTAGGGACTCCATGGACTTCGAGGCCGCAGGAGGCGTTTGAGCCGTTGCGGGCGGCGAAGCCACTCATCCTGTTCAGGGCGGATGGGCCGAGGACGGATGCGAGTTCGCGGCGAACGTAGCCTTCGATGTTGATGGGGAAGTCTGCAGTCTTTTCATCGACGGACGTAGCGAAGATTTCGATGGCCATGCGGAAGAGGCGGACTTGGGCGTCTTCGGTTACTAGGCCGGTGCTGGGATTCCGGGGTGCGGAGTGCCAGAATTGTCGCCAGTCTCGGACTTGCGTGAGGAAAACGATGTTTTCAGCTGTGAAATCCTTTCTGGCGGCGTACTGGAGGAGCGGTTCTGGGTTGATCAGTATAGCACGCTCAAGCGCTCCGATTGAGTATAGATGGCCCACGGAGGCGGCGTTGATCTCATGGAAGAGCTCAGCTGTTGAGTTTCTTGCTTGGCTTGAGCTCATCTTTTCGGACCGTGATGTGGTGGACCAGAGAGTGCTGTCGGTGCTGTCGAAGGACTCTGGCCTCTTGTTGACTGATGCTTTGTGCTCGAAGATTTCGAAGATTGGGAAGAAGATTGTAGCAAACTGCATGACAATGATGCCAGGGGCGAGCCACATAGGTGGCACAAACCATGGGTTGACGGGCTTGAAGTAGGTAGTGAAGACGGAAGCGAGCCATAAAGGCGAGCCAGGAAGTCTGCAAGGTCAGCTTGGAACGGAAGTAGTAAGAGCGAAAGTCGAGAAGACATACCCAGAGACGATGCAAAGGATGGTTTGCAGACGCCATCGGTGAGCGTCGCGAATGTTCCTGATTCTGTAGAGCTCATAGGGTCCGTAGACCCACGTCCAGAATAGCTGCCAAAACGCCGACGGAATCCATTCCAGCGTCCCGCGGCACTTGACCTGGCCCTTGTTATACGGGATGTCCCCATAGCTTGACCAGTCGCCTTGGAGAGTCGACGAAGAAGCGTAGATGACAGCCGTGACGATGAGCTGTGGAGGTGTAAGAGTGCTTTCGATACCTTGTCAACGTTGTACTGTTCTCAACATACCTGTATGACCATGCCTACGGCAATGAAGCAATAGCTTTTCTGTGCTTGACTGAGTCGTGCAAAACGGTTGTACACCCGGTGTGACCAGCTTTGACCCGACAGAGCTGGCGTTCCATGGTATGAAGATTGACGCAGAAGCAGCGCCTCTTGTTGTTCGGCGATGCTTCGTAGTTGGGTCACGTTAGCCTGGAACAGAGCAATGCCGAAAGGCAAGTAGATGCTCATGATCCAGAACTCGGCGCTGCATAGGAAGTGGCCATTTGTGGTGTATGCGAGCAAGATCTTCACCAGGTAGATGTGTAGGAAGAAGGTGGAAGTGATGGCAATCTTCAAATTACGTATCCGGACGAAAGGCGATCTTCGGTGCCAGACGAGACACAATATACCGGCGAAGAGTGCAACCGACCAGGCGATAGTGAGGCCCGCATACAATTTTCCTGCGTGTTGTCAGCGTCAAGTTCAGCGTGCCGGTGGTTGTCTACATTGCCATACCAAGATCGTCCCAGTTAACCAGCGAGCCCCAGTTCCGTCCCAGAGGGTTGATCTGCATCGCAACGAGAGATGTGCTGACTCTGAAGGTGTGTTAGTTTGGACCAGCAAAGATGCACAGCGATGATCACAACCACATGTTAGGGGCGATCGTCACGTATTATACGAAAGTATGCATTTCAAATGTCAAACCTGCGAACCATGCCATGCGGCAGACACGAGGCGCGGGCGAGACAACTGCAGCCCCCCTCTGGAGAATATGGACGCCTACTATGATAGTGATGTAGCTTGTATCACGGGGCAAGCGAAGTGGCGCCCGCGGTGATTGGAGTAGAAAGTGTGTTTGGGACAGATTCCGCATCGAGTTCGAGCCTGGCGGCTGTGGCGTTTGCAGTAGTTCCCAGGATCGCAGGCCGGATCAGCCCAGATGCGCTAGCCAGACCAGATATCTGGAACACAAGAAATGCGTCACCTGCATGGGGAGTCTAGCAGCAGTCTAGTTCGAGTCTAGATACCGACCGGGTAGGACACTAGATCTGCGAGGCTCCCGCGAGGCGTGCTGAACTGGCGTCTTGTATACCTTTCCGGTCGCTCCCCAGAAGCGTATCAGCACGTCCTGGCGTCTATGTTCCTGCAAGCCATACCTTAAGCATCGCGCTCAGCATATATCACATGCCCTGCCATTCTGTTATTGCTGAAGGTCAACGGCGTGATGATAGCGATGATGGTGAGGTGCGTCCTCCCAAATAAGCGCCTGAAATAGAGGCGAATGGACGGCAGGTTTACGCTTGCAACAGCGCGAGTGCGCGACCAGACTGCAGTGCTGTAAGTTCAACGCGACCAACAATATTGCCATGCAATAACTGCACGTAGCGTCTTGAGGTTTCCATCGGGCACGCCGTCATCGAAGGATGCCGGCCCAGGAACAGAGCCGATGACCCGTCTCTGGGAGTCGTTTATATTAGTTGTTGAGTGTGCTCTGATATATTGTCGAGCTGATATAGCAGGTCCTAGCAGAATCCGAGAAGAAGGGGGTTTCCGTAAATAACTCCGTGGATACACGCTGTATATATGTCCCATCAGGAAGCCAGTCAACTGGATGATACCTGTTTCTGGTCGATGTACGTACATAGCCATCCCAGTTACCTGCAAATGGACTGATGGACGATACTGGACCGAGGTGTTGTCTGCTGGTCTAGACTTGTTGCCTCGGGACAGCGTTTGTGCTATTGTATTGCGACATCAACTCTACCACAGACGGTGACACGCTTGCAAGAAGCGACAAAAAGTATGTCCATGTCGTCTGCGGAGATGTTGATCGCCTTGGACCGCGAGCCTCGGAGTTGGCTTGACTGCGCAGGTGTTTTGGCAGGCAGCGGCGGGGTCTTGTCGAAGCTTGTACGTTGCGTTGCGTCGCTGATTGATGAGGGTGAGATGTGCAAACTGGTCATTTGACACGCACGACAAATGATTGGACTGCAATAATAAGCCAGTTGTCTCCCTCTCACTCCAGACACGCTGGTCTTGTCTTGACAACAGTACTACCACTCTCATCTTTGAACCCTTCCTTCCAATCAATCCTTTCCTTTTACTTAGCCTCACCTCGTACAACCACCGGCTGGTCGTACGGGCTTGAATCCACTCCCTGAAATGGCTGCAAAGGCTCCCGTGTCGCCAGAAAGGCGCAAGAAGGTCCTGAAGGTCTTGTTCATTTCACTACTATTGGATCTGGTAAGTGTCTGACTGCAATACCCCTTGCTTCTTGCCCGTCCCTTGACTGACACCTCCAAGATCTCCTTCACCTTCATCCTTCCCTTATTCCCCAAACTCCTCGAGTTCTACCGCAATGTCGAAACACAGCAATCCCAGACACTCCTCTCGCAGATATTCTCTGGTCTCAACGCGTACAAGAACAGCTTCAGCAGACCCATCAACGACCGCTACGACATTGTCCTCCTAGGCGGCGCACTCGGCTCAATCTTCTCCATCTGCCAGGCTGTAGCGTCGCCTGTGATCGGAACTCTGTCAGACCGTTATGGTCGGCGCACAGCCTTGCTGTGGTCGATGGTGGGCAACATTGCTTCAGTGGCTCTGTGGTGCGCTGCAACCGACTTCAGGACGTTCTTGGCCAGTCGCATAGTAGGAGGACTCAGTGAGGGAAATGTGCAATTGGCAATGGCCATTGCCACGGATATCAGCAGCGACGAGGATCGTGGAAAGACTATGGCCATGGTAGGCGCATGCTTCAGTATCGCCTTTACCTTCGGCCCTGCGCTGGGCGCTGCGTTGTCGCAAGTCACCATTGTCGCGGCCAACCCGTTCGCGACCGCTGCTGGATTCTCCCTGTTCCTCATCGTCACGGAGACCATCTACCTCTACATCGCTCTCCCGGAGACACACTTCCGCGAAGAACCCACCACGAACGGCTCTGCGCATCCAGAGAAGCCGGTGGTGGCAACGACTAAGCGTACCAACTCGCACGCCCTGCTCAACATGACACACTTCACCTTCATCCTGTTCTTCAGCGGGATGGAGTTCTCGCTACCTTTCATGACCTACGATCTTTTCGGATACGGCTCGAAGGAATCTGGAAAACTCCTCGGCTTCATCGGGCTGGTTGCCAGCATTCTTCAAGGCGCCGTTGTCAGGCGCATGAACCCACTCAAGAACGTACAATTTGGTGTCCTCAGCTGCGCCGGCGCTTTCATCATCCTTGCCCAGGTCGAAAGTGAGCGCGGACTCTACATCGCCGCTACCCTGTTGGCAGTCACCAGCAGCACCGTCGTCACCGGCCTGAACAGTCTCTCAAGCTTCGAAGCGTCGAGCAACGAACGTGGAGGAAAGCTCGGAAACCACCGCAGTTTCGGCCAGGCTGGGCGCGCTATCGGTCCCTTGCTGTTCTGCACATTATACTGGTGGGCAGGACGTGACATGGCATACTTCACTGGCGCTGCTGGTATGTTTGGCGTGTGCGCTTTGGTGCTTGGATCGTTGAAGAACCCGGCTGGGCTCAAGGTCACAAAAGTCACGCCTATGCCTGAGGAGATTGATGGAGATGTTGTGAAGAAGGAGTTGAACAAGGAATTGAAGAATGGACAAATATAAGGAGACCGAATGTGTATTCACGTAAATATGTATCCATGTATCGCAAAAATGGTGGAATCATCATTGGTGTAACTACGCCGCAGCAGTCTGTTTGAATGCATACCTGGGATGTCAGTCCGTTATAACCATAGGCTCTACATTCTTGACCTCGTCCACTCTAGATACAGTCTGACAAGCGATAACTTGATATTGTCAGGTGAGCCTCAGCCGATGACGGTTAATCCAAACAAAGGATTCATGAAACGAGTTAAACCCGAAAGGGTTAAAGGATCACATCAGACGAGACGAGCCACGCTCGAGGCTTGATCTCGTAACTCGGGGGGGATTCCTCAAGGCGTAGAAGACGTCACGTTCACATTCACAAAAACTAGCGGTGGAGTCGCATGTCGAACCGTTGGCTGTTGTTATTGAATGACGATAGTGAAGTCGTACTATTGGGGGCGCCTCTCCTTTCTCACCACTAAGTTACCATTCACCATCTGCTAACATTGCACCTACAATCTCTTTCTTTATCGACGCATCATGAGGACCGCATCATCACCAGCATAAGGGGTTTCTTTCTCACCGTCACCATCGCCGCACCCAATTTCTTAGCCTCATCATAATGGCGACGGCGGCCATCTTAAACGCCATGAAATCTCAATCACCGGCTTACGTGCAAGCTTACACGCCACTCCCAAAGAATCTACCGTCTCACCGCGACGTGATAGCCTTTTACGACAAGCGATACTACAGCCTCATAGAATCCGGTGAGGCTCGCCCTTTTCTCTACCCTTGGGCTGCTGCTGGAGCGCTTCTGGTTTTAATCTCACTTCTCATCGACTACCGCCGCTCGCGACCGCGCAGAATCGGCAGCTATGTTGCATTCGCCCTCATGTGTGGATTTCAGGTGTGGACGATCGCGACGAACCGCGCGAGGAATCCCGCAGCTGCATTTGGCGTTGGGTTAATTTCTTGTTTCGGCATCATGTGGACTGCCGCTATCATGATTTTCAATGACTGCCAGAGGGATTTTAGACGGATTGAGAGGAGGGCTGTGAAGGAGGGTGGAGAGGTGGAAGGCAATGGGCATGCGAGTTCGAGTGGTGTTCAAGCTCTCAATGGATCAGCTAAAGGTAATGGCAGTGGTGGCGACTACGCCATTCGCCAAAGACTCGCAGCGAAACAAGACGAAGAAGCCTCGACGAGCAAAGGCCCATCCCAAAGACGCGGCCCTCTCTTCTGGCAACCCTACCCCTCCGGTCCAATGATTGAACGCCTCGACTGGGTCGCAGACGTCTTCTGCAGCTTCCGCGGTGTAGGCTGGAATTGGCAGTCCTCAGGAATCCCAGACGCTCCCAACTGGGTCCAGCGCCAACTCCGCGGCGAAACCCACGTGCCCGAACAAATCGACCTCCCGAACGAACCGGTCGTCAAAGTCAGCAAAACAGGCATCCGCCGCTACAGCGACCGCGCCGCCCTGCTCAAGTCCTGCCTCCTCAACCTAGCCCTAGGTTACGTCGTGCTCGACGCAGTGAAAACAATCGGAATCCACGACCCGTACATGTGGTATGGCGACCTGTCCCTTCCACCTCCCCCCTTCCTCCCAGCCTTCATCCGTGACTCCTACGTCCTGACAAAATCCTACCGCCTCCTCATCTGCTTGTGCGCAATAAACATCGCCCTCTGGTGCATCTTCAAAATGGGCCCCGTCTTCTTCGTCGCGATCCTAGGACCCCGAACCATCGGCCTGCGCGGCGAGGCCTGGATGAATCCGGCGGACATGTTTGGGGATTTCTCGCACGTCTTGGATTCAGGTTTGGCGGGCTGGTGGGGTGCGTGGTGGCACCAGACGTTCCGGTTCGCGTTCCAGCAGCCGGGGGATGCGCTGGTGGATTTTCTTGGGGTGGAGAAGAGGTCTGTCAAGGGGAAGCTGGTGTCGACCTGGGTTGCGTTTTTCCTTTCGGGCATGCTGCATGCTTCGGGGAGTTTTACGCAGTTGGGGGACACGTACCCGCTCACGGGGCAGTTGGCGTTCTTTTTGACGCAGGCTTTGGGGGTTACGGTGCAGACTGGCGTTGTTTTCTGGCTGGCTTCGAAGGGCTTGACGCAGCGGATTCCGAGGGTTGTGAGGCGGGTGGCGAACTTGGTGATTGTGACTGTCTGGTTGTATTTCACAAGTCCCCTGCTCGTGGATGATTTTGCAAGAGGGGGGATTTGGCTGTTTGAGCCTGTTCCGATTAGTTTGTGGAGGGGATTGGGGTTCGGACCTGAAGGGGAGGGTTGGTGGTGTTGGTATGGTGGGTTATTAGAATGGAGGTCTGGGAGTGCTTGGTGGGATAGTGGGATTGCTCCTTGAGGGCTTGGTGTGGGCGTTTGTTGGGTCTTGGGAAAGAAACATTTGGATTGCATCTTCCTGGAGTGATGTGGGATTGGAAAGATCTCGGTCGATCAAGATCCATTGACGATGAGGACGGATGCATGAGAATGTAGCGAAGATTTGGCATTGGTACAGGTCTACGAGCATTTACACTGGGACATGGATGGACGAATTTACGACCAGGCTCTTCTAGCTAAAGATCACATTGAATACGAACATGCTACACACGCGGTTAAATGGGCAGAACATCTAACTTCACGAAGACGACAGTAACGTACTGCTGTCTATTGATACGCACTTCAGACATGGGCAACACGACGTCTCGATCAGCATAGGCTTCATCTCGAAACTGGATCTATCAATTGTTGACATTGTAAAAAATCAACCATGCTTTTGGTTCGAATAGAGCGGACTGATCTCATCCAGCATCGAATCCAAGACCATTGCCTTACAATTGCCATTTTGGGCAAACGCATTAAAGAGAAGCAGACGCCCGTGCGACTCGTCTCCCGAGACAAGTCGATCAATCAAGCATCAAAACGATCGACAGGAACCCATATCGGGATGATCGACGCTGGCCACGCCATCCATATCATTCCTTTGATACCCGACCTCTTCTAAACCAAAACATCTTGCGTGGACGCTCAGGAGTAGCATGCAGCATGCATGTAGTCCTTGATCGTCGCTGATGCACTGGATCGGTAGAAGATAGCAGGTGCTTGTTCAGTGCTATCTCTGACGTACGGCTCGCGTCTCGCAACAGCTGGACTTCATTCCGTCAACCTGTCAGGTCTCGGAAGGCCTTATCTTTCCAAGATGGTCGTGATGGAACACTGCCAGTACCGTTGTATTTCAGCAGATAGGGCGTTGCGTCGACCATCAGATCGGTCTAAGAATCCCGAGACCGCGTCCATGATGTGGCTTGACGTCGAATTGTCTGATTTCAAGATCCCATCTGACTGACCTGTCATCTTTCATTTTGTGGTTTGTTCTTCCCAACCCAACCCGGTAAGGTAGGCGAACCATTCTTCTTCCTCTTCAGAATCAGGACATTATCCAACCATGTTCTATTGTCCGCCAGAAAACACTACCTATAACCCGTAAGTCCATTCCTCAACACCAACCAGGCTTGGAAACAACCACTGAAAAGAGACAGCATCGCAACCAACTCCCCTCCCCTCCCAAAGAAACGAATAGCCATCATCGGCACCGGCATAACAGGCACATCCGCCGCCTGCCAAATCCTCTCCGCCGGCCTAGACTGCACCCTCTTCGAAGCTTGCCCCGACTCGCGGAGCGTAGGAGGAATTTGGACGCGCCAGAACGCGGACTCAGGCCTTCAAATCCCCTCGGACTTCTACAAATTCCACCCCGAAATCGAGTGGAGCTGCGAGTTCCCCAAGCGGGACGAGATTTTGAGGCAGACGCGAGGGTTGTGGGAGCGTTATGGGTTGCGGGAGAGGACTGTCTTTGGGTGTGCTGTGGGCGGATTGAGGGAGGTTGAGGAGGGGAGGTGGGTTGTCAATGGGGATGAGGGGGGTTGGGGTTTTTTTGATGGGGTCGTCGTTGCGGTTGGGACTTGTGCGAGGATGTCTGTTCCTTATATACCGGGATTGGAGGAGTTCGGCGGCCAGACTTGCCATTCGAGTGAGTTGGGGAGTGTTGATGTGAGAGAGAAGAAAGTTGTGATTGTGGGCGGTGGGGCGAGTGCGGTCGAGGCGATGGAGTTTGCCGTGGATAATGGAGCGGAGAGTGTTGCGGTGGTCGCGAGGGTGAGTGATTGAAGATCCAGGATATCTTCTCTTTCGAGCAAAAGCTGACCGATGTGGTGATACAGTCTGATAAATGGGTGATCCCACGCTGGCGTTTGTTGAACTGTCTTATGGCCGCTGTCATACTAGACCCTTTCGGACTATGCGAAGTAGTTGTCGAATGGGTCCTCAGGACCTTCTACTATCGGGATTTGCCTGCGGGTGCAATGCCCAAGACCTTGAAGGTCTTCTCCAAAACTCCGGTCTGCAGCGATCGCTTCTTCGATTTATTAGTAAGTCCTCGATACTCGGAAACGTGCCTCACAACAATCGCGTCTGACAAATCCGGAAAAGCGTTCAGGAACAGTCCGATGGCTAAGGGCAGACTGCCACCGTCTCGTCGACTCAGGCCTCGAGATCAAACCCCACGACCTTCCATCAGCGACAACATCCTACCACCTCCCCTCAGAAAAACCCCACCCAACGACTCGCCTCGAACCCTGCCAGATCCTCATCTACGCAACAGGCTACACCCGCCCTCCACTCCCCAACATCACTCCTCTCACCAAAACCACCGCCACCCACTACGAACCCCCCTCCTGGTATCTTCAAGTTTTCCTTCCCTCTCACCCCACCATCTGCGCCTTGAACAGCACCTGGCTCGAAGGAATCGGCAGCGTCGGCTCTCCCCTGATCGGCTTCTACACTCGTCTGCTCTGTATTTTCGCTCTGCATCCGAGTTCCAGGCCTTCGAAGGAGAGAATGGAGAACTGGGTTTGGGTTGTTGAACGTTTGGTGAAACCGGAGAGGGGACTGGGATTCGTGACTGCTGCTGAGGTTTATCTGTGGTTTGTGGTCATGGTTTGCATGGAGAGGGGGTTGTGGGGGTGGAAGGGGTGGTGGGTACTCTCTGGGGAGAGTGAAAGGGTGGATGGAGGGGAGGGAAAGAGGGCTTTTTGGGGTCTGACGTGAAGGAGGTTGAGGGGATGTTTCTCTTTGTTTCTTGTTGGAGGGTCGGTCGGTTGTTTTGCAGGCTACAAGCATAAGTATGACTGTGGATCTGAGGTAGCGACATTCCATTCCCTCAAGCCCTGTCTTCGTAACGTAATTCCCAGTTCGCTTTGGTCTTCTCCCTATCATACTCCTTGCCTGCCCACGGAGTACCACAAACGTGCAAATGGGCGTAAGGCGTCTTGTCAAACATCACCCAAGCACCCTGATCGCGAATGGTGTCCGGGAATCCGTCACGCTCCGCGTCGAAAGGCCACAAGACCATGTAGTGTGGCCCGATTGGAATAGCCGGACTTGTTCTGTCTGACGGCGTCGTGGTGGTGTGCTGGTTTGCTCCGCACAACATGTATATGAGACCCGGCGCGGTGTTTGTAGGCGCTGGCTTGCCGGCATACGCGTCCCTGATCCATTGGAGACCCATGGGGTCGGCGCACATCGGGACGTTGCCGACGGTGTTCTCGTTCCCAGGAAAGGCTGTCCAGTGGTTTGTTCCTTCGCGCAATGTGACTATTGTTCGATCGGGACCCCAGTGGCTCCAGTCTGCGATGGTGGCGTTCTTGGTGATTGATATGGGTCCAGAGGCAAGAGCACGGTTGATCTTGCAAGCGAGTGACTCTTCTTCTGGAGTGGGTACTTCGCCTTCACCTCTAGGAGTCAAAGGATTGGGTACGCAGCACTGAAAAGCACTATTGTAGACAAAAGACGCCATGATGGTTGCTATTGCTGGGAGCAGAGACAAGTTCTTGCTCTATTGGGGAGACTACAGTGACTTATACCATCACTGAGAGTGGGAAGGTGTAGTAATCATTGATTAGTGATTCTCTCGGGATTGCAGTGCGGGCAGAGGGAAGCCTTGTTGTTGTCGAGAATAATACATGAACATTGCGACATGTGTCGATCCTTCAACTTTAATGGCAGTGGTCGTGAACAAGGTCTAATAATCGAGGAAGAGTTGGTACAGCTGAGGAGAGGGGGCAAAGTTTGACGCAGACACCATCAAACGCCGCGGCTGGCTGGCATCGCTGACAACGAGACCCGAGGTAAATTACTCGTACAAGGGAGGTACCTTTAGTGATCCTTTGCATTCGTTAGACCAGCGATACTCGGTAAGTTTACTACCTAGATCTCAACACCTTACAGTGATTTTCGCAACTCCTCTATACAAGATGGCATCCAGCGAAATAAACGTTGTCGCAGTGATGCGACCCAGACAGGGCCAAACGCAAAAAGTAGGCTACTGTAGTAACTCACGCCACGATGTCTTGTCAATACTAAGTTGAGAAACAGGTACTGGATCTGCTCCAAGAGGCTACAAAACACGTTGAACAAAACGAGAAAGGCACCCTCTGCTACGAAACCCACTCTTCCATGCGTCCAGGCAAGGACGGCACCGATACCATCTGCATGGTTGAGAAGTATGTTTCCGGTGTCCTCATATATTTCGCGTATCATTCCACTGACTTCCAGCTCTAGATACAAGGACAAGAAGGCGTTGAAAGAACACGGCGAAAGTGCGTCTTTCCAAAAGTTCCAGCAGGATCTTGCAAAGCAGGACCTCCTGCTTGCGCCCCCGACCATCCATGTTCTCTCGCAACGAGGAGGGTTCAGTTCCAGGCTATGAAAGCGTAGCCGAACTGCGATCATGGAGTTTAATCTTTTCGATCTCTGGGACAGAAAGCGCCATGTGTATAGCTTGATAACCATCATCTTATCTTTTACTAGTCGAAGTGCTCAGTGGTGTTGCGTGCCGAAACGGATTGATAAGAGATCCTACACATGTGTATGCTGTAAGAAAGAAGCCTCGACAGCTCTTGAAAGCTTCATGTTTTACTTTCACTACGTGATATTCTAGGCACGCCATAACTTACGCCATGACGTAGATGCATCAATAACACTCGATCCGATCTCTCACATCTCTTCGCAAGACTCGACGTCGTTTGGCAGCAAAACATAGCGAGAATATGGAAAGAGACACCCACGACTTACGGCAAATGGGAAAAACCCCCCTTCGCGTATCTTGAACCATCAGTTATTCAGCAATACCACCAGAATCTCCTCTCAACCTCGGCCATGACGCTTTACTTTGTAGAATACCACGGATTACTGATCGAAAATCTTTTAGTCGTCGTCCGGAATTCGTAGGCTCACCTCTTCTTGTCCATCTCAAATACTAATTTTTCGTTGTTCTTCCTGCTTCCTACCATCTCAACCCGCCCGACCGCATAGCCTGGATTGTTCCCATCTTGACAATACAGGAAACGCAAACGCCCAACAGTCATGGCCACCACCGCCAGCAAGCCCATTGCCATCATCGCCGGCGTCGGTTCAGGCACAGGCGCCGCCCTCGCACGCCGTTTCGCAAAGTCCTACCCCGTCGTCCTCCTGGCCCGAAACCCCTCCAACTTCGACCGCCTCGCC
>Ga0265798_10002733_pt1 | contig 25665 bp, 19 predicted proteins | sample P3T30metagenome_FD_192430 | JGI IMG/M metagenome (GOLD analysis project Ga0265798, IMG submission 192430) | Plant litter microbial communities from East Loma Ridge, Irvine, California - P3 T30 | ecosystem: Environmental > Terrestrial > Plant litter > Unclassified | place: USA: California...
GCTGTAGTTGACCGCCGTCCACCACTCGGAGTCCGGGCCGGCCAGCGCATGCTCCGACTGTTCGATCAGCCGATGGTCGTCGCTGACAAGATAGTCCTCCACATCGTTGAGCGACGCGAACGACAGCACCGACACGGCATCGATCTTGCTGCCCTCGGGATCGTATTGCGTCGAGCCGATATTGTGCAGCTGCGCATAGCGTCGCACCAGCTCGCGCGTTGCCGGCTGCGCCAGCACCAGTTGCGCATGGTCGCGCAGCAGGCGGCGCTGGAATTCTTCGCGCGACCATTCCGGCGCCCGCACATGAATCTTGACGAGGCTGATCGGATCCCGATGACGTTCGCTGGGGATCAGGATGTACTCGCGCGTGATTTCGCGCGTCACCATGCGGAAGGCCACCTGCTCGTCGGCGACGATGCGTTCGGCAAACTTCGGCTGTTTCAACGTGGCTTCGATATCGGCTTCCTGCGCATAGGCGATATACGCGAAGCCATCCCAGCGCGGCCGGCGCAGCGGCGGCACCCGCGCTGCCGGATCGGCAGGCAGGCGCCCCTGTTCGTCGATCATGGCGCGATACGGCGGCGCAAAGAACGACGACGGGCCGGAAGCGAGCCGGTGCACCTGGTCATAGCGCAGCACCAGCGCGGATGAGCTGCCGGGCTCGTCCCACGCGAACTTGGGCCCGTGGACCTTGCGCCAGTATTCGTCCCAATGCTCGAACGCCAGGTTCGGATTGCTTTCCAGCGCCAGCGCCTCCGGGTGCAGGTCGGGGTTGCGGACGGTATGCCCATCCCGGTCTTTCGAGGCGCCCGGATCCTGCGGACGGGCGTGGCGCGGCGTGTCGTCCACGCGGCTGACAAAGGTGGGCGTCACGATCAGCGGTTGGGTGGTCGCGGCCGTTGTCTGGCCCATCGGGGGACGGTGCTGGTTGTCGCTGCGCTCGAAAGGCTCTGTCATGGGTTTCTCCGTTGGCTGTGCAAAGCCGACAGCATCGACGCAGTGGCGATTCCGCGGCGCGCGCCTGCCTGTCGAGCGGGCCGGACGGCGTCCGCGCAGCCGTGTGCGGCCGCATCCCATCCATAACGCCGTTCATGCAGGAAGCCTCGCAGCCTGTCCCCGGAATCCTGCGCTTCGTCGCTTTGCGCTGCCCCCGGCGCGATCCGTTTGTTACCTTGTCACCGTTGCCGCACATTATCCAGATGCCGCAACGACCCTGGCAAACCCTACGGAGAAACACATGAACAACAAGCTTACCGGCGTGGCCGCCACCCTTTGCATCGTCGTTGCCGGCCTTGCGCCCGCCGCCGCGCAGGAAACCCAACCGACCGTGCCCGTGCCTGCACCGGCTTATGCCGTCGGCAAGTATGAAATGCGTTCGAACGAGTTCAACGATTTCGCGTACAGCTATCGCCTCAGCAACGGCCAGGTGGCCGAGTTCACGGAACAGAACAACCGTTACTACATTGTCGTGCGCAACCACGGTGTCGGCCAGACCACGCTGGCGCTGCAGTCGACGCGCCGCACCCCGGTACAACTGGAGCCTGTCGCACCGGGCAAGTTCGTCACGCGCAGCGGCGTCGAACTGAGCTTCGCCAACGACGGCGACATGGTCACGATCGGCAACTTCGACCGTCTGCCGGCGGCCAAGGTGGCGAAGGCTGATATCGGCAAGCCGATGCTGGCATGGCGCTGAGATCGATGCCCATAAAAAGACAAAGGCCCGCGGTTGCGGGCCTTTGTCTTGTTGCGCCGGCTTATGCGGCCAGGCGCAGCGGTGCCGGATCGAGGTGCTGTTCCAGCAGTTCGAACACGCTGTCCTTGGTCAGCACGTAGCGTTCCATCAGCACGTCCTTGAGCGACTCCATGATGTCGCGGTAGTCGCCGATCGATTTCAGCGTTTCGCTGTACAGCTCGTCGGCCTTGGCTTCCACCTGCACCAGCGTGTGCTCGCCGCTCGTTTCGTTCTTGAACTGGCTGTAGTCCAGCTTCGAACGCGAATACATCGACAGGCGGTTGACCATCATGTCCAGCATCGAGGTGGCCTTCTGGATGTCGTTCTGGCTGCCGACGGAAATGCCGCGGGCGCCGTAGAACAGCTCTTCCGCCGCCACGCCGCCGTACAGCTGCATGACGTCGCGTTCCATCTCTTCCAGCGTGCGCAGCGACATGTCGTCACCGGCGGACAGCACATAGCCCAGCGCGTTCAGCTTGGACACGGATTCCGTGCTGATCTTCAGCAGGTGCGACTTTTCCTTCACTTCGTCCAGCGACAGGCCGGCGCGCAGGTACGGATCGATCTGCATGAAGAAGTGGCCCAGTTCGTGCAGGGCGATACGCTCGCGCTGGCGGGTCTTCTCGGCCGTCGTGGCGCGGTCCGTCAGGCCGATGGTGGCGCGCTCGAAGGCACGGAACATCAGGTCGGTGTTGATGACGGTCTTGTCCTGGATCGACAGCATCGAGGCGCGTTCCACCACCGTTTCCAGCAGCGCAGGGCTGAGGTTGTTGGTGATCTCGGCAACCTGGTTCAGGTCCATGTCGTTCCAGTCGACGAGGCCTTCTTCCTTGCGGCTCAGGAACGAGCGCAGCAGTTCCTGGCGTTCCGTCTTGTTCGGCAGGCGGAAATTGATCTTGACGGAGAAACGGCGCAGCATGGCTTCGTCCATCGACGAGTTGTTGTCGTCGAAGTTCGACGCGACGACCCAGATGACGCCCTTACCCTCGTCGCTCTTGACGCCGTCCAGCAGGCCCAGCAGCGTGTTGGCCGTGTCGTCTTCCCATTTCTTTTCGCCGCGACCGCGCGGCATGAACAGCGCCTGCGCTTCGTCCAGGAAGATGATGCAGTTGCCGCGGGCGCAGGCCTTGCGGTACAGCGCGTTCAGCGACTTCGAGCCGCCGCCGATGTAGCCCGATTCCAGCGCCGAGCCCGAGGCGGAGATCAGCGGGTAGCCCAGGCGCTTGGCCAGGTAGCCGGCCAGCTTGGTTTTACCGGTGCCGGCAGGGCCCGTCAGCATGACGTTGAACGGCTTGTCGATATTGTGCTGCTTGTACACGCTGCGGTTGCGGATCATGTCTTCCAGGTGCAGCACTTCCTGCTTGATGTCTTCCATGCCGATCAGGTCGTCCATCGAGCCTTTCAGCTTGTCCGGCGTGATGACGGAGGCGGACATGCCCATGCCGGGAATACCGAATTTCAGGACAAACAGCAGCGCGGTGACGAGGAAGATGTCGAATGCGTGGCGACGGGCAAACGCCGTCATCGTTGCCATCGTGCCGCCGTCGTCCTGCAGCACGGCCTTGTGCGTGGCCAGGAACTCTTCCTTGGCGATCGCATACGGCAGCGCGTTACGCAGCAGCACTTCGCGTTCCAGCGACAGGTGGGACGTGCTCGGCACTTTCACCACGTGCAGCTGGGCGGAGTTCTTGTATTTGTAGATGTAGCGGGGCGCGTCCGACAGCGGACGGGCAATCAGCAGATAGTCGAGTTTGTCGCGCTGGCCCACCAGGGCCGTGATCTCGGAAATATTCTGCGAGCGCACGACAGGGCTGCCGTCCTGCACTGCCTCATTGCTGAGGATGGCGAAGGCGATGGCAGCGACTGCCAGGACCACGAGGGCGATGCGCACCCAGGTGTTCTTGAGAGCGAGCTGAAGTTTATAGAGATTGAACATTAGGCAGACTCAATAGACAAGCGATTAGATCGGATGGCGGTACAACGGAGATGGGGCTGGGGCGCGTTGGCGCGGCGCTTCAGCTCGGACCTCGGATTCCAGCGTGCGGTTGACAGGGCACTGCCGGGAAGTCGTGTCGCTGTGCATGGACGCTGCTTGGGGGGGCAGCTTGTATTCCGATAAGGGCTTGTCCCTTAATGCCGAGCGGCAACGTAACGTATATGTGGACTATACCGCCGTCCACAACCTTTGTCTTTAGTTTCCTCAAGAAAAAAGAGTGCCCTGCAACACCTTTTTACTCTGGCAATTGCGGCTTGTCTATTCGGTTTTACAAGTGTTACTTCTGCGTGGGGCGGTCTTCGCGGTCGTTGTAATCGCGGTCGATCCGGCTCAGCGTGCCGTCCCGCCGCAAGGTGTCGAACGTGGCGTTGAGGCGGTCCACCATCGCGTCCGGAACGGAGGGATTGCAGGCCAGGTAGAGCTGGACTTTATTGAACGTCAGCACGGGCACGATCTTGCCGCCCATTGTCAGGCGCTCCAGCATATTGCTGTCGGCACGCACGGACACGGCCCACAAATCGATACGGTTGAGCAGCAGCTTTTGCTGGTTTGCCAGGTCGTTCTGCGTCGCATCGATATTAAAGCCGCGGTCACGCAGGTATTCGCCGCGGGCGTCGCCGTTATACGCGCCGATGCGCAGCGAGCGGGCATCGTCCAGCGAGCGCAGCCGGTATTGCTGGCCGGCGCGGCCCAGCAGCATCCAGTCCGTGCTGTTGATGGGGCCGATCCATTTGAACTGTTTTTCCCGCTCGGGCGTGCGGGTGGTCGAGTAGACGCAGGTGTACGGCTCGCGCTGGGCCATTACATAGGCCCGCTTCCACGGGACGATATCGATGCGGTAGGGAACGCCGGCGCGCTGCAGCAGCGCGTGCATCTTGTCGGTCTGGTAACCGGTGGGCCAGCCGTTGACCAGCATGCTGGAGGGCGGCGTGTTTTCGCCGGTGAGCACGAGCGGATGCCACTGGGCGAACGACGGGCCGGGGCGCATCTCGGCGGTGGGTCCGACCGCGCCGCCTGCAACGGCCGCGCCGGACACCACCAGTACAGCGAGGGCCGCTGCCGCTTTCCACATAATCATTCACCAAGGCAATAACTGCCTTAGCATAGCGGATCGGCTTGCAGGCGGCAAGGCGCCGGGCCCGTCAGTTCTGACAGGCGTTGCGGAGACGCAGCGTTATCCGGGCGCGCGGCGCAGCAGGCGGAAGCGTTCGCTGCGGTCGCTGGCGCGGCGGCCTTCCCACAGGACGGTCCACTTGCCGGGCGGCAGCTTGGCGCGCACGGACGAGCGCGTGGCCTCCTGCCACAGCAGGACATTGCAGCCGTGCTGGCCGACGCCGCTGAACGGCAGCTTGCCGAAGTAGGCGAACGACGCACGCTGTGGCGGGCCGGCGTTGCTCGTCACGCAATTGGTATCGGCCGGCAGCGCCGCGGCGGCCTGGCGCGCGACGGCGGCGTAGCTCTTGCTGTAGTTGGTGTGCGGCAGGAACAGCGTCATCAGCAGAATCCAGATCAGGATCACGCCGCCGGACGACAGCACGACGGCGCGCCACAGCACGGACGGCCGACGCGACACGCGCCACTGCACCAGCAGGAACCAGCCCAGCGTGGCGCCGGCCGCGACGATCGTCGCCAGCCAGTTTACTTCCGGCACGTAGCCGGGAATCAGTTTGAGCACATTATGCGCCGGCTTCGGCGGCCAGCCCGTCAGCTGGGCATACCAGAAAATCCACAGCAGGGCCGCGCCCAACGTCAGCACCATCACGGAGAACCAGTCGATGGCATTGATGGCGCCGCGCTGCACCGTCAGCAGGCCGAACGCGGCCATGATGGCCAGCGGCGGGATCAGCATCAGCAGCTGGGCGTGGTCCGGCGCCGGATGCAGCAGCAGCAGCAGCGAGGCGATCGTCACGAAGGTTGTCGGCACAACGATGTGCAGCAGGTTGCTTTGCCGGCGCCAGGCGTACGCGGCCCACAGGGCAAACGGCCAGGCGGGCCAGAAGAACCAGACGCCGTCGCGCAGGAACGTCTGCACGGCGCGCAGGTTCGGCAGGCCGAGTTGCGACATGTTCCAGGCCATCCATGCCGGCAGCGGCGTCTGGCCATATGGCTGCATCAGCGCGGCCGGCACGAGCCAGGGCAGCGTGACGACGGCGGCGACGGCCAGCGACAGCAGCAGATGGGGCAGTGCCCGCACGGCCGGGATGGCAAGGAAGCGGGTGCAGATGAACAGCGCCACCAGCAGGGCGGCCGGGGGCACCCAGCCGCGGGTCAGGGTCATCAGGCCCAGCGCCAGGCCGATCAGCGCCGCGTTGCGCAGGCACGGCCGCTCCATGTAGCGCACGGAGCGGTACAGGGTCAGCGCCAGCAGTGCCGTCAGCAGCGGCTCGGCCGTCGTCTCATGGCTGTGCTGCAACAGGCCCAGGCAGCCGAGATAGATCAGCAGGGCGGCATCGGCCAGGGTGCGGCCGAAGTTGTCCGGCTCGGGCTGGCCGCCGAACGCCAGCTTCAGCGGTTGTGCCTCGGGGCGGCGGCCCAGGTTGAAGGTGGTGTACCACAAGGACAGCGCGCTCAGCAGGAAGATGCCGATGGTGGCGATGCGCGCCGCCAGCACATCGCCCAGCAGTCCACCGAACAGCTTCACGCACAGCGCGCCCAGCCAGAAGACCAGCGGCCCTTCCTCGGGCATCGACATGCCGGCGATGTTCGGCCACAGCCAGTCCTGCCAGGTGCCGTGCGCCATCGTCCAGATGATGCCGAAGCTGGCGGCATCGTCGTTTTTCCACGGTTCGCGACCGATCACGCCCGGCAGGATGTACAGCAGGGCCAGGGCAAACAGCGCCCAGCGGGGCAGGGCGAGGGTGGCGGAGGCGGGGAGGCGGACAGGCTTCATAACTGGTGGTGACTTACCGATGGAAACAGGAGTATCGGCGATAACAATAAAAAAAGGCAGCCGCAGCTGCCTTTTTTTCGCATACAGGAAATTAACCTGCGGCGACGGCGGTCTTCGAACCGACTTTGCCGAACTTCTGGCGGAACTTCTCGACGCGACCGGCGGTGTCGACGATCTTGTGCTGGCCCGTGAAGAACGGGTGCGATTCCGACGAAACCTCGATCTTCACCAGTGGGTATTCTTTACCTTCGTGGGTGATCTTGTCGCGGGTGTTGATCGTCGAACGCGTGATGAACTTGAAATCGCACGACAGGTCGTGGAAGACAACTTCGCGGTATTCTGGATGGGTATCAGCTTTCATGTGTTTCTCTCAAATGGTTGGTAGCCAAACAGCACTTCGTCGGTCGTACAGCTTCTTGACCCGATTGCCGCTCACTTGCCGGGGTTAAAAACAGCCGGGGATTATAGCAAACTTCCACGTCAGCGCGAAAAAAAAACCGGTGACAGACACCTATTTCCGGCGGAAATAGGTGTCTGTCACCGGTTTTTCGTGGGGCCCCGCCCCGCGCCTGTGGAACGGATCGGCCTTGCAAGGCCGATTTCCTTGGCGCATGTGGCTTTAGCCACCTCTGCGCATCATGTCGAAGAACTCGGTGTTCGTCTTCGTGGCGCGCATCTTGTCGAGGATGAACTCCATCGCTTCGATCTCGTCCATCGAGTACAAGAGCTTGCGCAGGATCCAGATCTTCTGCAGCTGGTCCGGCTTGATCAGCAGTTCTTCGCGGCGGGTGCCCGATTTGTTCAGGTTGATGGCCGGGTAGACACGCTTCTCGGCCAGGCGGCGCTCCAGGTGCACCTCCATATTGCCGGTACCCTTGAATTCTTCGTAGATGACGTCGTCCATGCGCGAACCGGTTTCGATCAGCGCGGTCGCGATGATCGTCAGCGAGCCGCCTTCCTCGATGTTACGGGCGGCGCCGAAGAAACGCTTCGGACGCTGCAGCGCATTGGCGTCCACACCACCTGTCAGCACCTTGCCGGAAGCCGGGATGACGGTGTTGTAGGCGCGCGCCAGGCGGGTGATCGAGTCCAGCAGGATCACGACGTCCTTCTTCATCTCGACCAGGCGCTTGGCCTTTTCCATGACCATCTCGGCAACCTGCACGTGGCGGGTGGCCGGCTCGTCGAAGGTCGAGGCGACGACTTCGCCGCGCACCGAGCGCTGCATCTCCGTGACCTCTTCCGGACGTTCGTCGATCAGCAGCACGATCAGCGTGACGTCGGGGTGGTTGGCGGTGATGGCGTGGGCGATGTGCTGCAGCATCACGGATTTACCGGACTTCGGCGACGCCACCAGCAGGCCGCGCTGGCCCTTGCCGATCGGTGCGATCAGGTCGACGATACGGCCGGTGATGTTTTCCGCGCCGTTCATCTCGCGCTCCAGGCGCAGCGGCTCGTTCGGGTGCAGCGGCGTCAGGTTCTCAAACAGGATGCGGTGCTTCGAGGCTTCCGGCGATTCGCCGTTGACCTTGTCTACCTTGACCAGTGCAAAGTAACGCTCGCCGTCTTTCGGCGTACGCACTTCACCTTCGATCGAATCGCCCGTGTGCAGGTTGAAACGGCGGATCTGCGATGGCGAGATATAGATGTCGTCCGTGGACGCCATGTAGCTGGCGTCGGGCGAGCGCAGGAAGCCGAAGCCGTCCGGCAGCACTTCCAGGGCACCGTCGCCGAAGATCTGCTCGCCGGACTTGGCGCGCTTCTTCAGGATGGCGAACATCAGTTCCTGCTTGCGCAAGCGCGCAGCATTGTCGATATCCAGACCGATAGCCATTTCCAGCAACGCCGAAACGTGGAGGGCCTTTAATTCAGATAGATGCATAAATGTTTGAGTGTCCCGTGACGGGAAAGTAAGGTAGGGGAGGGAACTGCGTGGACTAAATTGTCAAAAGGGAAAGGGCTGGAGCCTCGATCCCTGCCAGGCAGGCAGCGCTGCGGGCGCAGCACCGCCTATATTACTCAAATATTGCTGTCGATGAAAGAGGTCAGTTGGCCTTTTGCCATCGCACCGACTTTTTGCGCCGCTGGGACACCGTTCTTGAACAGGATCAGGGTCGGGATGCCGCGGATGCCGAACTTGCCCGGCACGGCCTGGTTGGCGTCCACGTCCAGCTTGGCGATGGTCAGCTTGCCGTCGTATTCCTTGGCCACTTCTTCCAGGATCGGGGCGATGCTCTTGCAAGGACCGCACCATTCGGCCCAGAAGTCGACCAGCACAGGACGGTCGGACTTCAGCACGTCCGCTTCGAACGATGCGTCGGTAATGTGTTTGATGTTTTCGCTCATGTTTTTGCCTCGTCAGGAGGATGGATTAAGGTTGCCTGGCAATGTACGGCGCAGCGACCGCCTCTTCGTCATTGCCGGGAGGTATAGGGCAGATGGAGACGGCGCACGCTAATTCAATGCACGTTGCAAGTGGGAATCAGGCGGGAATGGATCAAATAATAACCTATTTTGCGTCGCCGTGCGCCGCCGGACTGGTACGCATCGCGGCCCGCGTTTGCCGCTGCCGCGCGGCCCCTTCCAGCAGTTGCGCCAGCGCCGGCCGCGCGACGGGTTTACTGACCGCGCCAAGGATCGTCAGGCCCTCGGCCATCGCCAGCATTTCAGCCGCGCGCAGGATGCCGCTGTCCATGCCGGACAGCAGCACGACGCTGCCGGCGAACTTCGCCTCGGCCGCGGCGCGCAGGTATTCGATGCCGTCCATTTCCGGCATCGACAGGTCGCAGATCAGCAGGTCGGGTGCAAACTCGGGCAGCGCGGCCAGCGCGACGCGGGCGTCGCTCTCGGCGCGCACGTTGCGGTAACCCAGGCTGTCGAGCATCTCCGTCAGCAGTTCCAGCATGAACGTATCGTCGTCGAGCAGCAGAATCCGTAGCGCAGTGTCCATATCAGTTGTCGTCGGCAAAAGTCGTGTTGTTCATGATGTGTTCCGTAATCTGCGCCAGCAGCGGCCACAGCTGGTCGATCAGCGCCCGTGCGGCTCGCGCGTCGCTGGCGGGGTCCACGGCCGGCAGGTTTTCCAGCTGCTGGCACAGCTCGCCCAGGCCCATCGCGCCCACCGTGCGCGCGGAGGCCTTCATCCGGTGCCCCAGGTCGCGTACGGCCTGGATATCGCCAGCGGCCGCGGCCTGCTCCATTTCCGAGAAACCCGCTTCGCTCGTCTGCAGGAATTTGAACGCGAATTTGCGGATCTTTTCCGGATGGTAGCCCAGCACCTGCGCCAGCACGGAAAGGTCGATGATGTCCGGATCGCCCGCCAGTGTTGCGCGCGGGGCGCGCCGTGGCGGGCGCACCAGACGCGCCACGTCGTCGTGCCGGCGCGGCGGCAACCACTTCGCCACGCTCTGGTACATCAGCGCCGGCTGGATCGGTTTCGAGATGAAGTCGTCCATGCCCGCCGCCAGGCAGCGGTCGCGGTCCTCGTTCGTGGCCGTGGCCGTCATCGCCAGCACGTGCAGCCCTGCCAGGCGCGGATCGGCGCGGATGCGGCGTGTCGCTTCCAGGCCGTCCATCAGCGGCATCTGCACGTCCATCAGCACGCAGTCGAAACCGGTCTGGCGCAACAGCTCGAGCGCCTCGGCGCCGTTGTTGGCGACGCAGACAGCCGCTCCCGCCTCCTCCAGCATCTCCGATGCGATCTGCTGGTTGAACGTATTATCTTCCACCAGCAGAATCCGTGCGTCCTTCAGTGCGGCCATGCTGGCGCTGGGGACGACGGGCGCATTGGCGTCCTGCTGCGCCGCCGCGCCGGCCGCCGAGCCGATGCCCAGCAGTGCCGTGAACCAGAACGTGCTGCCTTCGCCCGGCCGGCTGGTGACGCCCACCTCGCCGCCCATCAGCTGCGCCAGCTGCTTGCAGATCGCCAGCCCCAGGCCCGTGCCGCCGTAGGCCCGCGTCGTCGACGCGTCGGCCTGCTGGAACGACTGGAACAGCTTGCCCATCGCGTCTTCCGACAGGCCGATGCCTTCGTCCGTCACTTCGAAGCGCACGAGGCAGCGCGCGTCGTCCGCCATCACGCGTTTGACGCTGACCCGGATGCTGCCACGTTCGCTGAACTTGATGGCGTTGTTGGTGTAGTTGATCAGCACCTGCCCCAGGCGCAGCGGGTCGCCCAGCAGCACCGGCGGCAGCGCCGGATCGAGGTCGAATTCCAGCGCCAGTTCCTTGCCCGTCGCCTTCGGCGTGACCACCGTCGTCAAGGTGCGGATCACGTGCTCCATCGCGAACGGCACCTGCTCGATTTCCAGCTTGCCCGCCTCGATCTTCGAGATGTCGAGGATATCGTCGATGATGCGCAGCAGGTGCTCGCCGGCGAAGCGGATCTTTTCCAGGTAGTCGCGCTGGCGCGGGTCCAGCTCCGTCTTCAGCGCGAGATATGCCATGCCGATCACGCCATTCATCGGCGTACGGATCTCGTGGCTCATATTGGCCAGGAACTGGCCCTTGGCGAGGCTGGCCTCCTCGGCGACCTGGCGCGCCTCTTCCAGCTGCGCGGTACGCCGCGCCACGCGTTCTTCCAGGTGTTCGTTCAGTTCGCGCAGCGCCTGCTCCGCGTGCTTGCTGGCCGTGATGTCGATCGACATGCCGATCAGGTACGACGGCTTGCCCACCTCGTCGTAGACGGGCTTCTTGAACGTGCGCAGGTAGCGCCGCTCGCCCAGGCGGGGATTGTGGATCGTCTCCTCGAAGTCGGTCAGCTCGCCGCGCGCGAACGTCTCTTCGTCGCGCTGGCGGAACGCGGCCAGCTCCTCCGGCGTGTGCAGGTGCGAATAATCGCCGTCGTGCAGGTCCTGCAGCGTATAGCCGAACTGCTCCTCGCAGGCGGGATTCATCTGGAGCATGCGGCCGTCCGCCCCTTTCAGGAACAGGCCGATCGGCATCATCTTGATGATTTCCTGCAGCCGCTGTTCGCCTTCGCGCACGGCGTCCTCGCTGCGCTTGCGGTCCGTGATGTCGGTCAGGCTGGCCACGGCCATCGTCGCCGCGCCCAGCTCGTCGCGCATCGGTTCGGCGTTCACGGAGAGCCAGCCCAGCGTGCCGTCCTGCCCCGTCACGCCCATCACGACGTCGCGCACCGACTGGCCGGAGCGCAGCGCGCGCTGCACCGGGTGCTCGTCGTCGACGAACGGGCGGCCATCCTCGTGCACGCCCGGCCACAGGCGCGCGCCGCTGGCGGCGGCGCTGCCCAGCATGCGCGCGGCCGCCGCATTGCATTCGAGCAGAACGCCTTCGCTGTTGAGGACCACGAGACCGTTGGTGACGGCATTGAAGACGGAGGCCATGCGCTGGCTGGAATTGCGCAGCGCGACTTCGGCCAGGCGGCGGTCCGTGATGTCGGTGATCATCGCCAGCGTGCCGGCGTAGACGCCGTTGTCCGCATTGATCAGCGTCGTCGACAGCAGGCCCCACATCGACGAATGGTCCTTGCGGTAGAAGCGCGCGTCGCCCTGTTCGGCCATGCCCGGGCGGCGCCGGCTGTTCTGCTGGCGCAGGAGCGCGCAGCTCTCGTCATCCATGAATTCGTGCATCGGCCGGCCCAGCATCTCTTCGGGCTCGTAGCCCAGCATGCGCGCCATCGTCGGGTTGACGAACGACGTGCGGTCGTTCGCATCCGTCATCCAGATGCCCTCGGCGGCCGTCTGCACGATCAGGCGATAGCGTTCCGAGCTCGCATGCAGTGCCTGCTCGGTGCGCTGGCGCTGCGTCATGTCGCGTATGGAGACGACCGACAGCCCCTGGCCGTCCAGCTGGATCGGCGCCAGGTGCACCATGGCCGGGAAATGGCTGCCGTCGTTGCGGCGCGCCGTCAGCACCCGGCCGGGCAGGTTGGGGCGGCAGAACAGCTCGCGCGGCTGGCCGGGCGTGCTGCGCATGACCTCCGGCACCAGCAGTTCCAGCGACAGGCCGGGCATCGCCTCGGGGCTGTAGCCGAAGCACGCGGCGGCGGCGCCGTTGGCCTGGCGGATGCGGCCCGCGCGGTCGGCGACCAGCATCGAGCCGGGCATCGCTTCCATGATGGCGGCGACCCGCTCGCGCTCCTCGTCGGCGCGCTTGCCCGCATCGCCCATCGTGCCGCTGATGCGCAGCGGCTGGCCTTCCCGGTCGCGTTCCAGCACCATGCCGCGCACCAGCACCCAGCGGTAATGCCCATCGCGGCAGCGCATGCGGAATTCCCACGTGAAGTGGGCCTGGCCCGCCTCCGGCGCTTCCATGGCTGCCATGTCGTGGCGCATCTGGACGCGGTCGTCCGGGTGCACGTAATCGAGCCATGCCTCGCGCGTGGTGGGTGCCAGCTCGTCCGGCTCGTAGCCCAGGATTTCGCAGTAGCGCGGCGACAGGCGCAGCTGGCTTTTGTGCGGCTGCCAGTCCCACAGTCCCTCGCCGGAACCGGCCAGCGCGAAGCCGGCAATGCGTTCGGCATCGCCGGCCCGCGTTTCGGCGCCGCGCAGGCGCAGCACCATGCGCCGCTGGCGCCACAGCACGAAGAGCGCCAGCAGGGCCGTCAACGCGCCGGCCGCCAGCCAGGGCCATTGCGGCAGCGGCCGCGACTCTTTGTACAGGAAGCCCTGCAGCGGGAAGCGCGCCGGCATCATGCCCAGCGCCGCATACGTGTCGGCGATGGCCTGCCAGCGCACCGGATTGCTGTATCCCAGTTCGATCAGCGGCTGTTCCAGCAGCGGCGTGGTCAGGCGCGCCTCGTGCATCAGGTGTTCGCGCGAATGGCGGTCCGGATAGCGGGCGCGGATCAGGTCCGCGATCTCCTCCGGGTGGGCCATGGCATAGCGCCAGCCTTCCAGCGTGGCGGCGCGCATCGCGCGGGCGCGTTCCGGATGGTCGCGCAGTTCCGCCTCGGTGGTGTAGAGGATGTCGCCATAAAAGTCGATGCCGGCGGAGCGCGGCGTCAGTACGTCGTAGTGGCCGCCGGCCCGTTCGAGCTGGTAGGCGCTTTCTGTCACGTAGCCGGACATCGCATCCACCCGGCCTTCGATGAGGTCCTCCAGGCGGTAACTGTGCGGCAGCAGGGTCATGTCCTGCAGGCGGATGCCCTGGCGCAGCAGGTAGGCGCGCAGCTCTTCGTTCCCTGGCGCCAGCATCAGGCGGGCATGGGCCAGCGGCACGCGTTTGCCGTCCGGGCCGTGGCGCACGATCAGCGCGGCGGCCGAGTGCTGGAAGATCGACGCCAGCACGACGACCGGTGCGCCGCCAGCCCGCTGCAGCAGCAGGCTGCTGTTGCTGGTGCCATACTGGGCGCGGCCGTCGAGCACCGCCGCGACCGGGTCTTTTTCCGGCTGCGCTTCCAGCAGCGTGACGTCCAGGCCGGCCTTGCGGTAATACCCTTTGTCCTGCGCCGCATAGTAGCCGGCGAACTGGAACTGGTGGCGCCACTTGAGCTGGACGGTAACGGCGTCGAGGGCCATGGCGGCCGGGCTGGCCGCCGTCCACAGGAACAGGCAGGCGAACGCACCCCCGGCCGCGCGCCGCAGGCGGGCGGACATGAAGCGGAACGACGGACCGCGCGATGGCAAGAGCTTCCCTTGCAAGTGCTTCCCTTTCAAACCGGCAGCCAGGTACGACTGGGACCCGGCTGGGACCCGGCCGTGACCCGGCCACTGAAGTCCGGTCAACTATAGCATCGAAGGCCAGGGAAAGGGCATTCGAACCCCGGGAGTCAGGCTTCCTTGCCCGTGCTGACGCTGCCGGCGAACTGGTAGCGGTGGCCGGGATGCCACATCGTCACGATGGAGGCGACCTTGCCGCCCGAGCGGGTCTGGCGCCGCAGCACGAGGCACGGCTGGCGCGCGTCCATGGCCAGCATGTCGGCGATGTCGCGCGGCGCGGCCAGCGCCTCCAGGCTGTAGCTGGCGCCCTGCAGCGGCGCGGCCGCGACAAGGTATTCGTTCGGCGTGACGCGGGTGAAGTCCTGTTCCATGTAGGCGGGCGCGCATTGCGGGTTGACCCAGCGGTCCTCGACCTGGATCGGCACGCCGTTCTCGTAGTGGACGATAATCGAGTGGAACAGCGCCAGGCCGGCCGGCAGTTCGAACTGCTTGGCCAGCAGCTCGCTGGCGGGACTCTGCTCCAGCAGTTGCAGGCTGCTGCGGTGCACATGGCCGCGCGCACGCACTTCGTCCGCGATGCTGCGGATCTGCAGCAGCGTGGCCTGGTATTTTTGCGGTGCGACGAAGGTGCCCGATCCCTGGCGCCGGGTCAGCACGGATTCGGCCGTCAGCTCCCGCACGGCGCGGTTGACGGTCATGCGCGAGACGCCGAACTGCCGCACCAGCGCCTGTTCCGACGGGATCACGTCGCCTTCCTTCCAGTGCCCGGCCGCGATCTGCGCCGTCAGGAAGTCCTTGATGCGCTGGAAGACGGGGATACTGGTGTCGGTGTTCTGTGGTGCTGGCTGTGCGTCCAAACTGGTCTCCGCTGCGGGGTGGGCCGATTCTAGCATCGGCCCGACCGAATTCAAAAGCAAGGCGCGGAGTGTCCGGGTCACGGCGGCGCCATAATATGGGGGCATCGAACATCTGTGAAGGAATCGCGATGACCGCCACCACAACAACTGCCTTCGCCACCGACGAGGCCCGCTGGGCCGCCGTGCAGCGGCGCGACAGCAGTGCCGACGGCCAGTTCTGGTACGCCGTGAGCACCACCGGCGTCTACTGCCGGCCCTCGTGCGGCGCCCGTCCCGCACTGCGCGCCAACATCAGTTTTCATGCCAGCACCGCGGCGGCGGAGCAAGCGGGCTTCCGGCCCTGCCTGCGCTGCAAGCCGGATCAGCCGCCGCTGGCCGAACGGCACGCCGCTCTCGTCGAGCGCATCTGCCGCGTGATCGAGGAAGCCGACACGGAGCCCGATCTGCTGACGCTGGCCGAAGCGGCCAACATGAGCCAGTTCCACCTGCACCGCATCTTCAAGGCGCAGACGGGCGTCACGCCGAAGGAGTATGCCGTGGCCCAGCGCCAGCGCCGCATGCAGGCGAAGCTGGTGGAGCAGCCGACGGTCACGGACGCGATCTATGCGGCCGGCTTCACCTCCAGCGGGCGCTTTTACGCCACGACGCAAGGCGCGCTGGGCATGACGCCGACGGCGTTCCGCGCCGGCGGCAAGGGCGCCACGATCCGCTTCGCCATCGCCCAGTGCTCGCTTGGCGCGATCCTTGTCGCCAGCACCGACGTCGGCATCTGCGCCATCCTGCTGGGCGACGACCCCGAGGTGCTGGCACGCGAGCTGCAGGACCGCTTCCCGAAGGCGGAGCTGATCGGCGCCGAACCGGCCTACGAAGAGACGGTGGCCAGGGTTATCGGCCTGGTGGAGGCGCCCGAGCTGGGGCTGGACCTGCCGCTGGACGTGCGCGGCACCGCGTTCCAGCAGCGCGTCTGGCAGGTGCTGCGCACCATTCCCGCCGGGCGCAAGGTCAGTTACACGGAGCTGGCGCAGATGGTGGGCGCGCCGAAAAGCGTGCGCGCCGTCGCCGGCGCCTGCGCCGCCAATGCGCTGGCCGTGGCCATCCCGTGCCATCGCGTCGTGCGCACGGACGGTTCGCTGTCCGGCTACCGCTGGGGCGTGCAGCGCAAGCAGGCATTGCTCGAGCGCGAGGGCGGCAAGTGACGTTCGACTGGCACGCCATCGAAGAAGCGCTGAATGCGCACGGCTGCGCCCACGTGCCGGGCGTGCTGGCCGCCGACGACTGCGCGGCGCTGGCGCGTACGTACGCGGACGCCGAGCGCTTCCGCAGCAGGGTCGTGATGGCGCGGCACGGCTTCGGGCGTGGCGAGTACCAGTATTTTCGTTATCCGCTGCCGCCGCCCGTGGCGCGTTTGCGCGCAGCGATGTATGCGCCGCTGGCGTCGATCGCCAACCGCTGGTACGACGCGATGGACCTGCCGGTGCGGTTCCCCGCGTCGCACGCCGAGTTCCTGGCGCGCTGCCACGCGGCGGGGCAATCGCGTCCCACGCCGCTGCTGCTGCAGTACGACGCGGGCGACTACAACTGCCTGCACCAGGATTTATATGGCGAGCACGTGTTCCCGCTGCAGGCGGCGTTCCTGCTGTCGCGCCCCGGCATCGACTTCACGGGCGGCGAATTTGTCCTGACGGAGCAGCGCCCGCGCATGCAGTCGCGGGTGGAAGTCGTGCCGCTGGCGCAGGGCGACTGCGTGATCTTTCCCGTGTTTCACCGGCCGGTCACCGGCACGCGCGGGATTTATCGGGTCAACCTGCGGCATGGCGTCAGCCGCGTGACGAGCGGCCGGCGGCATACGTTGGGGATTATTTTTCACGATGCACAATGAAGCACGTTACGCGTCGTCGAGGCCACGATATCCGATTCTCGATCGGGCATCACTTGCCGAATCGGCCGTAGGCGAACTGGTCCCGATTTGTGAAAAAGCGCATATTTCTGAGAGCAAGCGGCCCTAGGCAACCTGGACAAAGCCGCGCGCTCTCTGGAGTGAACGTATTGTCTTCGCTGACAAATCCGCATTGGTGGCACTGCCATACCCATGGAAAGCGCTCCGGTAAATTCAGTTTGGACAGGGCTATATACTGGGCAGCCGTGGCACGAACGCACGCATCGTAATCAGTAAGATCAAGCCCCGCGTTGTACGTCACGTAATCGTCTTGGAATGGCCCCAGATCATTCGCCAGGTCCAGCCACATCCACAGAATAAGCGGCTCGTTATTGTCCTCAAGGAATTCCAGCAGTCGGCTCATGCCCGCTTCCGGAGAGATTTCACCCGTCAGAATCTGTTCACAAACAGGCAGTGAGATCATTGCGATGAACTTATCAAATGCCTCATCCGAATCGGCAACCAGTGTCAGGCCCAAGGCGGTGACGCATTCAAGGAATGCGAGCTCGACCTGCCCCCTATCAGGGTCCCGCTCATACACGTAACTGGCCAGCTCGGCGATGCTCGGGACGTTGCATCCAGCGACCAGCAGGGCGTCTGCCCAATCGATATGATCTTGCGTTGTTGCCAGTCCGCGCGCTCGGCGGTAGGCAAAATCAAAGAAGTCTTCTTGCTGATACGAGAACATGATCTGTGGTTTGAAGGCTCTCGAACTCGGAGAGCGGCCGTTTGTCGCGGAGCCGCGCGCATGAGACAAATCATACAGGACGTCGGCATGTCGCCGGACGGCGCCTGTTGTTCGCTGCAGTATGCGGTGTTCGAAGCGGCGGCGAGTTCGTACTGACGGAGCAGCGCCCGCGCATGCAGTCGCGGGTGGAGGTGGTGCCGCTGGCGCAGGGCGACTGCGTGATCTTTCCTGTATTTCACCGGCCGGTCACCGGCACGCGCGGGATTTATCGGGTCAACCTGCGGCATGGCGTCAGCCGCGTGACGAGCGGCCGGCGGCATACGCTGGGGATCATTTTTCACGACGCCGAATGAGCACGGGTGCGAACACGGCGATCGGAATCAGGAACGGGTACAGGCTCCAGATGGCCCGGCCCTCGATCCGCACGGACAATGCCGCATACAGCGGTGGCACGGCCATCATCAGCAGGATGCCCTTCAATGGCCGGACCGGTTCGGGCACATGCCGCCACGCCAGCACCGCCAGCGGAATGACGATGGCACCCGCGCTGACGAGCGACAGCAGCGAGCGGTTATCGCGCAGCGCGGCGATCACGGTGCCGATGTTCGGGACCCACAGATAGGTCGGCAGGCCGGGGAACAGGTACCAGCGCACGACGATCAGCCACGCCGCGGCCAGCGCCAGCGCGATACCGCCGCGCAGCCATCCGACCCGGCCGAACACGAGCAGCCAGGCCAGCAGCAGGATGTTTTCTTCCCGGACGGTCGTGGCAAACAGGCCGCCGGCCAGCGCCAGCCAGGGCTGCCCCGTCACGACACCCAGCGCGAACACGGAGCGGCCGAAGATCGCGCCGGGATCGGTGAGCAGATACGGCGCATACCAGTAGGTCGGCACGGCAACGATGACCAGCAGCCCGGCCATCAGGACGCGGCGCCGCTCGCCCCCGGCACGATGGACGAGATAGGCCAGCGTGATGGCCGTGCCGGCAGTGGCGAGCCAGTTCAGCGTTGCAAAGCCGTTGCGCAGGTCGCCGGGCCACCAGGCGGCCAGCGCCGGTATCGTCACCCGATAAGGAAACGGCGCGCGCAGTTCCGAGAACGCAATTTCGCCACGCAGATAGCGCGCGGTATTGAAATAGGCCAGCGAATCCTCGACCGTGCCGCCCCAGCGGTGCCACATGACCGCCAGCGCCAGCGCGCCAAAAAGGCCGGCAAGTGCGATCCATTCAATGCTGCGCCATTCGCGGCCGGGACGCGATGAGAAAGTTCCGTGATGTGCCATGCGATAAGCGGGGATTACGAAAGGAGCGCAACTCTAACACAGCCATGGCCCGATATTTCCGGGCCGATCGCGGCAGGGGATAATCCAGGGTTATTTTCCATTAGAATACGGGCCTCGACCACTTCGGCAGATTCTCATGGCAACGCAAGGCGAATTCGATTATTTTAAAAATATCGGTGCGGACGGCATGCGGCATGCCACGCACAAGCCTTGGTCCGACAGCCAGTGCGGGCTGTACCTGATGGAACTGGGTGCCATGATGGGCCTGATGCCCGAAGGGGGACGCCTGCTCGACATGGGCTGCGGCACGGGCTGGACCAGCGTGCTGTTCGCCAGGAAGGGTTATCAGGTCGTGGGGACGGATCTCGTCCCGGAAGCCATCGAAGCGGGCCGTCAGCTCAAGCATGAAAACCGCATCGACAATCTGGATTTCGTCGTCGGCGATTATGAATCGCTGAAGTTCGACAACGAATTCGACGTGGTCGTATTCTTCGACTGCCTGCACCATGCGGTGGACGAGGTGAGTGCATTGCGCAGCGCTTATCGTGCGTTGAAACCGGGCGGTATCTGCATCACGTCGGAACCGGGGCTGGGACATGAGCGCCGCTCCGCCGCCGTGATGGCGGAATTCGGTGTGACGGAGCGGGACATGCATCCCGCGAAGATTATCCGTGGCGCGAAAAAGGTGGGTTTCAAGGGTTTCAGCGTGCACCCGCACGCCTATTATCTGTATATTGCCCTGTACCGCCAACAACAACGCGGCAAACTGGGCAAGCTGTTAAGTCTGCCAGGTATGCGTACACTGGCCGGATTATGCACGGTGCTGTTTTCGAAACACCAGGCGGGTATTGTCGTGTTGAAGAAATAGCGCGGTGTGATTATTCCTGTCCGGCCCGTACCGATCCAGCGTCGCACATTGTCTGCCCCTGCCGGATGGTTCCCCCGGGCAGGTTGACGACGGCCAGGGCGCCTCCTTCTCCGGGCACCAGGCAAAAATCGGCGGTATAACCCTGCGTGCCGTCACTTGCACGTTCGGTGCGACCGCCCATCCCCACCGCATAAATCTGCCAGGGTACGAGGGGTGGCGCCTGGGGCGCTTCCGCCCCGGCCGGCGCCTGACCGTAGGGCAGGCACGTGTCCCTGTTCAGGCGGATGGTGCGCGGCGCCAGCCGGAGCTGCCAGATGAGTGTCGGCGCCGCATCGCGCACGTGCGTGTAGACGTTGACCGAATGGATCAGCGGAACCCCGTTCCACCACTTTTCCTTTCTGGTAATCGTGAAGCAGGGCGTGTCTCCCTGCAGCCTGACCTCGAGATCGCCCATGCGCGACATGGCGCTGGCATCGACGGGCCCGAGTCCCGTGGCCAGAAGAAGCGCCATTGGCGCCAAATAAGCTGCCCCGGCGCGCCGGCCGCGCCGGTCATCGATCGACTTTGTGTTGTGGAGTGTCCGGTTTCGCATATCGTTTCGGTGCAATCGCCCGCGGCGGTCGGCGGTATTGTATGCCGCCGTCCTCCCGGGACACCCTCTTCAGAAGTGCAGCGTCAGGCCGCAAGCCCGGTCCGGCGCACAGACGGCGACCGTGACCTTGACGCCGTCCGCGGCTGCCCGCACCACGGCCACCTCCAGCACCTTGCCGCGTGCCGCCAGCCGGCGCAGGCCGGGACACGTGTCCACGTCGAAGCCGACGAATCGTCCATAGCAGTCGTAATGCACCGCGACGATGCGGCCCCGTACCGGCGCGGTCTTGCCATCGCCGTCGCCGCCGTCGCCCCATGGGTCCTGGCCCGGGCAGGACTCGTCCCCGTCCCCGTGCGGGGGCCGTGGCTGGTCCTGTTCCGCGCCAGCCGACGACGGCTTGATCTTGTCGGGATCACCGCCGAATGACCGTACCCGGTCGGCGATCTGGCCCAGGTAGCGCTCGAAGACGAAGCGCCACGCGAGGTCGTCGCCCAGGCGCTCTGCGATCCAGCGCAGCACCGCCAGCTTGCGCGCCTCGCGCGCCAGCAGCAGCGGACCGGTGGAGACGGGAATCTCGAACTCGAAACTGCCGGTCACCTTGCGCAGCAGCGGGCCGCCACTGATCTGGTGCGCCGTGACGCGGAAGCGCTGGCCCACGCTCACCGTGGGCGGCAGCTGGATGCTGACCAGGCCGGGCAGGCTGCGCGAGATCGCGGCCGGCACGGGCAGGAACGTGACCTCGCCGATCCGGCAGCGCACCGTATTCGCATCGACCAGCTCGAACAGCTCGTAACCGGGGCGATGCACCTGCGCTTCCAGCAGCGAGGCGAAATCCACGTCGGGCAGGTAGATCGTCGCCACCGCGTCGCGCGGCAGCGTGCCCCAGCGGATCATCAGCTCCGTCGTTACCTCGCCCCGCCGTTTCGGTTCTCCAGGCCCCATCGGGTCCTGCACTGGCGGCGTGACGATCACGTCGGGCAGCAGGGCGGAGAGGGCACCTTCGCCGATGTCGGCAATGTCGGCAATGTCGGCAAATGCGGCCACATTCGGTCCCGGCGGCGGCTCATTCAGGTTGAACGGCGCCAGCTCGAAGGTGTGCTGCACCACGTGTCCCGCGACGCCGCCGGGGTTGTCCGACTCCACGATGGCCAGGTTACGTTGCGACAGCGAGTCGTGCTCCGCCGGCGCCGCGCCGCGCGGGATCGACGAGTGCGACGGGAAGTGCAGCTCGGCGATCAGGCACTGGTGCTCGCCGCGGATCAGCGCGCGCAGGTCGTCGCGCTGGTTGAAGTCCAGCCAGGCGCCGAAGAAGCGCGTGACCTCGGCGGCGTCCTGGCCGTTGAGCGTCTGCACGTTTGGCGGGTCGGTCGCGGCCAGCCGGTCGCCGCCGCGCGGCGTCGCAAAATACGGAATCGACGCCGTGCGCGCGCCGATCATGCCGAATTGCGGCGTGGCCGTCGGACCATTGCCGACGCGGCGGTACAGCGTCGTCTCGTTGTATTCGAAACTGGTTCCGACGGTCGTCAGCGTGCGGAAGAACAGCCGCACGTCCGCCGCGTTGCGCCCGACCGGGGCGCGATAGCGCACGCGCGCAAAGGCGTAATTGAACACCCGCACGCCGCCCACGTGCGACGACAGCTCCAGGCGCGACGCCTCCTGGTCCGTGGCCAGGCGCGCGAACGGGTGGTTGTCGTCGCGCGGCACCGCATTGAAACGGTTCAGGACCTCGCCGACGAAGCCCGTGCCGGCATTGGCGTCCGTGTGGGCGATGCCGGCGAGCGGCACGCCGACGGGCTTCTGCACGACGCGCACGTCGATCGACAGCCAGGGCTGGTCGCCGTCCTTCATGTATGGCTTGGCGTCGCGGAACAAGGTCAGTTGGCCGCGCAGCTGCAGGTTGTTTGCCAGGACGGTATCGACGATGACGTCGCGCCGGTTGCCCGTGCCCAGCGCGGCGAAGGCGTCCAGGTTGTCGAAGGCGACGCCGTATTCGAGCACGAAGCGCTGGGCCACGCCCGGCGTGAAACCGCCGGTTTCGGAACGGATGTCCAGCAGCGTTTCGCGCATGCCGGGCACGAGGCTGCCGTCGTCGGCCCAGTGGAACGTCAGGTTCGGACCCGCCGGCAGCATCAGGTCCGCCGGCAGGTAGCCGTCGAGGACGAGCAGCAGCGCGTCGCCGACGATGCGGGGGCTCAGTGTCGAGACTTCCTCGCGCGCGAATTGCGAGCGGTTCAGCACCATGTAGGCGCTGCCGCCGATGCGCACGAAGCGGGCGCGCTGGCATGGCCGTCCCGCTTCGTCGATCACGAACAGCATGTAGGTGCCGGGTGGCGCGACGCCGCCGTTGGGTGGTGCCTGGCACTGCAGCCGGCCTTCACCGATGCCGTCGAACGCCAAGGCCACGTAACGCTGGTCGCCATCGAAAGCGTGCGTGCACGAGCCGCAGCGCAGCAGCGCGACGCGGCGGATGCTGTTCGGTGCCGTGCAGCGCAGGGTGAAGCTCTGGCCCCATGCCACGAAGCGCGGCGCGTCCTGCAGTTCGGGGCGGGAACCGGCGGGATAGGGCGGCTGCCAGATCTCGTAGGTCAGGCGGCCCGTCGTCGCCGGGTCGCCAGGATGGCCGTTGATGCTGGAGCCGGCCGTCCAGACGGCGCCGTCCGGCATCAGCAGCGCCGTCGAATGGTAGTTGCGGGTGACGGTGGCGGGATCGTTCTCCGTGGTCCACGTGCCCTGCGCGTCCTGGTTCGTCCCGGTCTGCACGTACGCCCCGGCGCTCCAGTCGATCTGCGGGTCGTACAGTTCGGGCAGACGCACGCCGTGCGACGAATCGTCGTTGCCCGGATCGTCGCCATTGACGCCACCGACGACGACCACCTGGCCGGTCGGCAGCATCACGGCAAGACAATGGCGGCGCAGCCGGCTGCCGGCGGCGATGGTGCGGGCGCCGGCCGGGCCCCATGCGGGCCGCATGCCGTCGGCCCGGTCGAGGGCGATGCGCTGCGGGTCGGGCGCGCCGCACAGCAGCAGCCGCGGACGGTAGCCGTCGCCGGGCAGCAGCGGCAGCAGCACGGACGGGAAGCCGAAGCCGTGATAGTCGCCGGCCGGCAGGTCGCAGACGTTGCGCTCGCCGCCCGTGTAGGCGTTGTAGGCGAAGCAGTGGTCGATGCCGCCGATGTGCGAGGTGCAGAATACTTCGCCAGTGCGCAGCACGTGCAGGCGCGGGTACAGGTCGGGGCCCGTGTTCAGGCCGAAGGTATTGACGATCTTCCAGCCGTTGAGGACCGGGCGGTAGCGCTCCGGCGTGTTGTTGTTGTGCCGTGCGTCCGTTTCCGCCGGGTGTCCCGCCATGATCAGCACGTCGCCGCTGGCCAGCGTCACCAGCGTGGGATACCAGCGCCCGCCGCCTTCGTCGCCCGGCTGGCCCGGATTCGGCTGCATCGACGCGACGTCCGTCATCATGCCGGACGCCGGATTGTAGATGCCCGCGTTGCGATGGCCGGGGAAGTGACCGAGGCCGCCGTGGCCATGCGGGTCGCCGCCGGGCGGAATATTCGACGGGAAGTAGGCGGTGCCGCCGGCGATCAGGAGGCGGCCATCGGGCAGTTGCGCGTGGCCGCAGCAGAACAGGTCGTGCGCCGGCGAGCGCACATATGCGATCGCGTGCGTGACGCAGTTCATACGCCGCGACGCATCGACGTTGCGCGGACTGGCGATGAACGCGGGGTTGTGCTGGTCGCCGCCAAAATAGACGATCTCGCCATCACCATTATCGGTGGGCATGAGGGCGGCGTGGATGGCCAGGATCTGGCTGTCGGCAGGGGATGACCAGGACATGATATGCCTCCTGTAGTGCGATCGCTGGTGCGGTCGCTTTCACCTTACAACGCGGCACGGCGGAAGCAAGCGGCGAGACAAAGTCAGGACATTTCCGCGACACGCGCTGACGTGGCGTCGGCAACCGCCGCGGTTTTCGCTACACTCTGGTTCTTGCCATCGAATCCAGAGGAATCCCATGCAACTGCGCCACATTGCCACCGCCTGCGCCTTCATCAGCCTTGGCGCCCATGCCCAGACCGTCATCGACAACGCCAACGGCTACACGCTGAACGCGGCCGGGGAGCTGGTGCGCTTCCAGTCGCTGGCGTTCGACGGCAAGGGTCGCATCGTTGCCGTTGGCAGCGCCGGCGAGGTGGCGGCAAAGGCGGCGGGCTTCCGCCACGTGGACGTGCAGGGCAAGACGGTGCTGCCCGGCCTGATCGACGCCCATGGCCACGTCTTCGGCCTGGGCCAGGTGGCCACCGCGGCGGAGCTGTACAGTTCCACGTCGCTGGAAGGCGCCGTGCAGACGGTGGCGCAATACGCGAAGGCCAATCCACAGCGCGCCTGGGTCGTCGGCAATGGCTGGAACCAGGAGATCTGGAAGCTGGGCCGCTTCCCCACGGCGCAGGAGCTGGACGCGGCCGTGCCGGACCGGCCCGCGCTGATGCGCCGCGTGGACGGCCACGCCGTCTGGGTCAACAGCCGCGCGCTGGCGCTGGCCGGCATCACGAAGGACACGAAAGACCCGGCGGGCGGCAAAATCGAGCGCGACCCCCAGGGCAACGCGACCGGCATCCTGGTCGACGGCGCGATGGAGCTGGTGACGAAGGTGCTGCCGCCATCGACGGATGCCGAGGCGCGCGCCGCGCTCGAGGGAGCTCTGGCGGTGCTGGGCAAGAACGGCCTGACGAGCGTCCACGACGCCGGCATCGGCGCGGCGGAGGACCGCATGTACCGCGCTTACGCCGACCAGGGCAAGCTGACGACGCGCGTCTACGCGATGATCGGCGACACGGGAGAGGACTTCGACCAGCTCGCGGCCAGGGGCCCGCTGCCGACGTACGCCAACGACCTGTATGCGCTGTCGGCCGTCAAGCTGTACGCCGACGGCGCGCTGGGCAGCCGCGGCGCCGCGCTGATCAAGCCGTACATGGATGCGCCGCACACGCGTGGCCTGCTGTTCTACAAGGATGCCGAGATCCGCGCCAAAATGGAAAAGGCGATGAAGGCCGGCTACCAGGTCAACGTGCACGCCATCGGCGATGCCGGCAACCGGCAGATCCTCGACAGCTATGCGGCGCTGCTGAAGAAATACCCCGGCGCTCAGCTGCGCCATCGCATCGAGCATGCGCAGGTGGTGGCGCTGGCGGACATCCCGCGTTTT
>Ga0265798_10002734_pt1 | contig 25652 bp, 16 predicted proteins | sample P3T30metagenome_FD_192430 | JGI IMG/M metagenome (GOLD analysis project Ga0265798, IMG submission 192430) | Plant litter microbial communities from East Loma Ridge, Irvine, California - P3 T30 | ecosystem: Environmental > Terrestrial > Plant litter > Unclassified | place: USA: California...
TCGGGGGCATAGAAGGGCACTCGGGAACGACTCCGATGCCCGCTCGCGCAGATGCTCTCGTCACAGCATCGCGCCTTATTACAGCCGTGCGCGATTGTGCTCTTAACACCGAGCTTGGAGTAGCGATCGTGGGTGTCATCAGTAGCGATACGTCCAGCCAAGCCACCATACCTGCTGGAGTCAAGTTCATCATTGATGTGCGTTGCTCTACGGACGACATGGTGGAGCAGCACGCAGCACATATATTCACAGCCTTCGACAGCACTATCGCCAGTGAGAATAACGGCACATCATACCATATCGAGCGATCATGGGGCTTGCCGGAGTTCATCTTTCATCCACATTGTATTGAGGCTGTGCGCGCCTCAGCCTTCAGCCAAATTGGTGAAGATCAAGTCATGGAAATGAAAAGTCGGGCAGGTCATGACAGTGCATGGACAAGCAGAGTGTGTCCGACAGGCATGATTTTTGTTCCAAGCAAAGATGGAATCAGTCATAAGCCGCATGAGTACACAAGTCCGGAGCACTGCGCTTTGGGTGCGCAGGTTTTATTGGACGCTGTGCTGCACTATGATACCAAAGTCAAGACTGCGGGCTTCGAGGTCTCGGTGTAAGGTGGTTGTTCGACTCCCACGCTGAAAGCTGGACTTCTCGCAATCAAGCTATTCGATGTTTGTTCTTTCGGCTTCTAGCTCCCAAAAGCCGGTCTGACTTAGCAGCGGCAAACGTGAGCGGTGCAAGCATATCGACGATGCGCATTACCACCTGCCGGATGTGGCGCGAGTGCAACCCGGGTATTGGGTGCCAGACTCACGCAAAGGATCAGAGTAGATGAGGCTCAATATACTTAAGTCGACTAGGAGGTGAGCCTCACCGATGGATGACGTCCTCCTGCATCATGTTAATACGCCAGAGCCGCAGTGGGTGCACTACTGTCCGACCGTGCTTGAGACTCGCGCTTCCCTTGCCACGATGCCAGAAAAATACACCGCGTGGTCTCTGGTTTCGTTTATCGTAGTTTCATGGCTTTTTCGGTTGACAGCATATGTGCGATTCGCTACCAACCAGGATGCCGGATGATGTAAGATTCGCAACAACCAAATGGAAAAATTCCCACAGAACCATTACCTGATTTCGACATGAACTCCTCTGAGTTGTTCAATTCGTCGGCCAATCTCATGCACCATGAGCAACGACTCATTGGGATCCAAAGCGCATGGCTTACAGGCAAAAGCCAGACCTCCAGCGTGACAGCCCGCCCTCATATAACAAGGCAGCAGTGCATTCGAAACAACGCCATGTGACACCCGACCCACAACCGACCCCGGCCACGACTGCCGTGCCTGAACAGGTAAAATCTGGGGTATGCATATCAACTCTCCGCGAATGGTGGCGATGTACGCAAATTGTCCACCTGCGACCACTTATTCGCCAAGAATGCTTAATCGTTTACATGCAATCTATCCAAAGGAAAAGTGCGACTAGTGACACCACCCTACCTGGGAGCGATAATTGGAAATGCTGATCCGTGGTGGTTGTACGGGCCGGAAGCGCACAGTTCGACTTTAGATTGAGCGGACAGCCACTGGCCAGGATACGAAGAGTATAAGACTCAGATGGAAGCAGTCTCTGGAGGACATTGTTGTAGGACGCACATTCACTTCGACGACACTTTCACTACTCTTCGATTCTCACATTAGCTAGCCAACATGAAGTCGACATTCGCAATCCTCGCCGCTGTGGCTTCGGTCTCTGCCCACTCCACATGGCAGCAACTCTGGGTCGGCAGCACGGATATGACCACCACATGCGCCCGTACCGTCAAGGACAACAGCCCAGTCGCTAGCCTTTCATCGTCCGACATGTTCTGTGGCCGTGGCCCAGCTACCTCTTCCGGAGTCTGCTCGGTTGCTGGTACGTCCTAATACAATTTTTTTACAACGGTATTCGAACTGACATACCACAGCTGGAGGTGCCCTTACCGTTGAGATGCACGCTCAGCCTGGTGATCGCAAGTGCAGCCAACCTGCGATCGGTGGCAACCACTACGGCCCCGTCAACGTCTACATGGCGAAGGTTTCTGATGCGAAGACTGCTACTTCTGGATCCTTCTTCAAGGTGGCTGAGGACGGCTACACCGGCACTACCGCTTCCTGGGGTACTGAGATCCTCAATGCCAACTGCGGAAAGAAGGCCTTCACCGTTCCCAAGTCTATCGCTTCTGGAGATTACCTTGTTCGTGCCGAGGTTCTTGCCCTCCACGCTGGTGCAGGAAACCCGCAGCCATACATTACATGCTTCCAGGTCAAGGTCACTGGTGGGGGCAGCGCAAACCCGGCCGGAGTTTCTTTCCCTGGCGCATACAGCCTTAGCGACCCCATCTTCAGCAAGGCCATCTATGACTCGAGCTTCAAGTACGTCTCGCCCGGCCCAGCTGTCTACTCTGGTTAAGGGAACGACGACTCGATTGTGTGGCCGCGAAAATAAGACAGCGCCTGTGGATGCTTTTGCACCTGGCAAGGACTTGAAAGGATTCTTTGTACATACTTTACACCCTTTGAAGCACAGCATTAGCATTTAGCATTATTCTCCCAATATCATACCTGTCTATACCTTCGTGCTCTTACGAAAATAATTTGCTAATGTGTTCTTCTGCACGCCTTTTTGCTCTTTCTTTGCTTTGTCCACCATCTTCTTCTTCTCTGCTTCCCCGATGCCCATCAACTTCTTGAGCTCTTCCCACTCTTGCTTGCCAACGATGCCACCACTTGCCTCTTTGTGCCCTCTAGCAAAGCTCTCACCTAACCTTTCCCTCAGATCCGCGTCTCCTTCAACAATTCCTTCGAGCTTCTTGATTATATCCACCTTTTCCACGCCTTTTCTTGCTTTCGCAACCTTGGCAACACGACATGAGAAGTTTACCAGATCTGGCAGGTATCCTTCATTTGCGCACATTACAATCTCCAACTTCCCGCTCTTCAAATGACCGGCCCATCTGGTTGCGATCACTGGATGTATTTGAGCTTCGCTGCTGATCGTCAAGAGCGCGATGCTGCCGTCCGCTGAGAACTTCGGCGGCGTGTGCGTACAGCGTTCTGTTTCGCGCCGCACTTCAAGACTCGCATCCTTGAGCTTCTCGTTTTCGAGTGTGGAAGAAGGTGATGAGGCGGACAGTACAGCATCCCAAGCGTCGCTGACGTTGTAGGCTGCAGAACGGCGAGGCGCATTGACAAGGGCCACAGCGTCATTTATCGTTTTCCTGGGGTACTGCTTGAATGTCTGTGTCATGTCTGGGAATGGAGGTTGCCATTTGATCGTCGAACCGAGGTCACCATGGGTCCCCAAGGCGCAGAGCCACGATATCTTTTCCTCAAGATCTGGATGCAGTGGTAGGCAAATGTTGTATGTCAGGAGTGCACTGGTGGCTACGGGTGGACAATCGTATGCTGTGACGTAATCTGCGTTCTCAGGAAAGCCGCCTTCAGATGCAAAGTGATGGTCGATGACAAGGCAAGTGTGCTCATGCGAGGCAAGTGGTGGAGATTTCCGACTCCCTTGGTCCAGGACAAAGATGTAAGAAGGAGCAGTAGCGGTTATGACATTCTCAGTACTTTTGTCAAAGATATTAGAGCCTTTCGGAGGAAAGTATACAGAGATCTGGGAAGATGGAAGACCGAGCGTAGTTAAGGTGTGGTGTAGTATAGATCCAGAGCTCAAGCCGTCAGCGTCCTTATCAGGTAATATGAGAGTCGGCTTTTGTGACCGAGCACTATCTTGTGTAAGCCAAGCGTAAGGAGAAGCGGTAGGACGAGAACACTTACCACTCCTCAATGATGTCTCTCGCGCGTTCGATTTGTTCCCCTCGAGCCGGCCAAATGGATCCGCCCGACTCGTCTTGTCTCGATGGCGTAAGGTGGTACTCTGGAACATCGATCTTCGCCTTCTTCGTCTTTGGAGGCGATATTGCCTTGTCGGCTTTGCGCTTCGACAAACTCATTGTTGCATAAGAAGGATGCAAGTGGCGATTCGGGGAGCCGGCGACGATGAATCCGGGTCTATGTGTTTCAAAGCGCCTCGTAAGCAGTAACCTGGCTTGTGATCTGGATGCACGTGCTATCACTGACATTACTCCACGCAAGGCTTGTTGTTATATTTCGACAAAGACGCGAAGATGTGCACTGGTGGCACAGACAAATCGATGACGTCGTGCAACGCTAAAGGCGCTCGACGTCTGCTACACACTACAGTTTAATCAAGACTACCAGTTGCGAGTCCTTATGTGCATAGCACAAACATACCTCAATTTGAATAGAATTCTACTGAGGCCGAGATGGGCGATGGCTTCAGTAGCTGAGAATGTACCGGTACCCAGCGTTGCAACTTCCTCTTGGCAGGCCTGTCAGCTTAAGCGCTGCTAAGGTTCTTTCTTTAACCCCATCATGACTATTGGGACTTCTTCGACATGGCCACAGACCTCATGGGTCACCGTTTTGCTCGATGAAGCAGAAACTAGAGCAATGGCTCAGGGCCCATGGTACCAATCGTAACTTTGCTCAGCCGCACCTCCACTCTCACCACCGTTAGCTTCGCTGATCCTCTAGTATACGATGGTTGATCACATATCGAAAGTTCCCTGAGGAACCAGTTTTCGGTCTCTCAGACACAGATACAGTTGCGGATGTAGATATGGAACATCCGCAAATCATTTCGGACTACAACATACCGTCCGCAGACGTATTTGTCGACCTTTATCACCTTAAACTGAAGATCGTGGGACCTATCGCCACCATTATTCGACCGTGGAGCATTCAATGACCACCACCCACAATATGGACATCAGAAGAGTATCGCAGCTCTGCATCCACCTTCTTGACCGGACCACCTGGCGAAACGCAGCTTGTTTGCTCGCGTCATCTTAGGTCAAAAACAGCAGTCCTTTTTGACGGCGGCAATCTTGTGCTTGTGGAAGGATGTACCTTCCAAGGTTCGATCAAATGAAGGACGAGATCAGATGGATGAAGTCAGGATTGCTGCAATTCTGTCCCACTTCTGCCTGGCCGTCTCAAAGAAACAAGTCTTACAACTTCGTTTTCCTCGTCAAAGTCTGACGCACGCACATAGATATGTATCGCGTAAAATTGCAGCATGCCTATCGTGCTGCCAAAAATCAGCGAGGGCCAGGTCCTTGTCGGCGCTTGCTACTCCTTTGGTCAGGTGAATGCAGTGTCGACTGAACCAACGCTGTCTGGTCGTATCTCAACATATATTGCCTCCTGGGTCAAGCGAGTAAAGCTGAGATAGTTTCCATCAATTAAAAGCAGCCAGTGATGGCACCAGGTGCAGTAATAATTCGTGAACGATAGAGACAGTAGTATCAGTAGCTACTGACTTTAGGTGTAAGTTAAGGGTTATGATGATATCTGCAATTTAAAACAATAGCGTGTCTATCTTCAACAACTCGCCTATAAGTAAGTAGGAAGTCTTTACGAAACATATTAAGGATACACAGGCTATACTTTTGTTGGTCTCTGGGTAGAGCTTCGCTAAGCTAATCGATCACGAATTCTTGCCGCACCTGGTGATGGCTGCATCTAGGTATGGTAAGCATAGTCTCAGCGTTATAATACGACAGCGTACTGCTTACTCCTTAGAGACGATTTGAGTGCTCCTCATGTACCACAATATATAGGTAGAAATATTTGAGGGATGTCTGTTTGATCATACAGACATGACCAGCGCTTAGTCCTTGGACTCGAAATGTGCTAATCTCGTATCCCAAAGCAAGCACGGCATTGTTTTAGCACCAAATGAACCGGATGTCAGATCCCGCAAAGCCCAGCTTTTATCGTGGCGGCAAAATGTTGACAGATCCATCAATGCTTGATTCAAATTGCCTTTTCCTCCCAAGAGTTGCTTGAGCGTAGTATCATCTCGATTTTCGATCTATTGAAGCTGCAAATGTGACGTCTAATCTTCCATCCGCGGCCACTCCCATGCCCAACATCCCAGCTATCGCTTATTTCCCAGATCCTACCGGAACCACTGTCCATTTCCGTCAAGCTCAACGGCTATGACATCCACCGCGAAAGGAGGTGGAAGCTTGTCATGGACCAGGCGCGCAACACGCGACCATCGCGATCGGACGTCACCAAAAGAATCCTACGCGAGACTATCACCACGGGCGGCGTCACCAATACATGAAGCTCCCCCATCTCATATGACATAATTAGGTATATTACGCGACACGGCTTTCTCGCCCACCCTATCGTGAAATCCATAAACCATCACAAACGTCTCTCGCCTAATCCATCCCAGCCTCCCCAATCCCCTGTCCATATCACGACACGTGCAAAGCGCCCACAAGCACCACCAAGACTCGCAATGTCACTGTTCCGCATCACGCTTGTCGCACTCCCAAGTCAGACAAGCGGGCTAACCAAGACTGAATCTGCAGCCCGCAAATAATGTCTCGCTCATCGTAATCCCGGTATCGAAACGTTGTGCATTCCCCACTTGGCACGCAGAACAATCTGCGAACCTAACAAGCTCTTGATGCCTTTTCCCCCCACGAAAATAAAGCCAGCGCGTCAATAAGCATGCATGCATATGCACGAGCTACTACTGCTCCCCTCCTTCGTGGTTGATCACACAACGTGCTTGCCTGATGCGTGACAAGATGACTTGATCTTTCGTAACGATCAGTGCATTGCTTATTATCCGTATCTTGCACGTCAACGCGATCAGCGGCCCAAGCCGGCCACTTCGCGGCCAATTTTGTTCGTCATCGGCATGCATGTTCAATCCCAGCAGCACTCCACTACACCTGTCATGATTCGTCAATTGCAGCTTCACTCGCTACCTCGCTGTTCGCCAATTAACACCTCATGCAATCCAGCCTATCTACCCCGCTCATCGTCAACATCATCACGCAGCTTTGACCGGAGATATCGAGCATGTTGCTTCGTTAGCTGCAGCTCACCAATCAACGCCTGCTAGCTGTCAGCCAGCCCGCGGGTCAGCACTGCTATCTAGGGTAAATGATGGCGCCGGGATACGAACGCGCTAGGTAAACTAGCTACGCGATAGCTTCGGGGGGATTTGCGGTGCGTGCGGCTGGACGGAATTGGAGAAGGAGGACTGAGAGTCGGTGAGATTGATGATTCTGAATTGAGGGCTGGAAGGATGGAGATGGCTCAATTGAATTCGTTCCAGATCCAGCCTCACTGTGGTGTGAAAGACTTCAAATCATTCTCTGCAAGGGTGTGGAGATACCGAGCAGTTGTACGAGAAAATTTGACATACAAGAGAGTCAATCAATTGGAGTAGTGAAAGGGTCAAAGGCATTGCGAAGAGCGGTCAATATCACGATAGTCACAGATGCACACGATGGTCCAGTTACAATAATGAAATTTATCCCCCTTGGTATACATTGAAGACTAGCAAGACAGCGATTAGAAATTAGCTCTCCGCAATGGCAGAGAGCGTGTGGGCTCGCGACACCCTATATCCAACTACACATAGCCTTATGCGACATACATCTATTCGTCATCCTCCTCCTCGATAGCGCGGGGCGCAAGGACGTAGCGGGTAGTGCCGTGCTTGTCAACACCGTGCTCAAGAGACAGCTTGCTGAGGGCAGCAATCATATTCTCAATGGCGGGGTTCTTCCTGTTGCGGTCCTTGCGGCCAAGGGTGTCAAGCCATGGGATGCGGTTGAGGAGATAGTAGACAATGGCGATAATGATGGTGACACCAATGGAGTATGCCCAGATGATGACAACTGTGACAATGTCGACCCATCCGTTCTCACGGAACTTGCTGTTGTTGGTCTTGGGGTTTGTCTGGTAGTCGGTTCCGGACATCCAGCCGAAGACGGTGAAGATGGTTGCGAGAGCGTCGACACCGAGAATGGCGATGATCAGCTGGAACGAGGGGAAAGTCTTGCCACCACGAGTAACGAAGATGAGCCAATTCTCAGTGAGCGCAACCTCGAGAAAGAGGATGGGCTGGATAGCACCGAAGTTGGCGATGATACCACCGTTGGGCAGGAAGAGAGTACCACGAACGACCCATGTACCGAGAGCGAGCAGGAGACCAAGAACGACGGAGATGAGCCAGATCTTGGGCAATTGCCATTCGACGGGGCGAGGGTCCGAGTGAGCGTTGTCGTAGGCAACGGCAACGGTAGCCAAATCAGCGAAGAGAGCAAGGAAGACAATGAGCTCAGCGCGGATAGTCTCGTTCAGGATGATCATCGAAGTGACAAGGTAGACCTCGAGATGCAGACAGAGCGCAATACGGTACTGGATGTAGGCCTTCATACGCTGGAAAATCTGACGGGCAGTCTTGATGGCCAAGACAATGGTGGACAGACCAGGGGCAAGGAAGACGATATCAGCGGCAGCCTGGGCAGCCTCAGTAGAACCCTCGACAGCAATACCACAGTCAGACTTCTTGAGCGAAGGGGCGTCATTGACACCGTCTCCAGTCATAGCAGTCAAGTGACCACGCTGCTGCAGCATCTCTACGACCTGGTATTTGTGTTCGGGGAAGACTTCGGCGAAACCGTCGGCGCGCTCGACGAGGTCGTGCTGGGTAGTGCCGGTGAGACCGCCGTGGATGAGCTTGGTAGAGTTGTAGACCTTGGTACCGAGAGCAAGCATCTTGCAAGTCTCCTTCGCGATGGCGATAGCGTCACCACTGTTTGCTGTTAGTAAGGATCGGATGGTGGAGGGATATAGCACTTACGTCAACATCTTGACTGGGACACCGAGCTGCTGAGCCTCGATGATGGTCTGAGCGGTATCCTCACGGGGAGGGTCGAACATGGACATGAGACCGAGGAGGATCCAGTCACCATCGTTCTTCTGGTAAGCGACACCAAGGGAACGGAAACCGCGGCGGGCGAACTCGGCAGCCTTCTCCTTGTAGAGGCGGGCAGTTTCCTCGTCGCAGTTGGCAAGGTTCACAATGGCCTTGGGGGCACCCTTGGCGCAGACGTACTTGTCACCACCCATGTGGCAGACGGCGGTGATACGCTTGGAGACGGGGTCGAAGGGTGTGAATTTCTCGGTCTTCCATCCCATGTTGAGGATCTCACGTGCCTTGGGGTAACGGCGAATAGTGAGGATGGTAACCTTGTCAATGGGGTCGAGAGACTTGAGGTTGTGGGAAGACGCAAGCGCGGCGACGGCCATCATCCAGTTAACATCTTGGCCCTCAGCGACGTAAGGCTCACGGAGAGACAGTTGGTTGGCGGTGAGGGTTCCGGTCTTGTCAGAGCAGAGAACGTCGACACCGGCAAGAGACTCAATGGCGGTGAGCTTCTGAACAATAGCCTTCTGCTCGGCGAGGTAGGCAGCACCGACAGCGAGAGTGGTGGTGGTGACAACGGGAAGACCGACAGGGACACCGACGATGAACATGATCAAGGCGTAGTGGAGAAGAGTGACGGACTTGTCAGTTCCCTCGCGGTGAGTGGCGATCGGGATGTTGCGGTAGAAACCACCAATCCAGGCGAGAAGGATGAAGAACATGACCAAGACGAGGAGCGCCGTGCCGATGGAGTTCATGATAGCCTTAAAGTGACCTTGGTCCTGAGCGCCCTGCACGAGAGAAGCAGTGCGACCGACGAAGGAGTGCTTTGCGGTGGCGATGACGATACCGTAGGCCTTGCCACGCTTGCAACCAGTGGTGTAGTATGCGATTTCGCCCATATACTTCTCGACAGCGAGAGATTCGCCGGTGATGGAAGACTGATCGCAAGCAACGAGAGCGTGACCTTGGGTGATGGGGTTCTCCTCATCGAACTTCTCCTCATCGCCGTCGTCCTTCTCGTCTTCTGGGTCACCGTCATGGAACTTGTCCTCTTCCTTGAGCTTCATGTACAGTTCGAAGTCTTCCGGGTGGTCATAGTCGCAGATGAGGCGGACATCACCAGGGACGGAGCTACCCTCCTCGACGACCACGATATCACCGGGAACGAGCTCTCGTGCGAGGATGGTCTGCTGCTGGTTGTCACGGACGACAATCGCCTTCATGGCAATGTCACCCTTGAGCGACGCGACAACATCGGCGGCCTGCTTCTCCTGGTACCAACCGACAAGGGCGTTGAGGAGCAGGATACCGCAAATGACACCGAAATCAACCCAATCCTGGAGACCAGCGGCAAGAAGAGCAGCGAGCTCCATGACTAGTTTGCGTTAGCTTCGCGCTTGCGAAATTTGTGCAGGGATATGCATACCGTAGAGGATGGGACCAGTGAAGTAACCGAGGAACTGCTTGAGAAGATTCGTCTTCTCAGACGAGATCTCGTTCCAGCCATAACGCTTACGACGGCTTTCGACATCGTGAGCGGTCAAACCGGCGCGAAGCTGGGTGTTGACGACTGCAATTCAAGTTAGTATTTTGTTCTGAAGGATCGTGATGACCATCTCGGATGCTGCACGGCGGGCTGCAGTTCGGTGGGGGCGGTGGTGCATGTGTGTGGGTCGCCCCTGATTCGCTCCACAGCGGCTGCAGCGCAAGCTCTGAAGCTAGCAGCTTGAGCTCGGACGCCGAAATGCAGCCACCGAATGAGCACAACAAAGGTTGCATGCGCGAGCAGCTGATCCGCTGTGGGGTGAGGTAATGCATCTGCAGCATGCGATTGTGCAATCGCAAAACTGCAGGTGAGAGGAGTAGATGACGACTTACGCTCATCTGGGACGGCACCAGCATCCTCAATGGGCTCGGCGGCGGTGGCAGAGCCTGACTTCCAGAACTGCCACCAAGCCTTCTTCTTCTGCGACTTCTCGGCGTGCGGGTTGGTGCGTGTGTCGCGGTAGAAGAGGATGTACTTCTGCAGCGCAGTGTACTCGTCCATGCCCTCAAACTCCGTCATCGAAACAATACTCTTCTGACTGTGGGAGACGTCAGATACCCTCGCAAGCAGTCAGTAGGCAGATCTCTTACCGTTCGGCCGCTGAGCTGGCGCGAGGCCGCTCAACATCGTCGGTTGGCGCCATGTCGGCGTATGTCTTGTAAGGAATGCAGGTATTAGTGACGATGGGGTATGGTGAGATAAGTTGACGATGTTCTCTGGCACAGAGGAGCTCCACGCGACCGGGGGGCTTTTGGTGTTGTTGTCGAAAGCGAGCGAGCTGCGAAAGTAACTGCGAGCAAGGCCTCCTCTGTGAGAAACTTTAAGAGAAGGCGCGACTGGCAGATATATAGCGCGCGGGACACTGGCGCACGATTGAACCAGGGAAAAATCTGAGTGAGCACCGACCTTCTGTAAATCGCGCAAAGAAGCTATCTCTGGTTGGGGCCCTTGGGGGAAGTCCGAGCGAGCCGGAGCGTCGAGTTGTTTGGATTGGTACCGCACGGACCAGCGCGTTGACGTAGCGGCGTTTTGAGCCCACGGTGATTCGTGGGATGCCTGACTAAGGGCCTCGTACCGTGGCGGCCGACGAATTTATGACGCTTTGCTCTCTCTTTCACCGGCCGAGATAGTAGCGCGTGCCTAGCACTCTCACCCACGCAACGGCGGATGCTCACAATTGCGCTCACTTGCAGGTGAAGTTTTTGGAAACGTGCGCACCGCAATCGTGGTATGCTATCCCAACGGTCTTCAAGAACTCTGGTAGATCGTAGCGCGAACAACAAGCGGCGAACAGAAGATTAAGCAGCGGGATAGCGCGAAACCTCGCTGATAGCGACAGGGATTCTGTTTCACTGTTTTTTATCTGCGTCGACAGTGGCCGCCGTGTACCAAGCTTCACATTTACAAAAGCTTCGCACCTTGGTCCTTGGCTGTACTTTGCATTCTTGCCCAGGGCTACGAGGCATTTTTGTCCAGGTGAGCACTCTGGATGCGGCGCCTGAGCTTCCTTTCGGCTTCTGCTCTCGTGCGAGCTCCCCACGCTTGAGCGAGATACAATTTTAACAGTTCCCACAATTTGACCCACGAACACACAGACTTGATATTCATCATGGCCAACACATGCACCGTAAGCGATCACAATGTAGAAACGAGAATGCCCCTGGCACTGTTGATGCCCCCGAGAGAGCCTGCCTCTTAATCAGCGAGTGCATCCACCCACGGGGAATCATTTCGGGTGAAGCCTCTGCTTAGGGAGCAGTGTCACCTCATTAGGAAGCGGAGCCGCCAAGTTGCTTGGGCGACAGAGCCCGCCAATAACACCCGATGAAGAGCCTCATCGTCAATCGTGACTATGCTTGATAACTTAATACTAATAACGCGCCGTTCAGTGCGACGGACACTTAATCACGCAATTCCTGCGCTGCAACCCTGAACCTGTGCGTTCAGTCTTGATTTTCTAGCCTTGAGTTGCATCTGCTAGCATGCCCAGGTGTCCAGAATCTCTTGTGAAAGCAAGGCGCGACCGGCAGTCCTCCAGACCGTGGGAGGCGCTCCCAACACGGCAGCCGCGAAGATGGGTAGCGACCACGTGACGCCCCCCACAAGGACTTCCAAGGTTCGGTTTTAGACTGCCGATGCATCGCCGGCGGCCTTAGCATGAAACAACATTTCGCGGAGACCCGTCAATACCTCCAAAATTAATGGCCACTACTGAGTCGCAGCCATCTACCGGTGTCGGACCGCACGCCTCATTTGTTTCAATGCCGCTCGAGGCCCTGCCACCAGAACTGTGGTTCAATATCATTACCTATTTCGACGACGATTTTGCATGGCATGCTTTACGAAGAGTATCACCATTCTTGAGACATGTGACTGAGGATGTCTTCGCAAGTCTCCTGCTGCGCACCTGCAGCTTGCGGTTTGCGGGAGAGCCTGCGAAGAACCTTCTGTAAGCTACCGTCTTAGCTGCTACAAGATCGTTGTTCGCTGACCGGACAGACCACCTGACCTGCGGGCAACGCTTCGCTGCGATCGCCCTCACTTTCACAAACCTTACACATCGGCAATCCGCCGTGAAGGCCTCTGTCCAGTCCAGCTCCCGTCTTTCCGCTTTCGACCTTGTTCATTCGTTCCGGCAAACACCAAGGCCATGGTTGTTCTGAAGCTTTGCGACCCAGCATCTGACTACAACCAAGCGAATCTAGCCGCACATCGGCCTCAACTTCCACCCAGTGATGTGTTCGCAAACGTCTTCTTTGACCCGGGCGCCGAAGCACAAAAAAATCGGATGCATTTGACCAACATGGCTGTCTTCATTCGATTCACTGGGCGACTGAAGAGCATGCGCATACCTTCTATGGTGATCGACACCTCATCGCGCGAAATCAGAATTGATTGGCGACAGCTGTGTCAAGATTTCCTTCTTGATGAACTCAAGACAAACTTAAGCTCCCTAGGACGCTGAGGCTTTCATCGAAGCTATGGAAGAACGCAATCACCTTGGCAGCAACTCTGTCGCATTTCTCTCGTCCAAAAAGAAGTCTTAGGGTTGCGTGGAGTACTACGGACCTGTAGATCACTTGGCGCCAAGCTCACTATCCGCCCTTCACACTCCGCGCTGTGTCACAAGAAACTGCGATCGATAGTGTCCGCTCATTATTGCGACTGGGCGCTGCGTTTCTCTTGATTGCTGGCGTTGCGCCCTGGGTGCATCCGTTGATACACAAACTCTCTCCGTGCATTGCTACCAAGACGCCAAGCTCCCTCTTCTCCGATACCAGGCGGTGGTGCATTTGAACGACTTGGGGTCCTCTCGAGTGCGCGGCCTGATGGTGCGTGTGCCAAGCATTTGATTAAGAGACGGTGTACGGCAGGGGCGTCTCCGGCTCGGATGTCTTGCATCTTTTCACACAGCATAACTACCGGTTCTAGTTTGGAGCGATTGCTGAAAGCATGTTGCTTTTCGAAGGCGGTCATTTGCACAGTCACAGATTTCTGTCATTGCGATATTACTGATCTACAGCACCAAACATTGGCATCATAGCGTTTTGCAGATCGTCTTGTGCGCCGTCCCACATCACGCCCACGTTACTTTTAGGTTATGGTGTTATACGATTGCAGACGCTGATTGCCGTGGTACATCGCACACTGGGCAATTTGCACGCACGACCAAGTCGTTCTTGGCAGGTTGTGCATTGCCAGCGCAACGGTCGTTTGTACCACGCCAATCCCTCGTCCCGTTATTACACGACTATTCATTTGTGGCTGCCAAGATACTCCGCCAAATCAGCACAGAATCAATCTACAGGCGCAACATGTTCGCACCGGAACCGGGCGCATCATCAATCGAATATTGCAGGCTATGGACAAGGCGCTGCGCTGGCTGCAGCATTGCACAAGTCGTATTTTATGTTCACGAGCATGATGGTGTCTGTCTTCCAAGAGTTACGTGTATACTCGCATCCATCTCTCCAACTGTGTGCTCCTACCCACATCTTGCTGTACGCCGGGTGTCTGGCGCAATTGGAACATCGTTCTTACACCAACAGAAGTTGCTGGATCTCTACCACCGCCCCACCATTCGCGCTGGAACGTCATGTTCCATTGCTCAGCTAAAAGTTCAACGCCCCTAGACTTACTATGTAACGTTCCGATCATCTAGCATTTCTTCAAGTTCTGTCGATTGAGATCATTTCAGCATCGCTAGTTGAGACGAGCACACGCGATGCGAATGCGCTTTCTGCTATTGGCAGTCGAGATACTTCACAACGAGCCCTTCTTGTAGCTTCCAACCCTGAGGTCCCAACGCACGTCTCTTGTCCTCGATTGATCTGCGCAACTTCTTGCAGAGCTATGAGTACGATGAAACCACGCGAGTGTTCAGATGAGACGATGCCTAAGAGTTCCTGGCTTGGAAATTCTTCCACTCAACATGCACATCTAATTCATCGCGGCACTTTGGGTCCTGCTCGTGTACTTTGCTATATAAGAAAGCTGACTTTGTGGTAGCTGCTCGATAGGAAGGCTAAGCAAATTTCTTCTCATCTGCGATCTGCGAGCGAGCTTGTTGTTAGAGGTATTCTCATACTCGTTTCCAGGATCTTCGTTTGACATTAGGCACGTCGTTGAGATCGAAGGAGACTTGTCAATCGGATATCGCAATACTAGAGAAGTACGCACGGCTCACAAATGACAGACTGCCGTTGACCCTACGTAGCAACACCATGTTACGGCGTCAAAAAAATGCCCGTTGAAAAGGTGACAGTATAGCATCGTATCTCCCTTCAGCCACTGCATCTCATCCACTTTGAAGGCTATGTTGATAACCCGGCATGATGGAGAACAAATTAGAGCATTCGGACTTGCAGGGCTAGTGGCGAAGATCATGTTCAACCGGATTACCAATTTAGGGCAGATGCTGGACACTATGCTCCAGGAACAGTAACGTGGGTCGCTAGTAATACGCTACGACTCCTCAAGCAAATGCTTCCCAACACATAGCGCGTCCGAGCCTCTTTCCTACGCGACGAATGGCCAAATGAGAGCGTCTGAGCGGCCGCTATCACATGCAGCTGGGTCACCGCAGCCTCACGTATCACATCAGAAGGTGTTTCGGTTTACGCTTTCGAGCAAGCGTTACGCAAAAAAGAGTCTCTTGCGCACATCATTATCGTGGACGATGCGCGGGAAGGCTACAGAATGAGGTCTAAATTAAGAAAACTTTAGGGTTTCAACACTGTGGGCGGAAAGCTGCCGACCAATCAGTCCTTCGCAAGCACTCGAGTTACTTGAAGCGGCGAATAAGGATACAGCAACGACAGTAGATGGCCCCTGGTATCCGGGACAGGAACATCGGGAGTATACCGAGATCATCAAAGTCTAACAGCCCTATGACATGCCTTCGTGTGGCGCAACACGAGGCGATTCAATATGGGAAAAGCTGCTCGCCTTATCGCTGGCGTCTTGTTGATGTCCTATAAAGGAGCGCAGTACTGAGCTTGAAATAATGACACAAACATACACACACAAGGTTTTAATCATGCGAGCCTTCACGACTCTTGTATTTGCGGCGAGGTTAGTACACTATGCGATGGCCAAATCGAGACAACGACTGACCACTATCCTTCCCCTTCGTAGTGCTGCAGCACAGATTCTCAACACATACCCTCGATTGAGTTCGGAGGATAAGGCTTACCAGCCTCTATCAATCCTCTCGAAGCGAGCAACATCCTCGCCATGTGGAGAAGTTGGTAAGTATTGGGCCACAAAAAAGATGCAGTATTGAAACTGACCTGGATATCCAAGCTGAACGATGGGCCGCCTCGAAAGCCAATCTCAAGCCGGGTGCGAAACCATCAATCGTACGTGTGCCGGCACAGGCTGCCTATGACTGCCTGATGAGCGTCCCCGTCGATGTCGAAGGAGACGTCTTGGAGATCGATGAGCTGAAAGCTTTCTTGCAATGGCAGTCAACTCTTGCTTGGCTCAAGACAGGTAAAGTGCTCATGTTGCTTGTACTTCCTAGGCTCAAACTGATCTGGCGATTTGCGCTTAGGTGTGAAAGACATTATCGAACCTCAGGACATTATGAAAAACCTCGATTCGCTCGCATCAGCTGTGAAGAGCAACACTACCTACAAGAGCGACTACGAAGTTCAGCTAAGCATCCGCAAGATGCTGGATGGTGAGTGACCTTTCCCGAGAGCGAGTGCATTAGTCTTATGGAACTCATGCTAACGAGATAATATCCAGCTGTTGGTGATTTCCATCTGCAATACTTACCAGACATCACAAATGTCTTCCTATTTGCAAGGCCGGGCGGAGAGCTCGTGTCTCTCTCTAATAACGGAATGTCGATACCCGGGGTGTACTTCACATCGGATCTCCCGAAACAGATCGACCCGAGGCTGGAAAGCTCAGAGCTGAGAAAGATGAATGGCTCTGAGGTGAGGAAGATAAATGGCAGGGACGCAACACTTGTGCTTGAAGAGTACTCCAACGGGACCATTTATCACGATGCCGATACTCGGTACAACACCGTAAGTGCGCACGAAACGTAGCAATCAACACATGGACTGACTTCATACTAGGTTTTCGCCAATCCTGCCCTCAGCGCCGCACAGACCGGCACAGCGCCTCTGAGTGTTGCACACTACATCTACCCAGGGCCGACGACCAACTATACATTCGCAAACGGTACTGTTCTGACTCTAGAAAATATCGCCATTATCGCACCATCGTACGATTTCACAAACGTTACCGATGGCCTGAGCTTCTTCGAGGCATTCTGCACTGGTTTTGACCAGCCGGCCGTGCTACCTGCACCATCGCCAACATCCAATACTACGGCGCCAGCAAACTCGTCTGCCATCGCCAGCGCGACACCAAAAGCGTCACCCAGTCTAGTCGGCTATCCAAAGCCTGAGGCCATACACCCGTCGAAATTCTTCTCTGCCTATTACCTAGATGGCAACGACTACAATGATACAGCAGTGATCTCCCTCCCCTCTTTCAACATCCAGTCAACAGACCCCAAGTTCGCTCTTCCACTATTGGGCGGCTTTGTTGAGGTGCAGGCTTTGCTCCGCAAGTTCTTGACCCATGCTACGAAGAAAAACAAGAAGAAGCTGATCATCGACTTGCGAGGTAACGGAGGTGGTACCATTGACTTGGCTTTCGAACTTTTCAAGCAGCTGTTTCCCACCATCGAGCCTTATGGCGCATCACGATTCCGCGCCAGCGAGGCTTTCCACTACATCAGTGCGCTTGTCGCTGATGTCGCGGTCGACGGTGTCGATAAGGATGGCAAGATTGATAACATTGATAACTGGGCCGACGCAGACTATGGTCTCCAGAGTACCTTCTTGTGGTCTAACATCCTGGACAATAATAACACAGGTTACAAAACCTACAGGGACTACTATGGACCTGAAACCATCAACGGCGATCAATTCTCAAGCATACGTCGCTACAATGTAGGTGATAGTTCAAATCAGTGACCGCCGCCAGCAGCTTACCAGATCCTCAGTTCTCAAACAATGTCGGCGGGCACACTCTCCCCGCTAATATCACAGGATATAACGGGCTCACAAATGTCACAGCTCAGCCGTTCCAAGCCGATAACATCGTTCTGCTTCAAGATGGACTATGCGGCAGTGCATGCGCCATATTTTCCGAGCTTATGAAAGAACAAGGCAAGGTTCAAACAGTGGTCATTGGTGGGCGTCCGCTCAACGCCCCCATGCAGGTAACTTTTGACAAAACCTACGAGAAATTATGCAGCATACTAACATGTATCAGGGTGTCGGTGGTACCAAAGGCTCGCAACTCATTCCTTTCGACAGTCTGGTCATTCTAGCGCAGCAAACCATCGAGACAGCCGAAGACCTCAACGGAGCTGCCGTCGCGCAGCAACTCAACGAAACCAGCGTTGGTACGATTTACCAGGCAACGCAAATGTACCAGCGCACAGCTCCGAATCCAGAGGGTAAGCTCTCTGGTGGTGTTAATAGCCAGAACAACCAGCGCCGTAACGACAGCTCGAACACGCCGCTCCAGTTCTACTACGAGGCTGCGGACTGCAGGCTATTCTACTCGCTGGCTACGTACCTGGATCCGGTCAACTTGTGGAAGAGAACTGCGGACTCGAAATGGCTGAACAAGGCATGCGTGCCTGGTAGCATGGCGGAGGGCTTCGGACCGAAGAATAACGGTACTGAACCGCTGCAGAGTCCTACCAGTGCAGCTTCGTCGCTCAAGTCGAGGACTGCTCTGGTGTTGGCGGCTGTCGTCGCGATTGCGATGATATTGTAGAGTATGTGTAGCGCTTTCTTGTGTCAACATAATGTAATATAGGTTTTTCAAACATACAACGAACTCATCACATGACAATGATTTCATATTCGTCAACCGGGCGAGTTCGGTTCTTCGGGAATGCTCGTGAACGTTTTCCCAAGTATTGCAATCCTTACTTAAGATACACACCATTCGCTCGCCGTGATCACAGCCTGCACTACCGGAGGCTGGTATGAATAACGGTCATCCAATCTTGACGCTCCCATGGGGTTGCCGAACCTTATACCCTATCATTCCAGCACTATAGAACATCTTGACAGCCTCCTCGCTGGCGAAAGATCGACACCCAGAATACATGCCACAGCGACATCGTCCCCTGCGCACGCCTCTCAGAGTTTTGGAAACTCGAAGACACGGCCGTATGACAGGTCATTTTGGAAAATGTCATCGTTACTAATGGTGATGGCCACTTCGTTCAGGACGATCTTCTCGATGACGCAACACGTATCTGCGAGTCGCGCAGCGTCGCAGTAGTCCCGATACAATCGAGCGGCAAGAGTCTCGAAAGAGTCCTTTGTTGGTCCTGTGCTGCCTAGACGATTCTTCGGCAGCTTCAGAACCGGCTCCATGTTGATACACAGCGTCTCTAAAGTGGGCAACATAGCAAGCAGATCAGCAACAGCAGTGGCCTTCGGCTCGAAATCGGTATGCCATCTGCCGATGGTGACAGGAAGGGCTAAGGTTTGATCGCGAAATTTAAGTTCCTTGAGCTTTGGCTTGTTCACCACCAGGTCCTGTAGCTGATGGATCTTGAGAGTCTCAGCGAGATCCAGATAGCATAGTCGCAGATCTGAGTGACCTTGCAGACAGCTCAAGTCCTCAGCGTGCAAACCTTGATATTGAGAATTTCGACAGTGTTGAAGCGGCGGAGAAACGTATTCAGGCAGTACGTATGGCGGATCATGTTGTTGTACTCGTGGTCGTAGATGTGGATCATGAGCTCGACAATGGCCAGTGGTCTCGGTGAGGTGATCAAGGACTCCCAGAGCGATGTTAGCCCAGTGCACTGGATGATACGAAATGTTCTGAGCGCTGCCCAGTCGATCATCGAAAACAGTGATCCTGGGAGACAATTACAGTTGAAGTTGATGAAAACGAAGTTCGTAATACGAGCCGGGAAACAGTCAATAGCAAGCTGAAGCTCAGACAATGGGTTGAGGTATTCCTACAGAACATCATCCAGTCGTTTCATGTGAACGCCACCCAGCGTCAGATCTCTGATGTCGGGAGTGATGCCAGAGTCATCGAGGAAGCCTTGGACGGCGTCTATCGGGGTACCATTCGCAAGAACGTTGACTGTCTTGGGATAGCCTCGTGCAACAACTTTGACAGGCCGAGCGGGATGCAACTTAGTCTCAGGAGCGTCAAACCCAATAATGATGTTACTGTCTAGGAGATGTAGGCTTCTATCGGGATCTTTGCTCCTCTCCGCGCATTCGATCACCTTCATGTAGTCATACAGAGGGATGGTGATGTTTGTGAGATTCGACCGGAATGTGGCGTATTCGGAAGAGTTCAGCATCTTGTAAAGTATCCTCCCAGAACTCTCGCTCAAGGTGGATACCATCATCTGTTGCTCATCCTGGACCACGTAGTTTGGGGCCGTTGGCTTCAGCCTCCGTCGGGTCTTTCCCTCGTCGAAGATGAATGACTCTAGGGGTGTTTTGTGCAGACAAGCCATGAGTTTTGTGAAGTATATTTGCCCGCGATCGTCTTGTTGTACGATAAGCGAGAGGTGACGCGAAAAGTCTGCGACCCTCTCTTTCAGACTCTCGAAGACCGTGACATAGCAGGGATTGCTGTTCCCTAGGTGTAGAAACAGGATACGATGCAGGGGCTGTATACAGATACGCCACAGCTTGCGGCACACTTTGGAGGCTTCGGCCATGGATTGGTGGTCCAACTATTGTCGATTAGGTCCGTTGAACTCTTCACCACTCCAGGTAGATTGCTTACCATCTTCAAAATGTCATCGAGGAGCTCTTCAGGTAGTTTTCGGAGGAACATAGATTGCGTATGGTTGTGCTTTTGAGCCTTGAACGCAAGATTGGCTCGACTTGACTACTCAATGTCAGTGGGTGGTCTTGTACATGGCTGCAATGATCCTGCGGATGAGGGCCCAAATTATGAGTGAGCATGTGAATAAAATGGTGTGAGTTTAGAGTGACACGAGCTTTTAGAGAATGGATGCAGCTTTGTGCGAGCAACAGCGGATGCAATGGGAGCTTATTCACTTGATCTACAGTAGCTGGAATAACTACAGCCTTCGTCCCCGCGCTCAATGCGTCACCTTTTGTGTTGGCGCTTGGTTTGTATCGGTCCTTCAAATCGTTGGCTGCTTCCTGGGGGCCTCTTTTGCGTCTCTTCGTCGCAGTTTGGTCGACAGCCGCAGCATGTGCCGGGCGTTTGGCGTGTTTACCCATGTGAAGTGCGAAAGTTTTGCTGATTGTGCTAAAAAGATGCGAGCGTAGTTGAGTGTAAAGATGCCGGCGAGCGATCGATTAGCGTGATTGCGAGCTTGTGACCGAGGTCATGGCTGGGCCGGGCGTTTGGCCCGAAGTTGTCCCGGGGAGGAATGTGAATGCTAACGCGAGACTTGACCGTTTGGGCTTCGTGCTACCGACTATTGTAAAGCAGGGACCTCCCGAAGCTTTGCCGCTCCCCCTCCACACATAAGTCTTTCTCACGCCCTAGAACATGTTCCCTTCTCCAGAAACAATATCGACTGTCACCGAGGCACATGGCTCCCTCTTTGCTAACAAGCTCTTCTCCACCTCTTTACACGCAGCTTTCTTCTCCTCTTTGCCCCACCAGAGACCTCACCAGTACAGGTGTTACGCATATGTTGCTGCGACGGATTTAGCACGCCTGTGGCGGCTCGCGCTTACACTCGAGACGTCTTAGGCCTGCGGTCCAGAAGTGCGTGGATGGTACACACTCCCAAGGGCGACCAACACCAAGGAAGGATTACCGGTAATGCAACTGGGCACTTTAACTCGAGACGATCGTGAGCGTCCGGTCCTATACCCGGAGATCTTACACATCTAGTTGGAAGCTTGGCTGGTGGGCTTCCAATGACGGCCGATCCCAGTGCTCTGCCTTCCTGTTCATGCTGCTCCGCGCACAAGCTATCCTCAACGACAAATGTCGCATCCAGGAGGAAGGGTTCAGCTAAGTGTCTACTGCTTTTTGCCTTCTCCTTCTTTTCGACTCGGTCGTCAGAAGTCCAGTTCACATTCGCTCTTTCCTTGGTGCCCCCACCACAGCATCGCCTTCGCTTTCATTCCTCACCCGTCGCAGCTTGCACACAAATATCGTAGAGTCCAGCCTGTGAGGCTCTGCGAGCGCTGACGCCTACGTTGTAGTTCTGATCCCCAGGGCTTTGGCTTGCGTGGTGGATTTTTTTTCTTCGTTGACATGGCTACTGTTAGTGGTGCGTTGAAGAAGGAGCAACTAAGGCAATGGCAATCGTATACGGTACTCATGTGCAGGAATCACGAACGAGTGAGGTTGGTTTAGCGTAGCAGGGTAGTTTTGTGTCATTATGTTGAGCAGTGTGAATCGTAAAAGCACTTTCATTCTGCCACGGTGAGATTGACGGTGACTAGGGCCTAATGCCGTTGCCATCTATCACTTGAGACTGCTGATCAAGTCTCGCTACGCTTCAGTAAAGGGCCAACATCTTTCAGGAACCAAAGTCATATATGAAACTCTTCCCCACTTGTCCACGATCGAGCTCGCGTTGCTTCAAAAACGCGTTCCGAATCCTTAGGCTGATTTTGTTGATCTTGCAGGGCCCCTTACTAGCCTCAACGAGATAACCATGTATCTTCCTCGCGAACACCTTGACGAACTGATATTTCAAGCGCTTTTTGCAAGTGTCGTTGCAGATGATCTCCAAATGCTCCAGCATCTTGAACTCGACGGCCTCTTCCGCAAACATCGTGAAGGCCCGAGTGGTCTCAGCGGTCCAACGTGAGTCAAGAGCGTCAACCATCTCATCCCACCGGAAACTAAGAGACTTTAAGTCCGCATGATTCCGTCTCAATGTGGCTATGCAGGCAGCGGTTTCATACGGGCGCTCGAACTCAAGTGCCTTGCGCCAGCCCCAATCGACACGTCCAAGGCTGAGCAAGCAGGTTTCTAACTGCTTATGTGATTGCAGACAGCTGACATCAAACTTATCCTCCCAACGTTCGCAAATCTCTACCTTGAACGTCCGCAGAGTGCAAAAGCACTCGAGGAAGCACTCAAGGCTGTGTGCGTCGCCGGCATATAGAGGCTCCGGTCTATTGTAGCTGCCTACCTCTAGTACCTCGATGCGAAGCTGCTCGCGCACCGCCATGAGGTGTGCCAGGAAGGCAGGTAGCTCGGTGCATTGAAAGAGCACGAGCTTTTGAAGACTAGCAAGCTCGATTGAAGTGAGCATTGCGTCTGATACCTGGAAGAGGCAAAAGTCGCGCAAGACCAGCTCGATGAGGCGGAGAGGGTTGGTGGCGGAGTGAAGGCCGAACCCCACGAAGGGATTGGCGTATGTTCGTAGGTTGGGATTCGTACGGAAATCCTCCCAAGTGCCTACAAGCGAGAAGGAATCAATCTCATCTGGCTCGAGAGCGATGGCTTCTATGAGCTGCTTGGCCATGCTGTGGGGTGTGCCATACGTAGTGGCCGTCGAATAATCGTGCCATCCCGAAACCGTGATCTCCCGCGGCAAGGAAAACACATGGCCTTCATCTCTGATCTCATCAGACTGATACCGAAGAGAGGCTGTGCAGTCGAAGGTTTCAAGCCGAGGATCAATCGGACCGCCCGTTTGTACGAATGCGGCGACTTGTAATCGTGCGGTATCGGCCATCGGTCTCATTGGAAGTCGGATGGCACGAAGCTTTGATCTCAGCTTCGCACCTTTGCTGGGGTCTGCCAAAAGGGCAACCAAAAGTTCAGATGACTTGGCATTGAGATGGCCGACCACTCGGAACGACTCCAAAGCAAGATGTTCGACACGCTCCAGGAGTTCTTTGAAGAACCTAGTACCGCGTGCGGTGTCGAGCACACGTACTTGAAGATGCCTGGTATACTCGAGGCCTTTCAAGATGTTCTTAAACTGCACATCGGTCTTGCAGGGCGCAAGATCCGATAGTGCGATGCGAACATCGCCTCGGAACTGCGCCTCCCTGCCGAGGGGAAGGAAGCGTTTGGAGACCCTCTCGAGAGCCATCCTGTCTTCCACGTCGATCTGAAAGTGATTAGCGGAAATCGAAAGTAGAGCCTGGTTGTCTTCGAACGATTTTGATCACGCAACATTGCAGTAATTGAGCCGTGGAAGACTAGCAGGACAGTATATTAGGTAACAAAAGACACTGGATGATGCTGTGAAGGTAGACAGGCAAGGCTGATATTTGGACAATGTCCAAGACAAAGTAACTTACATAAGAGATGATCTCCCACATCAGCTCGTTGGACAGCTTCGATATAACATCCTTGGCTACTCTACGCCTGCGCTTGCCACCACGTGTGTGATCAGATGACAAGACCTGATTTGCATCTTGTGCGCTTCGAGCGCGATGCGCAATGGGCTTTGTGGGCGTGGGTTGGGCGGGCTTTCGCTGTTTATGTGTTCGATCGACTGGAGGAGAGGCTGCGCGCTTGAGCGGCTGATTCTGTGCTTTGTGTGGCGACATTTCAGAGTACTGGAGATGTGGGTAGAGTCGATGAGGAGGAGGTAATGGCGGTCTCTACGCGAGTGTGATAGGAGGACTGCAGTGACCCGACTATCGTGATGCTCGTCACTGCTGATAAGTCATCAAAAAAACCTCAATAACAACAAACAAACAAACGCTCTCGCTGACGCACAGAGACTTTCGTTAGCGCGGAAACATCAGTACTTGAGAGCGCGCCCGTAAACACGCAAACCTGACCCTCTCATCCACAGTCACCCAACCACCACTTCTCATTTCTTTTCACATCCCAATTTCTTGCCTCTTTCTATACCCTTACTCACGAGGAGAGTCGCGGCTGGCCCTGCAAAAGGTTGTGTCCTTCTTCTCCCATCGAGGCCTGATCACGCGTTGCCCGCCAGAACAGCCATGTCGCCGATCCGATTGCATAACAACCCCCAGCCTGTTTTGCAGCGCCTTCTGTTGTTAGGGTGGGCTGGGCCGAGTGTAGTTGTGAAAGTGACACTGGACGCCCCGGAGCGAACTTGGGATTGTGCTGGGTCGTGGTCCCAGCTGAGCCGAGCTGAGGCAATACTCTGCACTTGGAGACCTCCCCTCCGAATCGGACGTGAGCAACGGTGCCTTTCGCGGAGATCCCATGGTCGTTTCGGTCCAGCGCATACGTGGAACATTTCCGGACAGCCTTGAAGCATCAAGCTAAGTCTCACTCCTATCCTTCTTCCTACACCACCACATCCACCCCACTTTCCAACAACAACAACTCCAATTCGCAAACCACAAACAACACACCACGTCACCGCAGAGCCGTACCTACAGGCTCTGCGCGCGCTAATCTTCCCCCCAGCACACGGCGCACACAAACATACCGGAGGTCCCAAGACCTAGGCAGGAGGACGGGTTGGTGCCTCTTGCTGACGGCGACCGAACCAACAAGCTTTTTAGCTTTTTTTCTTTTTCTTTCGTTGACATGACTACCCTTGTGAGTGGCGTGTTGAAGAAGGGAAACAAAGATGCGCGCCGGCGAGGTGCTCTCAGTACATTGAAAGGGCAGGGAAGAAACTCACCGCCACACCAGCCCTTCCACACGCTCTTTCACCTCCAACCTCATATCTCCATCAACAACATACACACAGTGCACAATCCAAACTACACTACACACCGCACACGTAACATGTGATTAACTTCAATCAATACCTCTCTCTCTCTCTCTCTCTCTCTCTCTCTCTCTCTCACACACACATATATCCAAAACCCCC